>Ga0214543_1001857_pt1 | contig 41458 bp, 19 predicted proteins | sample CNSS2metaG_FD_160094 | JGI IMG/M metagenome (GOLD analysis project Ga0214543, IMG submission 160094) | Root nodule microbial communities from cowpea collected in UCLA plant growth center, Los Angeles, California, USA - CNSS2 | ecosystem: Host-associated > Plants > Roots > Nodule | place: USA...
GTTATTTTCAACATCAGCTAATTAAAATGTATGTGAAAGTTATTGTTTCAACCAACACTGAAACAATTATCTTTAACCATTATTTGATTTTTAGACAATATAATTGAAGATTTTTCATTATTCATCTTTGATATAAATGAGGATTGATTGCATACATTTTTTCTCTAGACATTACTAATGTTACTTTATGATAGATTTTTTTTTTTTACTTTTATATATGATAAAGAAATTAAAATTTAATACATTTAAATTATACTTTAAATAAAATATTCAAAAATTCATTAATTTAAAGTAAAAGTAAATTTCACATATAGTTGAATAAAAAAATTGTAAAATTTCCTAATATCAGTGGAACTAATTATTTCAATTTCTTATTTACAATTTTAATACTCAAAATTTTCAATGATACAGATGAATCTTTTGAACAAAAAGTATTGATATTATGCAATCTTACAAAAGTATTTCCTATCAATGTATACTTTTCTCTTAAACACTATGGTCTTGGTCCAAAAACAACACCCCAAGAGACATAGGGTTTCGTTCACTCAAAATCTTCCGAAGGAAACATTGCAAGATGTGAAGAATCCCAATGCAAAGAAGCCATCTTCCACAACCACCCACTCTTCTTGCCTCCATATAGGTGAATCTCTTGTTTCCTATGTCTATGAGTATCTTCATGAAATGGAGATGCAGAAAAGGAGTAGACCAATGGTTGACTACATTGAGAAAGTTCAGAAACTGTTCACGCCAACCATGAGAGGAAGCTTGGTGGATTGGTTAGTAGAAGTGGGTGAGGAGTACAAGCTTCTCCCGGACACTCTTCATCTCTCTGTTTCATACATTGGTAGTTTTTTGTCTGTTAATCCTGTCACTAAATCCAGACTTCAGTTGCTGGGTGTTTCCTCCATGCTCATTGCATCCAAATACGAGGAAATCGATCCACCCTGTGTGGACGACTTTTGCAGTATCACCGATCACACATATGACAAGGCAGAGGTAGTTACTTGTCACGAAATGCGACATCCTTCGAAGCTGTCAGGAATAAGTACATGCAGCAAAAGTTCAAATGCGTTGCAAACCTGTCTTCCCCTCCTTATGTACCAAATTCTTACTTTGAAGACTTCTAAAGATGCATAGGACTCAATTAACTTATTAGATTGTACAGTTCCTTGAAGGAAACACAGCTACAATCATGATGGTTATTGCTGAACAATTGTGACAGTCTTCCAATAGCAGTATTAGGAGAATTATGATGTAGGATGAGGTCAAAATTACATAGTTCATTGCTTAGAATTTTATACGAACAAAGCCACCTTGTGATTTGACATCATTGATTCAAGTGATGGTTGCAATCTTGGGTGAGACTTTGTGCTTCAACCAATAAAGAATGAGGCTTTTACTTTGTTTCTAGACAGCAAACCAGGGGTGTTGATCTTGGGATTTAAAGATGTTGTCATCATTAAATTTGATTTTTTTTCATCATTTGTCAAGCTGTGGTCATGGCGGAAAGGAATTTTAGATGCAGAGAATGTATGGAATTAAACATTACAATTTTTGTTCAGAATTGAAAATGTCCTATTCTATAGGGATATTTATTAATATTTGTTTTCATCATTCTTTTTTGTTACCATTGACATTTATTTATCTAAACATGCTATATATATAAAGGTTTTACAAATTTTAAAAATCATTTATTATTATAACAACAGAAAGAAAACAATGATCGTAATAATAAATTATATAAATTAAAAGCATATTATAAGTAATTTTTATTTGACTAATAATACTGTAAGATCACTGCATTCAGGTACACAAACAATGTAGTTATTATAATATAAATAATTATTATATAAATAATAATTTATAATCTTGAACAATTAATATTGAAAAATTCGACATTCATTGTACATTTAATATAGTTGGTGTTGAAATGAAGGTATTTTCCAAATTATTTGTTATCTTTCAATCGCTAATAACTAACAATGACATTTGCTATACACTTTTTCATATAATTGATTAATTTGCAATAGTTCATCTGATTTGTTATTTAGTCTTTATCCTCTTGTCTTATTGTTTTATGTTCTTTTCTCTCTTTTTTTCTTTCCTTTATTATTAATTTGATTTTATAACATGGATAATATAAAATATTTTTCTCTTTAAAGTGAAATAATACAAAAAATCTTTTAACATTCAGTACTTTTGGTCTTTGATGTCCGTCTAAATTCTGATGTCGTATTGGGTGACATCAAAATTAATGTCGAAAATATACACCGATGTCAGCTAACGTCGGGTGATTGAACAAACAACAGACGTCAATTAACGTTGAGGGATTGGACAATAGACATCCATTTTCGCACGGAAAGAAAGGAAAAATATGCTCTATTTGAACACGTGAAACAACTATGAAGTAACCCCAATCAACCAAACCCAAAACAGAGATGACATGGCCACTAAATGGGTAAAGCAGTCAGTCTTAGATGCATTGTAGACTTCGAAATGCAGCATCTAAAACTAAATCTCTTTACAAAAATAAACAACAAAGATGTTAAAGTGAGAAATTAACGGCAAGTTGAAAAAAAAAATTGAAACCCTAAAAGAAAACAAGATTGCGAATGGTTGACAGGTGAATATCCGAAGATCCAACATTTGAGAAAAGTGTTTTTAGGGTGGTCGATGGAGGAGCTGCTCGTCTGTTGTTGTTGCTGTTGAAGGTCGTTGGAGGAGCTGCACAACCTCGCTGCTGCTGCCACGCGAATCCTGACCTAAACGATTGGTGAAATCATGAAATAAATAAAATAAACGACAAGTTAATTGAAACCGTTTACGGTTTATAATACTTATCAAACATTTTTACATTAATCAAATTAATTGTATTAAAAAATAATTTTCCAATAAATAATATTACCAATGAATGTTTGTATTTCAGTATTAGAAATGTTTTCCTATAACCATCATAGGTGCGAATCATGCTTAAACCAACCATATATCTAAGAAAGTGCAACACACTACTTAAGATGTTGAAAATTTTCACCACTGCCTCATGCTGCTGCAGTCATCTTCTTCGTCTTAAAAATGGATGCAATATTATAAAATAAAACCATTACTTTTTTTCTTTAATTTGTATTAACTTGTTTTTTGTTATTAAAAATGAAAAAAAAAAAAACTTGATTTGGGGAAGAATCTGGTTGGTTCTTGGAACATTAGATTTTGGCATGGCAACCATAGCAGTGGCGTGAATAGAGAACGTAACCTTTTTTGTGCTATTTAATTCGTTTTTATCACATATCTCCAAAATATAGGTAACATTCAAATGTATTTTTAACCCAGAAAAGGCATTTATTATGCTTGTAATTTTTCATTTTTTTTAGATATCATCACATTATTTAAAAAGTATTTTTAAATTTGCAATCTATCAATTTTTTATTTTTTATAAAAATATTATATATATATATATATATATATATATATATATATATATATATATATATATGAATATGTTCTGGTTTAAATTTGGTAGGAATTCAAACCAAAAGTTTAACTGTAACTTGTTTTGAGTTACATTCGTATTTACAGAAAATATTGTTATAAAATTCGTAATAATTACGTGTTTGGTTCTGTTATGAGGAGAAGTATTGAAAATTTGATATAATCGATCCTTAATAAGTCTTTAGTTTTAGTTAATAACATAATTTGAAAATATTCCCTTCATTTCATCCACACGATGTTTTGCAGTAATCTTTTATTTTAAAATATTCTCTCTCCTCTTCCTTACAATTCCAGGTACTTTAAATTCTAATTTCAAACCAACAATAAAAAGTAAAGCAAAAGAATAATACTTTAGAGTCTAAGGAAGATAGAGAATGCATGTGAGTCTGATGTAATGTTCGGATTCTTGATTAGATTAAGATATCATCCAGCTCTAATAGTGTTCCATATTCTTGGTAATATACATTAATTTATTTTTGTTGTGCAACATATTTATTTGTAGTTTTTTAAAATTGTCCCGAAACATATTTTTTAATATCCACATCCATTATCCTTGCAATTCTTGATAGTGTGATTTAGGGATGTAAAAAAAAAATAATTCGCAGGTATTTCTGCGAATAAAACCTACAACAGATAGAAAATGAATATTATAAGTGTATATCTGCGGGTAACGGGTACGCGTATTTTTAATATTCGCATGTTAGCGAAGTGAGTACGGGTATCATAGTATTCGTATCCGTGATATCCATACCCGCTATATTCTAATTAAAATAAAAAAAAATAAAAAAAATAATTAAAATATTAATATATAGATTTTGAATGAGTTATTTTTTTTATCAATTAATTTAAAAAACATCATTTATTTATAAATTGTCATTCAACATTATTTAAATGAATTATTTAAACTTTATTTAAAATTTATGAATATTATTTATTATATTTTATTTAAATTTACGATTAAAATATGATGTTAAAATTTCAACAACAAATTTCTAATCACATTCTCAAGTCTTTTACGTGTGATTAATTGTATCTCCAATCTTTAGTAGCTAATTATCCTCAGCATTTCATATAACGACTCAACCTAAAACATTAATTTGATTAAGGTTAATTATAGGAGCAATAATATGTATGTTTAATCATTGTTCCAATTATTTCCTTAAAATGTCTATGCTAATAGGGAAGAGGTTTTGATGTTTGTAAAGGTATACCCACTTGATATTGATGCCTTATATGGCCTGAATAAATTATTTTATGATTTGATTTTGTGCCTTGTAACTTTACCATTGTTTTACATGCTCAAATTTAATATAACTTTGCATTGAATTTAAAATGTTGCAACTTTATGTGTGGTTGCAAGGTATTTACTAAAATGGCCTTTTGACTTTACACCGTCTCATAATTCCTGAATAAGGTAAATAGTTTGAAAATTTTCTACACGGGGTTTAATTTTTCCTTGTCTTTTAAAAAAGGTGTAATTGCTTTTAATGAGGGATTAAAATCCAATAAAATAATATACAATTTTTTCGTTGTTCATAATGAATGTCTAAAAGTGTGTGGGTAAATATAAAGTAATATATGAATAATTGAAATAACAGGCGTGTTTAATGAATAATTCGCGCTTTTACATTTCTCATCTTCTTATTTTATATATATAAAATCCAATTTCTCCCTTTATGCACTTGAATTTATACAAAAATAAAAATAAAAATACATGTGCGTGTGATATTTTATTTTCTAGTACGATTTGAGGATCACAAGAAATTGTGGTAATATAATAAAAGAGATTGGAATTGCATATCAATTTAGTCAAAAAAAATTCATTATTACTAGAATTGATGATACTGTATAGGCTGAAGCATGAACAGAAGAAGATAATCTGAAGTGGAGAATCGTCTATTTTAATATTATTTTACCTTTCAAAAAGTAATATTCTTAGGAAACTATCTTTTTCAAAAACATTTTTTTTGTCAAGTTTATAACAAAAATACTCACTAAGTGACATAAGAATCCACATCCTTTTAACTAAAATAAAAAATTCTGAAAAATATATTAATAAATTAATCATTTTATTAAAAAACTAATATAAATATTTTAAGAAAATCAGATCCCTGTCGATTGTTACTTTAGAAGAACTATAATGTCATTTGATTAATATAATAAAATATTTGTAACAACAACACTAACTATATATTCTTTCTTCTTCTTTTTCATGAAAAAACACAATCATTCTTGTTCTTTCTTCTCATAAAAGTACTCTCATTCTGCTTTTCTTATCAAAGAACTTCAAAACCATGCGAGAAGAACAACCAACAAAATAATGTGAAAAAAAAAAACACTCGTTGAAAATTTAACATGACTTGTACGTAATGATATATATATATATATATATATATATATATATATGATAGTTTGAAAAAAAATGTTATTATCACACTAAAATATAAGTAGATTAATCTCTTGGATTGAAATTTAACTTCACTTATAATTTGATTTTATCTGATTAATATTTTAATTAATATCATATCATATATCCAATATTCCTAAATTACTAATTAATAAAATAAATACATTTTTACACTAAATACACCATTTTACCATTTGATAATTACCTTTTAGAAATATTTTGATAATTAAAAAAATTAATTAATAAGAGCCTTAGCTATCTTCCTTCGAGAAAAACCACAACTAGTGGTGGGGTCAAAGAAGAGAGTAAGTCAACACACCGAATGACAACGAATTCGTGATACACACTATACATGAAGATAGTGGTTGGTGATGATAAACTCACCAAAGTAATGGACTCGTAAATATCACAGTGATAAACTTAATTTATAAAAACTTTGCCAATCATGTTTCTTATATAATGATTTTTCATTAACAACCGTTCTACCGTAATATTGCTTTATCTGATAATAGAGACAGAAAAAGAAAAAACAAACCAACAAAACTATGACTATGAAAAAGGATAATCATCAATCATGCAGTGTGAGTGAGAGTTTCAAATGTATGCATTGCTAATTATTGTCACGAAGATTGGTAGCCAAGATCACCAGTAACGTCTTTTCTTTGAAGTGGGCAAATATTTTAAGAAATACAATTTAAGTAAAAAATAGAAAACAAAACGTGCGAGAGAAACACGTCCTATAAAAAACGCACCAGAGGGGTTTCGCGGTTTGATTCTGAAGTGCAAGTGAAAGAATGTGTGACAGTACCTCAAGCGGCGGAGAAACACAGAACATGAACGGTGACAGCAGCAGAGGTGGTTGGAGGAGTTTTCCCTTCATAATTGGTCTCTCTTCTTCTCTCTTCCTTTGTATGTGACACTGATTAATGATATATTAATTAGTTAATTAATTGTTTATTAATGGTTAAGCTGCAACAGGTTCAACTGCAGGTATGTCACTTGGTGGTGCAGGTATAATCGGAAACCTGATCGTGTATCTGATACGTGAGTTCAATGTAAAGAGCATCAATGCTGCACAGGTTGGAAACGTGACAAATGGAAGCTCAAGTTTATTTCCCATTGTTGCAGCAATCATGGCTGATTCTTTCTTTGGATCTTTCTCTGTTGCCTTGCTTTCTTGCTTTCTTTCTTTTCTGGTAATTAATTCATACTCTCTTCTCTGCATCTCTATTCTTTTCTCCAAAACTTAACTTGTTTCAATGAATTTTATGAAAATCTAATAAGAAAACAATAATTAAACTCCATATAAGTCTAGTTATAAAACATGGTTAATACAATTTTTATTTTTATAAAATAAGATGAAGTTCTCAGAACTCGTGATGACATTTTAGATCGAAGTCCTTGTAAGTATAATCAGTTTTTTTAATTTTTTTTTAAAAAATAAAATCGTTATCTATATATAAAAAAGCTGAAATCGTTACTTGTCAGACTCATGACAATTTCAGTTTTGTTTTTTTTTTCTAAATATAGAAATAGTTATCCTAACGATTTCACTCTTGCAAAAAATAAAAATAAGTAAATCAGCCACCATCATAATAACTTTAGTCTAAATGTGATCATGAATCTGGACAATTTCACTCTATTTTATCAATAAAAAAAATTTCATTGATTCTATTTTACAATTATGAATTTAAAACAATCTTGTTTTACAACAAAACCTAAAAGACTAATCTTAAGCTTCAACTTTACCAGTAATGGTTCATTGAAATAGGGTGACTGGTTTTTATTTGTTTATTATATTATTAGGAATCGTAGCAGGTAGTACTCAATAATTGATGCATTAAATAAAATAAATTAATGAAACTTATAATTTTTTTTATAAATTTCAGGGCACTGTTATTTTTGTCTTGACAACAATGATTGGTTCATTGAAACCTGTCCCCTGTGACAATGGATCAGAGGCATGCAACCCTCCTTCAGAGTTTCAATATGCGATCTTATACGGAGCAATAGCTCTGTGCGCACTTGGTTTCGGAGGTGCACGCTTCACAACAGCATCATTAGGAGCAAATCAATTTAACGAGGCAAAGCATCAAGACACATTCTTTAACTGGTTTTTTCTGACATGGTACATGGCTTCCGTTGTATCCTTTACTGGGATTTTCTACCTCCAAGATAACGTGAGTTGGGCTTGGGGTTTTGGCATATGTAGTGTGGCCACCTTCATTGGCCTAATCATTCTCGTACTTGGTTACCGATTTTATCGCCTTGATAAACCCCAAGGAAGCGCGTTCTTCGATCTTGCTCGTGTTCTCGTTGCATCTATACGTAAATGGAAATCTCAGCTTTCTTCCGCAACAAAGGATTACTATAGCAGCAAGGATGAGATACTTCCGATGCAACCTGCTACAACTCCTGCAAAAAGATTAAGGTACTTAGTTATCGATGTTAATTATGTTGGAAGTCCTGTATTGATTACAAAGATAAGATTATCAAATATTTGAAAATTTTCAAACAAACGGTCCTACATGGAAATGCAGATTCTTCAATCGTGCAGCCCTGATAACTGATGGAGACCTTCGATTAGATGGTTCAATAGGAAAACCATGGAGACTCTGCACAGTTGAGCAAGTGGAAAATTTCAAAGCTATGATTGGAATCTTGCCACTGTGGAGTTCGAGCATATTCCTATCAGTTCCGATAGGAATTCAAGCAAGCATGACAGTTCTTCAAGCTCTAGCCACAGATCGTAAAATAGGACACCACTTCAATTTTCCAGCAGGTTCCATCAGTGTTATACCCTTAATTTCCACATCCATTTTCCTCACTTTTCTTGACAGGGTTATTTGGCCTGCATGGAACAAGTTCAATGATAAATCTCCCACCACTCTCCAAAGGATTGGAACAGGGCATGTGCTGAATGTGCTTGGAATGGTTGCTTCTGCTCTTGTTGAATCAAAGAGGTTGAAGATGGTTCATTCCAACCCCTCAGAAACTATGTCTATACTATGGTTGCTTCCACCTTTGGTGTTAGTTGGCGTTGGAGAATCCTTTCATTTTCCAGCACAAGTTGCATTCTACTACCAGCAACTTCCTCAGTCACTCAAAAACACTTCAACTTCTATGATTTCAGTGATCATTGGAATCTCCTTTTATCTGAGCACAGCCTTGATCAATGAAGTGCAGAAGATTACTGATTGGTTACCTGATAACATAAATGAAGGGAAACTGGATCGATTCTACTGGATGATGGCCTCGATAGGGGGCATCAACTTTCTATATTATTTGCTTTGTTCATCTTTATACAAACACACAAAAATGTAAGAGAATAATAATGTGGTTGGGCACTAATAAATCTTAGAGTTCTCTCCCTACTTTTTGTTTCTCAAACATTTTTTTTTATCAAATATAAAAAATATATAAATAAAAAAGTAGTTAATATGTTTTTCAAACATACTAATTTGCAAGAATACCACAATAAGTCAAAGTAATCAGAGGATAAAATCACTAAATAAACCTAAATTTTTAAATAAAAATACATCTAGATATAAATACATATATATTAAAATGAAATGTGTATTTATGAATCATTGTTAGGATAAAATGTAAGTATATTGTGTAATATGGTTCTATACAAAATAAATACAACACGGAATTGGTATTAATATTTGTAAGTAAAAATATATGTAGAGACAAACAGAGATATATTATATTAAAATTAAATATATATACACATATAGTTATTGTTAAAAAGTAAAATGTAGACTTATAAGTAGAAATAATAATAATAATAATAATAATAATATTACAAATAATACTAATATTAATAGTAATACAAAATACAAATGTTTATGTATATCAATACAATTTTTAATTAGGGTATAACATGAATTTAAGGTTTTCACTTTTAAACAAAAATGCAAATATTGTTATCAGTATATAATTGTAAAATTTACCGTACAATAACTAATTATTCATTATGCCTAAGTATATTTCTTTCTTGAATCATATATTTAGGTATGAATACTTTTATGTTAAATTAAATGTTTGACATAATAATTTATTAATGATGTATTAGTGACGTGTAGTAAAAAATTATTTATCTTTTGTGTTAAATTATAAATTTGATATAATAATTATGAATTTGTACATTTCCTTTTGGTTGAAGTAAATAAAATTTTTTATTTTTAGATTAAAAATATTAATATTCTTGTCTTTTATATTTTGGAAATAAAATATATATTAGCAATAATAAACTAAATAAAAAGACTATTAAACAGAAATCGAAATAAACAACCTAATATTCAAGCGAAAACTTGATGGTAACGTATACAACTTGATAGTAACATATACCCATTCATATTTAAATGAAACAATGAAATTTGATCAACTCACTCTTACATGGTACAAAATTACTGGGTAAATATACTGCAATTCGAGTGTGGCATCATTTCTCACTGATTATATGCACAACCGCCTGATTAAAAAAAAAAGGCCATCGGCTGATTAAAAAAAAAGGCCATCATAATGTATTTCTTACATGGTTTATGGATCAGGAGACCAAACACAATTTACCTTTACATTTGTCAACAGAAATCAGCAGCATAGTTCCTTTTTTAATTTTCTTTTAATTTTTTAAAATAATATAATTGTCATTACTTTTATTTAAATAAAGTTAAGAAAAATATATATATATATTATATATATATATATATATATATATATATATATATATATATATGTTATCGAAGTAAAAGTTGAATCTTATAAAAAAATTAAATCATTTTAAATTGTATATAAAGAAACACCGAAACTTAAGGTATCAGTTATTGATCCAATATATACATTTAAATTTTTTATAGAAATAATAAGTTTATCTATATAGTAGGTAAATAACAATAAATAATGCTGCAAATTTATATCTTACTCTTTGTTAACTTTTACTTGCATGGCAATACAAATAATCTGACTCTTAATCATATATCCGACGTCATTCAAAACCATCACATATATATATAACAACTATAAATCCTAAAATAATGATATATAACTTCTTCCAAATGTCTTAATGTTTTTTTCTAGTAACAAATAAGTCAATAAATTCAGATTCACTCGAATCAATGAAATGATAGTTGAATTAAAATTCTCCATCTTAACCATGTTGTATTCACAACTTTTACCCAATATGTATTGTTTGCATAACAACTACTTCCCTTGTTCTTTCGCATAACAACTACTCCCTCTCTCTGTTCCTTTCTAAATATTTTCTTTCTTGAAGATTTGTGTTTCTACTAAACTATCACTTTCAAAGTTCAACACAACTTTAATTTATCTTTTCTTTTTCATTTATACCATTACACTTCACCTAATATTTAATTAGTTTACACATTGATATGTATAAAGGAAAATGATTAAATAGAAATCTCATAAATATTTTATTAAAATCAAGAAAATTTATTACATTTAAGGACATTGCAAAGAAATGTAAGGACCATTTACACACAGTAGCGGGCAATCATTAGCAGAAAACCACTGAGCTTATTATTAAGAAGGAATAGAAAAAATAGAAAGATATTACAGTACATATAGTTGGAGAGGTGGGATGGAAGTGCATCATTATTATCATTCTCAAGATCACTTGTGTGTCGCTTGTAATTAGAAATGCTTCTTTTGTGGCAGTGAGATCAGTGTTCATGAGCTCAATGCCGAAGTAATTGAGTGTTTCTGTCATCTTGCTAAAACTTTCCTTCTTATTTTTCAATTGTGCTGACATTGGTAATTAAGCTATTCATTGTTCTAAGGAATATCTTGGTCATAACTAGCATGTATCCCCTAATTCTTCATGTCTTTTAGAGTTTGTAATGGGCTTGTATTCCAACAATTTGGAAATCATTGAGTATTGAATGAACTGTTAGACAAAGAAGTTAGACAAAGAAGTAAAAAGTAAGAAAATGAAGGCTTAGGTAGTTGCATTTTTTTATGATATAGGGTTTATAGACAACAACATCAAAAGCCTCATGCTAGGATTACATATACACTCACCATCAACTTGATCCACCTTTATTACTGCATTCTGCAATCTGTGAGGGAATGCAAGTTTTAAAATAACAATTGAATACATGTTGAATAAACATAAACTATATTGGGTAATATGTATGAAAATAAGTAATTTCAAAACAATTTTTACCACGTGAAGTTGACTTCTAATATGATCAATAACACACTTTGAAAAAAAAAATCATGTAATCAAACTAAAATTCTACATTACATATACTTACCAAGAGGACCGAATGTTGCAGTTTAGACATGACCCCTCTTCTTCACACACCATGACATTCCCAAAAGAGCAAACTCGATCCTATTATCCCATGTAGACAAACCAAGTCGTAAATTTAATTGTTCTTCATTCTAGATTACTCTTTCCTCATTATTAGTATGCTTTTATCTTATTTTTCTTTTTTAACACAATAACCCAAATCAGGAACAACGAAGGAAAGGATTTGATTATGTAAAGTTAAAACAAATAACATAGACTTAAGGACAAAATCAATAATTTGTATTTAACATGTGACAGACATCTGCATGTAATATTTATGGCTGATTTTCATATATAGCTTAGATTATTTCCTTCACATCTATAATTTAGATAGTTGTGTCCACTAAATTGAGTGATTAACTCCAATGGCTCTTTTAAGGCAAACACAATTAACAGGAGTACCTCCAAATGTATATGTTACATACACAATCAATGTTCAAGTCAAAAGGTTTAGAATTATTATAGAGCCATGAATAATAATATTTACCTACATAAGCATGGTAAGTTTGTTCTTCCTAATTGTAGGAGTTAGCTTTCTTTGGAGAACCATATTCAATGGTTGTGGTTACCCATGAAATAGTAATAACAGATGAAAAGAAAACTAATAAATATCCCAAAGAAAAACATATAAAAATGCTTTATTTTTTCTTTAATCATGCCATGTAACTAACCTTAATCAAATTTTGTTTGTCTTTGACAGCCTTTGCATCTTTGGTGGCTGCACGAAAATAACAAAATAGTTGAAAAAGAAATAGTTGGTTTGTCTTTGACAACCTTTGCTTCCTTAATATAAAATTAACAAAATAGTATTATAGAGAAAGAAATAGTTGAAAAAAAAGTACATTTTTTTTCTCTAAAAAAAACCACTAATTTTTCAAGATACACTTCCTTCTAAAATCAAATCGAGTTGAACCAACATCCCCATCCAAATACCCTAGAACATATTCTTCTGAAAGTCTAATGAAAATGATTTCTTCCATAGGGTAACGAAAATTAACCATGAAAAATAAAGAAGAAAATGAAACTTTGGGACCCTAGAAAACAAAAATCTAAATTTACAAACCCAATATTTTACAACAAAATATATCAAACACCTAAGTGCAGAACAAAAACATAACTATATAACGAACTCCCCTCAACAGTAACATTACAAATACAAAAACAAATCCAACAACCATAGCATTTAAACATAACATCCCCGTACCTACAATAATCTCAACCCAAAAAATAAGAATGACAAAAATTTATAGGTATATTTAAAGATGAAGAAACAAAAGAGATAAGTTCTTTGAAAAAAATAATAACCTTCAGGATCATGAGGATTATGCTTAACCAAATAACCATCTGATGCACCCAAACTCTGATATAGGAGATAGAAGGTAAAAACAAAATCAATATTTGGCAAATTATGGAATGACCAAAAACCAAAAACACAAAACTACCATGAACCCAAAGTAGAAGAAGACCACGAAGAAGAAGAAGAAAGAAAACTCAAGCTACTGAGCACTATGAAGGAGCACTAACCTTAAGGCTGAAGGGTTTTCTTCTGATCATGTAGATTTGTCGTGTTACGGAAGAAGAAGAATGAAAATAGGTTTTTTTGAGAGAAGAAGAAGAAAAGCAATTGTCTGTCAATCATCAATCAATACGTCAATCAATATTTTAATCAAGCATTAAATGTGGAATCATTTAAAGATTTGATCAACCATTAGAGGAAGAAGCGGGAAAACTTAAATGCACACTCACGGCCATATTTTTTCAGCATGGAGCGGGAAACAACAAAGAAAAGAATAAAGACCAAAAGGACCTTCTATTTATAAACATGTCAATGAATGACAATGACGTATATGGATGGATCCCTGCACCCAAAAACCACTTCTTCAAATAATATTCATCAAATAGTTTTTCTTTCTATCAATAAAAGTGTTCCTCAAACACTATAACATATAAAAAACATGTTTAGTTTAAGATTCATCAGAACAAACAAAACTAACCTTGCAATTAGCTACTCCCATTTGTCAAATCCAACATTCTTCAAGTTGGAAACAGTCACATCCTTCAGATCCAGTGGTCTTTATGTGATGAACACAACTTTGATCCCAAGAGCCAACAGTTTGTTGTAGAGTTTAAGAGTCTCAAGCAGTGCAAATGCCTCACCATACGAAACCCAGATCTTGCAAAGGACCTTAAATCCTTATCCTCGAGCCTTATCTCTGATCCAAACCTGAAAAAATCAAAATCGAAAAATGTTATATCCAACAACAAAAGATCAATACAAATGTTCAGAAAGAAAAAATTAAGAAAAGCATTTGAAGAATAAAAAGAAAAGAAAAGAAAAACAACAAATTGAATCCTTTTTAATCCGCTTTTGCAAAGGGCCTTAGATCCATATCCTTGAGCCTTTTTTGTTTGATATCAAAGCACTTCAATCTGAAAAAAAATCAAACCTTTCATGAAGAACAATCAACACAAAATAAAAGAAAATTAATAGAGTACGAAGAAAAAGAAAATCCACGAAAAAGAAGAAGAAAAAGGAAGAAGAACAACAAAAACTAACCTTGATGAAGCAAACATTATGTTCTGCATTAAGAACAATAAATAGGAAGTTAAAAAAAATGTAACTTCGTATGAAGAAAAAGAAAAAATAAGGATGGACAAAGAAGACGGAAGAAGAGGAAAACCTAACCTTGACTAAGCAAATGGTTCAAAACAGATTGTCTTGAGGGGAAGAAGATGTTATCTGCTGACAGCTAATGTCAATCACTAATTACTTCAAGTGGCAAAACCCAACAACATCAAAAAGACAAAAATAACCTCAATTTTAGACACGTGTCAATTAAATAAAATGTCTATTTCAGTAATTTACCTACACTAACATTGTCTTAGATATATAGTAGATTTTAGTTAAATTTATTTTCTAGTAAGAACAGAAAAGATGAATTGAAAGACGTAAAAGGAAGTGAAAGAGATATTTTGGTTACATTAAACGTGGATGGTTGAAGATAATGATGATGAAGAGAGTACTATAAAAGAGAAATCTCAATTGTAGTGTTTGAATGTGGTGGCTCACTAAAAAAGTTATCTAGAGTTGTAGCTGTCATTATTCGTAGTACTCGAAAATTAAAAAACCTTAGCAGATATTTGATGTTGATCTTCTGAAATTACTAATTCTAATAAGGAAGTTATGAGAAGGAAGAGGACAAAGACGGGTTGGTTCCCTCTTTGTTTCACACAGAACAGAATCATGGAGGGTGTTCCTGTTGTGATTGATTCTCTGCTACGTTTGTACAATGAAACAGAGATAACGCATGAACTCCAGCAAGCACGTATTCATAAAGGTGTTCTTCTTAAATGCTTTTAAATGAATTGCACACTCCATCATAAAAGCAGCAACAACAAGCTCGTACTCATAATCGTGTTCTTCTTAAATGTTATTAAATGAATTGCACACTTCACAATGTAAGGTCCTATTTTAGAAGAATAATGCTAATAAATAAAATGTTGCATGTTTATAGTACACAATAGAGCACCAACAAAAAGTATATAGAATTAACCTTTAAAAGTTATCCAAAATATACTGAGAGAAAGAGTACTAAGATACAAAATATTGCCATAAGCTTAACTTGAGAGTACTCATAGAGCTCGAAGTTAAAAAATAAAAATAAAAATGGTATGACAAAAGTTGCTCAAAATAGCATCAGCTACCATGCCCAAAACAAGGCAACATCACTACCATCTGAATGATCCCCAGGAATCTCCACGACTTTTCACACAAAGGATTTGGTGATCATGGCAAAAAGAAACACCACACAAGAAAACAAACACAAATAAAAGGGTAAGCTAGCAAAAATGTTTTAGTCATGTTATAGAGCAAATAAAAGGTAAATCAGTTTAAATCATAGCAGTTGGCATCCATGTGAAAACAAACATACACAAGACCTCTCTGACTCAATATCCAGATTATACTCTTGATATAGAATTCTAAAGGAAGTATGCGTCTGTGCTGACTTCTAAACTCTGTAGAGTATAGACGCAAGGGGTTATCACCCAACCACAAACAGGGTTAATCCTCTAATGTCTTGGGCCCAATACGTCCCAAGACTAGAACCTCCTGCCACTCTCACCACATAAATCGTTCTATTCTATGTGAACGTGAGCGATTATTAGAACTCAAGATACCTTCCTTTATTTAGACATCTCCTATATCAAGGTATACACAAACTGTAACACAATGATGCTCCAACACGGTAGTTGGACGGCGCTTCCCGCTCCCGAAGCGGACACGGAGGCGCAGCAGACACCTGCACGACACGGTGTCGGAAGCTTCTCCATGGATCAGACACGGCCAGTTCTCAGACACGCGACCGGCGGACACCTCTGGTTGTTTGGATGCGCGACTGATACAAGATTCAGAGAATTTTTTTCACGTATCCGAGTGAAAAATTGCTGGTCACGTTTTGCTGTTTCACGATGTGTTCACAATTTGCTCTGTTCACCCCACCTAACGCCATTCTGATATTTTATTTGATTGGCATGATATTTTTGTTTGTTATTTTTTAAGAGAATAAAGGAAAATCTAACAAATTTAAAATAAAAAGGGAAATAAAAAAAATAAAAAATAATCTTTCATACATTCTATTAAAATAAACCCAAAAAAATTTAAATAAAAATGGAAATAAAAAGATAAAAAATAATCTTCCATACATTCTGTTAAAATAAATCCAAAAAATTTAAATGAAAGTGGAAATAAAAGAATAAAAAATAATCTTCCTTACCTTCTATTAAAATAAATCCAAAAAAATTTAAATAAAATGATAAAAAATAATCTTCCGTACCTTCTATTAAAATAAAATAAAATCAAGATGATGAACAAAAATAAAATCAATAATAACAAATTATTCTATAAATTATTTTAAAAGTTTTTTTTATTATGAAATAAAATTATTAGATTTTAATATGTTTATTGCCGTGTCCGTGTCTTATACTTTTCAATTTTGCCGTATCTTCCTATCCGTGTCCGTGTCGTGTCCGTATCCGTATCCGGGCATCATAGTTGTAACATCCTTTCTGGAAATTACTTATTTAAATTAAATAATTGAGAAAACAAATTCAACATCAAACTGTTATTATTCCCAAACACGGAAAATATTCATAAATTATTCCAACCGTCAAAGATCAATTATAGTTATAAAAACACTCTTATTAAAATTTTCAAAATCCAATAAAATAACAAAATTTTATAAATAGTTCCTAGCTCGAATCCCAAGCTAGCCCCTCTCTCCGTCTCAAGTGTTAGCAGCATCACCTGTATCATTAACTGCTCTCGTGTAAAGAATTACACGATTATCGCCAAGCACAAACAGAAAGGGTGAGCTCAAAAGAATATAAGAAACATATCAATTAATTAATATAAATATGCCCAATTATATTATCATAGCTAGACCGTGGTCCTACATCTACGAACCTTCCCGCTCGTAATCCTACTCTATGGATCTGTCCGTCGGTAGTCCAACACATGTTATCCACCAGCTACGTACCTCCCCGCACGTAGCATCTCTCAACAGTGAAACTCAATCTAATCTTTTAATATTTTTTTGTGTGCTTTATTTAATTTTAAGTCATGGTAAATGCGACTCGTGATAGTCGATTACTAAGATCTGTTGCTGGGATAAGAGGAAATGTAGTGAAAAACTAAAAATTAGTTTATTAAAAGTATTTGTGAGGAATTATCGCCGGTACATTATAACATTTTTAATATATTATTATTTTACATTATAACATTTTTTTTCATGGTAGAATTGAAGTTAAAACAACCTACCATCATAGATTTGATCGAAAAACCTATCTAAGGTAAGTTGGTAGGCATTTCGGTCGGCTTACTGTTTCAAGATTGTTGAGTTGAGTCTGAAAGACGACAATTTGAGCATGAAGTTTGGTGATCGTAATTTGTAACTTTTCTTCTCACTGTTGAGATTGAGTTTCTAGTTCAGTTATTTTGGTTTGGAACATCGTGAGTGTTTGCATTAAAACTGGATAATTCTGGTTCATATCCTTAACCATCTTATCTATGTTTTCCAAAAAGTTTTGAACATCAAAAGGTGGAGAAGGAGGGTTGGCCATGAAGATATGAAAGAAGTAGAGAGATGGGAAAGGAAAAATGTGACAGAGATATGAGGGAGGATGCGAGAAATGGAAAGGATAGAAGGGAGTGTAAATTGGATGGATGGGTGTGACCCAGCTTTTAGAAAATGAAGTTTTATAGGAAAGATGGTTTTGTAAAGACCGCAACAGCATCGAGAAATAAAATGAAATAAAATAATATTATGAGGATATAAATAGAGTTGAGGTGAAGGGAGTGTAAATTGGATAGAACAAAAGGAATATACCTTTCAGGGGTCACCAATAGAGCAAAACTGACTAAAAGGATATTAAGGTGACTCATTTTGCGTGTGTGCTCTGATAATAAAAAATAAGAGAGGTTTTTCGAATTTTTTTCTTTGTCTTGCATTAAAGAGGTTTTGTCCTTATATAAAATAGTTGGGCTCATAAAAAGGGTGCGATAATTAAAAACAAATTAGATTCTCCCTTCTTTTTCTTTTTTTTTCTTTCTTTGTTTTCCTTTTTTTTCATGGTAGAATCGAAGTTAAAAAAAAAACTACCATCATAGATTTGATCGGACAACCTATCTAAGGTAAGTTGGTAGGCATTCTGGTCGGTTTGAACTGTTTTAAGATTGTTGAGCTGAGTGTGAAAGACAACAATTTCAGCATGAAATTTGGTGATCGTAGTTTGTAACTTTTCTTCTCGTTGTTGAGATTGAGTTTCTAGTTCAATTATTTTGGTTTTGAACATCGAGAGTGTTTGCCTTAAAACTGGATAATCCTGGTTCATATCCTCAACCATCTTATCTATGTTCTTCAAAAAGTTTTGAACATCAAAAGGAGGAGGAGGATTGGCCATGATGAGAGGAAAGAAACAGAGAGATGGGAAAGGAAAAATGGGATAGAGAAATGAGGGAGGATTCGAGAAATGGAAAGGAAAGAAGGGAGTGTAAATTGGATGGATAGGTGTGACCTAGCTTTTAGAAAATGAAGTTTTATAGAGGGTCAGGGTTTTATAGAGATCGCAGCAACATCGAGAAACATAATGAAATGAAACGAAATTATGAGAGTATAAATAGAGTTGAAGTGAAGGGAGTGTAAATTGGATAAAGCAAAGAGGATTTACCTTTCAGGGTCCCGAATAGAGCAAAACCGACTGAAAGGATAGTAAGGTGATCCATTTTGCGTGTGTGCTCTGGTAATAAAAAATAAGAGAGGTTTTTCGAATTTTTTTCTTTGTCTTTCATTGAAGAGGTTTTGTGCTTATACAAAATATTTGTGTTCATGAAGAAGGTGTGATAATTAAAATATTTTGCACAAAACTTGAGGTTGGCAATTACGATCACACTGCTTTGAGCTTAATCTGAGAGTTTTGCATATGCAAAAACTTTAAAACAAAGTGGACAATTTTTAATCGTTATTCATTATGACTTTGTGTCACTTAACTTTTACTACCTCTTCACGGATGTAGACCATAGCAGAACCAAAAACAACACTGTTGCTCACCAATCCGCTCTTCAACAACAATGTTTTAAAAAAAATCCAAACTTTATCATATATTAACCAAAAATAGAAACAAAAATCACTCTTTTTCACAATCATCAAGGAACACATACAATTTCTTGCAGTGGGTTAACCCAAAACTTTTTGTGCTCCACCAAAAGGGAAAAGGAAAAGGGAAACGACAAACCCACTAACAAAATATCTCCCAAAACGGACCAACAACAAACTTCAACAATGAAGGAACAGGAGCAGATACACTTTGGAGAAGAGATGGAGGACAAAAAAACAGTGGGCAACGACGAAAACCAAACCTGCAGATGGTTTAACCACAAACTGCTCACCACCACTTCTCCGACTACTTCCACTGCATTCTCTGTAACCCCTCACTCCCTTCTCTCACTCATGAAACTCCTTCAACCACTAGTTCTCTCTCTCTCACTTGCTTCTCTTTCAATTGTGTAACTCTGATTCTCTCTCTCACTTGTTTCACTTTCAGTTGTGTAACTCTTTCTCTCTCTCTCACTTGTTTCTCTTTCAGTTGTGTAACTCTTTCTCACTGCCACGTCAGGTAGTAAAAGAAGTTGTCAAAATTGGTTATTAAATTATCATTTCTTTTATTACTTACCTGGCCACATAAGTGTAAGTCGGTAGTTGTCAATTTCAAAGCTACTACAAAAGTGTACTTTTGTATTATCTTATTTATGTTTGTACGAGGGACCATCGATGAGTAGAACAAAGTAATTTCTTTTTTTTTCACTACTATAAATTCAAAATAATTTAATATTTTTTCTAATTTCTGCGTAAATGTGTGAAGATAAATTCTAAATATACGTAGAAAATTGATTGATGTGTTTATAGAAAGAGAAAATAACAATGTTTATGTATTATCTATTTTCATTATTTTGTTTTTATTTTTATGTATTTTTTCTTTCCGTGTCTCTTCTCAAAACCTAAACTAACTAAAGAGGCTACTTTTTTTTTTCTGACCAGGAAAAGTATTCTTGAATTAAATTGATATTAAGTCATAAAAAATTGTGAAATGTATTGTTGTTATTAATTTGTTGTTAAGGTATAAAAGAAAAACAACACAACAGTCGTGCCTAAGAACAGATATAGCATTAGTTCTATTAAACAAAAGGAAAATAATATTTTAATTTATTTTTTTTTACTTACTTTTAATCTATCATTTTCATCATCTTTAGATCATCTGTTTTAATTTGTTGTAATAATGTGATGTGATGTGATGATCTAAGAGTGATAAAAATAATAGATTAAAAGTAGATAAAAAAAATAGATTAAAGTATCATTATCGTAAAATAAAACTCCGCCCTACACTCTTTATAGTTACGCCATTTATGTCTTTAACTTCTCCTTTTAACATGAGATTCACAATATACAGTTTTATCGAGAACGATTTATTATTTGTATTATTATATATTACTCTATTATATATTGATGTCCATAATTTTTTATTCTTTGAATTTTTTTTAAATTAAAATAATTATTTATAATAAAATCGTAAAAATTATTTATATTATTTTTATAATTATAACAATAATAACTTTTTACTTTTTATTATCATAAAAATAAATTGACCACACTTCGTGTGCATATATTTTTATTTGTAATAAAAAGTAATAATTACTCATGCATATTCTCAAACTAGGAAATAATTCGTTTAAAATACTTCTTTTTAGTAAGATAAATAGATTATTAGCTTATTTATCTAATTTATAAACAAATTTAATTAATAAAAAAGTGTTTGTAAACTAAATCTATAATTCATATGAGATAGAAGTTTATTTAACTACTTTAAATAAATAATCTATAATTTTTTTTAATTTTTTTAAATGTTTGGTAAAGTCAATAATTATGTTTTAATTTATTCGATTGATACAAAACTAATTGATAAACAATTCATTATGTTTGTAATTTGTAACTTAATTAATCTTATTTCATTACTATCCCTTGTATTGTAATATATATTTTTTTATTAACTTTAATTTATTTTTATCTATTATCAACTATTTCAATTTTATAAAGATAATTACTTTTTTGTACAATTTTTCATTTTTTATATTGGGACATTAGTCATTTTGTTTTATTTATTAAATTAAATTATTGTCATATCAAGTTTATATATAATTTTTATTATATGTAATTTTCATATAACACATGTAAGGCAACATTTGTCACTTTAATTCTCTATGTTGAATATTTCTCCATTTAAAAAAAATTTAAAATGTAATCCGATAAATACTAAAAACATGTATAATACTTGTCTATAAAATTAAAATAATTTACAGTAAGTAAAACAAAATTAAGATAATAAAACAATGTATTTAAATATAAATGACAATAATTAAATAAATAACGACAAGTTAATTGAAACCGCTTACGGTTTATAAGATCAAAGCTCATAAATTAAATTATTTTAAAATATTTATCAAACATTTTTACATTAATCAAATTAATTTTATTAAAAAATAATTTTCTAACAAATAATGCTATCAATAAATATTTGTATTTCAATATTAAAAATGTTTTCCCAAACCCATCATAGATACGAATCACGCTTATACCCACCATGTATCTAAAAAAGTGCGACTCACCACTTACAATGTTAAAATTTTTTACCGATGTCTCATGCAGCTGCACTCACCTTCTTCATCTTAAAACTGCGTGCAATATTATAAAATAAAACCATTATTTTTTTTGTTTAATTTGTATTAACTTGTTTTTTGTTATTAAAAATGAAAGAAAAACTTGATTTGGGGAAGAATTAGGTTGGTTCTTGGAGCATTAGATTTTGACATGGCAACTATAGTGGCAGTGGCGTGAATAGAGAGGGTAACCTAATGGCAAAAAAGATTGTGTGTGAGTGACAGAGAGAGTGGCTGAGAAAGATTGAGTACTGTGTCACTATGGTCACTCACCGGCTGGAGGGAGGAGCAATGTAGGAACCCAGATGAAAGTAAAAAAAAAAAGAGTTAAATATGTTTTTGGTCCCTCAAATTTCAGCGAAATTTGGAATTAGTCTCTCATTAAAACTTTTGATCAATTTAGTCATTTATCTTTCAAAATGCATGAATTTAGTCCTTTTAATCAAATTTTGTTAAGTTTATATGACGTTTCAAGCACATTTCATGATAGTATTTAAATTATTTACTCTGTTTGACACATTTTTGCTTCAATGTTAACTTAAATACTATCATGAGATGTGCTTGAAACATTAGATAAACTTAACAAAATTTGGTTAAAAGAACTAAATTCACGCATTTTTGAAAGATAAAGAACTAAATTGGTATAAAATTTTGATGAGGGACTAATTTCGAAATTCACTGAAACTTGTGACCAAAAACATATTTAACCAAAAAAAAAAAAAGTGTTTTGAATGGAATCGATGATGCAAATTAGTTCATACATTATTTTTAACAAACATACTAAAAAGTTCATACATTTTCTAATTCAGATATGCAAGATGCTCTTCTGTTTTTTCACATCATAATAAAATAAACATCAAAATAATACATCTTTAAAAAAAAATCCTAAGAAAACCCCTAGACATTTCATAATTTTTTAGGAGATGCAAAATTTGTCTTAAGACATCTAACTTTATAATGTTGTGGACTTGGCTAAAAGGATACGTACAACACCAAAACTCACCACGTGTGTTCTATCTTTTTTTCTCTTTCTGTTAAACCAAAAATTCGCACTACACTCTTTATATTTACGCCATTTATGTCTTTAACTTTTCCTTTTAAGATGTGATTCATTGTATATAGTTTTGTCGAGAACGATTTATTATCTGCATTATTATATATTACTCTATAAAAAAACTTCTAATTTTGATGTACATAATTTTTTTCATTCTTGCAATATTTTTTAAATTAAAATAATTATTTTTGTCATTCTTTTAAGTAATCACTTTTCAAGACTAATATTTCTTATTTGACTCTTTTTTTAAATTTAACTCATTTTTAAATTAAAATAATTATTTATAATAAAAATCGTAAAAATTACTTATATTATTTTTATAATTATAATAATAATTATTATTATAATTTGTAACTTCATACCTTGAAATGGACTTTTGAGTTTACCTTAAACATGTATTTTTGTAACTTCATTTCTAACTTTGAAAAATTATTTCCTTATTTTAGTGCTCGAGTGACGTGCAGTTAGATTTCTCTCGTTCTTTTTAGCTTTTTTATTTATTAATATAAATGGTTGGATTTTGTTCCACTTATTTCGATTAAAACTTAAAATTATTTAATTTAATTATTTTTTTTAAGTTTCGGTGATGACTCAGTTTGTAAATCCTTTGTTCCTATAATTCATTAAAGACATATCGATTTCAAATTTCTAATTACATAACTTACTTAGCCTTTGATTTCCTATTTCGTTAAGATTTTAGCTGTTAAGATATCTTAGTATGTTTAAAACAAGTGTTTATAATAATTTTAAAGTGTTAATTACATTTATTACATGCTTATTATCTAAATAAATTAATAATTTACTTTTGGGTAATGTATTGAATTTTTGTTTTAGGTATGTAAAAAGAGTGAAAATATCGAATTTGAGTGAATATAATCCTAATACTAGACTTTAGGTTGTTGGTTTTGGGCGAGAAATAATTTCAACTTCAAAGAAATTAGAGAGGAAGTGAAACTTAGTAAATGTGGGGGATTACAGATAGAAAATCGATAAAGCTTTTAGTTTTATTTGAAAATGTGTAATACTTTCTTCACTTCTCCTTACTTGCTTCTTTCGGATCTCTCAACCATATTATATATTCTTTCATCCGTTTCTATCATCTTTTTCTTGGTGATCTCTAATACCACACAATATATTCTTCTTGTCACCCATATTCTTATTTTATAATTTTCGTAGAAATTTAATCTTATAATGTGTTTGAATAAGAAATTTTAATAGAATAATTTGTGACGTTCATTTCCCAAATGTGAAATAATCTAGTTTTTAATTTAACTATTATTTAGGAAATAATTATATTTTATTTTATTTTTGAAAAAATAAAAATTATATATATATATATATATATATATATATATATATATATTATAACTTTGACATTTATTTCAATCCTTTCGTGCGTTTCTTAGTCCAAATATTTTATTATTATTATTATTATTATTATTTGATTTTTTTTTCTAACACTCTGATATTTAAAATATGAAAAAAAATTAAAGTTCTAGAGAGAATGAAGAAAAAGAAAAGAAACAATTTCTTGAGAAACGTAGTCTTTTATAAAATAATATGATTAATTGATTTTTGTGCTTATAATTTCGGTCTTCTAATAATAAAATAACCGAATTCCTCTTATAAAGACCATTTATACTGTTAGTTATTTTCTAATTATAAGTCCTTGTGAAAATCAACTCAAACATTGACGAAAAAATTGTGAAAAATTTTACTTTAGTGTTTTCAATGAATAGTTTTCGGACACAATTGTCATATGGTTTCCAAAGACAATATCCTAGAAATATTTGAAAAAACTTTAGTACTTTCAATAATAATGACAAACAACTAATATATACTTGTAGGGAAGAAAACCTAAGTCACTTGCCTACAACTACATAAACAATATGTTGATGAGTGAACACAAACCCCCGTTGAAAGGATAAACAACATGTTGCTTACAAGTTTTTTTTTTTTTTTTTAAGTTTAATTACTTTTTTTGTTTTAGTTTTTGTTAAATAATGTTAAATTAGTTCTTCAATCTTTTTTAGCTTCAATTTGGTTATAATTTAGTTTTAATTTAGTTATAATTTTAAAAAATTTATACAATTGATTACTTTCGTTTTAAGATTAAAGATTTTTCATCAAAATTAAAATTATTAATAAAAATTATTTGTTTTATTGGTATAAATGACATAATCATAGTGTTAATTTTGATTAAAAAATCATTAAATTATTTTAAAAAATTTAACAAAAAAAAATTACATCACATTTTTAAAAATCGAGATCAAATTAAAATTAAAAAAAAAAAACCCTATCCGAACTATACTGAACTCGTCATATAGTTAACACCAACCCGGAATGTCCAAGTAAAAGACCTATCCGAACTCTATAAATAGGTTAAAACAGAAATACTCTTGTAGGGTCAATTCCTGTTAAAACAGAAACATTTGTAATTCTTTACCGTATGAGAACAAGTTCAACATTGACCGTTTGTTGGGAGAAAGAGAAATTGGACAGAACAAAAGAACACATGTTTGAAGATGATTTTTCTCGGCAAGAAAGAAATAAAAGATGTAAAATTTGCTTCAGACTTTCCTTTTTCTAGAATAATGAAAATCATGATCAACTTTATATATTTCAATAATACCCTCTAGAAAAATATTAGACAACAGTTAAGTTCTATATTGTCAATCTATCATCTTGACATAAAATCATAAAAAACTATAAATGAAAAACACCATTTACATTAAACATAATAAAATCAGGATAGGGTTACTCACTTATTTGTACATTGTCAAATTTACACTTGATTTAATTAACAAATCCAACTAAAATCAAAACTAAAGCTATTCACTTATTTCTACAATATCAAATTCACACTCACTTAAATTACCAAAACCGTTAAATTCAACATTATAAAATCAAGAGTAGGGTTATTCACTTATTTCTACAGTATCAAATGTACACTTGCTTTAATTACCAACACAAATTTATACCTGTACATATGAAATATATATAAAAACAATCTGCCTAAACTTCAACTTTGAACAATCCAGATTTTACACCTCTGCACTGTTTTGCCTAATGATGTTTATTAGCACACGTTCCAGACATGTATATGGTACTGCTTAGTGAAAATAATATCATTTAGTATTTCTAAGGAATTAGTCAGCGAAAGAAGCCAAACCCGACTGTAAGCTTCAGCTAATGTTGCAATCTCTGGAATTTCCAGGAGAATCCTCTTCAGAAGAAGCATCACCATCCAAGCGTCCTAAAAGGTAGCCCTCTGCATCCTCGTCATCACTCACAATATCTGCCCTACTATATCTCCTTTCAATATATGCCAATGTCTGCCGCCTCTGCAGGCGAAGAACATGCATTATAACATCAGGGGTAAGGGTTACTCGTGATCGGTCTTCTCTGCCTTGTCTGTTTGCCTCCATTATCTGGTCACATGAACAATAATCACAAAATTTGCATATGAAGAAAAAAATGCATCAAACATATCCTGTGTAAGAAAATAGTTGAGTAATGGAAAGAGGAAGAATGAAGGAAAAAGCAAAGACAGCATAGATAGTACCTCTTTCACATTTCCAGGAAGTGGAGGTATATCATTCCCTTGAGGAGCCCAGATTTTCACATTTTTTTCTATACCGCAAGTAGCAAGGATAGGTATATGAGGATGGGCCTCAAGTTGATTTACAACATGTTGATCGCCTACCATTAATCTCACCAGCTTAGCTTCCTTCTTCTTCCAGATGAATATATGACCACAATCTGAACCACTCAAGACATATTCATCATTCGGGCCGAAAAAATTCACTCCTTTAATTGTCTGTGCATTTCTGTGGCCTGAGTAAACTTGTGGCTCATTAGAATTCTTCAAATCCTCAGATGAAGGTGAAGAACACATGCCCTCATTCTTTTGAAACAGATAAATGAGCTCATCATTATAAGAAACAAGGAGTTCACTAAAGCTTGAATAAGCCAATCCTGTAATATGGACATTATTTGAACCAATCAAGTGACGAGGGCAAAACGTCTTAACAGGTTGATCTGAATTTCTAGCTGAAATCCATTGGCATTTTCTTATGTCATAAACACGTGCATATTCATCAGAACCACCAACAGCAAAGTAATACGGATTTCTAGAGTCAATCACAATGGAAGTCAACCCTATTTTGCTTGGAGTCTGTTTTCCTGTTGATGAGGAACAACAGAAAAGTTTTGTAGCAGAATTACTTCGCAAATCAAACTGCAAAAGAAACAAACTTATAACTGTACGGGGATAGCATAAAGGAGAGCTTCAACGTGCAACATGCTGTAATACTTGACTAACATGTTGAATAAATCCATCTTCACCAGAACTGTAAATTATGTGGGGACTTCCAGGCTCCACAGCAAGCTTGTATACACAACCATGGTGCTTCCCCAACAATGTAGTCTCAACTCCACCACCCTCCCGGAAAAGGCCAAGCCTTACCTGTTAAAAAGCACGAGTTATGTCAACCTTATGGGTGTGGCGATTTATAGTAACATTTGGATGACCGACAAAAGGCATAATAACATCTTGATAAAATTAATCAACACCCGTATACTCGTTCCTAAAAAAGAGGAAGCAAAGGGAATTGAAGCCTCCTATTTTGGGGCTACACAGAATATTTGATCTGATGTAGACTTTGACGGATTTATTATTTACCTGGCCATCAGCAGCAGAAGTTATTATTCGACAATCACCGGAAAATGGCATAATCTTTGTCTGGAATATGTTGTCTGTGTGGCCAGATGGGTAAGCAAGCAATCTAGCTTTGGATGCCCAATTCCATAACATTACTTGTCGGTCATCAGAACCAGATACAAGAAGGTCACCAGTGGAGTTAAATTCCACTGCATTCACACACCCTCCATGACCATCTAACTTCCCGTATAAATTCAAGCTCTTCACAAGCACCTGCAAGTGGAAATAAAACAACCCTCACGAGACAAATTCCTTGACATTGAATTCATTAGTCACAATAGAGCAAATGGATAGCTGTAAACTAATCCTTTTTTTTTTTTAATATAGAAATCACAAAAAGCGAATTCTGTATCTATGAAAAAAAATGTCCATACAAATAGAATTCAACAGTTAACGAAATACTCAAGGAAATCAGTTATATATGATATGAACTGTGTGTATAACAATGTCCGCAATAAGGTTAACTTACACACATTATAAAACATGAGACCTACAAATAGCAGTTGATTCACGGAATAGGTTTTTCACTTTGCATTCCTTGAATTGTATTGTATTTTACAGATTTGAAGTCACAATGAAAACATTTGGCAGTTGGCGGTGATTAATCAGAGAAATTTGGAAAGGAAAAAAAATATGAAAACCGAATGTGAGAGAGAAATTGAGAAAACCTCGGAAGCTGAAAAGCGACGCGCAAAAGCGTTGGGATGAGAGAAGCCCAACTCTCTCCTGAAAATATCGGTAAAGCCACGTGGAGGTCCAGTATTGGCATTCGTAATGCCCCTGTGGTTATGGAGGTTTTCCATTTTTTTTTTCTTCAGAGTTTGCGTCGTCTACTTGATGCAGTTGCAGTTGCAGTTGTAGAAGAAGGTGTTTGATTCCTTTTGTGGAAGAGATGAGTGTCGAAGACGCTAACTTAAGCGATTCTCCATTTCGCAAACAACGTGTCGTCACATGCAGACATGGGGGAGATTGCGTGGGCACAGATTCTCGTTTTTGATTTCCCCCATTCCGGCTTCGCTTCCATCGGTTAACGGCGATGAACGCATTTGCTTGACGAGTTTCATGGGCTGGCCCAATTAAATACCATTGATCCAATCTGGAGTCTTCTGGCCCAAATACAGCTTTAGGTATTTTTGTAGTTTTTTACAGAAAATATATTTGTTTTGTTTAAATAGCATTATGTTTATGTATGTACATTATTCGTTTTTGACTTGAGAAATGTTTAGACTAAGACAACGTTTACCTCATAAATGGTCTTAAATTCACCACGGAAAGTTCATTGTATCTTATAAAAATGACATTAAGACCCATTAGATGACTTTATTATATTATTTCAATGAATTAAATCATTATAAAAATGTCATTAAATAAAAAAATGTTAGAAATTAAATAAAACATGTTTTGATTTACGTTAGAGATGATAAAATACTTATACTCTCTCTTCTAAAAAAAATGCTCATACTCGTAATAACAATAAAAATATTTCATTTTGAGTTGAAAAATAATAGAAAATGGTCTAATTTAAATAAACTATAATTTAGTTTGATTTCTAATTTAGAAATAACAATAATAACTTATATTTGAAAAATATGTAAAATCTTAAAAAAGAAATTGATCTTACTTTCAATGACAATGTGTAAGTTAATTTTGAAATGAGATAAGAGAGAATATAATAAATATACTTTGTATTGAAAAAACAAAACAATCTTACTCTCATTAGTCGCGTGTAAAGCTAATTTTTGAACGAGATAAGGGAGAATATGATAAATATTTTTATAAGCTATAAATTTATAGAGATAGTTGAGAATATAATAAATGAGTTGGGAGTGAAAAGAATCCATTCTCGATAAAGTAAACACTTTATAATACAGAAGTGGATTCTTTTCTTCACTCCCCAAATGCCAAAATCATAAAATGCTATCGTCGTAACCAACGATTTTACAAACTTTCTCACCCTCCTTTTCATAATATTTGCTCGTTTATCACGTGCCTGGTTATCACCTTAAATATATTCAACATTGATACTAAAGCAACTTTGAGATTTAGAGTATATTTTAACGAATTTCTTTATATAAGTTTTTTTTAGAGGAAAAATTATTAAAAAAAATAATTCTTTATACTATATACAGATTAAAAAATAAAAACTATAATAAATGAGCTTTCATATTTAACTTATCCATGAATTAATTTAGTTTATAGATAAATTAATTTAATTTTTTTTTTCTTTTCTAAGATGAATATATGGAAAAACTTGTCTAAACCTACCTTTATTGTTTTTAATAATCGAATCAATTTTAACGAGATCCAGCTTTGCACAGGGCATACAGAAATTAAAAAAACAATTACAATATGCTCCATAATCCAATCTCACCATAGTATTTTTTTTATCAATGTGAATCAACCAAGCATTAAAAAAACCTAAAAAAAAAATACGATAGCACGATACAGAAAGAGCATGTTCATAACTTTCTGCAATCCATAAAAAAAAAAAAAAGCTTTCTATTACTTTGAAAATATTCTCCGCAATCCCCCATTTGCGCATATCTACACGCACACACCCAACCAGCCATTCATGGAAGCGCGTCCATTTACTTGTACATGTTGGCTGTAACATCTCTCTCAGAGAATTTACTTTAATGGTTATTTTTTCAAGTGAACCAATTTCTTAAAGACAAGTCATCAACTGTGTTGATTTATGGTTGCATAAATCAACATTTTTATCAGAAAACAATTAATTACTACTTTTTCAATTACGTATTCAAACATTCATGCTATTGAAAAACCTTACGCTTTAAAAAAGGCGCAGAAATTAAACGTAAAAATAAGAATTTATTGAATCCTTATAAATAAACCCATAATATAAATCCTTATAAGATAAGAATTTATTGAATAACACTGAAAGTTAATTAAACAAAATAAATAAGTAAATAAGTCTCTAAGTATTTATTCAACTTGACAGACAGTGGAAGTGACATTTCAAATTGTAAGTAGCCAAAATTGGCATTACACAAGCTCGTTCAGATGGCATTATTCAACTTCAGATTTCCATATATTTGATCAATCATTACAAAAGAAGAGTGGGGTTCTATAACTTCATCTATCAACATAAAAAAAATTCAGAAAAATTGGTTATTTCCCGGGAAATCCTGACCTACATCATGTATATATATGTATGTAACCCCAAACAACCAAAATCCAGTAGCTACACTCTCATGGATTCCAACTCCTCTTTACAAAAAATTACTCTAAACAGTCCCTTCCCTTGGCCCCTCTGTTTCCTATTCTAAGCAAAAGAAAAATAATACAAAACTATAAAGCAGGTATTCTGTTAGAGATACTTTCCATGACCATCGGCAATGCGATCTTCTTACAACCCCATAGCCCCAGGAAATGAGCAGGAATCTTTTGTTGTCAGGTTAATATCAAGCAGGAATATTACCTAACAACCATAGCCACTAAATTACAAATTCTCATTTTGTGCTTTCTTCACTTGTGTAAATATCCTTTGCATATATATAAATGGATCAATCAATCATCTTCCTCTGTTAAGGAAGCAAATGAAAAAGGTCTGAACTTATAGCCATCGCCATGGTAGAACTTATTTTGAAATTCTACCCAGTGAAGCCGCAACGCATGAAGAAAAGCACTAAGACTCTCCATCATTAGTAGTATAAAGGCAGTTGCAAAGGAAAAAACGGTGAGCCCCACCAACCGAATGATAAGATTGTCATATCTGTTTTAAATATAACCAGGAATGACATTTATTAAAGAATAAGATTATATATACACACAACAATGGAATGCAAAAAACATTACAGAAGATAATTCGGAAAGCTAAAATATTGAAATTATAAACCAAACATAGAGATAGATAATTTTAAAAGCTAAAATATTGAAATTATAACCCAATCACAGGTTTTCCATGCAGCTTTGAATGTAACTAAATTTGCAGTATACATAATATATTAATTGTAGAACCAATATTTATTACAAAAAATTCGTCGGCCTTAATTTTTATGATGATTACATTAATAAAACAAATGTTTCATATCCAATGCTAGTTTTGGCCTTAAGCATTAGTTTAAAATAGCATAGAAATTGGGCAATGTGATCAATAAGCCCATATGTTAACAGTATCAAACAAATGCCTTTGGTTTCCTCTCGATGTTCATGTAATTAAATTATCCCCACATTCTCCAATACCAGACTAGAATCTTGTGAGCTTTAAGTGCACTCTGTGGATTATAAACACCGATTCTTTAACATCGTGTAGTGTTTGTGGATAACATGGTGATATATCCACAACAATGTTGAAGGGAATTCATTTTCACCCACATTCAACTATGGATTTTTGTTTTTTCTACTAAAGGAAGCGGGTTTGTTTATTAAACATTTCAATAATGCTAAACAATACAGAAAAATCTTAACACCAATGTTGAAAGTAATATAACACGTTATTAATCAAACTTACCCCCAAGCAAGAAGCAGGACTTTCTCATAGAAAACAGTAGAAAGTTCAGAGTGAGCCAAACTGTACAATTGAAAAATAAAATCAGACAAGGAACAAAAACCCATAATATAGGAATTCATGGAGATGAAGGAGAATGATGACTGTGCAAACCTTAATGCCCAAAGACGAAGATATGATGCTGTATTAGAAACAGAACCTAGAACAAATTCAATGGCGTGGATCATTTGGTGAACAAAGACTTCACTGAAATTGAATTCTTCATGATGATGTTGTCTGGCAGAATCAGGTTCAGCCTCAAGATCCTCCTCAGAACTGTTCAGTAAGCCATAACTACGACCTTGAAATCTCTATACAATGTCAGAAAGACAAAAGATTAATAATCTTGACAAACTCCTAGCATCAACTCCTTAATAACTAACTGCAATGAAAGTGTGGAACAAAGACAGACTATATGCAGAAAAGCTGTCAGCATAGCTCACAGGAGTGATAAGTAATTTATTACTTAAACATATTGATTCAGTAGAAAATCAAAATCTTATAATGCTTGTCAAGGAGAATCAATTTTCAGCAACCTTATACAGAAATTCGCTGCCAAAAGGGGGAAAGTCAAGCCAAGCACATGTAAATATAGGTCAGTATAATAAAGTAATCTGGCTGAATATAATTATAAACTTTCAAGCAAGAAAAGCATACACAAAGCAGGTAGATGTGGCACCTCAGTATGAAGCTTCTTCAATATAAAAGGTTTTGGAAAGAGCATCCATGGAACTGCAATTACAGCCAAAAGCAATAACACAATCTGCACAACAAAACACTAACTCAGAATGATGAAAAAAACAGGAAACAACAATTTATTATGCAACAATGAATAGAAGAACCAGAATCATACTTGAAGTGGTCTTTGGCCCCAGAACAACTGATTCTCGCCAAGATTGTCCGTGGGGCTTAAAAACATGTATATCATAACATGATAAAGGTCCGCTTGAGACCCAGTACACCACTTAATAACAATGAGAAGGGAAAGATACCCAAATAGACAGTTAAGGAAAATCATCTGTGGCACAAACTGGTACCTGATAGTAACATAAAGGGCAAGTTAAATCAACTACCAAAAGAATAGCATAATAATATCAGCACAGGCCAAGCAAATAGTGAGACACCTTATATCCAATGAGCTTCCAAAGAACCGTGCATTAAAATAACTTAATATAATTCCTAAATTCATATGTGCCACACCAAACAGAATGGACATCTTCATCTTCAAAGAATTCAGGAAAGGCAATTCTGAACGACTTCCACGCCAGCTGGGATCCACACCAAATGGGTATGGGTCTTGGTATTTGACTAAGCCAATAGTATGTGCATCCCTGATAAAAGGTGAGGAATGTTGAAACATTAGACAGCACCAATGTTAAAACCTGGATGCTTACAAAAAACTAGAAATCGCAGAATAGGTTTCAAAATGTAAATTCACATCCAATGTATATAGTCATAATTAGAACAATTTGAAGGAGGAAAACGATATAAAACAAAGTAAACGAAAATAGTGCAACTATGCAGGATATTCCAACCAAACTATTCCCAATGACATAAATATGAAGATAAAAAACAGAGTGAAAGGTGAATCATTACTCAATAGTCCTGGATTATGTCAATGGTTGCAGAGTAAATTTTCTGGTCATTAAAACCAGTAAACTCACATTCGATAGCAGGACCCATAACCGTTTGTAACTGATATTCTCTTCTTAATTATGACACCTACCAGCTGTAGCTTTATACCTGTTATTCTCTTTTTAATCTGGATACGCAGTTGTACAAAACTTGTATACACAGAAGTGTAGCTGATCATTGTGCAAAATTAAGCTAGTACAGAAAACTAGCTCGGTACTTTATATAAAACAAAAATACCTAATTCATCAAGATTAATAAAGCTGTTAAATTGGTCAGTTTTAATTAATAAAGCCATAAATTTTAACTTTATTCCTAAAATATCCATGGAATTAATGGTTTAATAGGTAGTTATACCACTCAATTTAAGGGAGAATTTCTTCAACTATGAGAATGCCTCGTATTGTTAATAGCCCAATAATAAATGCATCTACTATTATGGGAAATGAGTAGATATCTCACTAATAAACCTCACAATAAATTAAAGGTATAAAAGAAACTTAGCAGTTAATACATTGAAAATGATCTCGTGTTTCTCAGAATTAGGACAAAAAAATGCTCTATTATATTAAGGACTATAAATAGTAGTATGTGTATCTGAGAACTCTCCAGTCGGAGGAATTGAGTGATTTTGGGTACTTTTCTAAGTTTGACAGGTGACATGTAAAGTACAGTACTCCTTACCAGATACATGAAAGGATTTCGCACAGACAGATAAACACGCACACACACACATACATACGATCTTTAATAAAAAGCAACATGATACATAGCAGTCAAGAGAACTATTCCAGAACTATTGCAAAACAGATTTGAAGGCGGCTTCAAACCAAACATCCTCCTTTTCATTGTGGTTCCAAAGCTTATGCAAAGGTCAATTAGTTGAATTAATATTTGTATTTTAGCAATTCTATTGGTACATTAAGGATTCTAACTTAAGCTCAAACCTATGAGCTTTGGCCAAAATCCCACCAACTTCAGTTCCATGTCTACAACCTAGAATCTAGATGACATAGTTTAGTAAATCAATCAATGCACCCCCTGCTGCTGGTGAAATTAAGAAGAAACAAAAACAAAACACAAAATAGTTTAATTTCTGGGTCTGGGCTATGCCCAGCACTAAGAGCTGTTGTAGAAAAAGTCCAGAAAAAAATTCAGCCACAAACAGCAAAAAATTCAACCGCAAAATGAATTTCACATGTCATTCGTCTATTTACTAAAAGAACCAATTCATAGAAACAAATTAAACACTAAAAGAAATAATACTCACAAAAATCCTTTATCAAAATATTAAATATGATATGAACCCCAGTCCAACATAATGTATCTCATATACCCACAAAATCATCAGCAATACAGAACTTTTAAAGTGAGTTTGGCAAAATGAGCAAGAAAAATCATCAAAAATATTTGAAAAAATTGGCAGGAAAATCATTTAAAATGGTTGGAAAATGTCATAAAACAGAATCATTCAAATGTAAGGAAAAAATGTGCCAATAGACAGAAAGAATAGGTATTAAAAATGGTGTGGAAAATATGTGAGGAAATAATGAAAACGTGGCAGGAAACAATCATTAAATGGGTAGGAAAAGTAGTTAGGAGAAAAGTCAGACAAATGAGCAGGAAAAATGAAGGGCAGAAATCTGTGCAACTGGGAATGGGAATGGGCAAGAAAATGGATGAACCATCAATCATGTAGGGTTTCAATATGCATGTATGTATGTGTGCATAATGTGAGAGGAGTGAATCTCAATGATATAATTAAAATTATATTGATCATTTTTGTGTGAAAATTTACTGTTCACACCTCAAATGCTCTCTTATTACAAACGTCCCCGTGTTAGATAGATAGATAGATAACAACTCTGGGGCATTATTCAAAAATGTTGGTTGTACAAGGCAAGTAAAATAATTACATATCCAATCAATTAGTAAGGCATTATATATCAGATATTAAGATTAAAAAATAATTAACTAAAACCAAAATCATACACTCAGACAAATACAACACCTGCAAGAACTATCACGGCATTTGTATGCAGATGCACCAAATATGTGGAAAGGAACAGAGAAGAATTCATTGTAGATTAAGCCACAATAGATTGAAAATAGTGCCATTAGCAGAAGCACATAGCGCCCACCAAACAGCATCTCCATAAAGCTTCCAAGTTTCTGGCAGAAATTAAGAAAAAAAATTGTGAGGGTCAATTGCAACCAAGAGCAGAATAAAAGTAATAATAGAGTAATAGTATCACTGATAGAAAGTCATTTCAATAAAACAGTTCAATTTTCAATATTTTGGGTGAAAAGAAGTAATGCTGGCATCCAAAAAACAAAATCCAACATAAAGCTAAATCATTCTGATGGAAAATGGTATTCACACTGGAATTACAGGGAAATAATAGAGAAGAGGTCTAACAGAAGCAGATGAATAACAGATAGAAATGAAAAAATAGAGCTAAACTCAAACAGTAACGCTACTCTGCCCCTACACCAAACCCTCCCAGAATGCATTCCCTCCCTTGTATTCCCTCCACTCCCAGTGCTTTCCACACTTCTTTTACCATTGATTTACTGCCATCTGTCCACTCTACTAGGCTCATCTCTAATAAACTCCACCTCAATTCCCATCTTGCCCTTATAACCTACTATCTCTTTCTTTGGTATACCCAAACTGGAACCCAGCAATGGGAATTTGAATACTAAACACTGAATGCTCGGCAGATAATGAAAAGCCTCATTGACATTATTCTTTGAACACCAACCGTGATGACCCAACTTAGTTTAGAAGGAAAAGGAACATTCAAATGTGACATGACCCAACTAAATACTATGTTCACCCAAGATGAACCACAACATATCTCACGCCAGCATGTGCATTTCGCCTGATCCTTCCATCATCAACAACATAATTTTGGGTACATTTCCATTATTATATTACTGTATTATAGTTAGAATGAAATTACCTGTGTGCTGAGCTTGTTTTCACGCGCTATAAGAACCAATGCTCCTAGCAACAGGCAAATTCCATGACCCCAGTCCCCAAACATCAAAGCAAATAGGAAAGGGAATATAATAGTTGTGTAAACTGCAGGATTCGCCTCCTGGTATCTTGCAACACTGCCATGTAAAAGGGCTATTAGGAATCTAATCAGTTGTCATGGGTTTATGAAATAGCTAGGAAGCTAGATAACTAGTATCGACCATGTTAAATCCCTAGAATCAATCAGGAAAACAAATTCAAACAATAAAAGTAATATTACATGATTTAACTGCCAAGGAAGTTTTGAAAACCCTTGAACAGTCATTCGATCCAGAAAGAAATTTAAACTTAAAAACAGAAAAAGTGGTGCGAAAAAGACAATTGTTGCACCGTCCTGTCAGCAAATGTTAATTTTGCACAGTACTGAAATCAGGTTAATACTAGAAATTTGTCCTCTTCATTCCCAATATACAAAGCTTTGTTATCACGCTTCACTTATCTAATCACTCAAATACCCCACCATAAGACATTTCAAATTGTGGACTCCATAAGAAGATTGTAAAAGAAACTTCATGTGAAACATATATTAAAAACTTACAAATAGTTTTCTTTCCCAGAATTTTATAAATAACCTCAACATGTTTGAGGTACAGCATATACCTATCAGACAGAGGTATGGCATATCATGCAAATTTCTAACTTCAGAAAAGACAATGCATATAAACCTCTTCAAAAATTACTACAAGATATTCAATAATTCATGTTGCAGCTACTAAAGAAACTATAGACGGTCAATATTAATAGTAAATATGCTCACCCGTATGCATCAACAATTTCTTGATATGGATTTGTGAAAGTGTTGGTCCGAAAGTATGTAGGTGGTGATTCCACTGCCTCTAGTGGATGGAAGATTATGCCAACTTGAGAATTGCTATCAAAAGTTGCACGTTGCAGTGCCTCCTGCATCTGGAAAATCATTAAATTCAAGCTCTTTATTAGATAACGAATATTGATGATTTTTCAATTTCTCAAAAATTTGGGAAGAAATACCTGTGTTTTTGCAAGCAGAGGGCACCAGCCCTCTCCCACAAGACATTTTTTTGTAACGTCGAAGTTTAACATGTTCAGTGTATCGTACACAGCCTTCTCTCTTCTTACCTAGGACAAGTTCATAAGGATGAGATCTATTGGTAAAAAATACATATCTATTACACGTGCACATTGATCAGATATTAGGACTGGTTTGTAGTAGAAACATAGATAAAATAAAGATCTTACAAAATAGAATAAGACATACAAAAGCAAACTCTTACCATGCTCATCCATTTTCCTAGATGGTCTGCAACAGAAGCTAGAGCCTTGTTCCGGTGCCTAATCCCAGCTTCCAAAGTTGTCTCTAAGTCTGTAAGACGTGATGAAACCTGTACCAAAAAATAAACTTTTCCACTATAAGCATCATATTTGCAACTATTTGTATGTTTAGTCGGTTAAGGTGAAACATACAACAGGAATACTAAGTACAAGGTACAGTTGAATTCGATTGAGTATCAAAACCGTATTCATACCATGAATGGTACTGCTAAAAAAGAAACTCAAAAAACTGATGGCATATAATTAGGTATACGTGTCGCTTGAATTGCAAAGCAAGATGCCCATATAATTAGGTATAAGTGCCGCTAATTGAGAAAGAATCTTTATTACAAGAGCAATATATGGAATTCAAAAGTATTAGTTTACAGCACAGCAAAACTATACTCTCCCTGAAACTGTAGAAATAAAAATCTCAATTTTGTCTTGTGTAGACACTAACCACATGTCATAATGAAAAAAAGATCATAATTTAAGAGTCCAAAAATAACATAATCCTAACTGAAGCACACTCACCTCTCTAGTTATTTGCCTCTGCTTGCTAATATCTTCGGGAACAGGATAACAATTTGCACCGAATGCCTCACAAATTTTCAGAATCTTTGTTCTTGCCTGTTCCCCAGAGAAAAACACGACGAACACTGTTTTTTCAATCTGAAAAGGAAAACCACAGATGTCTGGGTTATTGTGCACAGAAAATAGGGATACAAGCCAACTAGCAACAGTAACTCAAAATGACAAATACAGATTGAAAGAGGAGGAGGGGGGAAGAAGGAAAAATAAGAGCTCAATTATCAATCTTCTTAAAGGTAAAAAGAAGGAAGAAAACCATCTCAGTTGAAACAGGATCCATGATTTGTTCATCAGCTGGTTCCTGGTTGAATAGCATATTGCCTCTTGTAGCACGAAACAACATTCTTTCAAACATAAGAACCTTGGATCTACATATTATCCCACTGATAAATCTTAAACCAGTCGAATTTGATGACTGAGGTCTCATTTCCTGTAATAAACAATTTAGAGTAGTGAACTTGCAGAATGAAAATATTTGAAAAGTAGTAACAGGATCTGCACTAATCATGCTAAAAGATATGGAGGATGATAAAGGATGCTACAAAAAACCTGTTCAAGCAAAGATGCTGTCTCAACATAGGCATCATTTGAAAATACATTCTCTTGTAGTTCTCTTTCATCTGAAAGTGCAAGGTTATGACTTGAAACAAGAAAGCCACATGCCTGAAATTTACCCAAAAATTTTTTATCTTGAATACATGACAAAAGTCATAGAGAAGATATTTTATTCATTAAAAGAACATGGTGAATTCATGAATTAAAAATAAATACTATACTGGAATTGGATGGAACACATTAAAACGAAAGCAGATAAAATAATATTGAAAAAAACTAATGCTAAATTATGATCATACAAATCATTATTTGCTAACTCAACTTCAACAGGAAGCTTAATGTAACCAAAATAACAGGAAAAGAAAACATCTTCAGTACTTAAAGATAACCTGGGATATGCTCACCACAAACTATAACCAGGGAAAAAATATACCTTTTGTAATACAATCTTGAATTCCAAGAGTTCATTATATGATTGCCGGAGTTTGTCACTATTAGAGTTCATTTCAATCAGCTCATGTTCATGTTCAGCAAGTTGTATCTGGCATAAAAAAAAAGTAAACAAAAGTATATTGTAGTAGATTTAATAATGAAAATCTTTGAGCAAACTGGAAAAATAGCTGAGTGATTACCACTAACTTATTTTAGAGCATCGTGTTACTGTTGACAGCATGGCACAATGTAACCTAAATGCTAACTCTATGTCCCTCAGAAAGTAATCGATTATGAGAAAAAAATAAAAGATAGAAACAGACCTCCAAATCCTCCAAGTCAATATCTGGTTGCAATACAGTACGAGAAGAAGACAATAGGCCAGCTTTACTGATTTGATCCTTGAAGAATCTTAGTTTTCTTGACATTTCTGCACATCGTTTTACCTGCCAAAGAGAAATGCAGCTAATGTTAATAATTAGAAGAATCAGAAAGAGAATCTTAAAGTGAAATTGTAATTCTCAATGTCTCAATGCGAGAGGGAGTACATTTATATAGACTCTGAGAACTGTCTCTAACAACCTATTCTAGTTGATGACTCAGCACTATATATACGATAGACATAACAGCTAGGCTAACTTGACTGAAAAAAGGCATGACTCTCTGCTACAGATACTGCTATATTATAACGAACAGATATAGCTGCAGGGATTATGTCTAACAGTAATAAGGGAGGACACGAAAACATTACCACAATCATAATTTTACTAGTAAATTAACAGGAATTCTCATTTGTGCAATGCAGATTACCTGATTAACAAATGTTCTCTGGAAGGGACTTTTATCAGCATTTAACTGCAAACAAGAGAACAGTGTCTATAAGAACTGCAATGATGACAAACCACACAAAACTTTTCCTCCAGCAACATCCAATCTATAAAATTTACAAGGCCAAAAAGTATTTCTACTATACAAAGAAGGAAAGAAATTAGTTTGAACTACAAATGTTTCCTACACGACCATCAAAAGAGCAACAACTCTCAAGACGTGTAGCGATTCTCGCATGTTATGTGTACAGATCTCAGACCAATTTTTAAACGACTACCGAGGAGGGCGCCCTATAACATTCTACAACAGTTCGAAAAAAAAAAAAAA
>Ga0214543_1001860_pt1 | contig 41418 bp, 36 predicted proteins | sample CNSS2metaG_FD_160094 | JGI IMG/M metagenome (GOLD analysis project Ga0214543, IMG submission 160094) | Root nodule microbial communities from cowpea collected in UCLA plant growth center, Los Angeles, California, USA - CNSS2 | ecosystem: Host-associated > Plants > Roots > Nodule | place: USA...
CAATTTCATACAAAAAATTCCTAAAATCATAGTTAGGGTTCATATTAATTTGGGGAAACTTAATTTGGGAGAAATATCATAATGGAAGAATCATAAATCTAACATACATATATCATATTAGGATACTTATTCATGAGATCGTGTGAGTATGCATATTTGTTATCTTTGTTCTCCAATTCCTTTTTTCTAATCTGTCTTTCTTTTATTTCATACTTTTTTATGACTTGTTGTGGATAAACCTTATAACCAGATATAAAACCTTAATCTCTTTAATCTAGTTATTAATCCATCAAATTAATTTTTATTTTACTTTTTAAACAATAAATATATATATATATAACTTAATAAAAATAATATTATATATATATATATATATATATATATATATAATTAAAAGCTTGGGGGAGCCATGGCTCCCCTTTGTCCCAACTAAGGTCCGCCATTGGGTGTAAGGAATGAGGGAAATTAGAGTATAGTAAGGAATAAAGAAAGGTCTGCAGACATGTATTGGTACAAAACAGAAACACAAAAATAAAAAAATATTGGAAGATCATAAATAAAAAACAACACCATATCCATGCTCTGGTTTTCATTTCACAAATTTAGAAACAATCGGGAAAAGCAAAAGCAGTTTTTTGACATGAGTAAAGATATTTACTAAAACAATACGCAGACTGTGGTTTTGGTTAACCAAATGGAGTAAAAATTGGGAAAAGTGACTGACAAAAATACGAAGACCACAGAAGAAACCAAAAGTTGTTTTTCACATGGCTCAATGTTATGCAAGAAGAGGAAATATGGCAGAGAGCAGTAGAAAAAGACAACATACAGTAACTTTAAATGTTGGAAAAGGTTGACAAATAAACGAAAATAGGAAATAAAGATCTGATTTCAAATAAAGATGTAGTTTGAACATTTGAAAATTTACAACACAAAGAAGAAAAAGGAAAGAAGTAAAGTAATGCAAACAATAACATAAATGTTGTAACGTAGATGAAAAAGGAAAGAACTGACTTGATGTATGCATATCAAAAGACATAAGAATTAAGTAAACCTGAAATGTTGGGGTTTCTTGAAAGTTGAGGTACAATCAGATCAAATTTCAACACACATTAAGAATAAAAGGTCAAATTACATCCTGCTACAATTAATAAGCAACTTTCTCAGGTAATAGAAACCAATAAAACATGCAATAGGCCACACAAAAATAATTTTCAAACGGTAGTATGGAAGATCTTTGAATCAACAATACAACAACAACAAAAAATCAATACAACATATTAAAGGGATTCCATTATATCAATATTCTTGACTTACATTTAAAAGTTGGTTAGCATTATCAACTACTCCTTGGTCTCTGCTTACCTCAATGCCATATTCATAATTAATCAACAACAAATTTGCTTATAACTTAAGATGGCAACAGTTTCTGCAAGAAATTATGAAAATCAAAGGCTTCGGAAATGAAATTAAGAATGCATTTAAACAAAATTATACCTAAAATCTTGGCGTCTCTTGAAAGTTAAGGTAAAATCAAACCAATTGCATCATATTTTCTTGAATAGTAGGTGGACATCATTTTTGAATTAAATTGCTTCCTTGTTCCTGGAATTCCAACAACCACTAAGACAACAGTGGCAGCTTGGTTTGAAATCAAGCTATCTGAGTAATACAGGTAAAAAAAATATAAACCTGAAAGTATGCTTATCAAAAGTATATTTTGTAATGAATGGAAAGTAAGAGAAAATATAAAAACTACATAAGAATGAAGTAAACCTGAAATGTTGGGGTTTCTTGAAAGTTGAGGGACAATAAGATCAAGCTTCAACAAACATTAAGAATAAAAGCTCAAATTACATATGGGATGGAAAAAATTGAATTCATCAGACATCAGAAACTCAATAACAATGGAAGACATGTTTAATCAAAACATATGAATCAAAAAATACAACATATTAAAGGGATTCCATTATCAATTAAATTAAAATGGAGAAAAGATATTTTATCAGACATGATAATTTTATACAAAAAAAAGTGATCGCTTAATTGCGATTAGAAACTGAAATGCGCAATCCTCGTCGTGATAAAGGTGTCATCAGAAACTGGAATCTGCAATCCTCTCATGAGGAAGTTATCTTCTTAGAGTTAGTGAACGAATAACCCCAAAAATAATCTACACAAACAAAATTAACAAAAACATGAGATAGATTTCTAAAAAAAATAAATGTAAACGAAGTTGGAATCAATGAAATTAAGAAAAAAATAATTAGGGTTTCAAAATGAGAAGTGAATAGATGAAAATAGAAAGTATGATTAGAAGAACATATGAGATTGAAATGCTAGGGTTTGAGGCGGCAAAGAAGTGGAGAGGGTTTGATTCAACAGAGACGTCGTGAGGGTTTGAGACAACATAGAACCACAAAAACAATCTACACAAAAAAACAAACAAAAACATGAGTTAGAAGCAAAAAAGAAATGTTAACGAAGTTGGAATCACTGAGAGTAAGAAAAAAAATTAGGGTTTCAAAATCAGAAGTGAAGAGATCAAAATAGAAAGTATGATTAGAAGAAGATAGGAGATTGAAATGCTAGGGTTTGAGGCTGCAAAGAAGTGGAAAGGGTTTGATTCAGCAAAGAAGTCGAGAGGCTTTGAGGCGGCAAAGCTATTAACCCAGAGCGATGGAGAGAGTTTCAGGCAGCGCTCGAGAGGTGGCTGGGGTTTGAGGAGGCAGAAAGGTGGAGAGTGTGATTCGAATGGAGAGGGTTTCATGCGGCACAGAAGTGGAGAGGGTTTGAGTTGAGAGAAACGTGGAGAGGGTTTGAGGCGGCATAAATGTCGAATGCGTTTAAGAAGGAAGAGTGGTGGAGAGCATTAGAGGTGGAGGTCGAATGCATTTGAGAAGGAAGAGAGGTGGAGAGCGTTAGAGGTGGAAGAGAGGTGGAGAGCGTATGTGGAGGAAGAGCGAGAGAGAGCGTCTGAGGCGACGACAGAGAGGTGGCTAGGGTTTGAGGAGGCCGAGAAGTGGAGAGTGCATAAAACAGGGTAGGGTTCGAGAGAGGGAAAGTGAAGAGAGAGGAAAAAAGTGAGTGTGGTGGAAAGTGAGAAAGAGGGCTTGAGAATTGATAAGAAGATGACACGTGTCCAAATTACTTTAAGAGGTAAAAAAATTTTGAAATCTAAAATTGTAGAAATTCTAAGAAAATGACACGTGTAACATTTTGCTTTTTGTGATACTTTGAATTGTATTATAAATAGATTTGGATTTCTTAGTTTTAATTTTACCTTTATGGTTCCATATCTTCGCAGCTACTTTTCGCTAAGGTGATTTGATGTTAGTGTAAAAAAAGTTAGTATTTCCAATAATATATTATTGTAAAAAAGTTAGTGCAAAAAAAAGTTAGTAACCATGTAAAGACTTCGCCCTCTAAGATGGCGTTTGGTGGCAGCCCTATGTCGCTAGGCGGTGCATACAGTTCTGGGCAAATTCTCATAATTTTTACACCTACACTACTCTCTTATATTTTTTCTTGATACTTTTCTCTGCCTATCTTCACTTTTTCATACGTGAGCATGATCACCGTGACACCAGTATTCAAGGTTAGCTATATCCAGCACAATTCCATTACACATTTACAATAATTGTACTAGAATCATAAGAAACCCCCAATCTGTCAACCTTAAATTTGTTCATATCAAATTTTATCCAATTCCCTTCCAATCTCGAGCGGATTCAACTATTTTAGTCTCCATTAGCCAACAACTGAATAACTCACTCATTTCCCGATTGAGATCGACCCAGAACCAATCGAAAATACAAGAATCGAGGCACACTGCTCGTGTCGCCTGGCGGTTTGATCATCACCGCCAGACCCTTCATTAAAAACCCAAAAACTGAGTTTGCACTCATGTGTCGTCGGGCGGTCAGGCTCGTACTGCCAGGCAGTTCCTCATCTAGAACCCAGAAACAAGTATAAAAGGATGAGTCGCCTGGCGGTGGTTCATCACCCGCCAGGCAGTTGCTGGAAAATTCTAGAAACACGAAAATACACGAATTAGACAGAGTATATGCATTCGATTTAACATACATTTCATGCAATTAATCCTTAAACATAAAACTAATGAGTAAAAGCTCTCCTAACCTGGATTCCTTGCTACACTTCAAGAATTCTAGAGTTCCTTCTTCGCACAACAATGGCTTTCCCTTGCTTTCTTTTCCTTTCGGCTCCTTATCTCACTCACTAATGTAGTGCTTACTCTCAAAACCACTCTACTATACGAATACACCAATGGCAACCCCAACAAAACCCTTCTTTCACCCTTACTTTGCCATTTTAATTGGTTATTAATCAAGGTTAATGGCCAAAAATGACAATTGGCATTAACATGACCTTAATTATCATTCAAGGCTCATTTAGTGGTTGTGTTTCCAGCCCCCTTGGCTGCCCATTCAGCTAGGGTTTTCCCTACCCTTTCACATTCATGCCAAAACTAATTTTAGCAAAAAGAGAGTTTAGTTTAGGATTCACAAAGGTTCAAACCCATACCATACTAAAGTCAAATCAATGCACAACCATTTAACCAATTCATGTTTCATGATAATTGTTAAAATTCTAAGATTATATTATCACTTACATGATCAAGCATATTATTAAAATAATAACAAATTAAATAACACACAATTGGCATACACAAGACTTGAACCCAGTGGCGAAACTTGGACAAAATATTTAGGGGTGCCAAATTAGATTTGTTATATATAATTTTTTTTAGTTAGAAAAAAAAGTTTTTCATTTGTTCTCTTCATTTCCTCTTCTTAAAAAAAAGCACACATAATAGTAGAATTCAAAAAAATATGACTATTATTCGCTATTATATCATGCTATTATATCATGATACCAAACCATGAATATCATTTTAGATAAGCTCTTCGTACCTCATCAATTTAATTTAGTGGGTATTGTCAAATTTGACGATGCTTTTCCTAGATCACGTTCTAATAAATTTTTAAATTCATTATATATAACTCTAGGAACTTTAGAGATTTATTTTTCTTTGTGTTGAATTCTTGGTTCTCATGAAAAGTTAAACGTATATGCATTTTTTTCATCTTTATCACAAACCTTCTTCTTTAAAAAAATAATCAATTTTTTTACTCTTTATCATAATCTTTCTAATATAAATTTATCACATATCACCTATTTAGAAAAAGATAAAATTTATATTCACAAATCACAATTACCACAATGCAAAACATAACAATACTCATACCACTTTAATTAAATAAGTATAAATTCAAAACTTAAAAAAAAATTATCATAGTAAGCGAAAAACACAAAATCCCTAAATTTCATAATTAAGGGTTATAATAATTTGAGAAAAAGTATAATTAGGGTTCATACCAATTTCATAAAAGAATCCCTAAAATCATAATTAGGTTTATATTAATTTGGGATAAACTTAATTTGAAGAAACATACTAAAAGAATCATAAATCTAACATACATAGATCATAATAAGATACTAACATTGTGAGAGATTATGTGAGAATGTATACTTCAATCTCAATCTATGTGTTTCCTAACTTTTTTTTTTCCAATCTATCTCTTTGTATTTATTTTTCCTCACACACTTTCATGATAATCTCTTTTATAAATCAATATCTCCATTAAATTTTTTATTTTATCTTTTATTATAATTTCCATAATATAAACTTAATATAAATCATATAATAATCTCTTTTATAAATCAATATCTCCATTAAATTTTTTATTTTATCTTTTATTATAATTTCCATAATATAAACTTAATATAAATCATATATAAATATAATTTTAAAAAATACATATACATATATATATATATATATATATATTATAATAAATTCCAAAAAAAAATCCCCATGTCATTCAATAGTTCCACCATTGCTTGAACCCAAATCACACAACACAACCAAGTACTCTCAACCATTTAAGCTAGTACTTTTCCACATTATACATGTTAGAATTAAATGCTATAAAAGCTCCCACTACCCGCATTTATTAATTAATTATTTATTTAATTAATTAATTTTCACGGGTCTTACAGATTATCTAAAGATTATTGCTCAATTAATTATTGTTGTAGATTTGCAAATTAATCAATGTAAATTCTCAATTAATTTGTTGGCGTTCTCACTATTAACCAAAGTAAATTATTAATCAAAAGCAAGAACTTTGTAGATTAATCATAGTAAATTTAACCAAAGTACATTCTCAATTAAATATTACTATCTTAATCATGCCCATTCTTTTACCTCTAAAATCAAGAGAAAACCTAATTAACCAAAGAACATTCTTGATTAATTCTAGTTAAAGTTTTCACCTCTAATAAAAGTACATTCTCAATCATTGGCAAAAACCCATTCAATCACATGAAAGTTTCTAAATTTAATCAAAGTAAATTCTCAATTAAAATTAAAAACCTTTAAAGTCATATGATTGATATGCATATAGATTAAAACATATCACTAGCTATGATGTAAAAACCATTACTTTTCATGTGATTCAAAGATAAAAGACATAGATGAATTAAAACCTCAACAATAATAAAAAGAACAAAGAAATTATTTCATTCTAACCTCAGAATCCATAATGAAATTACAATGGAATCAACTCAAGAAGTTTAGCCTTCCATAGAATGCAAAATAAAAATAAAAATAGAAGAAGAAAGGAGAAAGAAAGAAATTATTCAGCAACTTAATTTCGGTCCAATTTCCAATTTTTCCCCTCTTGTAATATCCTCCAATTATCTTTTAAATAATCCAATATCTTCATGATATATTTGTTTGTTATGGAGATCTAGAAAGATTCAAGAAGATCTTGCCATATTTAAAAAAAAAAATTTGTAGTTATTATCTTTTGATATCTTATGATATAATTAAATAAGATAATTATTTAAAAATATCAAATAAAATATCTAAAGATATATTTTCCCAAATTATCTTTTATCATAAATAGATATGAATTATCAAAGCCCTTTTTTCTGAAAAAAAAAATTAGAAAATCGCAAGGTCCAATTTTTGTTGCACTTTCCCTCTTCTTGGCTTAGCCAAACTTCTTCACTTTTTCAAGCTTTTCTTGCCGTCTTCATGCAATGCTTGACTTGGATTTTTGTGATTTTGTAATTTCCTATTCTTTGATTTATTGTCATGAAGCATTAAACAATTTATTTCTACACCTCTATGAGCTTAACTAAGCTACAACTGCACTAACGCACCTCAAAATATCCAAAGAACATTTATGCAACTAAAAAGCTATTTTTAACATCTTTTTGTATCTCATGCTCAATATGAACTCATCACACCCCGCACACTTATCCTTTTGCACTCTTGGGCAAAATTTAGTAATTTCAAAACTTGTTTTGAGGTCTTTTATTTCACACATCAACACTTGATCAAAGGAATGAACATTATTGAAACAAATCAATCTTCTAGAATTCAAGTTATCATGTATATACAAATGGAAAAGTTATATTTTTCACACATGAGTTAATACTTTGAATTTACAAGAAAATCACATATGAAAGATATCACTCAAGATAAAATGTATATTTTCTCTCCAAAATCCGCTCAAGTGTTTTGGCTTGTGTTTTCACTTAAAATACTAATGCAAGTAAACACTCATAATACTTAACAAGTGATGGAGCATGGTGGAGACATGAAGCTCCAAGTGCAGCGGAAATGATGGAGGAAGCATGGAAGAGTGGAAGGCAAGTTTGTAGGCTCTTTCTTGTAATGGATAGGTGAAAGAGTGAGTCATTTAGAAGTAGCTCTAGCTTAGGAAGGGGGCTAGAGGCAAAGAGAGTAAACTCTCTAAAAGATGACTCTCAAGTGGTAATAGTGAGGAGTGTTCTCAACTCAATGTGTCTATTGCAAAAAAATTCAAGAGTGAGTACAATGCTAAAAAATTAAGGCTTTTATACTCAAGCCATTACACATGAGGAATCTTGACCTTTGGATGAGAAGGAGAAAGCATCTTGGCCTTTGATGCTTGCTTGGAGAAGAAGGCTTGATCTTGGCCATTGGATGATGCCTTAGAAAAGGAGGAAGCATTCCTAACCCTTGGATGCTTTGGATCCATGAGGTGTAGGAAGAAGTGTTGACTTCCACTTAGTCCACCTTGGCTCTTTTGATAGCTCATGTCCAAATCTCCTATTGGGCTTAGTCAAGCCCAATTTTATCAATTCAACTACTCATTGTTTGACTTATTATTCTAGAAAGCAAAGCCTAAACAATGGGCCAATGTTATTGCTATTCTATTACTCTTTGAGACACCTCTTCAAATCTTCACATCTTTTTTTGGCCCATGTGAAGAGTATGAGAAGTCCATGTTGGTTTGGGCCATCTTGAATGAAGCCCAATTTGATCTTTTTTAGCATGCCCCTTGTTATTGGGCCTCTTGATTAGCTTAGGCTTGAAGGTGCATGATGGCCATGGATTGGGCCTTGAGCATGATTTGGGCCTAGGTGTTGCCCAAGCTATAAGCCTTATTGGGATCACATAAACAAGACTATATTCACAAACTTTCAGAAAATATGCAATCAAAGATAATGAGGAATTTTCACAGGTTATAACGGGGCTAAGGCAAAGGTAGGAAAATTTTAGAACTTTTTAGTTTTTGAAATAAATATAGAAAGAATAATGGAGCATAATTCCAAAAACAACTTTTTTTTTCTTTTATTGCTCTTTTTGAGGAAGCAATTATTTTTATACATATATTTTTTTTCAAAACTCTTTCATCACCTTTTTCTTCCTTAATGCAATTTTCATTATTTTGTGGGTGAGGTACTCACCCACACACTTTATTCCTCAACCAATTCTAACATAATCCACCAGCTCTATTCTTTCTTCCTAAGGTAAGGAAAAACATGGTCTTTTTTCTTTTTAAGGGTTTACAATGGGCTTAAAACAAGAAAAATGAGGTTTAAACAAGAAAAAGGAGGTTTAAAGCTCAGAGGGGCTACCAATGGATTAATATCAAGGTGGGCTTATGATGTAGGATTATCTTGTTCCTTTTAGAAGATTAATAAATATGGTGATGCTTGATTAAAAAAACCAAGGAAATCCCCACTAGACATTAAGATAGCAAGCTATCTAGATGTGAAGGTTCCTTTTCAAGGTTCTAGAGAAGAGAAGAATGGATTGATTCAAAACAAATAAGAGTGGACAACACATAAAAAGAGTAAAACGCAAGTCACAAACACAAAGGAAGAATAAAGAACAAAATGGAAAGGAAAGGAATGATAAAAATGTGAGAAGCACGCCACTATAAGGCTAGGCTAGAAGAAACCATGGCAACCTTGAAGATGAGTGGATGTATGCCACCACTTGAATCAAGATTCAAGATAAGGCTTAAAAGAACCCCACTCCCTAAGGAGGAAGACTCTCACAATGGTTGATACACAAAGGTGTTTAATTTCTCCAAAATGTTCAACCCTTGTACAAGTGTTAGAGGTCCCTTTAAATAGAAGTATCTAGGGGCCTCTTACCAAAAACAAATAAGCTACAAAGGATTACAATACAAATAACAAAACCTAGGGTAACATCCTGACATGATATTACTGATTTAATTATAAATAAAGAAATAATAAAAAAAATTCATTTAATAATACCTCATTTCCCTAAACGCGGGAAATTTAAAACTTTTATTAATGTACCATAAAAGCCACATATAATTCCAAAACTATAGTTTATAAAACTGAAATAATAAACAAAAGGTCTCATAGGAGTTTACAAATTATTTCCAAAACATAATAATTAAAAAGACTCTCATGCTATCCGTACTCTGTGGCTAAGTCTCTCCAGCACCACCTACATCAACATCAGCTGCTCACGTGTATCGCGCACACGATCATCGCCAAACACAAACAAATAGGGTGAGCTTAACAAATATAACATATAAAATAACATACACATATATAACACACAAATATATGTAAACGACACTTTCAGCCCATAGGAACTCCAACCCATCTAATTCATTCCACCTGGCCACAACCATGTTATTCGTGTTTTACTTCTTCTAGTAATTACCTCAAGGTAATTTGCTGCCAAACCTATCGGCCACAACCATTGCTACTGATCATACACCATAACGCCAGGTGGAGTTCCCAAATACGAACATAGTTCATAACATCCCAAGACTATCAAACTCGTCAACTACTTAGTGAGGAGGGCAATCTATCTAGACTCATCCGTACTGGCCACAACCAGCACACTCACACTGACAACACTTGCCAACCTGAGCTCAACTCAAGGGTTCCCCATGTTCATCCGTCATCCCGAGCTCAACTCGAGGGATGCCATTCCGAGCTCAACTCGAGGAATGCTACGTGCTTAACCCCTATCCCGAGCTCAACTTAAGGGATACGTTCCGATGTAAGACCCGGGAAAATTAATTAATTAAATAATTAATATATTAATAAATGCGGGTAGAAGACGCCTTTATGGCATTAATTGTTGTTTAATGTCATGGAAAAGTACTAGCTCAAGTGGTTGAGAGTACTTTGGTTGTGTGAGAGGACTTGGGTTCGAGTCCTAAGTATGCCAATTTGTTGTTTAATTTGTTGTTTACCTCGAGGTTCTGACAGTCGTTGCAGAACACTTTGGGCACTCAGTTGAGAATGAGCTCGGCATATCATCCTCAGATGGATGGCTAGTTTGAGAGAACCATACAATCTCTAGAGGACTTATTGAGAACGTGTGTTCTGGATCACCTCGGGACTTGGAGTGATGTGCTACCACTAGTGGAGTTCACTTATAATAACAGTTACCATTCCAGCATCGGGATGGCACCGTACGAGGCCTTGTATGGCAGGAGGTGTCGAACACCTTTGTGTTGGCAGCAGGATGGGGAAGCACGTATTCCTCAGAGTTACACCTACAACAGGTATTGGGAGAGCCTTGAAGTCGAGGAAGTTGACCCCTCGATTCATCGGTCCATATCAGATTATGAGGCGAATTGGACCGGTGGCGTATGAGATTGCATTGCCACCTCACTTGGGAAACCTGCACAATGTTTTCCACGTATCACAGTTGAGGAAGTACGTGGCGGATCCTACTCATGTGCTGGAGCAGGATGATGTTCAGGTGCGTGAGAACTTGACTCTTGGAGTTGGACCAGTGAGGATTCTAGATTCTCAAGTTAAACAGCTCAGAGGGAAGGAGATTTGGACTGTGAAGGTTCGAGTCCTAAGTATGCCAATTATGTGTGATTGTTTTGTTATTGATTTTTTTAGGATATGTATGAGTATGTGATTGGTATTGTAAACTATTGTTGATTTGTGAGTCCCACCAAATGGGATTTGGTATAGTGGTTGTGCTATGGCCTTATGAGGGAAAGAATAAGCTTTATTTTTTCTAACTAATAGTTGTGGTATGAATGTGAAGGGGTAAAGAAAAGCCTAGCAGAATGGGGCAGCTAAGGGGGCTGGGAATTTACCAAATAAGTAACATTGAAGAGGAATTAAAAGCCCAAACTCGTTTTATTTTTAAAACCTATTTTAAAGGCACCTATAAAAGCTAAAATTTAAGAAAAAGGAAGGGTTTTGGTAATTGTGGGAGCTGCTATAGAGAGAGCACGAAATTGAGACTGGGAGAGGAGGTTTTGAGTGTGCAAAGGGCTGAAGCAAGAGGGAAGTCGTGAATCAAGGGGTATTGTCTTCATAACTTTGATCACACATTCCATGTTAGGGGAGCTGAATCCAAAATTCGTATTATTGTGTGTATTGTATGTTTTGATGGATTTCTGTGCGGAAACTGGTAATGCTTATGATGGAAATTGGGGGTTGTGAATTTGGTACTGATGTGTTTTGGATTTTGGGCTAAATGCATGAAAAAGAGGGGTTATACATGGTATATGCGGGAATGGGGTGGAAAATTGTGTTTTAGGGACTTTCTGGAGTATATACTATGCCAATTTGATGTTGCAAATTGTGTAAATTGATTTGGTATGCTCGAATTCTGTTTGGTATACTTTGTGGTGCGAATTGGACAAGGTTGGAGTGAGTCGAGTGTGTGATCAGTGAGGGTATCTGCATTTCTCGCTCAGGCGAGCTTGGTTCGCCTAGGCGAGATTAGCAAAGACGCAAACCCTGTTGCTACCAGAGCGTCTCGCTCAAGCGACGTGGATTGGGTTTGAGCGACACGTACTCTCGCTCAGGTGAAAGATGTTCGCCTAGGCGAGATGGTGTTAAGGTTGCGCATGTTGAGCGTGACTTCTCGTTCAAGCGAGGAGTTTATGGGTTTTGAGCGAACCAGAGTCTCGCTCAGGCGAGATGGCCTCGCCTAAGCGAGATGTCTTGGTCATGTTCGGTGCTTCGCGGGTATTTCAGCCCAGGCGAGTTGAATTGTGTTTTGGGGCGAGAGATGAACTCGCCTAAGCGAGAGGATCTCGCCTAAGCGAGATAACTTGGTGTTGTTGCTGTTTTAAGCTCGCTCAGGCGAGGTGAGCTAGCCTAAGCGAGGCTGAGGGCTAAGCTTGGGCGAGAGGTCCATAGCTTAAGCGAGTTTATGTGAGTTACTATGTTTCTTATGCTTGTGAGTGTGTGTTTTGGCTGTTCATAATAAGGATAGATTGTATATGCATGTGGTGTGATGTTTGGGCTTGAAGGACTAAGTCCATTAGGGGTTTGGGATGTGCTCGGCGGTTGGACACATGATGGCATGGAACTGGTTGAGTTCCCGTCGACTACTAATGGGTGAGGAGTCCTTAGTATGGTGATTGCATGTGTCGGGCGCACAATGGGCAAGGAACTGTGATGTTCCCGTCGGCTACTATTGGGCGAGGAGTCCATAGTATGGTGATTGCATGCGTACGAGGGTCCAAGTGTGAGACTTGGATGTTTTTACTACAGACGAGGAGTCTGTAGGGTAGGACTATGAGCAGGATAGGCTCATAGGGTTGGACCACAAATGAGTCAATTTCGTGGGAACACAGGGTAGTCCCAAGACCTAGTTCATGCATATGACTCATCAAGGACTATGAGGTCATGGTTGGGTGATTATGAAATATGAAATTAGTTATGTTATTTTGGGTTGGGAAATATATTTATACTCATGTTTTTTTTATATATGTTGTGCATAGCTCACCCTTTTTGTGTGTGGCGATGATCGGGTAACTTGTTATCCGGGAGCAGATGATGTGACAGGTGGGCCAGGAGATGCTTAGACTCAGAGCGAGGGCTAGCATGGGATATTTTGTAGATACATATGTATTATGTTTATTATTTTATCCTTGAGAACATTATGTAAACTTGGCAGGAGCCATTGATTTTTATTTTAGTTTTATGAATTATGGACTCCTGGTTTTATGACTCGTATATTTAAAGTTTTAAATTTCCCGTGTTTTGGAAAATAGTGCATATTAAATGTGACAATTATTATACTTCGAATTTTATTTATTTTATATCAGTAATATTCCGTAGGGATGTTACAATTGGTATCAGAGCAAAAGTTTTGAAAATATTTTTAAAATATTTTGGGGCTAGTGGGGAGTGAGCTTATCGATATGTTTGTTTATGCATGTTGTGCGTTGAATGTGGAAGATGTGTGTGGTTTTGTTGACTAAGTGATTGATTTATAACAGTTGTGATGTGGCGTATCCAGGCTATGGTTGCTAACAGGAGGAGGAGGAGTGGTGGTGCGGATGACATCGCGGAGGCGATTCACCGGATGGTGGATGCGATGCAGCCACCTGTAGCGGCATAGCCTAGGACGACGATCGCACCAGTTAGGGTGCCAACTGTGGAGGATTTTCTGCGCCACAAGCCAGCAGAGTTCACTGGCAAGGCCTCCCTTGATGAAGCGGATGCATGGCTCTGCAAGTGTGAGAAGATTTTCAGAGTGATGAATTGCGAGAATGAGCAGAAGCTGCTCTTTGCCACCTATCTGCTGAACGAGGATGCAGAATATTGGTGGACAGGTATGCAACAGCAAATGGAGACTCAGGAGGAGCCAGCGACATGGGCGAACTTCAAGACTCATTTCCTGGAGAAGTATTTCCCCGATACCGCTAGACAAGACCGGGAGGCAGAGTTCATTGCACTACAGCAAGGAGATATGTCGGTACAGGAGTATGTCAAAAGGTTTGAACATTTGGCTAGATACTCCTCCTAGAATATGAGTGAGGAATGGAGGTGCTTGAAGTTTGAGCGAGGACTCAAACATGAGTTGAAGAAAGTAGTGATGCCTCTGAGAGAGAGGAGATTTCCGGTCTTGGTGGAACAGGCCAAGAGCGCCGAGCACTTGGAAAAGGGTCCTGGTCCTATTGTGAGCCGACATTAGAAGAATGTCACGGAGGCTAGGCAAATGAAAAAGCCGTACAGCCAACCTCAGACATCTCTGGGTCCCACTTGCTACCAGTGTGGCGGACCCCACCTGAAAAGGAATTGCCCACAGCTGGCAGGACGAGTATGAGGGTCAGGTGACCGTCGCAAGTGTTTTATATGCGACAAACCATGACATTTTGCCAATAATTGTCCAGAGAAGAAGAGTATTGGCACGAAGAAACCAGCAGCATCACCAGCAGAGCGAGCTAGGGTTGCGGGCAAAGTCTTTGCCTTGACCACCACAGAGGCTACACAGTCGGGTAATCTTATCCTTGAACCTTGTATGTTGTTTGGTAACATAGTACTTGTGTTGTTTGATTCTGGGGCAACCCATTCTTTTATTTCTAATGTGTGCGTGGGGAGATTGAGATTGGTGACACGTGATTTGGGATGTGAGTTGCTTGTTTCAACTCCCTCCTCAGGTCAAATGGCTACCAGTTCAGTCTGCGTTGGGTGTTCTATGGAAGTGGCAGGTCGCAGATTCAAGGTGAACTTGGTGTGCTTGCCTTTGTACGGACTGGATGTAATCTTGGGGATGGACTGGCTGTCTAACAATCACGTCATAATTGATTGTGGACGACGCAGTTTGGTATTCCTAGAATATGAAGGACTTGAGTTAATCTTGGCTCAGAGGGCGATAAACGAAGCAGAAGCCGGAGCCACCTGCTTTATGATAGTGGCTCATGCAAAGAAGAATAGTACCACCGAGAAGATCAGTGTGATTCCAGTTATGGAGGAGTATGCCGACGTATTTCTAGATGAAATACCCGAGTTGCCACCGAGTAGGGATGTGGATTTCTCCATTGATCTCATCCCTGGAGCTGGCCCAGTATCCATGGCGCCTTATAGAATGGCACTACCGGAGTTGGCTGAGTTGAAGAAGCAAATAGAAGATTTGCTTGAGAAGAAGTTCATTCGGCCGAGCGCATCACCTTGGGGAGCACAGGTACTGCTAGAAAAGAAAAAGGATGGCAGTTCGAGGTTGTGTGTTGACTACCGTCAGTTGAATAAGCTGACCATAAAGAATAAGTATCCGTTGCCGAGGATAGATGATTTGTTGGATCAACTGAGGGGAGCCGCAATGTTCTCTAAGATTGACTTGAGGTCTGGATACCATCAGATCTTAGTCAAACCGGAGGATATGCAGAAGACGGCGTTCAGGTCACGATACGACCATTACGAGTATGTAATGATGCCGTTCGGGGTGACAAATGCTCCTGCTATTTTGATGGACTACATGAACATGATATTCTGACCATACCTTGATCAGTTTGTTGTCGTGTTCATTGACGACATATTGATATACTTAGAGAGTCGGGATGTACATGCAGATCATCTGAGAGTGGTGCTAGGAATTCTCAGAGAGCATAAACTGTATGGGAAGCTGTCAAAGTGTGAGTTTTGGTTGGATGAGGTACAGTTCTTGGGCCATGTAATACCAGCCCAAGGTATATCGGTGGATCCAGCGAAGATTGAAACAGTGGTGAAGTGGGAAAGGCCACAGACGGTTACTAAGGTGAGGAGCTTCTTGGGTCTGGCAGGTTATTACAGGCGGTTTGTGGAGGGGTTCTCCAAGCTGGTGAGTCCCTTAACTCAACTCACTAGGAAGGACCAACCTTTCTCTTGGACAGACGAGTGTGAGGTCTGTTTTGAGGATATGAAGAGGAGATTGATTACTACACCCATATTAGCTATTCCTGACATTGCCAAGACGTTTGAGGTATACTGTGATGCTTCATACCAGGGTCTGGGTTGTGTGTTGATGCAGGAGAAACGGCCTATTGCTTATGCATCTCGTCAGTTGAAGGTGCATGAGAAAAACTATCCTACACATGATTTAGAATTGGCGGTGGTGGTTTGTGCTCTCAAAACATGGAGGCACTACTTGTATGGGGCACAATTTCAGGTATTCAGTGATCACAAGAGCTTGAAATACTTGTTTGATCAGAAGGAATTGAATATGAGACAAAGGCGCTGGATGGAATACCTGAAGGACTACGACTTTGAGCTGTTATACCATCCTGGTAAGGCTAATGTCGTAGCAGACGCTCTGAGCAGGAAGAAATCTCATGTGTCTGCCATGATGATTAAAGAGTTGGAGTTGATCGAGAAAATGCGAGATATGAATCTGGTATTAGATACGGAGACAGATCACATACGATGCACCATGTTGAGGATCACTAATGAGTTTTTAGACGAGGTCCGGGTGGAACAGGGTAAGGATCAGGAGTTGCAGCATATCATTAGTGAGTTTGGCACAGAGAAGAGAAAAGACTTCAGGATGGGTAGGGACGACATCCTACGACTCAGAGAGAGAGTGTGTATACCCAGCAGTCGGGTACTGAGGAAAATGCTCTTGGATGAAGGGCATAAGAGTCGTCTTGCATACACCCAGGTATGACTACGATGTACAAGGATTTGAAGGCAACTTTCTGGTGGACAGGTATGAAAACTGATGTGGCAGATTATGTGGCATCTTGTATAGTGTGTCAAAAAGCGAACATAGAGCATCAGAGGCCAGGTGGTATGTTAGAGCCTCTTGAGATTCTTCAGTGGAAATGGGACAACATTTCCATGGATTTTGTTACTCATCTACTGAGGTCAGCGAGGGGGCATGATTCTATATGGGTAATAGTGGATAGATTCACGAAGTGCGCTCACTTTCTACCTATTAATCAGAAGATGTCCCTAGATAAGCTGGCAGAGTTGTACGTCACGGAGATAGTCAGATTACATGGTGTGCCTAAGAGTATCATATCAAATAGAGATCTGAGGTTTACCTCGAGGTTCTGGCAATCGTTGCAGAACACTTTGGGCACTCAGTTGAGAATGAGCTCGACATATCATCCTCAGATGGATGGCCAGTCTGAGAGAACCATACAGTCTTTGAAGGACTTATTAAGAACGTGTGTTCTGGATCACCTCGGGACTTAGAGTGATGTGCTACCACTAATGGAGTTCACTTATAATAACAGCTACCATTCCAGCATCGGGATGGCACCGTACGAGGCCTTGTATGGCAGGAGGTGTTGAACACCTTTGTGTTGGCAGCAGGATGGGGAAGTTGTGGTACTTGGTCCAGAGTTCTTACAACAGACCATTGAGAAGGTAAGGGTAATACAGGAACAGATGCATGTAACTCAGAGTCGGCAAAAATCCTACGCAGATAAGAGGAGGAGGCCACTCGAGTTTGAGGCGGGTGACCACGTATTCCTCAGAGTTACACCTACAGCAGGTATTGGGAGAGCCTTGAAGTCGAGGAAGTTGACCCCTCGTTCATCGGTCCATATCAGATTACGAGGCGAATAGGACCGGTGGCGTATGAGATTGCATTGCCACCTCACTTGGGAAACCTGCACAATGTTTTCCACGTATCACAGTTGAGGAATTACGTGGCGGATCCTACTCATGTGCTGGAGCAGGATGATGTTCAGGTGTGTGAGAACCTGACTCTTAGAGTTGGACTAGTGAGGATTCTAGATTCTCAAGTTAAACAGCTCAGAGGGAAGGAGATTCGGACTGTGAAGGTTCTTTGGGACGAGGCAACCCAAGAGATGACTTGGGAGATGGAAGATCTCATGAGGAAGTCCTATCCTCACCTCTTTACTAGTAAGTTCTATTTTCGAGGACGAAAACTTTTAAAGGTGGGGGAATTGTAAGACCCAGGAAAATTAATTAATTAAATAATTAATTAATTAATAAATGCGGCTAGAAGACGCCTTTATGGCATTAATTGTTGTTTAATATGATGTGGAAAAGTACTAGCTCAAGTGGTTGAGAGTACTTTGGTTGTGTGAGAGGACTTGGGTTCGAGTCCTAAGTATGCCAATTATTTTGTTATTGATTTTTTTAGGATATGTATGAGTATGTGATTGGTATTGTAAACTATTGTTGATTTGTGAGTATCACCAAATGGGATTTGGTATAGTGGTTGTGCTATGGCCTTATGAGTGGAAGGTCATGGGTTCAAACCTTGGTGGGCAAAGAATAAGCTTTATTTTTGCTAACTAATAGTTGTGGTATGAATGTGAAGGGGTAAAGAAAAGCCTAGCAGAATGGGGCAGCCAAGGCGGCTGGGAATTTACCAAATAGGTTTTGAGTGTGCAAAGGGCTGAAGCAAGAGGGAAGTCGTGAATCAAGGGGTGATTTCTGTGCGGAAATTGGTAATTCTTATGATGGAAATTGGGGGTTGTGAATTTGGTACTGATGTGTTTTGGATTTTGGGCTAAATGCATGAAAAAGAGGGGTGAATGGGGTGGAAAATTGGGTTTTGGGGACTTTCTGGAGTATATACTATGCCAATTTGATGTTGCATATTGTGTAAATTGATTTGGTATGCTCGAATTCTGTTTGGTATACTTTGTGGTGCGAATTGGACAAGGTTGGAGTGAGTCGAGTGCGTGATCAGTGAGGGTATCTGCATTTCTCGCTTAGGCGAGCTTGGTTCGCCTAGGCGAGATTAGTAGAGACGCAAACCATGTTGCTACCAGAGCGTCTCGCTCAGGCGACGTGGATTGGGTTTGTGGTATACTTTGTGGTGCGAATTGGACAAGGTTGGAGTGAGTCGATTGCGTGATCAGTGAGGGTATCTGCATTTCTCGCTCAGGCGAGCTTGGTTCGCCTAGGCGAGATTAGCAGAGACGCAAACCCTGTTGCTACCAGAGCGTCTCGCTCAGGCGACGTGGATTGGGTTTGAGCGACACGTACTCTCGCTCAGGCGAAAGATGTTCGCCTAGGCGAGATGGTGTTGAGGTTGCGCATGTTGAGCGCGACTTCTCGTTCAAGCGAAGAGTTTATAGGTTTTGAGCGAACCAGAGTCTCGCTCAAGCGAGATGGCCTCGCTTAAGCGAGATGTCTTGGTCATGTTTGGTGCTTCGCGTGTATTTCAGCCCAGGCGAGTTGAATTGTGTTTTTGGGCGAGAGATGAACTCGCCTAAGCGAGTAACTTGGTGTTGTTGCTGTTTTAAGCTCTCTCAGGCGAGGTGAGCTAGCCTAAGCGAGGCTGGGGGCTTAGCTTGGGCGAGAGGTCCATAGCTTAAGCGAGTTTATGCGAGTTACTATGTTTCTTGTGCTTGTGAGTGTGTGTTTTGGCTGTTCATCATAAGGATAGATTGTATATGCATGTGGTGTGATGTTTGGGCTTGAAGGACTAAGTCCATTAGGGGTTTGGGATGTGCTCGATGGTTGGACACATGATAGGCATGAAACTGGTTGAGTTCCCGTCGGCTACTAATGGTCGAGGAGTCCTTAGTATGGTGATTGCATGTGTCGGGCGCACGATGGGCAAGGAACTGTGATGTTCCCGTCGGCTACTATTAGGCGAGGAGTCCATAGTATGGTGATTGCGTGCGTGCCAGGGTCCAAGTGTGATACTTGGATGTTTTTACTACAGACGAGGAGTCTGTAGGGCAGGACTATGAGTAGGATAGGCTCAGAGGGTTGGACCACGAATGAGTCAATTTCGTGGGAACACAGGGTAGTCCCAAGACCTAGTTCATGCATATGACTCATGAAGGACTATGAGGTCATGGTTGGGTGATTATGAAATATGAAATTAGTTATGTTATTTTGGGTTGGGAAACATATTTATACTCATGTTTTTTTTATATATGTTGTGCATAGCTCACCTTTTTTGTGTGTGTGTGGCAATGATCGAGTAACTTGTTATCCGGGAGCAGATGATGTGACAGGTGGGCCAGGAGATGCTTAGACTCGGAGCAAGGGCTAGCATGGGATATTTTGTAGATACATATGTATTATGTTTATTATTTTATCCTTGAGAACATTATGTAAACTTGGCAGGAGCCATTGATTTTTATTTTAGTTTTATGAATTATGGACTCCTGGTTTTATGACTCATATATTTAAAGTTTTAAATTTCCCGTGTTTTGGGAAATAATGCATATTAAATGTGACAATTATTATACTTCGAATTTTATTTATTTTATATCAGTAATATTCCGTAGGGATGTTACATCCGAGCTCAACTCAAGGAACCCAACATTCTTACCTTTGAAGCATCACCAAAAGTCAAGTAGATCACACCTACAAAGTCCAATGACTCAGACTTATAGTAGCCAAATCGCCTAGCGGGGGACACGTACCGCTAGGCATTATCAACTTCCAGGCCGCCTGGCAGGAGACACGAACCGCCAAGCACACAATGCCTCAAATTCAACCTAGCTGCAGGTACCGCCTGGCGGAAGGTCCCTCACCGCCAGGTGCACACAGTTCTGCAATCCCCTATTGGGAAGTCATCGCCTAGCGGACCCACTCATGCTGCTAGGCGCACGCGAACCAAATGCCCTCTGTTTACACACCTATCGCCTGGCGGATTCACACCGTTGCCAGGCGTCATACTAGTACAGCAGCACATTCCAATTTGGGTTCTCCATCTTCGATTTTTTTTTCAAGGTTCCCAGATTCTAGCATCCACTGCCATACTCACTAAGTGAATTACATCAATTCTCCTAGACTTGGCTGGTTACCAATGTACCTACAATCATTTGAGTTCCGTATTTGAAACCTTTTCATTTTCTAGACTCCCATAAGTTTTCCCCTTACTCACAATTCCACTCCTGATATTATTGTCCCTACTACTATTTAGTATACTCCATCATTTACTTCAAGTAGTACCTATGTTGTTACTAGAATTATCTTCCCTTCTCCCTCTTTATAGCTTGCTTACCTATAAAAATTCAACTCGCCATCTTATACACCTATTTCTACTAACCTTAGATAGTCACTACGACATTCCAAATACTCATGCCAGTTTATGCCTCACGCCAGAATCTTAATTACTATCATTCCTTATTATTCTCATGTACTCATCTCCACATAACCTAACTACGATTTAGGTGATTTCATTTTTTTCTATAGGCTCACAATCCCATGACTCCAGGCTCCATCATAAAGAACCCCTTTCTCACAGAAAACTTCCTCAGACCCTCAATTCCCTCTCAGCCAAGCAAGATTACAACCTCTGCACTAACGCCTGACGACAAGCCCCGCACCGCCAGGCAGTGCATCACTGGAAATTCCAGATTTTTGCATTGCACCAACGAGGGTCCAATTATTTTCCCAATTCTCACGAAATTTCACATACATGAAGTCTATTATATGAACTGTACCTACTCTGTAAATTTTCCCCTAAGGATTGCCACACAAATCGGTCTCATAGTATAAAATTCCCCCAAACTTTCCAACCTTAATATCTATTTGCACTGTTTCATTCAATAGTATTTTCAACATTTGATCATCCTTCAACAATTATCACAGATTTCCCCTCGACTGGAAATTACCTAGAACCCCAAAATCATCAAAATCGAGACCTATCGCTCATGTCGCATGGCTTCTTGATCAGCACCGCTAGGCCCTTCATCCAAAAACCCGGAAACTGGTAAAAACCCCTTGCGTCGCCTGGCGGCTGGGAGTGTGCCGCCAAGCGATTCCTCCCCAGGAACCCCAAAACCTTATACATGTGCCGCCTGGCGGCTATGAGCAGCCCGCTAGGCGGTTGCTGGAAATTTTCCAGAAACGCATAAATCCAATCAGAAATAAAAGATGTTCATACAAATCATAATATATCATGCAATCCAATCCCAGAACATAAAATTCAACGTGAAAACTCCCCTAACCTGGATCCTTTTGCTTATAGGTGGATTGCTTGAGAGCTCCCAATGATCACCAATCTCCTCCCTTTTGGTTTCCTCGCAATTCAGCCCCGGAACCTCACTCAAACCTCACCAATCTCAATAATTTTCGTGCTCTAACTCTAAGTACAATCCCAGCTTGCCAAAACCCTCACTTTCACCACAATTTTCCCTTTTAACTTGACTTTAATGGGGTTTAATTTCACAAAACGAAAATTGCATAATGGTGATGTTAATTACCATTTATTTGGCCTATTTGGTCTATTTTTCAGCTACCCATGGCTGCCCCTTAACCATCTAGGGTTTCTATGCCATTCCACCTTCATGCTAAAAGAATTATTGGTAAAAAGAAAGTTTACTTTGGGTTTACCAAGGTTTGAACCCACAATCACGCAATGCCAACTCAATGCCAGACCATTCAACCAATTCACATTTCATGCCAGTACATATATTTAAAACAATAACAAACAATAACACAAAATTGGCATACATATGACTTGAACCTAAGTCCTTTCACACAACCAAAGTACTCTCAACCACTTGAGCTAGTACTTTTCCACGTCATACCAATAAGAATTTAATGTCATAATGCTCTTCCCACCCGTATTTATTAATTATTTAATTAATTAATTAATTAAATTACACGGGTCTTACACCTAAAGTCTAGAAAGTAGGTCAACAAAGGAGCACATGGACACATTCTAGAAGCCTTCTTGGCCAAGGCAATGTAGATGCTCTTTCTAGATGTTTGTAGACTTCTTGGTGGCTAAGGCATGTGGTCATCCTTTCTAGATGTTTTCAGAAAGCTTTGCTCGTTCTCTTTCCTCCACATGTGCTCTTCAAAAGCCATCTAAATGCGCCATTTGTCGTTCTTTGTCCCACCTCTTAATGAACCTACTAAACAAGTTAATTTTGAATTAGCATGTTGGCTTTAGGTTAAGCTAATCCTTTGAGTCAACAAGTCAACATAAAAATAGTCAACCAAGCCAACTTAATGGAATTTTAAACTGAAGAAAATAAAAGCAAAGGAAAGGGTCAAGAAACTCCCTTTCTTCTAAGCATGTGCCATGGGCCATCATCCTTGGTAGGGATCAATCCCTTATTATTCTCCCCTTGTTGGAAAGAATTTGACCTCAAATTCTTGAAGTCTTTGTTGATGGAGCTTGACTTGAGTTGATGAGAACTTTTAATGATTTCATCACTAGTTTTGGAGATGCCTCTTTCTTTTTAATGCCACCATCCTTTTCTTGCTTGTGTTTTTGTTCATCTCTCTTTGTTGGGGAAGAGAATGAAGAGTGGTGTTGCACCTCTTGCTTTGAAAAACCTTTTTTGTAGGTAAGTAACTCCTTGGTGAAAGCTTGCCCCTTTTCTTTTTCTTTTTCATCTTTTATTTTATTTTTGTCCCCATTTGCTTATGGAGGTAGGAGAGGTAGGATTGTTTAGTTACTTTTATTTCTTCTTCCTTAATCCATGATAGCTTGTAGGGTTTGGCATGAGGAATGGTTTTCAAGCTAAACTTATCCACCACCCTTGGGCTAGTCATATTTACACAACTTCCACTATCTATGATGAAGGGGCATATCTTGTCATTGATAAGGCACCCTCCATGAAAAAGTTTTTGTCTTTGCGAAGGATCATGTTCTTTGGGAACTTTCCCTAGTTGGCGCCTTACAATTAACAATGCACTTTTTAAGGGGTTTAGTCCTTTCAATTAAAGAAGAAGAAGTGTGGGAAGAAGTACTTTGGGGGGAAGGGGAAGAAAAATGTTCACTCTCATCATCACTCTTCTTTAAGAAAATTGTCCTCTTGATTGGGCAATTCAAAGTAATGTGTTTATATCCAAAACATTTAAAACATTTAATGGAACTTGATCTTTAAGAAGTGGAATGGTGAGTGTGACCACTTGGTTACTTATTTTTACTTGATGGTGATTGGTGAGACTTAGAAGGAGATTTATCATGTTTCTCTTTAGCTTTTCCCTTCCATGAGCGACTATAGTAATGGTTGGGTGAGTAACTATTCCTTGCCCTATTCTTTCTTTTCAAATGAGTTTCAATCCTAAGGGCAAGTGTGAAAACATTTTGAAGAGTGGAGTACTCATACAACTCTACTTAGTCTTGTATGTCTCTCTTAAGACCATTCACAAACCTTTTCATTTTTTCTTTGTTAGTTTCTTTTAGGTTAAATTACTCTTTTGGTCCCTCTATTTGTCATGAAATTTCATTTTGGTCCTCAAGTTTCTCGTTGTCTCAATTTGGTCCTCATTTTCTTAAAAATGACTCAATTTGGTCCTCACCGTTAACTTTGACCAGACGGTGTTAAGTCAACGCCACATGTCAATTTCTGGTTTTTTTGAATTTTTTGATTTTTTTTTGAATTTAAAAAAAATTAAAATTTTTTTGACACGTGTCACTTCACAGTTGTGCCACGTGTCAAAGTGATTCAATTTGGTCCCTATATTTGTTTTTAGTTTCAATTTAGTCCTAATTTTTGTAAAAATGAAGCAATATTGTCCTCCTTAGATTGAGACTCAATTTAATCTTTGTATACAACTTATGATGATATTCTTAATAAAATTGACGTTTTTATTAAATATTTGTAGAAATATTTTTAAATAATTTTTTTTAGTTTTATTATTAAACAAAGTTAAACCCTAAACTTAATTTCAAAAGTTAACAATTTTGTCATCATATATAAAGGCATCAAGTGTATCATATTATAAAATTAAAAATCAAATAACTTGTCACACATAAGTTTAGGAACTAAATTTCAAGTTCAAAACAAAATCAAAGTCTAATGTTTTTTGTAGAATTTAAAATTAATTTAAAATATTTATAGAAATATTTAATAAAAACATTAATTTTAGTAAGAATATCACCATAAAATTTATAAAATAGTAAATTTAGTAACAATTTAAGGAAGAACAATATTGCTTCATTTTTACAAAAATTGGGACTAAATTGAAACTAAGAACAAATATAGGGACCAAATTGAGTCACTTTGACACGTGGCACAACTGTGAAGTGATATGTGTCAAAAATAAAAAAAAACTAAAAAAAATTTAAAAAAATTTAAAAAAATTAAAAAAACTTAAAAAAATATTAAATAACTCAAAAAAAATTTAAAAAAAAAACCAAAAATTGACACGTGGCGTTGACTTTAACACCCTTTGGTCAAAGTTAACGGTGAGGACCAAATTGAGTCAGTTTTAAGAAAATGAGGACCAAATTGAGACAACGAAAAACTTGAGGACCATAATGAAATTTCATGACAAATAGAGGGACCAAAAGAGTAATTTAACCTTTCTTTTATTCCAACCCTAAACATTTGAGACTCCAATTCTTTAAAGTACTCACTCACACACATAGGACCTTGGTGAAGCCTTTGGAGCTCCAAAAGAAGTTCCTTCCTATAGAAGGGAGGAACAAATCTAGCGCACATAAGAGTTTTAATGTCCATCCAAGACGCCACAGGTGGTCCTTGGTCATAATTTTTACAAACTTTATGCCACCAAATTTTGGCATACTTCAAAAATCCTAACACTACTAGATCAACTTGTGTTTGATCCTTTACATGATTTTCATTGAAAATTTGTTCTACTTGAGCTTCCCAATCAAGGTAGATTTTGGGATCACATCCACCATAGAACTTAGGAATCTTTGGAGTTTCCTTCTTTTGTGATGGTTGGCATCTAGAATGCTCTCTTTTCTTAGCCTCTCTTTGGAATGGTTGCAATTGTTGTTGCATTTGTTGCATGTAAACTTGAAGGGTTCTTTCTTGTTGTTCTTTATCTTCTTGTCTCTTAAGCTCCATTTCTTGTAAGATTTTACCAATGTCTACCAATACACCTTGATTGGCCATGGGAGTCACCATCTCACTTTCCTACAAGAAAACTCAAAATCCGAGAAAAGGAGGTGTTAGTGGCAATTGATAACCAAACCCGAGACCAAGTATGGTCCAAAGAAATTCACCCAAGTGTTTAGATCACTCTCCCCCAAAGCAACAAGGCAAGGCTACACTCAAATCCACCAAAAAGGAGTGAAATACTTTCAAAGTTTTTGGAAACCTTTTCAAGACAAGTTCAAGTGGCTCAACCACTACACTCAAAGGAAGAAAACTATTAAGACAAAACAAAGAACCTAAAGACAAGCAATAAAATTACTTAAAGCCAATAAAGTTAAACTCTAAGGAAGGGTTATCAAGGTGACAAAACATTAAATCAAAACAAGCAAGAAAAACACATGAAAAGACTATTGGAAAATAATTGAACTATGCATCACCAAGTCTCAAATCATGCATACACCAAGAAAGATCATAACCAAGTTTAAGCATGGAACTAATTAGCCAATATCACCCTACACTCAAAGATGAAAACTAGTAGCATAACACTTAGTGAAAACACAATTTTGGTTCATCAAAGAGCCATATTGCTCTCGGTAAAATGGTAAAAGTGTACCAAAATTTTTCTTCTTTCAAAAACTAGTTTCACAAGATGATGAGAGAGGTGTTTTTGGGTGGCTTGGACACTTAGTTTCCAAAAAATTTAGGCCAAAATCAATTTCTAGGAGCATACATCAAGCAAGATATAAAGTGAATGCAATATTCAAATACTTGGAATAACAAGAACAAGAAAACTTCACGCTAATATATGACATATGACTCAAGCAAAAGTTGGGCACATTCAAAGACACAACATGACATACACAAAGACACAAACATGTAGCTATCATGCATTTAAACTCATGGAATTTAAGCTCAATGACTAAGCATCCAAAGACATGTTATCCAACCACATTTAGGAGCAAAAGAGTCACAAAACCGAAGCCAAAATTGCCACAACATAACCTGAAAACGTTGTTTTTCGTATTCTCGGCAGCTCTGACCTTTGCTCACTCCTTTGATCATAACTCTCTCCACAGAACTCCAAATTCGTTCATTCTTTTTTTGTTGGAAACTAGACTCACAGGGCTTTCCTTTGATATAAAGAACTTTACTTTTGGGCCACTGAGCTAGTTGCAGTAGTTTTTTCAGAAACGCACACGTTGCTGCCATCACTGTTTTTATGTGAACAATTCAAAGATAGCTACACAAGACAATGTTAGAACATGAAAAACACTATATTCAAGGACAACCTAAGCTCTAGATACCAAATGATGTAGGATTATCTTGTTCCTTTTAGAAGATTATTGAATATAGTGATGATTGATTAAGAAAACCAAGGAAATCCCACTGGACATTAAGATAGCAAGCTATCTAGATGTGAAGGTTCCTTTCCAAGGTGCTAGAGAAGAGAAGAATGGATTGATTCAAAACAAATAAGAGTGGACAATACAAAAAAAGAGTAAAACCCAAGTCACACACACAAAGGAAGAAGAAAGCATAAAATGGAAAGGAAAGGAATGATAAAAATGTGAGAAGCATGCCACTATAAGGCTACGCTAGAAGAAGCCATGGCAACCTTGAAGATGAGTGGATGTGTGCCGCCACTTGAATCAAGATTCAAGATAAGGCTTAAAAGAACCGCACTCCCTAAGGAGGAAGACTCTCACAATGGTTGATACACAAAGGTGTTTAATTTCTCCAAAATGTTCAACCATTGTACAAGTCTTAGAGGTCCCCTTAAATAGAAGTATCTAGAGGCCTCTTACCAAAAGCAAATAAGCTAAAAAGGATTACAATACAAATAACAAAACCTAGAGTCTAGAAAGTAGGTTAACTAAGGAGCACATGGACACATTCTAGAAGCCTTCTTGGTCAAGGCAATGTGGATGCTCCTTCTAAATATTTCTAGACTTCTTGGTGGCCAAGGCATGTGGTCATCCTTTCTAGATGTTTCTAGAAAGCTTTGCTCCTTCTCTTTCCTCCACATGTGCTCTTCAAAAGCCATCTAAATGCACCACTTGTCTTTCTTTGTCCCACCTCTTAATGAACCTACAAAACAAGTTAGTTTTGATTTAGCATGTTGGCTTTAGGTTAAGCTAATCCTTTGAGTCAACAAGTCAACCCAAATTCAAGGTCAACAAGTCAACTTAAAAATAGTCAACCAAGCCAACTTAATGGAATTTTAAACTAAAGAAAATAAAAGCAAAGAAAGGGATCAATGAACTCCCTTTCTTCTAAGCATGTGCCATGGGCCATCATCCTTGGTAGGGATCAATCCTTTATTAGCTTATTTGGCCAAGTAGCTAAAAACAAGAAATGCTTCAGTCATATCAAATCATGCCCATTCCCCTAAGTTGCACAACAAAAGAATCAAGTTAAACATTTGAGTATAAACAAAGCATGAGTAAGTCACTCAAGAAAAATAAGAATGACACATGGCAGTCTATCCTTTACATTAAGGCTCAAGATTCACAAGGTCAAATTCTTTCACAAAAGATCTAATCAAGAAATTTTCAAATAAACTCAATTAGCAAATCACATAAGCAATCCATTCATATCAACAAGACACTTATTTTTCCAAAATTATGATCATCCCAGTTTCTGAATCAAATCCCAAAAATCCAATGTCAATATTTTTATTGAAAACAAGGAAATCCTAACTACGGTTCGTCTCCCCAACTCTTATTTCAAATATTTTCCTTGATGGACTTATTTTAGGGAGGAGAGAGAAAATTGTGTGACTTTTGGCTCAATCTAGCCATATGTCAAAATTTATTTTCTTTAATATTTTTAAGTACAAATCAGCTTGTACACTTTTATTGAAAAAAACAAAAACACATATTTTTTTTAAAAAAATAAATTTTTCATTAAAATAAAAAACAAAAAACAAATATGCATGCATTTTTAATTTTCTATCAACAATGTTTTCAAAAGAATTTGAATCTAACCTCTTTTCCTTTTGGAGCAACCTATCTTCTTTCTCCGCAGCCATGTCAACAAAGATCACCAATGAAAATCTATTTTCATCATTCACATCAACAAACTTGATATATGGAACGTGTGACTTTAACTCAATTTCAGCATCATCAAGTGCATTAGGATGGTTAACAGGATCATCAGTAATCCTCATAATCTCATCTTGTGAGCAAACATTTTCATCTGAAGTAATTGACTCTAATGCTTTATCATTAACCAAGCTAGTTGTAGTAGTATATGCTTCAATTGCATCTTCAAATATCATTGGTTCTTCAACTTCACTTGGGTCCTCCATTGTATTATTCTCATAACTTTGCTCATGAAAAAGATCATTTGTACTCCTATCATCATTAACAGAGAAAACTTTATATTCACATCGAGCATCATCAACATATCCATTAGTAGATATGTTAGTGTGAGAATCTTCAATTTCTTCATCAGCAACATCTTTAGTAAAATTAATATGTCCATCAGTAGACATATTACTATGAGCATCATTATATCTATCAGTAGATATATCAATGTGATGTGATTCTGGTGTTGGTTGATATAACATTTGAATCGTGTACTCGTTCACATCAGTGCTCAATTGTTCCATCCTTTGATTCATGCTCCTTAACATTATCATTTCATCCCTTTGCTCAACTATCGCCTTCATAAGTTTTTCTGAGGTGGCCTCCATAGATTTATCTTTCATTAGTTGACTTAAATCTTCTGACATTTGGTCATCTCTAATGGCCAACTTTAGAAGCATATCTTCTATTTCATGACGAAGTGCTCTAAATTCTAGGATTTCAGCAAATCTCGGATGGCATTTGAGGGTGGTGTTAAAAATACCAAGTAATTCTACAAAGTTGTTGTTACTTGCATCCTCCATCATGGTGTATAATACTTTATCATTTCCATACCATTCTTGCTCAATATCTTTGCATCGTTGATCAGCTCGCAACCTTTCATCTATGATGTCGAATTTCTCTCTCAATCCATCCATTATTAACACAACTCCCCTATAGGGTGGTCCATTGATTGCTGCAACTTATTATGATGGTGCATGTTATTGTTGTTGAGAACCAAATGGAACATATGATGGCTGGAGTGGATACTCAGAATATGGTTGTTGCTCATGGCATGGTGGTTGTTGCTCATATCCCAAAAAAGATGATCTAGGATATAGGTCATTAAATTGTCATAAAGTTAACCCACTTATATTAGGTGTAGAAGTAGGTGTGACAATTTGTTGCTAATGATCATATGAATCACATGGTTGTTGCGGATAATAATCATAGTTCACTTGAAAATCACACTGTTAATTATTTTCATATGAAAAACTATTTTTCATTTTTTAGAGAGGTTTTCTGAAAAGAAATAAGTTCAAAGGTTGTTGAGTAGACTTCCAAGAAAGAGATGTGCGTCTCAGTGGACAACTTAAGTACCTTATCTTTCCTTAGCCAAAGTGTTTCCCAACTAGTTTCACAAATTTCACAACAAAATTCCTCAAACAAAAATTATGCTTAGAAAAAATAAAAATGACTAAAAAGTAAAATAAATGTTAGGAAAAAAATAAAGAAAAAGAAAATGTTAGTGATAAAAAAAATAAAAAAATAAAAAAAATAAAAATTGTACTATACCTAGGAGATCCTGGGTAACTGCCCGGTCTAAATCGCCTACGTCTAGCTCAGTTGTAAAAAGATGGTTAACTCAATAAGACAACACACATGGCGGATCAAGCCGCCTACTTCAAAGAATAGCGCATAAGAAAGAACCGTTAACCCCAAACTTGGAATATTGCAGCGAAGCCTCCAGTGTCAACTCAATAACATAGGGCTTAGGCTTGGCCCAGGCCCATTTAGAACCTGAATATTAGCTCAATGTAATGAAGGGGGCCCAACCCATAAGAAGGGAAAACATAATTAATGACTTTATAAATACACGTGGACCCCCAACAACCTGTAACCCTAGGTACACTCTTTTTCCTCACTTGGTATTTTTTCCCTAAGGAGGGTTTTGGCCAGGGAGTTTTTAACGAGGCACCCCAACATTATGAATAAAAATAAGGGTTCTTCACATATTTTATTGATCAAATGTTATTTTCTTAAGTTCCCCACCACTAACCAAACTAAGCGGCCTAGGTCGAACAACTCACTCATTAAGTTATTTTCTTAAGTTCCCCACCACTTACCGAAGTAAGCGGCCTGGGTCGAACACTTACTAATTACATTATCTTCTTAAGTTCCCCACCACTTACCAAAGTAAGTGGCTTGGGTTGAACAACTCACTCATTAAGTTATTTTCTTAAGTTCCCCACAACTTACCAAAGTAAGCGGCCTGGGTCGAACACTTACTAATTACGTTATTTTCTTAAGTTCCTCAACACTTACCAAAGTAAGTGGCCTGGGTCGAACTCTTACTAATTACGTTATCTTACTTAAGTTCCCCACCACTTACCAAAGTAAGCGGCATAGGTCAAACAATTACTCTTTAAGTTATCTTCTTAAATTCCCCACCACTTACCAATGTAAGAGGCCTGGGTCGAACAATTACTCATTAAGTTATCTTCTTAAATTCTCCACCACTTACCAAAGTAAGCGGCCTGGGTCAAACAATTACTCGTTAAGTTATCTTCTTTACACTTACCAAAGCAAGTGGACTAGGTGGAACAATTACTCATTAAGTTATCTTCTTAAATTCCCCACCACTTAGCAAAGTAAGTGGCCTAGGTCGAACAATTACTCGTTATCTTCTTAAATTCCCCACCACTTACCAAAGTAAGCAGCCTAGGTCAAACAATTACTCATTATGTTATCTTCTTAAATTCCTCACTGTAACATCTCGACCGGATATTACTAATTTAAATAATTAAAATAGGGATATAAGTAAAGAATCGCATTTATGATAATTCCTTTTCCCAAAACGCAGGAAAATTTAAAACTTTATTTCAATGCGCCAATTATAAAATCCATTCGGTGTTCAATTATTATAAAGATTAATTGTTCATAATATTCATTACAAAGTAGTTCATGAAGAAAACTAGAAAAAAACTCCCATAGTTGGTCCCCAATCTGATTCTAGGCATCCACACGCTCACCTGCATCAACATTTGCTCCATGTAACAAGTTACATGATCATCACCAAACACACACATATAGGGTCAGCTTAAATACAAGAAGGACAATTACACATGACATAATTAAAGCATTTCATAACCGTAACCCGCGTTAGCCCCAATCCTCAATCCTCCACTTCCAAACTTTCTGTTGGACGCATCTTGATTCTACACCCTTTGATGAGTACACTGATCGATCTTTGTTGCACGAGTGTCTACTCGCCCCTCCGACTATATGCAACCACTTGATAGTCCACACACGGGAATAAATTTTCCACGGCCTCACACCGCCACACCAAGTGGAATTTCCCAAAACGAACAAAAGTTTGTAGTTGTTACCAGACTACCAAAACTCTATCAGATACATTGAAGAGGGCAATCATCTGAAACTTCGTCGTACGAGCCACGTTCTCGCACACTCCACTGGACTTCCTAAATCACCAGGCTACAACTTAGAGTGGCCATGTGTTACCCCAATACAAGTTACACTCGTAACTAGGCCCTAGCAAAGCATCACCTCATGACCTCCATCCAAAGCGGTGTAGGAATCCTCCTCGTGATTCAACTCTGCACCCAAAATCGCCTAGCGTACCTCTCGCGTCGTTAGGTTGAACTTGGATCCAGACCGCCTGGCAGACACCTCACGCCGCTAGGCGCCACACGCTTTCCAAAGCCTCTACAAATCTTTTTCGCCTGTCGGGATCACATTTTTCGCCAGGCGCCATGCGTTCCAAGCTTCTCTGGTTTTCCCTTATAAGTAAAGAATCGCATTTATGATAATTCCTTTTCCCAAAACGCAGGAAAATTTAAAACTTTATTTCAATGCGCCAATTATAAAATCCATTCGGTGTTCAATTATTATAAAGATTAATTGTTCATAATATTCATTACAAAGTAGTTCATGAAGAAAACTAGAAAAAAACTCCCATAGTTGGTCCCCAATCTGATTCTAGGCATCCACACGCTCACCTGCATCAACATTTGCTCCATGTAACAAGTTACATGATCATCACCAAACACACACATATAGGGTCAGCTTAAATACAAGAAGGACAATTACACATGACATAATTAAAGCATTTCATAACCGTAACCCGCGTTAGCCCCAATCCTCAATCCTCCACTTCCAAACTTTCTGTTGGACGCATCTTGATTCTACACCCTTTGATGAGTACACTGATCGATCTTTGTTGCACGAGTGTCTACTCGCCCCTCCGACTATATGCAACCACTTGATAGTCCACACACGGGAATAAATTTTCCACGGCCTCACACCGCCACACCAAGTGGAATTTCCCAAAACGAACAAAAGTTTGTAGTTGTTACCAGACTACCAAAACTCTATCAGATACATTGAAGAGGGCAATCATCTGAAACTTCGTCGTACGAGCCACGTTCTCGCACACTCCACTGGACTTCCTAAATCACCAGGCTACAACTTAGAGTGGCCATGTGTTACCCCAATACAAGTTACACTCGTAACTAGGCCCTAGCAAAGCATCACCTCATGACCTCCATCCAAAGCGGTGTAGGAATCCTCCTCGTGATTCAACTCTGCACCCAAAATCGCCTAGCGTACCTCTCGCGTCGTTAGGTTGAACTTGGATCCAAACCGCCTGGCAGACACCTCACGCCGCTAGGCGCCACACGCTTTCCAAAGCCTCTACAAATCTTTTTCGCCTGTCGGGATCACATTTTTCGCCAGGCGCCATACGTTCCAAGCTTCTCTGGTTTTCCCTTATCACTTGGCAGCACACCCCAAGCCGCTAGGCACCACACCAGTAATGTCACTGCTACTAGTTTTTGGCACTTTGAAGCAAGTTCCAAATAATCCCAAACACTAGACATACAATCCATAACATGAAATATGCTTATCCAGTCATAATCACACGACTGGATGATAGTCCAACACAATCTTGAACAACCAAACAATATACAAAAGTAGGAAGAATACATAACCATTACCCCAAAATATCGCACGGGCAATAAAACAATAATAATGATAATAATAAAAAAACAACAACAATAACAATGATGATAATAATAATAATAATAATAATAATAACAACAACAAAAATAATAATAATTACAAAAATAATAATAATAAAAAAAATGACACAATAAAAATAAAAATAATAATAATGAAAATAATAATAAAATAAAATGAAACAATAATAGTAAAACAATAACACTAATACGATAAAATAATAAGATAAAATAATAATAAATAGTAATGATAATAAAATCATAAATAAAATAAAACAATAATAATAATAAAAAATAATAATAAAATCATCGTAAAATAAAATAATAATAATAATAAAGATAAAGATAATTATAAAATAAAATAAAATGAAAATAATAATAACAATAACAATAACAAAAATAAAAAATAGTAATATTAATAATAAAAATAATAATAAATAATAACAAAGTAATAATAATAATATAAATTGTAACATCCCATTTTCATAGTTTTCATACTATCAAAAAGAACATTTAATTTTGATAATTCAAAAGCAGTTGATATAAACAGGCCAGTATAAAGTACAATACAGTCATCCTCAAAATAACTATACATGTACTGTCCCTACATACAGCCCATACAAAGCCAAGAAAAAAAGGGGTTACAACACCCAAAACATCTAAGCAGAACCAAAGGTGACAACAACAGCTGAAAGCGTCCAACACCACTCAATTCCTGTCTAGGAGGGGTGTATCCTTACCTGCACCTTTATCTGCTCACGCCATTTAATAAGGACGATCATTGCAAAAGTAGAAGACACACAAAACACACATATACAAGAAGGGTAAGCTAACTTAGTTCAAAATAAATCATACAATTTAATGGTTAAGCATCAATCAGGTTTGATCACACAATTATCATAATTTCATCCAATTCACCATGACTATAACACAACATCACCATTCTAGACTCGATATCCAGATTATGTAAGTGACATTGCAGCTCTTGGTCGCTTGCACTTGTGACGGTTCCCAAACTCTGCAGATTTTTTGGCACAAGGGGTATTCACCCAACCACTCCTAAGGTAAGCCCCTTCACGTCTATGACGGATCGGGTCCATAGACCAAGACCTCCTGCTACTCCCTTGGACATAATCCATTATACTCTATATGAGTCTTAATGGTTACTAGGAGCGTCAGGATGCCACCAATATGAGTCCTCATGTCCTTACATTTACTAAAACCATTTTCCTTAGAATTTCCCTTGAAATCCTAATTCCAACACATTCTCATACAGACCAATTCCACACAATATCATCTCACTGACTATCATGCATAAGAGTCACATACAAGACTAACCATTATCACATCAATTCAATTAATACAACTGCAATTAATCAAAACAGGGAAGAAACTCAATTTCTACAGTGAATCTAACTCAAGCTAGAGGGTCTCGCCTAAGCTAGAGAGTTTATCTCGCTTAGGCGAGCTGCTCTCGCCTAGGCGAGACCTCTTACAGTGGCAAATCAAAGATCCTGAGTGAACTCTCGCTCAGACGAAGTTGGCTCGCCTAGACGAGAAGTTCTCTCGCTCAGGCGACTCCAGCTCGCCTAGGCAAGACTTCGCGCAGTGACAGAGGTGATCTTCTGATATTTTCACTTAGGCGAGAGCTGCTCGCCTGGGCAAAACTACCAGGAAATCTCATTTGTTCTTCACATGCAGACTCGCTCAGAATCATCTAACACTCAATTTCACACACAGGCAGTTTCAAACACGAATTAAACACATAATCACGCAATTCAATCACTCAAGAACTCAAGTTGGTGGAAATCAAGCAAATTGCTAGAGAGTAGAATTTTTAGTTCAACCTAGGAGAATCCATCACCACGACATGGAGAAGGAAGAATTACGCGGTCAGAGCCAAAATACAGAGGTTAACCAATGAATTCTGGTTGGAATTGAACCAAGGTGAAGATGGAACCTACCTAGGAGAATGGACGCTGGGAGAGGAAGCTACTGAGGGTCCTGTTGAGTTGGTCCTTCCAGAATCTGAACACGCAACAGACATACAATGAGATAACAGAACTGGAGAAGAGAGGTTGGAAGAGAGTTTGGGCAGCAGAGAAGATGAGAAAGGGGAGAAAGATGGGTACGGTGGCTTTTGTTTCAAACAGAGAGAGAGTGAAAAAGGGGGTATTACATAAATAATAATAATAATTATTACTATTATAATAACAGTAGTAATATAACCAAATTTTAAAAATAATAATAATAATAATAATAATAATAATAATAATAAATAAAGCAGTAATAATAAAACAATGATAATGATAATAAAATCATCAATAAAATAAAACAATGATAATAATAACAATAATAATAAAATAATAGTAAAATAAAATAAATAAAATAATAATAATAATAAGGGTTAAATATGTTTTTGGTCCCTCAAGTTTTAGTGAATTTTGGAATTAGTCCCTCATCAAAACTTTATACCAATTTAGTCTTTCATCTTTCAAAATGCGTGAATTTAGTCCTTTTAACCAAATTTTGTTAAGTTTATCTGACGTTTCAAGCACATTTCATGATAGTATTTAAGTTAACATTGAAGCAAAAATGTGTCAAACAATGTAAATAATTTAAATACTATCATGAAATTCGCTTGAAACGTCAGATAAACTTAACAAAATTTGGTTAAAAGGACTAAATTCACGCACTTTGAAAGATAAAAGACTAAATTGGTCAAAAGTTTTGATGAGGGACTAATTCCAAATTTCACTGAAACTTGAGGGACCAAAAACATATTTAACCCTAATAATAAAGATAATTATAAAATAAAATAAAATGAAAATAATAATAATAATAATAAAAATAAAAATAGTAATACAAATAATAATAATAATATAAATAATTATTATTATAATAATAATAAAAAAAATTTAAAAATAAAAATAATAATAAAATAAAATGTAACAATAATAATAAAACAGTAATATTAATAAAATAATAATAATAATAATAAAATGAATTAAACAAAACAATGATAATAAAAATAATATAATAAAATAATAGTAAAATAAAATAAAATAATAATACTAATAAATATAATTATAAAATAAAATAAAATGAAAGTAATAATAATAATCAAAATAATAATAATAAAAATAATAAAAAAGATAGTAATTGTAATAATAGTTGTAAAACAAAATAAAAATAAAATAATAATAATAATAATAAGGATAATAATGATAATAATAAGAATAATAATGGTAAAATAAAATAAAATTAACAATAAGAATAATATTAAGTGTGTTGTATTTAGAAGAAAACTTTAAATATCTCATCAAGCCAAAAAGAAAAATCATGATAATCATAGCAATGATTGGGTCACAAAAGCCAGAAAGAAGAATCATGATAATCATACAAAGAGAACTCAATACAACGGAAACCACAAACACAAACATACTCTCTCTAAAACCATATACGACAAACAACACGATACAAGAATTTGATTCAGGAGAAAACTTCCATGCATCAATATATAACACAATAGCATATAATATCACTAAAATAGGAAATTACAGCTCCCCTAACCTGGAATTCTGGCTCCAAAAGTACTCTTAGAATCCTTCCGTACACCATAATTGATCTCCCATTTGAGCACCACCCTTGGGCACTCCTTCCAACCTTCCAACACTCTCCTAAGTTCTGTTTTTAGGGTTCTAAAACTCCCTTTTGGTAGCCAAGGCTAAATTGTGCTAGCCAAGGTTCAAACCTACCCTTAGTCAATTACCAAACAATTTCACAACCATTCATATTTCATGATGATTTATGCACACATGTGCTTATACATTAAGTCATGAGATCTTATCCCTACACAAAACAAATTAAATAATTTATTAACACCATAATGTCATATACAAGACTTGAAACCAAGACCTTTCATATAATCAAGTATCCTCAACCACTTGAGCTAGTATTATTCCTTGTATTTTCCCTCCACATTATTTAACTTAGAGATTCCCGCCCTCGCATTTATTAAATAAATATTTATTTATTTTTCCTGGATCTTACATTCCCCCCAACTTATTAAATTTTCATCCTCGAAAATTGCACCTACCCGGAAACAACTATGGCTAGGTTTGTAACATCCTAGTAGGATATTACTTAAGATAAATAAATAAACAAGACAAAAATAAATACCTCATTTATTATTAAACAATTTTCCTAAAACACGGGAAATTTCAAAACCTTTAAATTTAATATCCAACTTGAATATCAAAATACTCATCGTCCTTCTATTACATTATTGAAGTCCAAAACCATAATTAAATTACATGAAAATTTATTTAAAGTATTCATAAAATCCCCTGTACTCTGCTCCTTCTCTCCGCCATTAAGCATCTCCTGGCTCACCTAAAACATCATCTGCTCCCGGATAATAAAATTACTCGATCATCGCCACACACAAACAGATAGGGTGAGCTATGCACACAGATATAAATAAATATGAAAATATCCCACCCGGCAAAATTATAACTATTTATCATTCCACAAAATTACCCATTATCCCTTACTCATAATCATTATGAGTTCATGCATGTACTCTAAATCTTGGGACTTCCTGTGCTTCCACGACCCTTCTCCCTCGTGGTCCAACCAACAAGCCTATCCCACTTGTAGTCCTGCTTCACGGACTCCCTCACCCATCATCTGAACTCCTCGCTCGGACCCGGACACGCATACCCGCCTTTCCTACTATGAACTCCCTCGCTCATAGCATTCTCAAGTTGAGCATGAGATGAACTCCCTCGCTCACTCATCCCAGCGAGAGTACCTTCGGTGAACTAAAATGTTCACGTTCCGCATGCAGTCCATACATCACTAACTACTCGCTCGCGACTCCAGCCAAGCACATCCCAGATCCTAAGGACTTAGTCCTTCAAGTTCAAACACCACAAACACATGCATATAATTTCCTTAGCTTAGGAGACACCAAGGAACCATCTCAAACAGTGCACATAAGCATGAATTCTCGCCATTCTCGCTTAAGCCATGGATCTTCGCCCAAGCTAGTCCAACTGTCTCGCTTAAGCTGAATCACCTCGCCTAAGCGAGCATGAAATAGTGGTTTAACCCCATCATCTCGCTTAGGCGAGCTCTTCTCGCCTGAGCGAGACCTTGGCTCGCTTAAACACACACAACTCCTCGCTTGAACGTGGATTCGTGCTCAACATGCACATGTCTCATCGTGACCTCGCTTAGGCAAGTCATTCTCGCCTGAGCGAGTGAACGTGCCGCTCAACCCCAAACTTGGTCGCCTGTGCGAAAAACTTGAACCAAAACCCTGAACGAGCTTCTGCAACTCTCACTTAGGCGAGGGGACTCGCTTTGGCGAGAATTGTAGAGTTTCGTCTTTGTTCACGCACACAATTCACCAAAGTCATGCCAAAATACAGTTTAATCATTCCCATTCAATCTATTTCAACAATCAAACCATTTGATCATGCTTTATGTCCATTTAAACTACCAAAAGTCGAGGTTTAATCATCAACAACCATCCAATACCTTAAACCCCCATCCCTACAATCATACAAGGCAGAAAAAGGGTTTTCCAACCCACATCAAACCACCAATTCTTACTCTCATCACACGTACACAAAATTTCCAACACACAGGAATCAATTGAGAATAGCAAGATGCAAAAATCATATCATATACTTTATACACACGAGAGAACAACTTCCCAAAACCTTGAATTCTTGATTAAAATTGGAAAACAAGAATATTCCTTGGTTTGCCAATGCTTTGCTTCAGCCTTTCTCCCAATTCAGCCTCTTGCACACCCAAAACTCACCTCTCACTTTCTAAACATGAATTGGCATGATGGTTTAGCATTGATATGACATTGGTGTGGTTATGGGTTCAAACCTTATTTTTTTTATTTTTGGCTTTGGCTTGAATATGAAAAGTTGATGGAAACCCTAGTTGTATGGCATCCTAGAGGTGGCTGAAAAACAACCATAATGAGATAATGAATGTCATTAACAACCAATTAAGTCTCATTTTTCATTTTAGGTAATTAACTTAGCTTCTAGGCACCCTTTAAAAAGCAAAATTGGGTTAATAGAAAGGGTTTTGCAAGGTTGGGATTATACTCAGAAACAGAACACGAAATTGAGACTTGGTGCGGTTTGGGTGAGGCATTTTGGAGCTGAATAGAGAAGAGACTAAGGAAGTCCTTGGTGTAGGGAGAATCCAATTGCCAAAGTTCAAGCTAAGGAATCCAGGTTAGGGGAGCTGAACCACGTTCTATCTGAGTTTTTATGCGTAATTGTATGATTATAGAATGTATATGTTTGATTTTTTACTTAATTGCATTGAAATATGTGTTTTTGGAATTTTTCTAGAAACCGCCTGGTAGGCTGCTCATAGCCACTAGGCGGCACATGCCAATTTAGTGTGTTTCTGGTTCCCTGAGGAACTGCCTGGCGGTGAATCCTTGTACTACCAGGCGCCACATATCTGCAACCCAGTTTTTGGGTTTAGTGATGAACTGCCTGGCGGTGATGAACACCCGTCAGGTGACGCGAGTCGAAATGACTCAGTTTTGATGTCCTGTGTGTTCTGGAGTGATTCTGATCGGGGGAAAATGTAGTCCTACTTGAGGATTGATGATGTAAATTGTAGAATTTCATATGGTTGAATGTTCAATTTGATAAAGTGTTATGAAAACCTTTTAGGGTTGAATGTTGGGGTATCTTGATGTATGATTCGACACTAAATACTGTGAATTTGCAACTAGAATAAGTGATTAATGTGATTAGGTTTTGGATTACTTTAATTGTGATTGGATGAACGGTGGGGTTACAGGTTCTGGGGAGGAATCTGGAAATGCCCAGATAGTATGCACTGTCTGGCGGCACGGGGCTTACCGCCAGGCGCCAGCGCAGAAGTTACAATACTACGCGACTAGGATGGGTAAATTGGGTCTGAAGAGTTGTTTTGGAAAGAAATGGATTCATGATGATGAAATCTGGGGTCATGGGGTCATGAACGTATGAGTTGCCTTTCATTTAAATTGTAGTTAAGTATGTTTAGTGAAGTACATGGAATTGTTAGATTGTAAAAGTTGTAAAGACACTGATGAGGTGTGTAATCTGGTCTAAACAAAACTATATAGTTTTGATGGGATTTGGTTGGAGGTCAAAGTGAATACAAGAGTTTCTTTAAGATAGGAGCATAAGATGATGCGTTGGTTTAGTAGGTTTATAAGCCATGAAGACGGAAAGATGAGAGCAAGCTTAGTGAGAGACACATGTACTACTTAGAGTAAGGTACAGAATATCTGTAACGCCCCATTTAATTTATATACATAAAATTAAAGGAAACGTCACACAGAGATAAATCAACAATGCAGTCCTGGGGTTCATAACGTCACCCCTACAAAACCAGGCACACCACGATGCCAACTAA
>Ga0214543_1001866_pt1 | contig 41386 bp, 8 predicted proteins | sample CNSS2metaG_FD_160094 | JGI IMG/M metagenome (GOLD analysis project Ga0214543, IMG submission 160094) | Root nodule microbial communities from cowpea collected in UCLA plant growth center, Los Angeles, California, USA - CNSS2 | ecosystem: Host-associated > Plants > Roots > Nodule | place: USA...
TGCACTGGCCACTTATGAGAAATAGCAAGGGCTAAGACGGTTCGAATAGTAACTGGACGAACCACGGGGCTAAACGTATCAAAGTAGTCTACGCCTTCTATTTGATCAAATCCACGAGCTACAAGACGAGCTTTTCGTCGTTGCAGGGAGCCATCGGGATTGTACTTGTTTTTGAATATCCACTTGCAAGTGATGATGTGAGCATCAGAAGGAGGATCTACGAGAGTCCAGGTGTTATTTTTAATGAGTGCATCATATTCAACATCCATAGCTTTCTTCCATTCAGGATCGTCAATGGCGATTTTGGGATTGACAGGAACGAAATCATTAACAGTGGTTGTCCAAACTTTGGGTTTGAAGACACCAGACTTGGCTCTTGTTTGCATGGGGTGCATGTTGATGGTTGACGCTGGAGCTGCATTAGAAATATTAGGAGAGGAAATGGTAGGGGGAGATGACATCATAGATTCAGAGGAAGATGCAGTATTGTGTGTAGCAGGGGGCGTGGCAGTAGGTGATTGAGGTGTATTTGTGATTGTAGGTGATTGAGGTGTATGTGTGATCGTGGGTGAATGGGGTTCAGAAAGTAAAAATAAAGGCTGTGACGATATAGAAGCAGGTATGGAGGAACTATTAGGTTCAAACAAGTTGTATTTTGTTTTATAAGAAAATTCATCTTCTTTAAACAAGACATTACGTGAGACATATATTTTTCCATTAGGATGAAGACAAAGGTAACCTTTTTGATTTACCTCATAACCAAGAAAAAGACATATGTGAGATTTAAAGTCAAACTTGTATTCATTATAAGGTCTAAGCAAAGGAAAACATGCACAACCAAAAACACGAAGTAAATTGTATGTTGAAGGATTGTTATAAAGAATAGTATGTGGTGTTTGATGATGCAAGATAGATGTTGGGAGATTATTTACAATGAAAACAGCAGCTTTGAAAGCATAACTCCAATATTTTAAAGGTAATGATGCATGAGCAAGTAAACTTAAACCAGTCTCTACAATATGCCGATGCTTTCGTTCCACAACACCGTTTTGCTGATGTGTATGAGGACAAGTATATCTGTGATGAATACCAAACAAGGCAAGAGTTTTATCGAAGGAAATAAACTCACGAGCATTATCACTTTGTATGTTTTTGATTTTATGTCCTAATTGGTTTTCAACAAGAAGTTTAAATTTGAGAAAGATATCTAACGCTTGAGACTTAGCATGCATAAGATAGAGCCACGTAAATTTTGAACATGCATCAACAAATGAAATATAATATCGATGACCATCTATAGAGTTTTCATGGGCAGGGCCCCAGATATCAATAAAAATCATTTCAAGAGGTTTCGTATATTGAGTATTAGACACATGATATGGTAATTGATGTATCTTGGCAACAGCACATGAGTCACAAAAAAAAGAATTCATTTTTACACCAATATTAGAAGCGTAAAGGGCACGTTTTACAGTGTTGAGAGCTGCATGCCCCATTCTGGCATGCCAAACATCCAGAGGAACAGGTGAAGAAGATCCCGTAGTAGTGTGTTGAACGATTGGTGGTGCAGACCTTTGCAAAGGCGGAAAAACGTAGATGCCTTCCTTAAGGGTTCCTTGGAGTAGAATCTCCTTGGTTACCTGATTTTTAACAGTGCAATGAGTAGGATAGAATTCAAAGAAAACATGATTATCTTTTGCAAATTGAGAAACACTAATAAGATTCTTGGTTATGTGAGGAACATGTAAAAGTTTATTCAAAACAAAGGAAGATGCATTTGAAAGAGACGAAAGAGATGCAGATCCAATGTGGGTTATGGATAAACCTGTTCCATTTCCTAATTTGACTTGTTCAGCACCATTATAGTTTGATTTAGAGGTATAATTTGTAGAATCATTCGTAACATGGTGAGAAGCACCACTGTCTGGGTACCATAATGAATCAGGCATGGATGAAATGGTGGAAAATTGATCAGAGATATCAGTATTGGAAGATAAAACCTGGGTGTTGTTGGTTTGTACGGATGATTGTATTTCTTGATTGAATATATGCCAACAATCCATAGCAGTATGTCCACCCTTGAAACATATTTGGCATTGAGGCCGATTGTTGGACAACTGTTGATACTGAGAGGGAATCGAGTTCGATCTAGACGATTGTCGACCAAAGGGAGGACGTCCACCGCGATTTGAATTTGATCTTGAACGTGCACGACCACGATCATAGGACCTGCCACGACTTGAAGAATTCCAAGAAATGGTGGTGGAATGCAACTGCGGTGATGAGTCGACTTGTCGATGCCTTTCCAACCTTTCTTCTTGATCAAGAAGTAAAGCCTCGATCTCTTCGACGGTATAAGGTTCATGGCGCGAGAGAATAGTGGTGACAAAGGGATCATATTCTTCAGACAAGCCATCAAGGATATGTTCAATGTGTTCTTCCTCTGAAATAGAGACACCTGCGGCACATAGAGAGTTAACAATTTTCTTTATCTCGAGAATGTAGACGGAGATGGAGCGTTCTTTCTTGGCGCTCTTGAGTTGAGTTCTGAGCTTTTTAATTTTTGCTCGTGATTGACTGGCATAGTAGATCTTGAGTTTCTGCCATACTTCGTAGGATGTGTTTAATCCAACCATTTTCGTGAGTAATGGGGAAGACATTCACGAGAGTAGCCATGCAACAATTAGGCGATCTTGCTGGTGATAATGCACATATTGAGGATTTATGACATCATTGGCTCGTGACTCTTCGTTGAGATACTTGGGTGGGGCTTCTTTGCCTTCAAGATATTTGAGGAATCTAAGACCATCAATGGTGGCCATAACCTGATGCTGCCAAACCATGAAATTATGTTCATCGAGTTTGACGCTGACGGGAGTGGTGAACAAATGCGGAGTAGGCGTATGCATCATGGAGGAAGAGGACTGGGAATTCCCAGCAGGCGAAGAAGACATTGCGGAAGCGAAAAAAAAATTATGCTCTAGATACCATGTAGAGTTTCAGAGGAGAGAGAAAAGAAAGGCATTTATTATAATTGTGAAAAGATTACATACAGGAGGAATGCATGCAAGGTTATATAGAGACCTGCAGAGGCATAACAGAAGGAAATAAAATAACTGAAACATAGTAGTTAGAATAACCACTAACTATGCTAACTAACAGAACCTAACTATGCTAACAAATTTATCATTAATTTCTGAAAACAACTATGGATATAGATAAGAGGTGTGTTCCGACAAACTTTCATTATGAATAAGTTATGTCACAATAGCACGATTTTTGTAAAAAATATTTTTAAGTTGAAGTTATGTCAATGTAATATGATTTTACTTCAATATACTTTAAATTGAAGTCGTGTTAAAGTGACACAACTTTAATTTAATACACTTTAAACTGAAACTGATCGTGTCAAGATGACAAGAATTTTATTCAGTTTTGGTAAAAGTTATGTCATTATGGCACAACTTCACATAACATCTCTCAACTAAAATCATACCACTTTGACACGACTTTAACTTTAAAAATGCTATAAACTAAAGTCGTGCCACCTTAGCACAACTTCTTCACATATTTGTAATTTTTTTTTAATTTTTCATTTTGATAAATTTCAAAAAAATAAATTACTTTGGTAATAAAAAACCTCTTCTCTCCTTCCATCACCTTTTGCACATTTTTTTTTCAGCATTTGCCTCATCATACATTAGGGACAAATTCGTAAATTAAAATTCAAACTTTATTTCTCCTCTTTTGTACAAGAGAGGGATAATACTCACCTTTTCCTCCTCCTTATTTCTTAGTTTTTTCACTCATACCTTTGCATCTAAATGTAAATAAAACTCATCATTTCCCCTCTTACTTTTATTCGTCTACCGTATATCTAGGTATCCAAATAAACTTTAAATGTTTTCATCGTTATTGTTAATGTATTTAAGTTTTATTTTTTCTTATTATGGTCCATATTTTCTTAAAGGGAAACTTTTTGTTGATAAGTATCATAATATCTTGTTTTTCATGCTTATTTGGACCTCTTTATTTGTTTTTATCCTATTCATTTTTGTTTATTTCATGAAAAATCTAGGTTTAAATTTTTTATTGGGATAACATACATAAACTTTTTTTGTTGAAACTTTTCTAGAGAAAATAGAAGCTTGAAAAGAATTGAAAGAAGGTTTTCAGGGTCATCTCACTTAATGAGAAACCTTCTCACCCAATGAGAGGACTTTCCCATTCATCCATCGACTCTTATTTTCATCTAGTGATAAGTGCAACTTATTCATCTAGTGAGAAACCCATCTTCTCAACGAATGATCAAAGAAGACCATGACCAAAAAGTTTTCTCTCATGGGAAATCACCTTTTTCAAGTTCCTAAAAAGTGAAATGAGAACCAAGATGAGAGCTTTTTTAACGGGGGGAAAGAAGGAAGCAATTTTCGGAGGGTTATGTTTGAAGGAGAAGCTTAAGGAAGAGTTCCACTTCAAGTTTGAAATTCCTTTTTGTCATTTTTTGTATTCCACTTGTGTAAGAGTAGCTAAATCTCTTGATCATTGAAATTGGATGTAATAAATCTCCTATGGATGTAGTTTTATCTTTGCAATAAAGTTTTTTTTATGACTCTTTTGTTTTTTCTTTGTGCTTCATGTTGAATGATTGATCACTTGTGGTTTTGGTTGTATCTAAACATTTGGAACTAAGTTTAAAGATTGAACAATTTAAACATAGATTGTTATCTTTTAGTCATCCAAATATTTATTCTTAATGCAAATATTATGTAAAGAAAACTAAAAGATTAGTATTTTCACATAAATATTTAGAATTTACCTTTAAGAATTAAAATTATTACGCTTGTAGTGTGAATGTTTAAGTTATGTAGAGATATATTTTTTAGAGTCATTGCATTGAGTTCAATTCATGATTCAACCCTAGTGAATCTTTACATGATTCAATAATATAAACTTAATATATTTGCTTTGAATGCTTTAAAATTAGAATTATTATAATTTTTAAAAATTGTATGAATCAATATTTATGTTCTTTATGAGTTACTAAGAATACTCATTAACTAAACAACCACAAATCTCTTGAAAAAAACAACTTAAACTTTTTTAATTTACTACACCGATAAAAGAGATAACACTTTTAATATTGAGAATTGTAAGTGATAAACTTGCAATAAAAATAAGATATATATATAATTATATTGCAAACTTCAAAACCCCAACCTTGAAGCCGATTCTTATGACTTTATGGATAGATATTCCCACTAAATCATTGTAATGAGTATATGATAAATTATCGGTGTGAATGTCCCTATATTATTGTCTAGTTTGGTGTTCATTTATTATAAACTTGACTTTATTAATTAATTCTTAAATAAGATTTCAAACTCTCATTAAGTAAGATGCGAACTCCTATTGCGTGTCAAAATTAAATAACAGACCTTGGTTATGGATTTTTGTCTATCTCAATTTATTTCTCAATAAATAACAGCAACAATAAACCGGTAACAATTAAAATTTTTCCCTAACAACATCAAATTAACAGTGAATTATAATCATAATTATAGTAGTGCTAAACAACAATTGAATTTTCATTTTTAATTGCAAAAAGTTATTAAAGGAAGACACTGTATCCTTTGGCAATCAAAAGCAAAATCTACATCAAGTTGGAAAGTTTCGTATTCGATTTGATTAAGTGATTCATAATGAAGAGCTATGACTAATCAAATCATTCATTAATATTAGCGTGTGGCAAATTTTCAAGTATTATCTAATAGAAATAGTGAATAAATCGACAAGGGATAATACACACCATTTCATAACTCTTCAGCAGTAGATTTTTGTGCTTCTTGGCACTTCCGGCTTTTCCTACAACACTGGCACTTTTTGTCTGTGCTTTTTGGTTTCCTTAGCTGCTTTTTCTAAAGAAAGTGTCGGTAGCATGAACATTCTCCTAATGACTATCTTTTTTTCTGTTTTCTTTTTTTCCTTAGTACACTCTTGAAATTAATCTTGTGTTCAAGCACATTATATGTATCTATCTCTATGAATATGCATCGAGAAAACAAGATAAGAAGCCTAAAAAACTAAGACACTTTTTATACCATGCATGCTTTATATATCTATAATCTACGGAAAATGTCATTAGTGAAACTAAGTCATAGCATCCTTTTTATTTTATGGTTGTTTTGTATAAGGGTTAGAATACTTCTTAAGTGTTCTCTTTAATTTAATTTCATTTTTTGTTGATAAAAAAAAAAGAAAACTCTTATTATTTAATAGTTTTTGATCCATTAGAAGTTGAGATTAACAGTAATTTATTTTTTTCTTTTAACTTTTTGAAGTGATTTTCAAGAATAAATAGTGATTAAATTATGAATTTAAAAAAAGTCATACTTGAAATTGGATATTAATTCTAACGATATTATCTTAACGAATTTAAGATAAAAACATTTATATATGGAAAAAATGTCTTAAAGACAAATTATTTTTAAAAGACTTAGAGAAGTAAAGATGAATGACAATTTAAATATAACATTTCCTTCAATCTCATGAGTTATATACACATGTAAAGTTTACAATCGTGACATCTTTTTACAAATTTTGAATTCCAAAAATGTCGATATAAGTTACTTAGTTATCTAAGTTTCAAAATATTTATGCTCTTTGTTTACTTTTAAAGTGGATAATAAAGATTCTGTTTGGACTATGTTCTATTCAATTCATTTTTCTGTCAATTTAGTTTACTTTCCTCCTTAGCTTTCCAATAAGGAGGTTCAAGTTCTTGTTACCGTTTTTATTTATTTATTTTGTCTCTATTAGTATAAATACTTGGAACTTTATTTTAATTTCCTTGATTTTGAATGTTGGACCATTGTTTGCAGATCCTTGATCTCTACATCTCACTTGTTAATGTTGACTCCTGTTTTTTAGCAACTTTCATCTAACTCTTTAATGAGAAGGTGTGATTACGTAAGTTAAAATTCCTTCACTTCTATATACACGTCTCTCTTCGTTTTCAAAGTCACTCATCTATCTTTTCCTATTTGATTTTTTTTTTTAATGTTTTTACATCTTAATTTGTGATTTTCAACTATTATTAAAAAGATAAATCCTATATATCTTAAAGGGTTTACGCAGCACAATATGAGTAAATCTTTATGAATGTTATGTTGATTTGAGTTTAACATTGTAAGATAACTAATGTGCTCATGTCTCTACTTTGTGAAACGTAATCTCACAACAATCAAATCAGTGCTGAAGTTACGAATAAAATCACATGATCCATGTTTCAATTTAGAAGATAGGTGGCTAATAAAACAGACATATATATAGGTAACTTAAAAATGTTTAATTTTTTAAATATAAGTAAATAAAAACAATATTTACTAAATACTTAAAATAAAAATTGACTATATATTAATAATCTAAGATATATTTAAACCTAAAGTGAGATGGGTAGACTATCAGTATCATAGATTAATGCAGGCAAAGAGTAATTAGATAATTAACAGTCTGACGTAGTCAACTACTTCCTATGAACACTATAATAGTTGCATACTAATCACCCTTTTGTTTTTAAAAAAGCTAGAAATTGTGAATAGTTTTAGGTAATATAATAACAGCAAACACGACATTCATTTTCCAGTGAATGTCACGACACGAATTCTCGTCTGATACAGCTATACAGAAGAATCTTTGGAGAGCTCCACCACACCTTCACAGGGACACTGTCTCAAAGGACAATCCAATCTCTCTCTCTCTCTCTCTCTCTCCCCCCATTTAATATCAGCTGAAACTTCCAACTCAACAACTCGTGAGATTCAAACCAAACCTGAATCAATATTCTCAATCCACCAACCAACACAAACCTGAATCAATATTCTCCATTCATGGCTTCTTCTAAGTCTTCTCTTTTTCTTCCTCTCCCCCTCCTCTTCCTTCTCCTGCAAATCCAAACATGTCTCTCTTCATCGCAAACACAAAACCCACTCCTACTGTCTCTAAAAACACAGACACAATCACAAACACCCTCACGTAAGCTCTCTTTCCAGCATAATGTAACACTAACTGTCTCACTAACCGTAGGCTCACCCCCACAGAACGTTACCATGGTCCTCGACACAGGGAGTGAACTCTCCTGGCTCCATTGTAAACAACTCCCCAACCTAAACTCAACCTTCAACCCTCTGCTCTCATCCTCATACACCACAGCTCCATGCAACTCATCCATATGCAACACCAGAACTCGTGACCTTATCCTACCCGCTTCCTGCGACCCCGACAAACTCTGCCACGTCATCGTCTCCTACGCTGACTCCTCCTCCGTCGAGGGCACCCTCGCCGCAGAAACCTTCTCCATCGGTGGCGCAGCACAACCGGGAACCTTGTTCGGGTGCATGGACTCCGCCGGGTACACCTCCGACGCCGACGAGGATTCCAAAACCACAGGTCTCATGGGGATGAACCGAGGCTCTCTCTCGCTGGTCACCCAAATGGGGCTCCCCAAATTCTCCTACTGCATCTCCGGGAAGGACGCCTCCGGAGTCCTCCTTCTGGGAGGCGGAGCCGCCGCCGCGCCGTGGCTGGGGCCGCTTAAATATACACCTTTAGTCACGGCAACAACCTCGTTGCCGTACTTTGACCGCGTGGCGTATACGGTCCAGCTCCAGGGGATCAAGGTTGCGGAGAAGCTTCTGCAACTTCCGAAGTCGGTGTTCTTGCCCGATCACACCGGGGCGGGTCAGACGATGGTGGATTCGGGTACCCAGTTCACGTTTCTTCTCGGGTCGGTTTATTCGGCATTGAAAGATGAGTTCTTGGAGCAAACAAAGGGGGTGCTGACCCGAATTGAGGACCCGGAGTTTGTGTTTGAGGGGGCGATGGACTTGTGCTACCACGCACCAGCGAGTTTGGCGGCGGTTCCGGCAGTGACGCTGGTGTTTGATGGGGCGGAGATGAAGGTTTCCGGGGAGAGGCTGTTGTATAGGGCGAGGAAGGGGAGTGATTGGGTTTATTGCTTCACTTTTGGAAACTCTGATTTGTTGGGAATTGAAGCTTACGTGATTGGGCATCATCATCAGCAGAACGTGTGGATGGAGTTTGATTTGGTCAAGTCTAGAGTGGGGTTCACCGAGACAACGTGTGACCTCGCCAGTGAACGGTTGGGCCTCTCTCCTTAGATCTTGGACACTCGTTTATAGCCGTTTGATTATGGGATTTTTTTTTTGTTTACTGGGTATAATCATTAATCAATTATCAACCCTCGGATTAGAGATACTGCTTAGAGAAACACTAAAATCATCTTATAGAATTTGGACTCTTCAACTTTACAGGTAAAGTTCGCCTACGGTTTCATTCTACTTCAACAAAGAGTGAATCATCTTATACAATTTGCACTCTTTTGTTTTTCTTCCTTTCTTTTAATAATAGAAGTAAAACAAATTCTTCTTTTGCTTAAGTAATCATCTTATATTAAAAGATTCTTTATCTAACCTTTTCTTCAAATGTGAAGTTTACTTCTATCATCAAACAAAAGAAGAAAAACAAAAGAACAATATGTATATGTTGGAACATATAAACTAGTTATTCTTAACACAAATTGTCTTGAAAATTTAGTGAAACCTGGAGCATTGACTAGGATCCAAAACACCCATTCAGACAATTTACTTCACCCTGTTTATTTTATTAGAAATGGTAATTTTTTTTTCTTTTTCCATTTTTAAATCCTATGGTCCACCGAAATTTTGAGATTAATTTGATTAGGTGGGGGCATTATTCTGTTGTGTGTCTGCGGTTATAGAGATAGATTTCAGGTAAGATAGCTGTATACCGATGCAACTTGGTACCACTTAAGCATTATTTAAAAAAAAAAAACTTTTTTGAACTCACTAGATTATTTTTTTTAATGCACTTCTAAATTATCACGACCACTAAAAGTTTAAATAAAATCAAGAAAGAAAAAAAAAATGACTTAACCATATTCAAAGCTATCCTATGGAGCCTTGTAAATGCACAGGAAAGGAAGACACCAGCATTCATTGAAATCAATTGTCGTATTTTCTTTGTGGAAATGTTATGATACAAAATCATGGCATGAGATTAGGGGAAAATAAAACATCATATTAATGTAGGACACATAAGTTCTGTGAACATTTAATATTGTTTGCCTTCTAAGTTATGTCAACACTAAATTTTGTCAACATTGTCAGAATATGCGCCAAACGCTGCTTATTAAGCTTAGAACTAATTTTACTTCCCTTTTTTGTGTTCTCGTTATATATGTTTTTATTTCACATTTCACTAAAAAGATTATTTCGGTTTGCTTACAACATTTTAGGGATGACAAAACAGGCCGGGTTTAACGGATCAGTCCCTCAGCCCCGATTAAAATGAACGGGTTGAGTTGAAGATTTCAATCCATCAGTCCATTCTGGCCTATTCCATCCAGCCCGTCAACTTGACGGGCCAAAGTATGGGCCAGTCCGTCTTTACCTGTTTGTTCGTTTTAAAAAAAAATAAAAAAAATAAAAGTAATTAAAAAGATTAATTTTTTATATTATATATTTTAAATGTATAAATTTATAATAGTATTGTAATTTAAATCATTAACATCAACAAATTAAGTTTGAATTATTAGTTATAATTGAATAATTTAATATGTAAATTTAATAATTATTTTAACTTATCTAATTAAAAATATTAACTAATCAATTAAAAATTTAAAAAATATTTTATTTGATTAAATATGATTTTAATAATAATTTATATGTATATATAAACAAATTTAAAAAATAAAAAAAATTGAAAAATTTGAAAACAAATTAAAAAACTTAAAAAAAAAAACTGGACAGATGACCTGTTAGCCCGTCCTATACGAAACGGGTTGTGATTCTTGGTCCATGTCTAGTGACGGGCCAGCCCGATCCATTTTTGATGACCACATACGAATAAGGCCAAAACAGGTCGGCCTAAACCCTAAACCCGTTTTGCCATCTATAACATTCTATTGTTTTTAATTTGGACGTTGAAGAGAAGAGTACATACTTTTAGGCTTGTGAGGAATTAATAATAAGGCCCGTTTCTTCATGCACCCAGTATTTTCTTTTTGCACTCCACTTTTTCAGAATGACTTTTCAAATTCAAAAATACATCTCAGAATATTCAATTCAAAATATATTTTTTATACATTTTAGATTGGGTGGTCTATAAGATAATTTTGAATTTAAAAATATCTTTCAAAATATTCAACCTAAAATATAAAAATATTTTTAAATAAATATTCTGAAAAATATTTTTGAATTCGAAATATATTTTTATATTCAAGATTAAGTGGGAAAGATATTTCTAAATTTAGGAATATTCGAAAAATTCAATTTGAAATATAAAAAAAAAATATATATCTTCCCGGCTAAATCTTCGAGATTAAATCTTCCAGAAAACGTTTTCGAAACAAAATATTTTTCGAAATAATTAATCCAAAAAATATTAAAAAATAAGAGGTGGGGTCATTTTTTTAATTATAATTTTAATAAAAATAGTCGGGAATTACAAATTTTATGGAGGTGAGGAAGAAAATAGGAAGAAAGAAACAGCCTAATAATAAATCAGCCATTGCTGGGTACCCGAAACTGGGCTTGTTCCTGTATGTATAATTTTCCCCTTTATATTTTTTCTGTTGGTTTACATTTTACTTTCGTTGGGTTCATGTTATTAGGTTTTCAATGAATGGATCCCCATGATACCTTTCTTGCTACATCATCGCTGCTCACTATAGGCGCTGCATTATTTAGAATAGTGGGTTTGGTTAGAATTTCAGAAAACTTATTTAACAATGTTTGTTCCATAAAGTTCACTTTGAAAAACATCTTGTATTTTTCAGAAAGTTTCGTAGAAACCTGTTTTAGAATGTAATTCATAGGTTCTGAAAAACTTGTTTAAGAAATTATGTTTGTGGTATGAGGCCTAATGTGATTGGGTTAGTATTCGGAAAAATCCTTTTAGCCTTAGGCTCTTTTAGACTAAAGTTAAAAGGAGATGTTAATTAAGTACGTAACTTTTGATAAGTTTAAGACCGATTAAATCGGTAGATTAAATGTCGATATAATAAAAAATTCAATGTTAATTAAGTGTGTAATTTTTGAATATATAAAATGAATCACATAATGAATAATTGACAATGACAACAATTAATAGGAGGTTTACTGTATCAGATAACAAAAGGAATGAAGGTTTGGAGGCCATCACTCTACTCCTACAATCACCGCTTTGACCATGGCTACAATCCATCTCCATTGGATTATAGTTCTCATTAACTCCAAGTTGATGGGTCTAGATAGAGTTGTTAAAACAAGCTAATTGACCTTCTCCAGTTCGGTTAGAGAGTTAATTAAATTTAACTTATTTATAAGCGAGTAAAATAAAAATCGATCTCAGTCCGACCCACAACAGATTAGTGGGTTAAATGAATTGACTCACTTAATTTAAAGAAATATGATTTTTTTTTCTTCTCTAAAAAAAATTAATTTTAATTGTAATTAAAATCTATATAAATTTTAATATAATTCAAATACATTCTAAAATAACGTTCAACACGAATACGAACTAAAATCGCACAAATATTATGCTTGCATTTGCCAACCAAATATGGTGATTAAAAAAAACAACATAATCCAACCCAAATACAAAAAAAATAATAATAATTGTGTGACTCTTTATTTACAGATAAATTGGTGAGCCAATCCAACTCTCACATTTGTAAAAGAATTTGTAAAAATTAACTATACTAAAATTTGTAAAAAAATTTCAAACTTATCCAGTTCAAACCTGTGGTGAATTGAATTAGTCCACGAGTTAGTCCAGGAGTTATGATCCTCTTTAACATGTCTAACGACCAAGGAATGCACCATTCAGCTCATAAACATCATCACTGCCTATTATTCGAAGTGGCGAAAGTATGGAAAATACCTTACATGCTTACCGTAAAGGAATGAAGATCGGGAAAATCCCCATTCACCACAATGGTGATGAAAACCAGCTTATTTACGAGAAGTTGCAAAAAACATATTTAGAGAGACATGTTATTCTTGTGGACTCATAACTCAGTACATGTTTCTCATACCAAATTTTTTTCATTAATTTATTTTAAAATAAAATATATCGTCTTCCATGATCACTTTTTACTCAAATCGGAACTAAAATGTTGAACTTGTAATTAAGAATCCAGGACTAAACAGTCTTCAAGAAGATTTACGGTGGTAATGAAAATACTCAATTATGTATACCTACACATCAAATGGTGCACAAAATTTGAATCAAATTACAAGAGAAAACAAAAGAAAGATATCACCTGAACTGTGATTGATTTTTAAAAAAGTTATCCTATAGATCAATTTTTTTTTCAAAATAAATGAGATATGTAAAAGTACTATTACGAAATATTTATATATCACAACAAAACTTTCTTGATTTAAAAGATATGAAATTGTTATTCTGAAAAGGGAGCTTTTATTTTAAAGAAGCTTTAACAGAATATGATAATTAATTATTATTGAAGATAATTTATTAATTTGTTCATCAATTCATAAACCACTTTAAGAAAATTTTAATCTATTATATTTTTAACTTAATTATGAAAAGTTGAGCTTTTTCAAAAGGGTTGACATAATTAATTATTTATGAGACATGCAAAAATCAAAGTTTGGCTAAGTCGATTATTTTCCAACATGATTATTATATTCAGAAAATTCATAAAACAAATTTTCAATGTAATTTTCCCTAATTTTAGTTTTACGTTTTGATCAAATTTAAATAATAAATTATAGACAACGGAAGTAGAAAATATTATGTATTTATATTACCTATCTAGCATGTCGGTTATTTATTAAATTTACATAATAAATTTTACTATGACATACCAAAATTCGAATACCATAATAAAAGCTTAATATAATGAGTCAATTAATACTTAACATGAAAAATCTTACATAATTAAAAATATATATATAACCATGCTACTTGTTACAGTACTCGTCAAATAAAGTCGTTATAAAATATTTATTTTCTCTAGAGAGGAAATCAACATAAAGGACAACTTATTGAATAATCTTAAAATATTCATTTGCTCCAATTTTACTTCTTCGGCCTAATCTTAAAACATAGGTCATCTAAAAAAAATAAAAATTGTTTTGATTATTTTCTCTCATTTAAATTTCATCATCTGTTTCATAGTACAGGCCAATTTTCTTACCGTACACTATAATGTTGCTAGCAATTTGAATACTGATAGTTTTTATAGGTACCCCACTTTCACCTATACGTTCAACTAACATATTCATTTACCTAAATCAGATTTAATTAGTGTTTAATCATAAAAGCTGTGCTTAATCAAACTGTGAATGTAAAATTTTCTCTAGCCATACAATTTAGGTAATAAGTCCTCATCCTTAGTCAAATCAACTGCATCCCAATAGTTTACACCGTAAACTACATGCAAAAAAAGACAAACATATTATACCACATTAATTATCAAAAGGACTTTTCACAATATTCAACTACAAAATTACAACTAACAATAGTACCTATCTCATAAGTACGTTTATACAACTATTTCACGATGAGTGACAGATCTTCGATCACTATGTTTGAAGCGTTCAAATTTTGATTGAATTTTTTTTTTAATCTATGTTTTCGTCTAAAAATATTAAGTTGATCGTCTAAAACAATTAAATTGGTTGTCTAATGTATTTTAGTCTTAAATTGGTTTTTATTTTTTAAAAATTGATGTAATTTGATATTACTTATTAAATTTCTTAAAGCGTAGCAAATATTTTTTACCAAAATTTATATCAGGATTATGTCAATTACACAAACAAAACAAACCATCATTATTCACAACTTCAATTTTGATGAAAAAACATTGGTCCGATTCAAAAAATTTAATGAAAAAAATAACAAAATTGCATCATTTTTTTCTAAAATCAAGACCAAATTGAGATTAAAAAAATTTTGAGAACCAACTTATTATTTTTGAACAAAAATAAAAATCAAATGAGTAATTCCAAAATTTTTATATAAACTAGAAAAAGATTATATTTACTTTTTTTATGATATAAAAAATAATAAAATTATAATTATTGTTATCATTATAATTATAAAATTAAATATAAAATAATTTATATTTTATTATAATTAATTTTCATTAATAATGTTTAAATTTGAAAAATAATCAAATTAAAAAAATATTAAATTAAATAAATAATCACTTAAAAAATATTATTAATAAAATATTTTTTTATTTAAAAAATATTTAAAAGATAAAATAAAAAAATGAGTGTGAAAAAAAAAAACTATTCCTCGTTTATAAATATAAATATATAAAAATCTATTAGAATATAAATATATAATATATATTGAAATATTAAATTTTTTAAAAATATATATGAAATTATATAAATATAAGAAAAAAATGGGGGCCATGCCCCTAGGTCCATACTAAGATACTTTACTGTCCATAATTCAAACGCGTTTATCACGTTTAATCACACAACACCGCACAAATCAAAATCATTAGTTGGGCTTATTTTTTAGTCCAATAGAGTCTTCCGTCCAAGGCCCAGCTACTGTTGTTTTTGTACCCCTCAATTGTAATAAAATTAAACAAAATGGCACCAATATATGAATAACCAAAATTATTACATCTTACATTAATAAATGGCACGCAATTAACTCTTTTTAGAAGCAAAAATTTCGCATTAAGAATGGGAACTAAAAATATGAACAAACAAGGGAACAGTTTTCGAGGCCATAAATTCAAAGTGACGTGACGTGACATTGCTCCAACACAAGTGTGTATGAAATTGAAGGAATAATTCGTTATGCATGGCTAATTATTGGAAAATTTTTATTTTAATTCGAAGTTGTTATCTTATAATTACGAAATTATATATTCACAGAGAGACACTCAACGAACTAATTACATTAATTAATTTAATGCTTGCAAGTTTATGATTTATAATTAGCCCTTTGGTTGTCGATAATATTAACTTTGTCTTCTAATTCTTTAAGCAAAAAATAAAATAAAATAATAAAGCTATTTATGGACAAACACACCCTCCTCCATTCTTCCTTCTTCAGAAAATTTCTCTATTGCCAGCTGGTGCATGCGTGTCTCTGAGTCGACTTTGACTCTGACAACTTTTTTAATTAAACAAATAATCCCGTCGTATTAAATGAAACAAAGTACTAATAATGATTAAGATTAAGAATATAAATTAATTTCCTAAACATTATTACATCGAAAAGTATGCCCGTAAACCAAAACCTTATTTAGTCGGTATGTAATTTCATTTTATTTTAATTCTTATTATTTTAAAATATCATTTATTCGCATAGTTTTATTTGTATAAAACAAATTACTATTAATGCATGCATTTTACATGAAAATGATATGTTGCGATTTTAAGGCATGCGTGCGGTGATGTGACGTTTGACCATACGTGGACCTATGTGCCTTAGGAGTTAGGTCAAGCCCAACATAACATCTTCTAACCCTATTTACTTTTTGTCTTTTATTAGGCCCCTACTCTTAACCCACGGGCTTTTTCTATTACCTAACCAAATTTTACTCACCTATTCAGAATTTGAGTTTTAAATAAAAGTAAAATGGGCTAATTGGTCCATATATAATAGTAAAATTTTATAAATTTATTATCTCAAAAATTTAAATTAGAAGTGGTGTTATAATTTTTCTTGACATATTTCTTTAATAGATCTAAAAGTGATATTAAAGTCTCATTAATCGTAATAACACCCTCATACGAAAGTTAAAGACAATGCTATAATATCTTATATAAATTTAGTTATATGATTTTTTGGTATCAAAACTTGCATTATATATAATTTCAAAATATTTAATCAAAAGAGGTAACTCCTATTCATGGTGGGTGGTTTTATTGAAAAATCAGATGAAAAATGGGCCTAGTAGTCTAATACTCTAAAGGGATAAAGTAATTCCCTCATCTCATGGTCTATTTTCTATATAGGGTATGTAGCTATTTTAACTTTCTGGGTGGGGTTGTACTTGCACCAATTTTATTTTATAACTAATATTATAATAATAAATAATAATAATACAATTTTATATATATGTCTAAACACATAAATATATTCTTTTTATAACTTATGTTATAAACTCGATCTTATCCGATTCAATACTAATTGAGCAATTGGGTTATTAATAGAAATCATGATAAGAGTCAATATCAGTATCCCTCAACTCTAACGATTTATAAGTATATAAAAGATTTGATGGGTCATGTGTAATTATTACTTACATTTTCAATAAATAAAACAAAGTGCATCAACAAATGAGGGGTTTTGACTAATAAGTAAGACCCAAAAAGGATCGAGCTTTTGAAGAGTGCTTGAAGTTAGTGTATGCCAGAAAAGGAAAAAGCTTTAACGGTTGATTTATCAACATTTGATTTATCAACATTATACATGTTTTATTTTATTATAAACTTAATAAATTGAGGGTAAAAAAAAAATACACTATTTTGAAATGATGAAGCAAGTGCATAAATTTTTATGAAAGAGTAAATTTTTTTGATGGAAAGACACGTTATAGGAGAAGGGTCCAAAAGTGAGAAGAAAAAGTAGGGCATGCAATAATTATGGAATAGGACTATAGGAGCTATCAACTAATAATTAGGAGTGATGTAGTTTCATAATAATTCAGATGCGCACACTGTTGGAGATCTTTCAACAAACTAGACAAAGATGGATCAAAGTGGGGACAATGCTTAATCAATGAATTTCGATTACTTTTTGACCATAATTAACATAAATAACTCATCAATTTTTTCTCATTCACCATATCTCTGTTCCCTATCACGTTCATTCAAACCCTATAATTACTTTTACGATAATGTTAATATTTTTTTTCTTATTTATCCAATCATGTATGTGTTACTTTTTCACTTTTTCTATTCCTCTATTTAGTGTATGATTTATTGTGTAGAAGAAATCATTGTTTCCAACTCACACTCACTATTCACTAATAGTTACTAATACCAACACAAACCAGTCAAATAATATTTAATATGCTTTAATCAAATTCAAATATCGGTGCAGATTCCATAGATCGTTAAACTATAAGTGGGTTTTTGATGTGAGATGATTATGCTTTAACTTTTCAAAGATCTGTTATAATGTATATTTAAGGCTTGTGTTATCAATGAAAGAAAATAACTTCATGCAGGTAAAAGAATAAAATAAGATTCTAGAACCTTTTTTTCTAATTAAATCTGCTGAAGAATATGGTTTAAGTAGACTTTTTTTTTTTTTTTTTTTTTAATTTATTGAATAGATGTCCTTTCGGCAAGTGCAAACAAATTTCAATCATTAACATCTCAACTTATCTTAAATTTTGAGAATGATTCTTCTTTGATTACATACAAACAAAGTGCACCAAAAGAAGGTTTTGAAGGAAAAGCAAAATCTTCCTTTTGACCAGAAAAAACAATAACCTACTACACTATATGGCCATTAATAAATGCCTTCAAAGTACCAATTAGAGAAATATAAATATGAAGCATATTAAAACGATAAAACTCTTTCAATACCCTTTTAAATAATTTAGATTACTTAATATGATTCATCACTCTTAAAATAGTTGTTACAAAGTTTCTAAAGTTTATATGTACAAGTTGCTTCCTTTACATTTTTATTTAATTATGCAACAAACGAACCCTCCATTTTTTTTTATAATTCTATTCAACTACCCGGATTAATTTTGCATCATATTAAATTAAACTCGTCTCTATTTGATAAATGGTTTATTTAATTTATTGCTTCTGAAATAGAAATGGTTGGGGTGAAATTTTGTTGGTCCATATGTGCATTTATATTTTGCAATAATGGAAACAGTAAAATGTGAAACACGACCCCATTTTTGGAATGTTCATTTAAATTTGTTTAGCTTTAAATAACCAAAGAAACAAAACAGTGTTCAGTTCATTGTCTCTGTATCTACAATATACTCCTCTCAAGGCTCGTGGCATGTCGTTAGTTTCTAACACTTTCATTTTATTTATAACAAATTTAAAATATCCGAAAAAAAAATTAAAATTAAAACCAAGTCAAATCCATAAACCATTTTCTAAGTGAAAAGTTTTTAAATAAAAAAAAAGAGTCAATTCTGCAAAGCAGATTCTAAATAAATAAAACAACATTTTTTAAAAAAAAATGTGGATATATTTCGTATTCAAAGCTTCTTTTATAAACTATACCTTATATTAACCAAATGCTCCTATCTCATCTTAATTGATAATAGTTCACATGATTTCATTTCATTCATTTTCACACATAACATAATTAATGTGAGGTTACGTACGTCATCTTAGTACCGAACACGAAATAGAAAAATGATGGTTCTCGTTAATAAGCAGTTGGGTAGAACAGGATAAAGTCAAATGACAAATTTAAATTTATATGACTTTCAAAGTAGTTAATGTAAAGAGAAGAACAGAGCATGATGCTATGTAAAATAATTTTACATTATTACTCAACCATAAATTACAATTCAAAACAAATTTAATATAAGTTTTTAAGGAGAGCAAAAGAAACGAAAAAAACGAAGTCGCATTTATTTAATGCTATTAATGTTTTTGAAAGAAAAAAAAAAAGAGCGAGAGTGGGTATTAATTAATATAATAATTTATGCGTGTGTGATAGAGTAAGGTGTTTGCGTGAGAGTTGATGTTTGGGTGTGTTTGTGTTGCCATTGTCAACAACTCATCATCCATGCCACTTCCTGCCAGCCTGCCATTCCCAAAGCCATGATGAAAAGGAAAATAAAAATAAAAAGAGTTTTACACTTTTATTAGGACAAACAAACTCTATAACTTTTTACTGCACAAAGGTTTACCGCATGTGGATGTTTTTGTGCAGTTAGACGCCAAAGAAAAGGGCATTATTTTGATCAAAGAAATGACCCAAATTGGTTAATGAAGCAATGGTTCATTCCCAAGGCCAAGCAATTCAAATTCACCACACCCTCAATAAATTCTTGGTCCAATGTACCCTCTAAATAATAAAGCAACGCACGTTGTGCTAAGGATCAGGACGAGGAAAAAGAATAACACACCAAAAATACCTCCTGACCAACATTATAGGGTCAAAGTGGTCCATCCACTGGTCAAACAACTCAACTCAACCTAGCACATTCAGGACACTTTCGTCATTCGCAATTTTTCATTAACAATCCTGCCAAAACAACCTTATCATCACCACCCTCACTTTCTACATTTTTTTTTTCTGTCAGTTCCAATGAATGTTTGTGAAACCGATCGAGTTTAATGATGTCCGTTTACGATTGTGATTAGAAGTGATAACAGTTCTTAACTTCGATGGTTTCGTTGTCGTGAAATTAATTGCGGAAAAAGATTAAACAAAGCCCGATGTTGCGTCAGCCTAAGCACGTTTAGATCTACACAGTAGAGACCCTATAGCTTACCTCATCTCACCACCAGCAGCTGCAATGGTTCGAAGGGAATCTCAGAGATTTTTAAGATCTCTCAATCAAACACGCACCACCCATCACTTCTTCCTCAATCCCAAAGACAAACAAACAACACCCACAAACGGAAACTGAATCGAAAGCCTAAAAAGATGAGAAATTGTATTTAAGAGGAGCATCACAAAAAACTAAATATAAAAAAAAAAAAAGCAGAATTTTTTTTTTTATCTCTCTAAGCTATATCATATATTTCAATTAATCTCTCCAATCTAAACATATGTCTCCTCTATCAGTAGTAGTTCTTTCTCAGACAGCACAAGGGTAAACACCAAACATGACTGATACCCTCCATTGACGGGGGTTCTCGGAACAACAACCTTAAAAAAAGCAAAACAAAATTCAAAATTTCTAGCCAAGAGAAACAATTTTTTTTATGTACAGGTATATCTGAAGCGGCCTCCGCAACACTGAAAAGGGATCTGATCTAAAGCGAAAGAAAAAAAAGAAAAAAAAAAAAAAGACTAAGGGGACTCAAAAAGAGAGGGCTTTATGCCCTCTCAGCAACCCATTGTGTCTCCCTCGCAAACCCTTTTGTTCTTGTCTTCAGGAATCGCTGTAGTCACGCCAGCATATGAGCATTGTGACGCAGCGCCTCATGATGTAGAAGCGCGCCCTCTGCTCCTTGACGAGCCTGGCACACTTGCTCGCAAACGCGCACCTTCTCTGCGAGGAGGAATTCTTGATGAAAGGGGTGGTGGTGGAGGACCTGCTTCTGGTGGATCCTTCTTTCTTGGACAGCTTCCACTTGTCGTCGAAGTAGAGAGTGGGTGTGGTGGATACAGAAGAAGCCATGGATGGGGTTTTTTCTTTGGTGGAAACAGAGGAGAGGGAAAGGAAGAAACTTTAGCTTGTGGGGTGTGAATTAATTTACTGAGAGACTGAATCACTGAGGAAGAGAGGAAGGGGAGGGTGAGTATTTATAAGGGGTTAGATTGAAAAAAGGGGTAGCTGATGAGGGGGGGTCTCATGTGTGTGGCAGTGTGTGTCACCTGGTTCTTCCTTTGCCTAGAGAGCCCCACCCTTAGTTTTTTTTTTTTAATGGTAAATATTGGGAAATGACTTTTTTATTATTAAATAAAAGGTTGGTTATGAAAAGTATTATTATAGTGAGGTGGGTTCCCAATGCCCACGTCAGTGGTGAAAGGGAGAGCGGAAATTGAATGCAGGAAATCTTAGACTGATACTTTGTTGATTTTGGTAGGGAAAGAGAAAGAAAAATATAGAGAGAATAGGAGTGAGGTAAGGTAAGTGTAGGTAACTGTAAAATTGTGTGTGAATGTGGTGAGAGTCTGAAACTGAGAGGAAAGTTTGTCAGGATGTGGGAGGGGTTTTGACAGAGGATGAAAATGGGAGTGAAAGTTTTAAAGAGTGAAAAAGTGAAGTGATTGGGAAAGCTTGGTGGTGAAAAAGAGCATTATTTGATTTTCCTTTGTAGGCTACAAGTGCCCCAATGCAGAAGAGATTCTAGGAGGTGGGGGACCAAGAGTGTTTGTTTATGTTGCTGTTCACTAATTTTACCTATGTGATCTGGAACCCACTTTTACTTCTACTGTGGATGGATAAAGCTCTCTTGTCTGTTACAAAGCCTATGTTTTTTTCTTCAAAAGGGATTGTCATTTTCTCAGTGGAATTTAGGAATCTTGCCTCATATCTCTTTTTTAGGACAACACCTTATTTATGCTCCTTTGTGTTATTTGGCTCTTTTACAAAACCAAATGCACATCATATTAGTGCTGAGGTGACAACCAGATTCTAGTTGAAAATCGTGTCAAGCTTTATTTTTTCTCTTAACACTTCTTCTTTCCTATAACCTCCTCAACAAAACTATCTCTATCCCTTTTGTTTTCTTCGTCATAAAACCATCTCAATTTTTACTCACAAAATCTCACTCCCTTTTTAGTTTTATGGGAAAAAAAGGTGTCGTATTTCATTTTAATAGCGTGTTTGAAACGCTTATTGTAGTAGTTTTTCACGTTCCAATAAAACATACTATTCCAATACTTATCTTTTCTCAAACGTAAATCTTTAGTTAAATTTTAATTAAGTAACCTTGAAAATCAATGTTCTCCAAATTATGCATTTTCATATTATAAAATCGTTGATGTTTATGTTATCAATGGTTAAATAATGGTCAAATAATTATTCTTAAAACATAAAATAGGTGATGATTTTCATAACATAAATACTAATATGGTTGTCTAGAGGTTGAATTCGATCGCGTTTGACTTATAAAAAGAATACATTTAGTGCATTTTATGAGATGAATTTCATATCATAATGTATTTTGTATGACAAATTTAGGTTATATTTGAAGTTGTCTCAATTCAATTTAGAGTTAACAATTTCTTAAGAACTACAGCTTTTTATTAATTATATTAAAAAAAAAACGGATAACGTTTGATATTATATTTATAATAGGACTGTTGATTTTAAAATATGTATTGTAAAGTAGACTTTAATTCAAGGTTCACATTATTTTCGTTTTATGATTAACTATATTATAACAATGAGATAATTTAGTGTTCTACATCTTGATTGGATCATATGTAAGTTCAAATAAACACTTTGATCAAAAGGTCATATAAGACCAAGAGTTAGATAAACTCATTCATTATCTTTTTCATCAATGGTTCTAAATTACTCCTCAAACATATAACAGATAACAGGAATATTAGTAATAAGTTTTGTAACATTGTTTTCTAAAACAATCTGTTAAGGAGTATATTTGTTTCATGTGATATAATTTTTTTTTTCTGTAATATGAAGATGAGAATAATAATTTTACATTTGCTACGAGGATCTGGAGAATATATTCTCAAGTATATTTACTTTTAGAAAAGTTAATCCTTTCCATTTCCATTGTGAATGAAAATTATTCTTCACAAAAAGTTACCTATTGCAATTAAAAAAAAAATATATTATTTTGGTTGTTGTTTTAGTTTAGGAAAAATAAAAAATAAAAAGCAAAAACGACTAGCATATCAAGAACACAGTGCTCCGTTTTTAGTTCACTAATTTAACAGGTTAGACAAGTTGAGCAAAACCAGATTAGTAGGTTAAAAACTTTTACTCGATCTGCTCTATTTTGATAGACTAGCAAGTTAGACCGCAAGTCACTATCCATTTTGACACCCTTAAAATTAATTATAAAAAAATTAAAATAAATATTAAAAGTAAATAAGATTAGTATCAACTTAATAAACTCTCAAATTTTTTTAATATTTATATTTTTTTAATTTATTATCAGTTAAACAGATGCTAATTATAAAAATAGTAAAATAAATATTAAAATAAATATTTAATTTATTTCTAATATTTTACTTATTTATGTGAGCGTCGATTAAATTATATATTATAATTATGTGTGTTTATCGTATTAATTCAATATTCATCATAAATCATTTTATTATAAAAACCGAAATTTAAAGATGTGAAATCTTATAATTTTCTTTTCTTGTATATAAATATCATTACACTTATTTTCGTTTTTCAAACACATTTTCGTCGTTCACTCACTTGCATCCCCTTCATTGCATTCATCTATACATCATTTTTTTCATCTTGTTTATATACTCTTTTTCTCCTCATCTCCCTTTTTTCTACGCATATTTTTTCATTTATATTATTTGGACTTTGATATGTTGTGATTTTTTCCTTAATCTTTTATTATTTGAACCCCGAGATGTTGTACATTTTTTTAAATTATTATTATTATCATCAACCAAGCAGCCACAACTTAAACTAATATTACAAATAATAAAAATTTCTTAGTGTCACGGTCAAGTCAATGCTAAATTATTTTAATTAAAAAACAAATAAAATTAATGGCAACGCTAGTTAAGTTCGATCTTAAAAGCTTATGCTTAACGATTTTAACATACATGAGCAATACAAAGTCGACGTTTATTAACATCAACTTTTTCTTGTTAGTATAAGTTTTTAGTCAACGCTAAATACTAATTTTCTCGTAGTGTTACACTTATTTTTGTAAATTTGTGAATACAAACCGGACATGATTATTAAATATTTTTATTAAATAAATATTTCAAAGAATATGATTTCTGATTATACAAAATCAGTTAAATCAACGTCTCCATTTAATTATTAGGTAGAACTCATATGTATATGTTTGTTTGGGAATGAGATCTATCATATAAAAAGATACCGAGATCACTCATGTAAAAATTTACCAAATAAATAATAGTTTGTTAAAACGAAGGTATCATATTATTCGCATATTTCAGTAAACAATATAATTCATTTTCACAACATAGATAATACTTTCTTTAAAGTACAATAGGCAATAATTATTCATACAGTTAAATTAGTGAGAGAAATTTTGTATTATTATATCCAACCATAAGAAAGACATTATTGAGAAGTAACAGCCAATGTATTCGTATCTAATATTTCCATTATTTTTCCATAGAAACAAAAAACTAATCATTCCTTACTTATTTAACATAAACAGTGAACGAAAATGTTGGCAAACATTTAAGATCAAATTTCAATCGTTGTCTGATAATTCGTAACAGACAAAGAGAAAAGAAAAGTGTCCCGAACCATATATTGAAAACGAAAAATCTATCATTATGCCTCATCATCAATGACGTGTCTCGTGTTCGATAGGTATGGGACATCGAAACTTGTACTACACTTATATGACACGTATCATTCAAGTGTTCAATTTGAAAGACATTTTTTTGTTTTTAACATGATTTTGACATGACTCCAACACAATATAATAACCACAAATTGAATTATTTTCTAAAAAAACTTATAAATTTGTAAATTTATCACATAAGTTTCTATTATGATTATAAAAATAAGGAAAAAAAATATTATATGATCACTACTTTTCACTTTTTTGGATATTAGATTAAGAAATTAGATTCATTCTCGTGTTAGTTAAAAGTTTGAAACTAATATGTATATGCATGCCGTGTCCCATGTTCTGTGTTTTTCAATTTAATCGTATCTCCGTGTCATGTTCGTGTCCGTATCTGGGCTTCACAGTATACTGTTCAACAAAAACTTTTAAAATCCAATAACTCAAAATGGAGATGCATGTGTTATGCACTACACATGATGAATCGAATAAAATTAAGAAACAATAATATAATAATAACGTATATTACAATAAAAAGAAAGAAATAGAAAAAGGAATTGGTTGGGTTGATAACACATAACCACCACGAAGTTGATAGGTATGAATTTTGAATGCAAAAGGTACGTGTGAAGAAGTGACCAATACCAAAGTCACTCCCTTTTACCTACTCTTGGAGGGTACACAGACCTACAAAAGTTTCTCCATTTTGTTGCATATGTCATCTCTTAACTCTCAACCATTCTCTTCATTGGGTGCACCAGCACAGCACACCCTATAAGCAACTTCTGATTCTGGGAAAATCTTTGTATTGTCCATGGCTGAGTTGGTTCTTGGTTTTGCGTTAGGGTAAAAGATAACATTAAAAAAAAGAAAACAAGAAGAACCCAAAACGAAAGGTGCATAATACGTAGAGTGTGGATGTGACCGTACGTAGGAATCGGGGTCCATTCTACTTGTGCCCCATTGGTGAAGCTCTAAGGGAAGAGTGTGTGACCCACAGTGACATATCAGAAGCCGTGTTTATTGTACGAACCCTGATCCAACATAGCACCATTGTTGCCTTTAATTAGCTACCCTATGAGGTGCTCATCTGCATGTGCAACAAACAAGTTGCGACGTATCAAAATTTTTCTTTTACTTTAATTTCATCATCATCATCATCATCATAATAATAATATGAAGCCCGTGATTGGAAATGTCACTGCTCATCTCTGTAACTTCTCATCAACGATCTTCTGTTTACATTTCAATGTCCAAACAAATGAATCTCGCCGCGAAAATGGACAATTCCTTTTCGAACTCACTCCCTAAACTATCACCCAACGTCACGGGGTCGAGTTTCAATTATTGTGAGTGTCTTTCGATAATTCAAATAATGTTCTTTTTCCATTGTTGGAGTCTTTGCTTTCACGTCGTAGCATTCATGGACCCCTTTGTTTTAAAAACTTTGGTCAATTATGTATGGAAAGAAAAATCTGAATTAATCGTGTATAGGAAATTTGCACGAGTGTAACTCTGACTTTTCTGGACTATTCCAATCTTGATTTACAGATTTAGTATGTACACTATTAAATGCTCTTCCCACTGTCCTACCTCTCGAGCACTTATGAACTTTCGGTAAAAATAATGCTTTGGTCTGTAGTTATTTATTCCATGTCGGCATTCTTATCCCTTGATTCCATTCCCACTCCATACGCGTATTAAACTTTTTTTCAATTACTTCTAATACAATCTTATTAGTAACATATGATGGAAAATGATATTTTGATTATTAAATTTTGACAATTTTTCTTATCAGAGATGTCATCTTTTAAGTGGTTTTTAAATATTGAGAATGAAAAAAGAGAAAAAATAAATAAAAATCACTTAAAAAATGACACTTAAGATTATAAGAGAAAGTTGTCAAAATTTAATAATCAAAAAATCTATTTTTCATATATCATACTTTGATAGTATCTTTCATTATTTTCCTTTGCAAATAGAGAATGTCAAAATATTATTATTATTATTATTATATAAAACTGTTTACAATTTTCTGGAGTAAGTTTGGATTACTCGTAATCTTTTGTAAAAATTCCATTATCTAGATTGTTCTCTTGTCATGTTGTTGTCCAGTTTTTACTTGGATTATATGTAACAATATTGTGTTTTCATCTGTTGGTATTTTCTAGATTTTTCTGGAGTAATTTGAATAGTTCATTGTCGTAATCTTGTTTAAGGTTGATTCTCTAGTATGTAGTTTAAGTTTAGGTTATATTTGCGGGTTTTAAAAAATTGTATAAAAAAGGATAATTTATAGTTGTGTTTGAATTCGTAACGCACCATGCACGATGATTATTATTTTAATAATTAAGTATGCCACGTGAATTGCATTGAGATTACATTTTAGACAATGTTATCTCAAAATTATGTGTATAGACATAACCATGTGCTATATATATATATATATATATATATATATATATATATATATATATATATATATATATAATATTTTATTTATTATTAATTTTTATATGTATTTTTTATTTTTTTTTCACGCTATAGTAGCACCATATAATAATAGACTGGTACTCTTTTGTAAGAAAGAGACGGTTTGCTAAGATAATACTTAGTGATGGTTACAAGCAAAATCTTAACCGATTTAATTTTCTTTTATAAAACATCTCTTTAGAAACGTATCCCTGTAATAAAATGATTTTTTAATGAATTTAAAATTTGAGGGTTAATATTGAATTGAATTGACAGATTTTAGAATATACATTAAAAATAATAAATACAGTATGTACGTATAAAAAGTTCACTGACCTCCATAATAATTATTTTAAAAAACAAAATAACATTACTTCTATAATTGATTGGTCATATTATTATTTTTTTCACTCAGAATATATGAACAATAAGTTTATAGTTTTATATTAATACTAATAGTCCTAAAATACGAGTTCCATGGATATGGGTAATTTGGTTTTAGATTTAGTTTACGGATTGGTACGAGAGATGAATTATAATTTGATATACTTTAATGATTAAAATTTATGCATCTTGAGTTATTATAAATATAACTAAATTTGAACTACTATCGATTATAAGGACAAAAGTTTATATCACAATAAATGGTTGTGAATTTGATGAAAACATATATTAAGAAGATGTTACTAATTAATGTGCAAGAAAAAATGTTTTTTCAATACACTCACACCATATTATTTGTTTGTTATATAATGTTATTTAATAAAATGGCATAACAAAATTTCTTATTGACCTGTTATAAATTATTAGACCGTGTAATAGATAAGAATTTCCAAGGATAATAACACAATGATTTATATTAGTTTATTTACAATACTTGGGTTATATCTAGATTTTAGTCAAGTCACACTTAAAGAAGTTTCACTAACTAAAACTTAAATATGTGTACACCAACATATTTGGTTATCCCTTCTTAATCTTTTCCTATTAGTGAAAATACTATTCACACTCTTAACTATAATGACAACAAAGAAGTTGAAGAAGTATTTACTCTAAAAAATATATATAAAAAGTGTTTCTTCATGAATATGGACACCTTCCAATTAAGAAGAAAAAATTATAAAGGTTTAACAAATTACAACTAAAGAATTGATTACACATAAAGCCTATAACAAAAGGCTATATCACAATAAAGTAACATTATAGTTTTTCATACACTATATCTTAGCATCTTTGTTCTTTTGTAGGCTTTCAGAAAAGATTGTGGTTGTTTGTGTAATCTTCACGTGTTTGATAATGTGTTTAAATATCTTTGCATAAAAATATCTTTAATATTTGATGCTTGTTGAAGTGAGTTCAAGTATAAAATTGTAGATAAATAATTAATATAATTAGATTACATTTAATTTCATGTTGTTCGTATCATGATCAATCTTTCTTAAATTATTATTTCACATTGTTGAAATATTTATTTTTCATTACTAGTAGTAGTAAGATTGTGTTACTCTAAGATTTAAGTTTTGCACATAAATTCTTATCAAATATATGTTAAATATAGAACAACCATTATGAATTTGATTATTCTTAAGGTAAGTATGAATTAATATCACACAGTAATAATAGCTCGTATAAGGTTAAAAAAAATAGATTTTAAGGATTTGATGTGTATAAGTTTAACTCTCTCAAAAAAAAAAAAATGCATGTTAAAATATTTTTAAATGTTATCAATTCAAGTATTTATTTATATTTAGTAACTATTAGATTTTTCTTGTAAAAAGATAATCTAGCGCACTTAAACATATGTTAGATTGTTCAAATTTACAAATATATTTTTTTATGGTGATAAATACTAACAAGATTATATTCATTATATCTCATAAACAAATATGTAAGTATCGTGTAGAGCATTTATATCAAGATATATACACGATGACGGAATAACGTTGGAACTAAAAGGGGTCATGTCCCCCAATTTTATTTTTTTTTTACATTTATATAATTTAATATATGATTTTAAATAATTTTTTTCAAATTTAATATTTTAATAAATATTTACACATTTATATTTATATATAAGAAAAAGTTTTCTTTTTCACATTTATTTTTCAATTTAATCTTTTAAATATTTTTTAAATAAAAATAAATTTTTATTAATATTATTTTTAAATGGTTATTTGTTTAATTTAATCATTTTTTATTTTTTAAAATTGAATCATTATAAATGAAAATTAATATACTAAAATTATAAAAATTATTTATATCTAATTTTATAATTATAATAATAATAATTGTAATTTTATTATTTTTTATTATCATAAAAAAATAAATACAATGTTTTGACTAGTTTATATAAAAATTTTAGGATTACTCTTTGGGTTCCTATTTTTGTTCAAAAATATTAAGTTGGTCATCTAGTTTTTTTCAATCTCAATTTGGTTCGAATTTTAAAAAATTATGTAATTTTGTTCTTTCTCGTTAAATTTATTGAATCAAATCAATAATTTTTCATCAAAATTGAAGTTGTGAATGATTTGCTTTGTTGGTGTAATTGACATAATCGTAGTATTAATTTTGATGAAAAATTCTTGTTCTGTTTCAAAAAATTTAACAAAAAAGATAAAGTTGCATTAATTTTTATAAAATCGAGACCAAATTAAAACTAAAAAACACTAGAGGACCAACATGATAAAAAAAATGGACCAAAGAATAATTTATCCAAAATTTTGACACCTCCAACATATTGCATGAAGTTCCGCCACTGTATATACAACAATTAAAATGTACTTATCTGAGTCAGTTAAAGGCACAACTCAATAAAGCTCAACACGTTCAACGCACTCACTCAACCTTGAACCCACGCCTTCACTAATTTCGAGAGCATGATCTCAACTACCTCGTATATCCAGTAAGATATTTCAGCCTAAAGTCTCAATAAGACGGTTACATGTAGCTTAACCAACCATTTCCTAAGTTTAATAACACTATAAATATAACTTCCTCCATTTAGCTAGACAAGTTCTCTTTTTTCTACTAAATACACTTACTTACTTAAACATTGAAGAGTTTTCTGCAAATGGAAATCCTTGCTCGAACGTCAGACCCACTATTTGGACCCATCCATTTGCAGAAAACCTTCTTGGTAAAAAACAAAAACCTATAAGATGTTTCTCCCAAAAAGTTAAAATTTCTCCAAAAAAATGTCTTCACTAACTCTAAATAGATTATTTACTGCAAAGTGAAGTTACTTTGTAAATTTAGGGTCATAACTTTCATATGACCTATTCTCAAGGATGGTTTACAGAAAAACAACAAGCATGTTGTTTGCAAGCTGGCCAATGACCCACGTGTCTTATATATGCATGGCTCTTTTTCACACTAGTTCATATTTTTAGAATATTTTTTCTTACTAAGTTCATCAAATTTTACTCATGTGACCTATATCAGTGAATGCGGTGAATTTAGCAATATCTAGATTTGCCAGCATTTATAAGAACACATTTTTTTACAAACTTTTCTGGTTGATTTGTCTTCAACATACCATGTTAAAGACCATGGAGATGCTTCAAGCATTTGTGAAGGATTTTTCACAGCTTCACTATTTGATTATGGATTTTGTCAGGAATATTGATTTTGTCTGGTATAGTCAATTAATGGAATATTCTTATGTGTATGGAATAAAGATAAAAAAATACTTTAATCTTGGAAGAATTTTGCTCTAGTTGTTCATGTGATTTAGATAGGTAATGAGTAAAATATATTGTTGTACAAAGTAAAATTATAAGTAAAAAAATGAATTAGATATCTTATAAATTAAAATTAATTTATACATAATTTAAAAATAAAAATTAAAAAAGTTAACGGAGAAGGTTTACAAATTATTCATACATAAATTAATTTTAATCTATGGATAAATTTATTTATTTTGTATTATTTTTATACAACAGTTTATACAAATCTGTTCAAAGAGATATCATGATCATTATAATTTATTTAAAATATATATATATATATATATATAATAAAACTATTGAGTCTTATATACTATTTTAAAATCACGTGTAAATTGGTTTTTAACTCATACAACAGTACGAGTGAAAAAATGAGCTCTTGTTGTTAATTGTGACATTAATTTTTATTTAAAATTTAACAAATAAATTTTTATTCAAACATAGGATTAATTTTAAACTGATCTAACCTAAAACCTAAATTTCTAGAAACAATCGAGACAAGAGTTGTTCTCATGTCTATATTTTTCACTTTCTTTTAAAGGGAAAAGGACAAATTATGAATCAATCAATAGACGATTTTGAAATTCTTTTTCTTTTATTGCCTCCTCAAAATATTAAAAAAATAAAAAAATAATTTTCTTACTTTTTTTATTTTTTATGAGCCAATCCGAACTAAAATCCAAGTTATAAACTTTGCAGTTGATGGCAGCACATGGAACGGTACACCTAGTGGGCCTGGTCTTCGGGTAGTTTACTGTGTAATTTGTCTCATACTAATTACAAACGTGTCGTTCATAAAATGAGAGATATATCTGTACCTACCAAACACCAAAACTACCCTAGAAACAAGGTGCCACAGACACACGAAAAACCCTACAATTTATCTCATCCAAACGTTTTTAGAGTTTATCTGACTCACCCAATTATTTTATTTAAAAAATGTTTCGACTTCAGTTTTATGAAACTAAAAATAATATATTATTGGTACAAAGTATTAGTTTGTCAGATGTGTCGTTTAGAATACATATTCGCTTTTAAATTAAATTAAAATTATTTTTAAAATAATAAGGTTACATCGATTAAAATTTGAACTTCTAAGAATTGTAGCAGGAAAAGTTTGATTTCAATTTTGCTATTTTGTAAGAAAGGTCCATTACTTTTTTTTTTTCTTTGCATTGGTCATCATCTCATTCCAAACCAACGTGGTCAAGCATGACTCATCTAGAATGATTGTTGGAGATATATTTAAATATTTAAATAATTAAATAATATTTATGTCTGACAAGAACGTTGTATTCAATCTTAATTACCTTTGTTTGTTTAAAGCTGTTGTTTTCATAATTGTTTGAGAAGGGAACCTTCTAACGGAACGTGATTGTTAAATCACTCTTTTTCTTTGTGCACTAGTTTTTGTTTGCAACTATTTAGCATGCAGTTTCTGCACTTTTTTTCTTTTTCCTTTTTCCAGCAAGGTGTGGAACACAACCACTGATATGAAGTTACCACCAGCACTATCAACTTGTTTATGAAATGGGGAACACATACTCCTTACAGATATTTTCTCAAATTCTCTTTTATGATGATATTTTTTTTTGGATTTTCCACTTTTACTTTTCAGCTGTGTTGACTAGGTCAAACTTCTAAGGCATGGAACTTGAATATGTAAAACGTTTCATATTAAGCTCATCTGCCACATGATTCACTCTCCACTGATTGAAAAATATTAGGCCTAATTATTGCATAATTCAGCTTCGTATTTTAGTGTAACATTATTATTCTCTCTTGCAAATAATTAATTAGATAAGTGTAGACATTGAAAAATAAAGTTGTTGAAGTGTTGATCTTAGAGATGTCTAATTCTGTAAGTCAAGTTTTATTTTTTTTTTCTTTAATGACCTTTCATATTGTTAGACATGTGAGGATTAATATATAAATCTCCAAATCATTTTAATGTGCTTTGTTTATTTAAAGTTGAACTTCTAATCTTTCAGTGTTATCTAAAGCCAAGTCCTCAACTCTTGAATCGATGTTGTTAATTAAGTGAGAGAGTCATGGTTGCTAAAACATTTTCTTATGCAATTAACAGAAAAATTCTTAATCTACCTCATTAACAATAATTTCTAGGGATCTGAACATATCTATGGGAAGAGTTTCTGGTTTTTGTCAGATTCCATCATTTAATGATTGATTATAATTACTATTAGAATAGATTTTGTGTCTCTTTGTTGGAATTGTACAACAACATTGAAATCTCAATGTTGATTTCTGTTATGGTTATAAAACACTATCCAAACTAACCGAATTGAAATCTTGGCTGATAAATAAATAACAATTTTAACATTTTTGTAGTTTCTGGTATGGACTTTTCTAAAATGTTAACAATTAATGTGTTCATGCCTAGCTGGTATTTTGTTACTCAGTCTTATCCTACATTCAATAAATGATGTTAGCCATGGAGAAGACCCTCTAGTTCCTCATCTCCACAGAAACGCAGAAACAATCTAGAAATTGATAATCTTTGGTATTCAACACTGAAAAAAATTTCTAACCAAAAATAATGATATTTCCTCTTACTTCTTCTCCACTCAACTTGGTATGTTCTTGCAATCTCACCATAAGATTTTGTTGTTTGCTTGATTCAAATTCTACTCACTTCATTACACAGAGGCCAAAGGTTACAAAAGTTATACAGTTTTTGTATTCTGTCACTTCTTATGATGCATACTGGTAAGTAACTGTCTCATCCTTCGGACAAAATTTCTGTGAAACACAAGCAGAAAACAGTGACAGGCTACGTAAAAGCATGATAGGTTTCATTAATGGGGTTGATGAATTATGAAGGATAAAAGTTCAAGGATTCTAAAGCAACGGTGGTAGTTTTTTTGGATGGTTTGAAATATTTCTAAAGAATTAGAAGGAATATATATGTAACATATTAGAGTTTGGTTAGGTAGAAACCTCATGAATTGGCTGAAGCGACAATTGTACTAAAAGGGTGACCGACAATTTTTGTTTTCATCTGACACTTTCATTTGATCTCAAAAGAACAAAGTAATGATTGTCACCCTACTGCATGATTCCTTACTCTTGCACATAAATATTTGAAGAAAATGACTTTTCACCTTAGCCAAGTGTAAATAAGCTTTTCAGTTTTCTGGGAAGAAACTATTATATACCATAAAGGATATTTTGAAGTTTGTGACATTTGACCATCCAAGTGAAAATCAACTTTTAAGGGAAGAAAGCAAAATCTACCATAGAAGATATTAATTTCAGATCCTCCTTTGACTATTAATCACTGTCAAATTCATTGAACAGGAGAACTCCCACATTATCGGGATAAAAACAAATAAAAAAAGTATACAACACAAACACTACTTGAACTTAAAGTCTACTAAATTTCCTAAACTCTTGGACCATGCCTACATTACACATGGTAATGTATCATTCAACAAAAATGTTTCACCACCCTGAATATACTTTGATCTAATAATCCAATTCTCTTTGCTATGTCACTGGTCAAGTTAGTTGCATTTAGAAAAATAATGGCACAAAATGGCTATGTTTTTAATTGCCTTATTTTGTCTGCAGCAACCAAAACCAAATCCCCCGAATCACGATCATATCTTTTGAACATTAGTCTAACGACTCCTCTTCTACTCAACATGTTGAATAAATTTCATGCTTAAAACTGTTCTCTTTTTTATTTGCTTCTTGTGCCATGCGTACAGGAATAGTAGGAATTACATGATATGCAGTAACAAGGAACATTTTCTCTTTTCAAGTTTTTCCCAGTTGATAGTGTAAAATTATTGCATTAATAACGTAAGTTAAACTCATATTTATCTAACCTTGTGCTAAATTGCATAGCATTTACCATAGAATTAGTTTCTTAAAGTGCAGAGCTTGTATTAGTTAAATATCACAAAGTAGTTAATGCAGGCATGTTCAGTTTACAAATTCGATTCGACAGGCTTGTATTTTACTCACAATATTTTCTTTTGGCTGCCTTACTTAAGAGGTAAATTTAGCGTTCAATATATATAACCTAAGCTTGTTTTTGGAGAGCTATGTCGAATTACACTGGTTTATCACACATTCTGTCTGCTATGTTTACGGGCAAATTGTGTTTCCAATACCATCTTCAAAATAAAAAGTTGAAACTTTGAATTATTTCTCTTTATTTTTCTCGCCAAAGCATTGAAGTTGATGACATTATCATTGATTTATGAATTAAATACACGCCACCAAACACAATGCATACGAAAGATAAACAAAAGGTTTCTTATGTGGTGCATGTTCCTAGGACTGCTACATCATATTGAATGATTGGACCAAAGGGAAATTTCAACTTAAAAAAAAAAGAAAAAAAGTCTTCGTATCATGAAGTTGCTTAATTCAATTGTCGCATGGATAATGAATACTTGAACAACGTTAAACTTCTGAACGGCGCAGGATTCCATAAGCCTACCAATTGAAAATTGTGCAGCCACTTTTCCAAGAAAGGGAAATTTGTTGGCTTCTGCAGCATTACAATAATGAATGGACTTGGAGGAATCGAGCTAGATTGGTGTCATTGTCCTGTTCATGAATTGTTAACAATCAAAAGAACCTTTTGGTTTTGTGTGCTTCAAAGTTTGTGACCGACCCTGAAGCTCATAAATCAGAAATTATTTGCAATGAAATCACTTTTCTAGTTCTCAATATTCATGTAAGTCATCACTTAGATATGATAGATAAATTTGAGCAAATAATGGCCACGGTTCACAATTCTCTAAGACCGTAAACCAGTTTCTTGTAAAATGGATAACCTTACTTAACCTCAACTCAACACTGAAGAAACTATAAAGTTCTCTTTCTTCTAAATTAGTGTCCTCTTAGTTACTTTATATCCACTCAATTGTAGTGTAATTTTTGACTTAAAATTCCAAGATTTTGTGGCAATCTGCATATTCCTCTCTCATGTTAACCTATACAAACACCAATAGTGAGTATGAGGAAACATGTCTCACTTACAAATGATTGTTCAGTCTACCTACCCTGAACCAGAAAACGGAAAATGGACAAGGATCCGTTAACCTCTTTTTCTGCATTGAAGCATTAATTATCAGAATCAGGTCTACATCATGGTGCATTTATAAATGACTTCACATGGTATGTTATGTTGAGAAGTGAAATACAACCTTAACAAACAAGCAGCACTCTATAAGCATGCCATATGCTTCTGTTGTGATTTTTCATATTTGCTTTATGTATTCTTCTAAACCTTGCTGAAATATATTTATGCATCTAGTTCTGAAGTGATCTATGATTATAATCTAATCCTATGATGTAATGATTGATGTGAAAATGATTTAGAAGAATATGTGTCTGTTCTTGATTGATTCTTTATAAGGATGTTTGATCACAAACCACAAAGCCCTTTGCTTAATCATACAAAATCATGAAGGCTAAAGAGGAGCAAAACTAGAACAACCTCATGTTACAACATTAATTGCAGTGGCATAGGAAACATCAATTGTCACTAATGCTACCTTGTTTTGGCAACATTCATGTTGCTTACAAACTTTACATTCAAGAAGATCCTGGTTGACAGGAACATGTTTGAGTTCCCCATTGATATTAATAAGGTTGTACTTATATACAATGGATTTAGACTGATAACTTTGGCGACCAAAGAAAACCATGAAGGAAAAAACTTGAGGGTTGAGACAAGAGACAAGCCATTTTTTTAGTACGGTAGTACCCATTTACTGACAGTGTATTGAGACATTCATATCTTCAAATTGGTGATGAATTATGTGACTGTGCAACAATGTCGAGAAACTTAGGGGTTAATTTACTTAAAAATTGTGACTTTTTTAACCAATTTTCCCAGTTGAAGTCCCAAAAAAACACATCACGTGCAGTTTCAAGCTATAGGAAACGTGTAAGCATGAAAATTTGCACTCGCGAAGCCGAATGTGACTCTCAAGCCCAATGCGGATAACAGTGAGTGGTCCAATTAACACATCTTGCTAAGATAAAATAAGCTTCAATTCTAATACTATCTTATTTCAAGGTGTGAATTTTTAAGTCTAATTCAGTTTTATAAATCAGTTTATAAGATGAAAATTACACTTATTTATGATAAATCTGCCTTGGGATAACATAATGGATTATAAATTTGTGTAAATTAAAATATTTGTATGTTAATTATTTGTTAACTATTTGACTTTTATTTGTTTGTTAAAATTGATAAATTTTATTGCATTATTATTTGTAAAGAAATGAAATTGAACTAAATATATAAATAAATAAATTTAACCAAAATTATGTAATGTATGACTTATAACACTGGGCAATTTGTTGTAGTTACCAAGATATCATGGTTTAGACGAATAAATACAACAAAAAAGTTGGCATGAAGTTATTTGCACTGTCTTTTGAAGGATTTTATTCCAATTTATATATCAATTGTTCTTTTCCTCTTCTCTCTTAGTTCTGTGTCAAATATCCTCCATGAAGTTAACAGTTTTTTTTTTTTTCTCAAAAATAAAATTTGCGAGAAAATACGTAGGAATTTTGGTTTAAACCACCAATTTGAACCTGACAAATGCAGACTTTTTTAAATATAACAGAGGTATTTTATTATGTGAGGAAAATTTATTTATATTTCCCTTCCAGAAGAAGTCATACTGGGGTAGGCCGAGAAAGGCAACTTGTTCACATGCAATCATGTGTAAATAATTAATAATGTTTACACATAGTCTTACTCTCTTTGGTCTAATTACACAAAAATAGTTTAAAACTTTAAAGAATTTCAAACGAAACTTTCATTACAAATAATACACGTTGCAAAAAGTGAAAAATATTAATGTACTTTTCGTGGACAATAATTAGATATTAAAATTTAATTTATTCTTATGATCTATATATTATATTTGGCCGACAAAACATATCTGTTTTACATCTATAAATCAATTAAGAAAGTTATTATCGTTAGTCAGTTTTTCAAAGCTAAATAATCACCCCTGTATATTCTGCTATTCAAGCAAGAGTTATAACAGATTTGGGCTTAACTTTTCATATTTCGATCAACCTCACTGTAGTTGGATTCTTATACGGCCTCTGGCATTGATCAAGTCCTAGAAAGCCCAAAATAGTCGGGCCTGTTTCTTTTCGTGTACCACAGTGAATTTTACAAAGAAAAGATTTTTGGCTCTTTCTTCCTGCAACCCCATAATTTCTTCCGATACCCCCTATATTTCCTCTAAATCCCAAAATTACCCCTGATACTATGATATATAATAACACACATTGAAAAATAATTTAGGGTTTTTATCAGTAGCATTTATAGGTAGAAGTTCATCTTCCACAAAGGTAATGGTGTTAGTTCCATAGTTATTCATTTTGGATAGCGTTTCATAAGCAGATTCGTGTGAGGTGGTGGCCGGCTACAGTTTCGTCGCACTCTAATAAGTCTTTACGCATTTCATTTTCCATTATAGTTCTAGATTGTGTAATTCGTAAACGTTATGATTACTCATTATGTAAGTGATAAATAAAAATTTATACATAATACCAAATTCTACAATCCATAACATTAATTGAAACTACAATCTGACATATAAGAACACATATAGGATGGTAGAGTTTGTAATGTAAATATACATTTTAAACTATACATTATTGTATATTTATATTACGAATTCTATAATCTAGTATATATTTTTACAAGTCACATTGTACAATTCAATATGTGTTGTTATATTCTAGATTATGTAATTTGATATGTATATTTACATTACAAACTTTGAAATTCAATGTGTTTTTACATGTCAGATTCTATAATTGGGATTGTTAATCTATCATAATGCATACAATGTTGTTTTTGTATTTGAGATTAATTTTTTGTGTTATTTAAACTAACTTTACATAAATGGATTATTGAAGTAATATATCAAATAAGGTAAATCAATTGTCTAAGATGGAAGAGTCCAATATAACGGGGTATTGGAAAAATAAAGATGAATTTGTTGGAAGGGATTGTCTGGTGTTGTTTACAACTGTTGAGGTTAGTTGAAATTAATTTGTGAGTTTGAAAAAGTAGTGAAAAGAAATTTATTGATATTGTAATTTAAATGTGAAGTATTTGGGATCTGAGATTATTTACTTGAATAGGGTGTAGGGTTGCCTTTGATTTTGGTTTTGTAATAGTAATTTTAAGATCTAACACAACAAATGGACAATAGGAAAAAAAATTATGTTTTGTTAGGCTATGAAAGAAAAGATAAGTATAAAAAATACAAATAGGGATTGAAGGTGGCTATATCAGGGGCAAGAAATTGTATCTATCCCTTTAAATTATGTGGTAAATCGAATTGCAACGAAGGAGGCTCGGCTTTGAAGGTATTATGTGATAATCGTAATCATGAATTGTCTAATACATTAGTTGCAATGGCGGATCTTGACGAAAATTGTTGGGGGAGCCAAAATAATACATCAAAAAATTATATATTTAATTATTATCACTAATAAAATAAAAAAAATACATAATTTAGTATAACAATAACTAAAAAAGAAATCACACATATCTAAAAATATTGTCAAAAGAAATTTCAATAATAATCAAACCAAACTTAAAATCTAGTTATAAAAAACACAAAGTCCAATATTTTTTTTTCTATTTTCATAAAATAAAAAATTAATATACAAGAGGCTGATTAAACTAATATTTTACTATCAAGTGAGACAAGAGAGAATTATCTTCTTCTTTATTTCTTCGAGAATGGAAGAAGACTGCCCAGAGACGAGAGCAAAATAATAGATCTTTTTCTCTTCAGAAACCAAAGAAAAAGGGTGAGAACAATTTGTGAGAACCTCAAGACATATATAGAACCACAATTAAAATTCGGTTATAAAAGAACACACATACAGTATAATATTTTTTCTTCTATGTTCATAAAATAAAAAATTAATATAAAACAAGCTCATTAAATAAATTATTAAACTAATATTTCAATTAATTGAAACCAAATAATTACCTTCTTTTTTTCTCCCTCGAGAATGGAAGAGAATAGAGGAGAAATAAGAGCAAAAATGATAGATTTTTTTCTCTTCAAAAATAAAAGAAAACAGGTGAGAATGAGATATGAGAACAATTTGTGAGAAACTCAAGACTTATAATGGAACCACAATTAAAATTCGGTTAATAAAAAAATACACAGTACAATATTTTTTCTTCTATATTCATGAAATAAACAATTAATATAAAAGATGATCATTAAATAAATTATTAAACTAATATTTTATTATCAATTGAGACCAAATAATTACTTTCTTCTTTTCTCCCATGAGAATGGAAGATGATAGAAGAGAAATAACAGTAAAAATAATAGATATTTTTCTTTTCAAAAACAAGAAAAAAACAAGTAAGAATCAAAATATGAAAACAATTTGTGAGAAACTCAAACCATAATAAATAAAAAAATAAAAAAATATCTTGATAAAGCTTTTTATTCTTAAGTTTTTATTATGTTTAATTTTATATTTTATTATTTATTAACATTAATCATTATGTTTATTAAAGAAATAAAATATTTAATTTAATTATTGTAACGTCCCATTTAATTTATAAACGCAATTAAAGGAACGCCACACATAAGATAGCATAACAACGCAGTCCTGGGGTCCCCAACATCACCCCTACAAAATTAGGCACACCACGATGCCAACAAAAGTAGGATAGCAGTTTGACTAAAAGTTACAATCTAAAAACCACGAATACAGGGGCCATAGCCCTAAAGAAAACAAGAAAGAAAGAAGTGTGAGATCCAGCCCAGATGGCTAAGTAGCGGAGTCGCCATGCCCTTGTTGCCCATGAGAACCTCGCTCATCTGCTCCCATCAACCAAGTTGATGATCATCGCAAGAGAGAACAGCCACATACATCACAACCATGCAACAAAACGGGTAAGCTAGAGCCAACAACATATTCATCATGCAGTCAAATATATTTTCC
>Ga0214543_1001872_pt1 | contig 41311 bp, 17 predicted proteins | sample CNSS2metaG_FD_160094 | JGI IMG/M metagenome (GOLD analysis project Ga0214543, IMG submission 160094) | Root nodule microbial communities from cowpea collected in UCLA plant growth center, Los Angeles, California, USA - CNSS2 | ecosystem: Host-associated > Plants > Roots > Nodule | place: USA...
TATTTTTTATTTATATATTTAATTTATTTATATATTTTTTATATATATATATATATATATATATATATATATATATATATATATATATATATATGTCATTTTCTTAAAAAAATTTCTTAAATTTAAACAACTGTTCATAATAAAAAAAATTCACATATAAAATAAAAAATGAGCGAGGTTTGTCTTTCCACTCGTGTATTATAATTCTTTTATAATATGTTGTTTTTCTTGTTGTTTCAGGCGTATGCTTCGCGGGGATATGTAGCAATTTCGGTGGATACATGTTACCATGGAGAACGTGCCACGAACACACATGCCTACAGAGATGTACGTGTTCCTAAAGAAAAAACGTTCGAGTTGTGTCTTTTCTTTAATAATAATAGTAAATAAAATAAATAAAGATTAACTATTTTAATATTTATTAAAATTAAATTGTATTATTGTAACTTATTTTAAAATTATAAAAACTTGTTAACAAAAATAAATTAATTTTATTAACTTTTATAATTTAATTGTGGATAATAATTTTATAAATAGTAAAATACTATGTAAAAGAAGTTAAGTTGTTTTCATAAATAGTATAGAGAATAACAAAAATGTGAAGAAAAAATAATAGGTTATATATACAGAAGTTGATGTCAATATTTTATAAGAGTTAGACCGATGATTTATTAGTATATTGGTTAAATTTTTTTACAAAATAAATATTTCTTATATTTATTATAAATTTAGTAAGTAATTTGGTTTCATATTTTCTTTTACTAAAATAAATTTAATATTTGTTAAATAAAATTAATGTGATTTCTTCTATTAAATTTGAAAGATGTCATGGTATAAAAATTTAAAAGATATCATGTGTCAAAATTTAGAAGGTGTTAGATATTAAATTTGAAGTCTCAAATAATGACCTAGATTTTAACATCTAATTCTTTTTAAACTGTGCTAATGTTAATTTATATAATGATACCAAATCAAGTCTTTTTAAAAGATAGAAGACCACTCTTTTAAAAGAAATAAAAATTCAGTAAAAAAGAATATATAAACTAAAATGAATTAAATTTCTAAATATAATTAGGTCATTATTTTAAAAGATATCCATTAGTATGCTCTCCATTTGATTGTTCTATTATTGTTTATTTTGTCCTTACTTTTAGGTTTAGAACCCTGATGAATAAAGCAGTTTTATTCAGGGAGAAGTTTTGGCATGAACTCATATTTTAAGATTTGAATGCTTTGTTTGAAACAACATCTTTTATTCCTTTTGAAAAATAATTTTAAATTTTAGGTTCTGCAACTCTAATTTTGTTGAATTTGATTGCAGTTCAATTTAAAATATTTAACAATGGAACTTTTATTATGGTAATAGTAATTTCACAAAATAAAAATTTGAAGTTACAACATAAAAAAATTGGTTAATAAATTAATACAAAAAACTTTTTGACGAGTTTCATAATAGTTGGATTACTATATCAAATGAAATTAGTATTCCGGTGACTGTGAATTTGCCTTGAAGAATAAAAGAATATTATTTTTATGTTTGTTATATGTTGTTCATATAGAGAGAAATGGACATATAAAGATTGTTTGGAAAGTTAAAAAGAAGTTATCTATATAAAATTTAAAACTAACCATGTTTTCTTTTATTTCTTTTGACGGCAACTCTACTAAAAAAAATTAAAATTCTCAGGCACTTACTTATTCGTGGGCTTCAGGTAAATCGAAGCCATTCATATATGAAGTGGTAATTTCTTATCGACTTTAATGATTATGCACTGTTAGCATGACATTATTAAAATTATTGTTTTGTATTGGTTAGTTTAAGATTAGATGATAATTGTTATATTACACTTATTAGTTTGTGATTAGATCACAGGACCAAACTGTTTTATATTATAAATATAACCAATCTCCTTGTTATTTATCAATTAACATTACCATTTTGGATGTGATAAGTTGAAACCTTCACAAATTTATGCAGTCATCCCACAGGGAATTTTGTTAATTTTTATGTTATATTTTAATTAAATACCTTAATTTAATATTTTATCATTATTTCAAGATATTAAATGGTTGTAAAAATACTTCTTTTCTTCGTCTATTTTTGGGTCATTCTTTTTCTGAAATTTAATTAAAGACAATCAGTTCATTGTATTATTTCGATAGAAAAATAATTTTTTGAATATTAGATTTTGACAATTTTATCTTAAAAATTTAAATAACATTCTTTTAAGTAATTATTTTTTTATTTTTAATATTTCAAAATCACTTAAAAAATATATTTCATAATATAAAAAAAATTATCAAAATTTAATAATTAAAATACCATTATCCATTTCAAAACCATGACAAACTTTTACACACATCTTATATTACATCCAATATTTTACTTTTTAATCTCTCTTTTTTCTTTATAAATAAAAAAAGTTTACTTTTTTTAATGAACAAAATCCTTTAAAAGTAGATTGTGGTGCCTGTCAAAAAAAAAAAAACATTTTCCCAAAATATTTTAAGAACACAGGAAATTGAAACTCGACGACCATTATACTAGATTTTGTTGTCAAGAGTGTCTCAAAAGCCACAAATGTCTGTTTCTCTCCCTATATATAATTATTTTATTTTGGTCTGGGGACCCTTTATCTGAGTTGGATTCATTCAAGATTATATTTGGTAGTGAATGTGATACCATCATTCTGTGACGGGTTATTGGCCTGTTCTGGAGTGGGATTTGGTCCAAAAAGTCTTTAATATTTTTTCTTTCATATATAAAACTCAAGTGGACTTGCATTTACCAACGCACTTGATGCTCCAAACGTTTTTGTTTCAATAGTGTGATTAATTAGCAGTTTAAGATTACGATTTGCTGGGTTAAAAAACAATTGTGTATTAATTATTTGATGTTGTAGCAGGTGTATGACTTGATGAGATTGGCAGATTTTCTAACAGAAGACAGAGACGATATAGATCCTTCTAGAATAGGAATCACCGGAATATCACTTGGAGGTTGGTTGAGAGATGTTGATCAAGGAACATGTTAGAAGACATGTTTCATATCATTATTCATCACTTTTATAATTGTTCGATGCAGGAATTCATGCATGGTTTGCTGCACTTGCTGATACTCGCTATTCTGTAGTTGTTCCTCTTATTGGTGTTCGGGTGAAACTCAATGATTGATTGAATGGAGCTTTTGTTTACAAAATTGTGTTTCTGAAACAACGACCCCAAAACTTACGTGCTATATATATTGCAGGGATTTCGATGGGCCATAGACAACGATCAATGGAAGCCTCTGGCTGATGACATGGAGGTTTTGTTTGACGGTATGATAATGCCAAATCAGTTTATGAAATTTCTTTCGTGTTTTTCCTGTTTTCTTATCTTTCATATGTTACTTTCCTGCACTTCATTTTAGATTAATATAATATTGAAATTATTATTGGGTTAAGTATATTTTTAGTCTCTGAACTTTGATTCAAAATTGGAATTTATATTTGTCCAAAATTTTGATATATTTTGATTCTTAAATTTTAAAAATGAATCAATATAATCTTTTTAACCTATTTTCATTAACTTTTTCTTTAGACGTTGATATTAATCTGGGAATGTATTAAACGGTGTAAACAATTATAATACTAATATGAAACATGTTTGACACGTCAAAAAAATAAAAAAAATTAATATAATTGAGTTAAAATAACTAAATTTATTCATTTTAAAGTTTAGATATCAAAATATAATAATATTTCGTACAGGAACAAATTTTAATTTTAAATTAAAATTTATAGACTAAAAATATAGTTAACCCATTATTATTCTTGGGAGTCTACCTGCCTACCACTTTACATATGGAGCATCTAATAAATTCTTCAAATTGACAAGTCTTTTTATAGGTGGCTATTTAATATATTCCAATTTGGGACAGGAACATGATTTGGGATGGCTAAAATAATAAGAGTAAAACATTTTTATTTATTAATAAACAATTTATGTAAAAATATATCATAATTTTGAGAGACGTGTTATTGGATGCTAAAGTAACGACAATGTTGTTGGATGCAGTGGCTCGTCATAATTTGGGTAAAGATCGTGTTGACAAAGAAGTAGTGGAGAAGGTGAGCTGAGTTTGTATGAAATCAATTCCAATTTCTGTCTCCAAATGAATTGCTTTATGCTTTGATTTATTGCTATAACAAAGCATGATTGAGAATGCTTGGCACCATGTATGCATCCCTTATTGTTGTATTTTAAAGTTTTGGAAAATGGATCACATAATTTTTTATTTTGATCAGGTATTTGACCGTATTGCTCCAGATTTAACTTCCGAATATGATGCGCCCTATTCAATTCCAGCTATAGCACCACGTCCATTGCTTATTATCAATGGTAACACATTTTTCATTTTCATTTCAACCGGGTTACCTTATTCATACACAACTTCATACATTCACGATTCAGAGTAACCACACTGCTGCAACATAAGATTGTGCTTATTTGGTGTGTGTTTATATATATATATATATATATATATATATATATATATATATATATATATATATATATATATATATATAATATGTGTGTGTGCGAAAATTATATTTTCACTCTCATATTTTATTTTCTGACATAGCTTAGTGTGGACCATTAATTCTTTTAAAAGAAAAAATAGTGATATATTAATCAATAATTCACGCTAAGTTACATCAGAAAATAAAAAATGAAAATTATATTATTATTATTTTGTGTGTGAGAGAAAGAATAAATAACATGTTAAACATTTGCATGCATCCCTGATATTTAGTCAATTTAATTATTTTTGTGAATATTTGTAACTTGTAATTGAAATATTTGGTTGGGTTTTGGGAAGTGTAGGTGCGGAAGATCCACTATGTCCCGTTGCTGGCTTGGAAGTTCCAATATCAAAGGCTACTCAGGCATACGAAGCGTTTCAGTGTTTAGATAATTTTAAGGTATGACCTCGTGTTTGTGGGTCACTTTGGTATAAGGAAAATAGACAGTATAAGAAAAAGGTTACTTAACAATTTTTTTCAGAAGTAAAATAGTATAAGAAGTATACGAAGAAAGAGTTTAGTTTTCTGTGCTGACTTTCATATTTTATCTTCTACATGATTTAGTGTGGATTATTAATTTAAAAAAAATAATGATATATTAATTAATCAATTACTCACGCTAAGTTAATTAGAAAATAAAAAAATTAAAAAATGAAAGTTATAATATTATCATTTTATGTGTCTGTGAAAGAAAGAATAAATATTTTAATGTTTTAAAGATATTTTTAATATATTTTAAAACTTCAAAATGAGTTGTTAGTATATTTTTAAGACATAACAGAAAAATAATATATAAAAATTGGATAATGATATTTTGATGAATTTCTTTTATTTTTTTAAATTCATCATTCTTTTTCAATAACTATTTTGATTTTTTTAATAATATGATGTAATAATTTAAGAATGATTGAAATAATAGATTAAAAATGAATTAATAATTGGCTTTTTTTTTTTTGTCCAAGTTTATGATCGGTAGCTTTTACACGCAGTTTATTGCAGAAGCTGGAGTTGGACACCAAATAACGAGATTGCAAGTGAAGGAATCATGTGATTGGTTTGATAGGTTTTTAAAGCCTGATACTTAGTGTCCTCAAAAGTGTTGATGAATTATAAATTAGCTTGCTATGGCTCATTCCATTGTCTTTTTCTGAAATTAGTGGGTCTCTTATGACATTTATGTACCATCCATAATAATACATATGTGTAATCTCTAAATGTAGAACGTGGATCCATGTATTAATTTATATTCAATTTTTTATTAAAAAAATAGTTAAATATAATAATCTAAATATATTGTTCTCACATTATATAAAAATGAATATAATTCATTTAAGATGTTTTATCTTATTATTATTATTGAAAAAAAAATACTTTAGTTGATGTTCATTGAAAAACAAAAAATAACTTCAAAAAATTCTACAATATAATAGAAGATTAAATAAATGCATTTGCAATAATATATATATATATATATATAATTTAAATATTTATGATTATGTATAGTTTGTTTCTTATTTATGTAATTATAATAAAAGCCTATAAAATAAATTTGAGTTATTAAAAAATCATTATATTTGTACTTATTATTGTTAATGTGATGTTACGATCGTATCAAAATTATATCAATAATATAAAAAAATAAAAAAGTTCTCTTCTAAATTTAACCCTTCATTGATATTTATTGTAAGAGTGTCTTATGTATTTTAATGTCATGTTGAACACATAGATACACCATTTAAGAAGTGTATTTGAAAACCTTACCACAAACCAAAATGTTTTTTTTTACAATAGAATATTCCTTCTACTTCAACATAAAATGTACCTGTGTTCCATTCTTCGTGCCCAAAAAAAAAAAATTATTCTTATCTATTTTAGATACTTTATTTTATTAAAGAAATTATGTCTCTTTATGATTCAGTGGATAAATTAGATAAACTAGAATTGTTATGGTTTCAATAACGTATAATGGAATAAAGGTAATCACTACATAGGATATAATTAGTTAGAAAATTAAATCCTTAAAATGTCGAGCAATTTTATTTTAGTATAGCAGATCTCACTACTTTATTTATTTTGTTATTTATTAGTTTATATTACAAAGTTTAATATTAAATATATAAAATATTAAGAAAATAGTTAAATTATTTTTAGTGCTCGATCTCAATTTATAATATTACTTGTTACCTTAATTATATTAGTTAATATTTTTAACGTTAAAATAATTATAGTTAAACATAATTATTAAAATATCAGATATTAAAAAATTATATTTTGTTCGGAAATAAATGTGGATACATTAATATTTTTTAGATTTAAAAGCACATTTGAAATTTTAAATATTACAAGTTTATGTTGATTTTTTTTATCTCAATTATAAAATCATAAATAAATTTAAGTTTCTAATTTAAAAATTCAAATACATTTCCTAATTTTAATTTGAAATTATTTTTTCTTAACATTCCTTTTTCATTTCCCTTTTCTTTATCATATATTCAACAAACAAAGCTATTTTCTTTCTTCTTTATCTGACTATAGAGCTATACTCATTAAATTCACAAAAATTCACAAAAGGGAGACAATAAGAAGAATCCTTTCTATTAAAAGAGTATTTCAAAGTCTCTCCACGTACCAATTAAACACCTTACTTTTTAAGGATAATGGTATTTTACATCCAATTTTATTTTTTTACTAATTTTATATTATGTTTTATTACTCTTCATTTTCTTTTTTCTTTCATAAATAAAAGTTTGTTTTCTTTTTTATGACTGTTTACTTTTGTATGTTAAATGACTCGTTACTTTTTCCTACTTTTAATCTTATTCTTTGTTAAGACACATCACGCACATTGAGTAAATTTCATAGTTCAATGTAAATTGTAAATATCTCAAAATTTATATTTGACTATTTGATTCGTTTGGTCAATTAAATATGGATTATTTGAGTTCCGAATTAATATAGTAGAGTATTTAAATCTGATTTATATTGGATTAATTTCTTTTAATAAATGAAATAAAATAATTGAACATGTAATAATACGAAAAAAAAAGTGTTTAATTTTAATAATTATTTTTATCATGAATTATCTTTTATGTAATGTATTACTAATTTTAATTAAAAATGGTCGTACATAAAAGTAAAATTAAAAATTTTAACCCAGTTTTTATTGAATGTTAACAAAATTTGTTTAGATGGCATTATTTTAGTTGGGTTCAATATAAATGAGTTTAAAAATTGAATTTTCCCTGTTCTATTAATCAAAAAGTCTACTTGCATTGTTTAGCTCGTTTATTTCTAAAATATGATCACCATCAATTGCTTTCTTCTCTTTTTTCATAATTGTTAATTAAACAATGTTGAGAATAATTAATATGCATGAACTACACTATTATAATTTATAAGTCAGGACTGAATATTTATATATAAACTAAAAATGATGAAAAAATTATTGATTGAGCTTAAAATAAAAATTACTTTAGAGAGTAAAAAACCAATAATAATTATAATATTTCTTGTAATATTTGATCAGTTATTTTGAACTAATAATTTTTCTTCCATCCATATTATTTGGGTGAGCTGACACATGGCAATCATGAATTTCAACAATCAATCATTCCAATCTAACTGTCAAAGGCACGTAACTATAAGAACCGTTTCTTAAACTCACTCTCACCCTAAAATCCCAAGCAAAAATGGCGGAAAAAGAAGCCATTGAAGAAACTCAGAGAAAGCTTCGACTCAACTTGTATCAATTCGTATTTTATGAATCGGCAGATGACCAATTTACAAGTATAACAATCAAATTCACCTCGTTAACTTTCACAATCTCGCTATGTATCGCGCAGCGATTCGTTTAGTTGAACCTCGTTGTTATGTGTGATGCTTCAGATCCGTACTGGGCCCAAGGTGATCAGCCAGTGGCGAATCCTATCTATCAAGGTTCACCTCCGTCGGAGGAAGAGGTACTGTTTTTTTATTTATTTATTTTAAAATCTGTACTTAATTGAGTGGTTCAATCGGTTGAAAATTATAGATCGAGGCAATGGAATCATGTCCGAAGGCCGATATAGAGAACCTTGAAGAGTTGCTTGAGGAGGAGAACATCCGGTTTGATATAGACCCAGTAGGTCACTAATTCATTCCATTTCTGCGGAGTTCAATTTTGAATCCGTGTTTTTCTTTTTCTGATTTCAATTTCTGCTGCGGTGATGAACTCGTTGATTTTGTGCTCCAGAACTACGGTTGGGTACGTACATCACTAATTAATTCAATTTCTTTGAAGTTGAATATTCTGATTTGATTTTTTCTTGAGAATTAAACTCGTTGATTTCGGATCTCAGGCACCACACTTTGGAACGCACACAATGATACCGATGTTGGTTTTGAAATTGAAGGAAAACGATGAGCAGAAAAAAAGGCCTGCGGTTGTTTTTCTTCACAGTATGTACAACAACAAAGAGTCCTTGCGTCCGTTGCTTAAGGTTGCTACTATTCCATCCATTCTTATTCCTCGTCTGCATTATGAATTTTTTATAAGATAATAATATTTTAATTCTCATTTTTTTTTTATTGTTTGACATAATTCAGTATGAGTTATTGAATAATGTAACATTATTTAAAAAAAAAATCAATGATCATCTTAAATCATGGTAGAGAGTAAATAATTAGAGTAATTATAATCACTGATTCTTTCTTTCGAACTTGTTTTAGGCGTATGCTTCGCGGGGATATATTGCAATTTCGGTGGATACATGTTACCATGGAGAACGTTGCTTAAGGGACACAGGGGCTTATCGACATGTACGTCTTTCTTCTAAAAAAACACACCTAATTAATTAACCACTTTCTTTGTTAATACGGGTGAAAACATATGAGATGTGTCTATTTTTGTATGATGATAATAAAGATTAACTATTATAATATTTATTCAAATAAAATTTTATTATTATAACTTATATTAAATTATCATAAAAATTATGTACACAAAAGTATTTTAAACGTAAATCAATTTTATTAATTTTTATAATATTATTGTGGCTAATATTTTTATAAATAGTAAAAGTAATTGAGTTTAAAAGAGTAAAAATACATAGAATCGTTTAAAACATAAAAGGTAAAATAGTAAAAAATAGTTAGAAAGAAAAATCTTTTTATTAATAGTATAGAGAATACTAATCAAAAAAATAATTTTTATAGTTATCGATATGTATATTGTATTAATAGAGAGAGTTGTTAAGTATAGGTGTTATTTTGGAAGATAGTATAGAGTTTATACTACTGATTTGATTATTTTGCTTCATGTTTTTCTTTGCCTTATTTTCAGGTTCAGAATTCCTGGTGAAATGACGCAATTTTATTTAGGGACAAGTTTTAGCATAAACTCGTATTTGAAAATTTAAATGGTTTTGTTTGAACAACAAATTTTAGAAATTGATTTGCTTTTAAACTTTTTTGTTTTTGTTTTGCAACTCTAACTTTGTTGAATGTTAACAATTCAGTTTAAAATATTCATCTATGTTGCTCTTATTACGTTTACATTCAAAGTGATGGTAATTAAGTAGTTTCATAATATAGGAATTTGAAGTTAAAACATAGAATTTGGTTTGTAAATTAATTCAAATAACTTTGTAAATGAGTTCCAAACATAATAGTTGGATTACTATTTCAGTGATTGTAAACGGATAATTAGACTTGAAGAATAATGGTTAAGATTTAGGAGAAAAAATATATTGTTTTTCTGTAGTGTGGTCCTTGCATAGAGAAATTGACTATTTTTTGCTTACATATTTACCCATGATCACTTGGAAAGTTAAAAAATAAGGCATCTGTATAAAATTCAAAACTAACCAAGTTTTCTTCTACTTGTTTTGGCTGCAACTCTACCGTAAAAAAAAAATATATTCAGGCACTAGTTTATTCGTGGAGTACCCAGTACACTAGTCCATTCATATACGACGTGGTAATTTCTCATTAACTTTACTGATTATGCACTGTCAGGATAACATTATTAAAATTATTGTTCTCTATTTGTTAGTTTGAGATCGAATAATAAGTATTATATTATACTTATTAATCTATGATTAGATTACTGTATGTAACGGCTTTATATTATAAATAAATATCACATATTTCCTTATTATATTCAATTAACATTACGGCTTTGGATGTGATAAGTTGAAACCCTCAAAATTTATACAGCCATCCCGCAACCATATTTGTTAAATTTTATTCAATAATTTACTTTCTATTTTAATTTAATATTTTATTATTAGTTGAAGACAAATGGTTGTAATACAGAATGATTAGTGATATTTTAATCTATTTTTTTAATTCATGACTCTAATTATCCTTTAATTATCTAATTTTTATTTTTATAATAATATGATGTGATAATTGAAGAGTGATTAGAGTGGTAAAATAAAAATGAGTAAAAAAAAATAGATCAAATCATTATTATCTTACAGAATTTGGGTTGACAAAATATTTTTCCCATTTAGTAGTGTAACTTTTGGACATTCTTTTTATGAAATACAGTTAAAGATGGAATCACTTAATTTAATTTTTCTGAGCCAAATGATTTGTTTCAAGTGTGATTGTGATAGTTTAAGCTTACGATTTGTTCGGCTCATAAACGGTGTATTATTTCATGTTCTGGCAGGTTTTGGAATTGATTAAAATTGCAAATTATCTAACAACAAGAGAGGATATAGATCCTTCTAGAATAGGAATCACCGGAATATCACTTGGAGGTTGGTTGAGAGATGTAGAAATGATTATTTTCAATATGATATTCATCACTTGTATAATTCTTCTATGCAGGAATTCATGCATGGTTTGCTGCAGTTGCTGATGCTCGCTATTCTGTGGTTGTTCCTCTTATGGCCGTTCGGGTGACACTGAATGATTCACTGGAGCTTTTGTTTAGCGAATTGTGTTTTTTTAACAATGGCTCCAAAACTCATGTGCTATATATTGCAGGGATTTCGGTGGATAATAGACAACGATAAATGGAAGGGTCTAGTTGATAGTAGTATGAAGCCTTTGTTTGAGTGTATGAGAATGTTAAATGAGTTTTTGAAATTTCTTTTATGTTTTATCTGTTTACTTATCTTTTGATTTAGTTATATATATATATATATATATATATATATATGATAAATTACATGGTGGTCCCTTCAGGGACATCGATAAAATTACATGCTGAAGTGACAACAATGTTCTTGGATGCAGTTGTTCGTCATAAAATGAGTAAAGATGTTATTGACAAAGAAGTGGTGGAGAAGGTCAGTCCATGGCTTTGTATGAAATCAATTCCAATTCTGTCTCCAAATGAATTTCCTTATGCTTTGATGCAATTCTGCTTTAACAAAACATGATCGAGAATGCTTACCATGTATTTATCCCACTATTGCTACCTATATATTCATCAGCGGGACACAATTTCAATCTACAGTTTTGTTGTTGTTATTTTAAACTTTTGGCAATGGATACTACGAACTTTATTGGAAGTTTCACATCGATTATTCAGTAGTGATAAGATCAATTTAGAGTGTATAAATGAGTACAAACTTCACTTTACAAATTAGTTTTGTAGAGTTAACTTAGACTTAAAAGTACACTTTTTAATATGGTGTGAGAATCATTTCTATTGTTTGTTGGACATATTTGTCCAACTCGCTTTTGAACCATCCATTAATATCAAGTTGGTTTTATAGGGTTGAGTTAAGCTTAAAATCTCGTTTTTAATATGGTGTCAGAGCTATTATTAGAGCCTACCTTAGCTAGATTTGTTGTTTGTTAAAAATATTATTCCACCCGTTATTGGATCATCTGTTAATTTCAAATCTCATGGTCGAGATGCCGTAGGGGTGTTAAAAGTCTCATATCAACTAGTAAAAATGCTACAATATATAAGTGTTTGCAATCCTTATCTTATAAACATGTTTGATTAGGATTGAGTTAAACTAAAATCCACTTTTTATCAAACTGATCACATAATTATCAGGTACTTGACGGTATTGCTCCAAGTTTAGATTCCCAATTTGATGCACCCTATTCAATTCCAGCTATAGCACCACGTCCGTTGCTTATTATTAATGGTAAGACATTTATCATTTTCATTTAAACCGGCTACCTTATTCATATACAACTCATGTATTCACACAATTCAGAGTAACCTCACTGCTGCAGCATAAGGATTGTGCTTATTTAGTTCGTGTGTGTCTGTAAATAACATCATAGACCTTTGCATGCATACCTATTCATCTTAATTATTTCGTTCATTTAAAGTTTGTGAATATTTCTAAATTAACTTGTAATTGAAGTATTTGCTTGGGTTTTGGAAACTCTAGGTGCAGAAGATCCTCAGTGTCCCGTTGCAAGCTTGGATGTTACAAGGTCAAACGCTAGCCAGGCATACGAAGCGTTTCAGTGTTTAGATAATTTTAAGGTATGAACTGGTGTTTGTTGGTAACTTCGTTGAGGAAATGATACATTCTTATAGGGTTTTCCCTTGTCAATTTATTAAGAATGGATTTTACAATTGATTGCAACCTGTGATTTTCTGATTTATACCGGTTATAAAACAATCTCTTACAATAAAAATATGAATATAGATTTAGTTCTAACTTAATTTTACAAAAACTTACATGGTGAGACATCATAAATATAAAAATCACCTTTTGGAAAGTTTATTTTAAAATGAATGAGAGACGGTTGATATTAAGAATGTGGTATGAGAATTCAGATGGTTGGAGATTTTATACTAAGAGATAGAGTTTAAGTCTAATTTAATCCTATAAAATTAATTTGTAATAGATGAAATTTTTATTCATTTATTATGAAATTGTCTTGTCTTTAATCAAATTAATAATGACACGATAGACTTAATAAAATAAATTTTTTTGTTAAGATAGACTCTGACTCATAGCTCTAGTACCATATTTTAAGAGGTAGAATTTAAACCTAATTTAATCCACAAAATGGACTTGTAAAAAGGGTTTTTGTAACTATTTATATATAAAATTACATCTGGTTGATATAGGATCTCCGATATTCTATTTGGAGATGTATGGAAATATGTTTTGATGGGAAAGAAAGATGTCTTCTAGCTTTGTAGCAATGGCTGACTGATAATAATTGACTTCTTTTTTTGTCCATGTTTATAATTGGTTGCTTTTACATGCAGTTTATTGCAGAACCTGGAGTGGGACACCAATTAACAAAATTTCAAGTGAAGGAATCATCTGATTGGTTTGATAGGTTTTTAAAGCCTTATAGTTAGTGTCCTCAGATGTGTTAATAAATTATAAAAGGGATTGGTCTGACGCATTGCCTCATTCAATTCTCTTTTTGTGATTGTATCTGCCATGATATGAACAAACCAAAATGTTTTTTCCCTATCAAATATATCTTCCTAGTTCAAGATAATGCGATGTTACAGCACCTATATGTTAGATCCATCTTGTTGCCCAAAGGGAAATGATTCTTATTTATTCTACAAACTCCATTTTGTTGGAAAAATTTATCTCTACTTGTGATTCACAGTAAATGATGAATCAGACTGATTATGGTTTCCATCAATTTTCTAAGTTAGTACTGTTAATTTTAAATTTGTTATAAGTGTCATTTTTCTTAATCACTGTCCCTATCTAAAATGGGAATTGGAAAATACTAATTAATACAATTAGGGTAATAAATTTTTAAATTAAGATAAGTAGATCTTTTTTAGAGACTTAATTTAACTAAGTAATTTTTTTATGTGATATAAGTAAGGTAATTGTGTATATTACTTTTACTTTTATAGCAATAGTTTAATTTAATATTGTACTTTTATTAAAAAAATACATTTTACCTAAAACTTCTAAATTATTTTTATATCTTAATTTTCAAATCAAAATATTAAATCGTTACGAAATTGTTTTTTATGTATAAGGAATAAATAGTTTATGTCTAAAGATAAAAATGATAAAATATATTAGTTTTTAGAAATAAAAATTATAATAATTTTAAATTATTTGTAATATAAAAAGTAGCCATTATTCTTTCTTGTCCATTCTCATACAATTTAAAATTAATAAAATAACTTACTTAAAAAATGTTTAAATCCTTATAATATTGACCTATTTATTTTAAGTATAGAAGATCTCGTTACTTTTAAATCTTTGATTTCTTTTTGTTATTTTTTAGTTTATATAATATCAATTATATAAAATAATAATTAAAATAGTTAATTTTTTTGTTAGTGCAGTATCTTAATTTATAATATTAATTTTTTATCTTAATTATATTAGTTAATATTTTTTTATTTTAACCCTATGCCAATCATACTTAAGCAAATCATTAAGATTGTCGGTTATTAAAAATTATATTTTTGCAGATAAAAGTAAATATTTCCGAATTAATAACAATTGAACTTTTAAAAATCATATTTTTGTGTTGATATCTTTTATCTTAAACTCAAACCAAACAAGCTAAATCAAATGCATTTCCTAATTTTATTATGAAATCGTTTTATCTTAACCATCCTTTTTCATTCCCTATCTTTGCTATCACACTCAATAAACATTCATTCCCTATCTTTCCTATCACATTCAATAAACGAAGTTATACACGAAATTATCTCTTATACAGCCTGTAACCATGAAACTAGAGGAATAAAATCATAAATGATCATATAAATTTATTCAATTAACTAAATATTGTTAGTTACAAGCATTATTATGTTTTCTAATACATCCACTCTGTTACTTTAAAAAAAAAATCACAAAATGGGCAAGACAATAAGAAAAGCCGCTTTTATTAAAAATGTATTCCAAAACCTCTACTCGTACCAATTAAAAGTGATTCCGTTGATTAGTATAATCCAAGCAGTATAATCCAAACGCTTTTAGAATGCCTTGGACTCAATTTTTTGCAAATTGCACTAACTTTATAATAGTTGAGAATCAAACTATGGAATGCAAGTTCAAAATGAGACTATTTAAAACTGAAGCAATTAAGGTATTATTGGAATATATTTGAGTTCAATTCCGGCATGAATCCAGATATACGAAGTCACGGATACAATCTGTACAAGTCACTACTACTACTTTAACACACATCATTAACACAATCAATATCATGTCTTAAAATGTATACATTTCAAACAAATGAACATTATACCAAAGAAGTATTGTATCTATTGTTAACTTGTTAAACAAGTTATCCAAAATCATTCAGCCTTTCTTTGGCATTGCTGCGAGTCTTGTGTACATTTTTGCCATGGATTGGTAGCCTCTAACATCACCTGAACGCAGAAGATTGCCTGTAACAAAAAAATAAAATAAGTGGCAGAAAAAGATATCTCCTTTCATCCTCGTCAATACCATTACAAGTTTTTCATCCTCACCTTTGTTAGTACTAGATGAAAAAAAAAATGAAGGATAGTTTTGGGCTGAGCTGACAGCTTAAGGATTTGAAGTTTTTTAGTTTGCCATCAATATCAATAAATCCTTGAATTTCCCAACACATACCAATGTGCTCTTGTGATAGTTTTTAATCATCAACAAAAGTCTAGTAATATACATGAGAATTCATACATCACGAGCAATTAAAGGCAACAAATGAAACATATGATTCTAGTGCACCAACTTCCCATCCATTCTCTCAAGCACAATTGAACGTATAAAAAAGTGCTTTCGAAAGTTTTCAACCCTCAAATCTAATTTCAATTAGGTCCCATAGTCAAGGCAAAGTACATTACAACAGAGTATCACATGAATTCGAGTTTCTTTCTTGCAGTTTTTCTAGTCATTTGCGGGAAAGAGATAGGACAATAAAATCCACACAAGAGACAAATGAGAAAACAATAGAGTGGAGAAAGTTTGTCAACCTGAATCACAATTCAGTGGGCTGTCAGGTTCTGGATGGGCCATCAAAGCAATTATAGCCCTGCAGACAGATTGAAGTGTCCAAGCTGGGCTCCAAGCATTTTTCAAGATATCCAGACAAATCTCCCCAGTCTGGAAAATTACTAGATGTTTAACCAATTGTCATGGAGGAATCTCAAGAATATCAAATCCAATAGAAAAAAAAATGTATCCATTAACCTATAAAGAACAGAAGAAAAAGAAAAAAAAATAATAATGGACAGGCAATTAAAATCAAATCAAAGGCTTTCAATTTCTAATTAGTTGTGAAACTTAAAAGGGGTTAATTAATAGTATGCATTAGGTTTCTTTAACTTATCAGCTTCCCATAAAAGTTTAGCATTATTGGCCTTTTCATCATTGAGAAGGTAACTAAACCATCTGAGAGTCGAGTCAAGTCTACGAGTATGGTACTATATACAACTTTTCAGATGAAGTAACTCTTACGAGTTTACGTCGAGTCTACGTAGACTCTCAAGTCTGATAACCTTGTCTGAGACCAAGCACAAACACTCATCATTTATAAACATCACATAAGTGCACCAAAGAGTGAAATGGAATTGGAGCTTGAATTTGGAATTATGACATTTAGAAATTTATCTAGAATTAGAACAACAATCTTAAGTCCAATTCCATGGAATTCTAGTATAATTAAAGCCAACATATCTCTGCCTCCAACCTCTACCCTCTAAATTACAATTCCTAAATTCATTCTCACTATTCTGTTGTTCCCACTGTTTATGTTGCTCCAGCTACCAACCATCAATGTCATCACCACCCCACCCTTGCTGTCATGGTACCACCACTCAATAATTGCTGTTGTCATTGGCATTACTACTACTATCAAGGATTTCTACTGCGTCGCCCCCACCACCTCTGGATGTCAAAATTGTGATAGTCATTGTTACCACCAACATCCCCCATTTCCATTGATAACTACCGCCACTCCTACCATCACTGATAACCATTGTTGCACATCAATACCCATTATCCCCACCACCACTCCTATAGTTATTGCTACCCTCTTCACCTCCCACATCATACTCATACAGATAACTAACCCTAATTTAAAATGACCAAAAATGCAATTCATATTAAACATAGAATTATAGTTTTAATCTCTATTTCCTTACACAATCCAAACATGGGAATTATAACTTGAAACCAACCAGAATAGCAATTATAATTCCAAACCAATTAGAATAGGAGTTGGAATTACAATTTTGAATGCAATTCCAATTCCATTCACCAAACTAATCCAGAAAAAACTTTTAGTCTATGTATCACTTGGAAAACTTCAGCAACCATTCATCAGTGAAAATAGTGAAAAAATTAGTATAATGTAATTCTCCTCAGAAATCACACTCGCTATTTCATAACTGATAAGGTACACCAGTACAAGAACAACAGATACGGACAGATCCATCCTACCTTAAAGTGAACATTTGGATGAAATATTTTTGTCAAAAAGCGGACTTGAGGAGGCTGTAGAGGATACTGCTCCGGAACAGAAAAAGAAAGCTGGAACACCCCTCCCTCGTAAGGAGTCTCAGAGGGACCCTAATTGTAAACAAAACAAACCCAAGGAAATGTGAGAATCATCACAAACAGGTCGTAATCAACAAAGTCCTGGTTACCACTCAGCATACCTTGATAAAAGCCGTCCATTTAAAAATGTTAGATTCATCACAGACTAGTTGAATATCAGGATCAGCAGTCTTTTCTCGCTGCACCTCATGATACTCCTTGAACAGTCTTGCCTTCGATGCCTGCACTTAAAACACACGTCAAAAATCTCAAACATCTAATTATTGAAGAATCAACCTTAAGACAAATGCAAGCGATGACATCAAAACCAAAACCAGGTACAAACAAGCCACCGAAGTGAATCCAAAACACCTAGTCTAACAGATAACCCACACCATAAAAAATACATATATTCACATTAATTGCACATCATCATCTGCTATTCACACCGATAGATTTACTCGCAACAATTGCATCTATCACAAACTCTCAACAGAAAACGGAAACAAAAACAAAAGTACCAGAAACGAACCTGCATGCTGAATTGCAACCTGAAACACAATTTAGCTGTAGTGTTAGGAGATTGATATATTTGAATATGGGCGTGTGAACAAATTTGAGAAAGCTCAAACAAGATTCAAGGAACAGAGCATCTTACCGCGCGAGACTTTATTTCGCGAAAAAGAAAAAATGAATATAGAAAGAATTGATGTATAGTGTTGGGAGATTTGTAGATCGGGAAATGAACGAAAAAGTAAAATAGAAATCTGCAATGAGCAAACCCTAAAATAATGGACCCCACCAAGAAGACTATAGTCTGGAACACATCTAGCACCCCATCGGTAAATAAGAAAGAATAGATGAACCAAATCTAGTAGCAAACATGTAAGAAAAATACATGTTAAAGGTTTTATGACTATTTTATAATTATAATCTAATTGAAATAATTGATTTAATAATAAATCAAAGATTATTATGTAATTAAGTTGTAATATTAAAATTGAATTTAAATGTTTTAATATTCAGATATTAAATTAGATTTTTAATTTTTAAATAGTACATTGATACTATGACATACATTTAAGAACTAAATTTGTTTTATTTGTGTAGTTATTAGTTACGAAAAATAAATAATTTAAATAAATATTGACTAATTATTTATTGATAAATTTATATAAAATTTAATAAATATGGTAGATAATCTTCTCCAATCAAATTTAAAATTGGATTTTTAAAATTTGAGTTTTATTATAAATATTAAATTTAGTTAAAGTTTAAATTTCTCATATATATATATATAGATATATTTATAATTAAGTTTTTATTAACAATATTTGTTTACTTGTGTACTCAAATTTTTCATATACTTCTCAATTCTTACTAATTGATTTTTATTTTAAGTAAGGTAGTGCATCTTATTTTGCATGGTTATTGTTTTTTGTTTATACATGGAAAATAAAAATGAATTAAGTTTTTTATAAGTTTTAGAGCACCACCGTCAATTAAGATGAAGTGAGTAGGATTTATGCAAAATCTCATACAGAACACCTCGTAATTAAACAATAAAAAAATAATTTGCAAAACTCCAGATATCTTTATAAAAATAATAATATTGTTTTATTTTATAAATTAAATGTTAAAATAAAAATTAAGTCTCATTGTGTTTTGTTTAACAATATAAAGTCAAATTCCAATTTATTATAAAACCTTAATTGAAAAAATATTATTATAATCAATAGAACGGAATTTTTGTAATAAGAACTTTCAATTAAAAATATTTAAATTGATAAAAAAACTTCAAATTAAATTAAGTCATTATTTTATTTTATTTTTCATGTGAAAAGTAAAATAATAGTTAAATCGCACCACTTAACTACAGAAACTTTAGTTAAAATTATAAAAATTTTGTATTATCAATCAAACCAGCTTTTTTTTTTAATAGAAACCAAATTAAAAATATTCATATTTATTAAAATGTAAAACTTAATAACGTTTCAATATTACATGTTATTAAGACAAAATTTAATATAATTAAAGAATAATAATTAAAGTACCTCTATTTCTTTATATAAGTTTTCTCTTATGTCTAATATGTTTAAATAATTCTTTTTAATTAAAGTTTATTACAAATCACTTATAAGAGAGAAGTACTAATATTGTATAACTTTATTTTTCTAATTCTTTTTAAATTTATACTTTAACTAAAAAATAAATAAATGAAAAGTTTATAAAAGGCTATATTAAATTTTTATGAAAAAATAAATAAAAAAACACAAAATGTCCTCTACAAAAATTGCAAGAAACAAGGATAAAAAGATGTTATTATTGGAGGATTCGTTTTAATTTAATAATAATTTAATTTAAGTAATTTTCATAATACTTTTAAATTCATGGTTATTGGGCACCTGGACTCCCTGAATGCTTCTAACCCCCACAAAGTCAAGCTAAAGAATCCCTACTGGCTGAAGGATCGTAAACACGTACGTGGATTTGGATAAAGCAAATCTATGTTCACACCTACGAATTCATCTACGAGTTTAAAATTAATTGAGCATGCGAATTCGTTTAATACAACTAGAACCGGATCTTCTAGTCCAGTACTTTCCTATAGAAAAAATGTACATAATCTATTACCAATTGCCAGACAATGAACACTATGAGACTATAACAAATTAAATAATGTATTATGTACATATATTATTATATTTATGTAAAAGAAAATGAAAAAATTAAGAAAAAGGAGAAAAGATTTATAGCAAACAAGTGAACAATGCAAACCCCATTACAGTTTTACATGCCACCAGTAGGTTTTGGTTTCACTTTTGCCATGTTAACAAGGTCCCCAAATAAATTATCCTCTGGTTTGGAAGGCTTCCCAGGTGGCACATAGGATGTAGAAGAAACCTGGTAAGAATTTCTCAGAGCACCATCATCTCTCATTGATAAACCATACATTTGCTGCTCAACAAATTGAACCGCTGGTTGCTGACCATAGCCATATCCTACGAATTGGTTGCCATACATTTGTTGAGGATACATGGAATGCATTGGATGTGAAGCCATACCCATACCCATACCCATGTAAGGACTGGGAACACCCTGAATATGCTGCGGGTATAAGCCTGATTGATTACTTTGAACATTGTTGTTGATTGTTGAGATATGGCTAGCATTTGGCTGCATATACATTCCAACAGCCTGGTCATGCGCAGCAGCTTGAGGTCCCTGAGGATGTGCAGCACTATGTATATGGGTCATTACCACTTGAGTCACTTGCATTGGTTGTTGTGGGTATTGACTGCCTACTACTACTGGACTATCATTGTCTGTGGGTTGTGCTTCCCACGGAGGTGGCGGAAATGATCCACCATTTGGTGTACCTGTAAATCGAAAAAAAGCTGAATGATGCGAAATATCTCAAATATGAGAACCCAGCAAAATACAGCAAGCCAATTCGGAAAGAAAATATTGAAGAGATGAATTTGCCATTAACCAACTTAAAAGCAGCAATCAGGGGTCAGAAATCAAAAATTCATCACAGCAACTGCTAAAAAGAAGAGAAAGCATTAAGTGCACCGTGAACTGGAGAAGGAGACTGTTGCTGCTGCGCAACCTGACCATTCCAAGAAGGACCTGTGCTCTGCATATAAGGTGATTGCTCAAACCGAGGCGATCCAACATTTGGCCCACCTCCATTGGGGTAAAACAGCCCTTGAGATATGAAAGTCTGCTGCTGTTGACATTGAGGAGAAAATGGACTGGTTTGACCGGCAACATTAATTGGCTGGAGATTATTGCTTCCATTAGAAAACATATCAAAAAGAACAAGGGCATTCTGTTGAGACATAGGGCTAGGGCTGGGGCTGGCTGGCGGCTGTTCGCCTAAAGGGACGAGAGCAAGTGAAGTCTCTGCTTTTGGTGAGTTATAGTCGTCACCACTGAGCAGGTCCACTTTAGGATCAACCTTCGCCGGGGGAGCTGATTCATTTGATGTTGGGGGCGCTGGAAGCAGTAACTGGTTCAACGATTGAGACCCAGTTTCAGCATTAGCAGACGACCTGCAAAACTATATTAAAATGAAAAGCCGTAGAACCAGAAGGCGCCATACGGATTAAGTCAACCTGGAATATAATTTCATACACCGATCTACTCCTGAACAAAAATGAGATTCAACAACAATTACGTGAAACGAAACAGAAAGATGCAGACTTCTGACAATGGACGGCAGATAACACTCCCAGCTACCAAGATCAAATATGAAGAATGACAAAAACTAAAGTATCCAAAATAAAATAATAGCACAAAAAGTCCCAAAGCCTTGACCTGTAAAGACCTTATTCCACTGACAAAAATACAAACAAATATCTAGCTATTCATGGCACTTAGTTTGGAATTTATTTTGAATATAAAACTTACTGGGTAAAAACAAATAACAAATGGAAATGAATTACGTATTCCAATATGGTATAAAAATTATTTGATTCTCCTCCGGTGAGACTGATAGAATCATATGTTAATGAATGCAGAGCAATAATAAAGTGCAACAATAAACACGAGAAGACCTTCCATCCGTCTGTTTACTGGAATCTCCAAAATCAACCAAAGGACCAAAATCTGCAACTGCTCCAGTAGGTGCAGTCTTCAGATTCTCAGTATGATTTTGAGCAGGAGTTCCTGAAGCAGAAGTTCCTGAAGTAGAAGTTCCTGCAGCAGAAGTTCCTGAAGCAATGGATTCATGCTTGGCCAGGACACGCTGAAGATCATCATTCAGCGATAGGCCTTGGCATAGCAATGATTCGTCCCTGTAAAAGTAGATAAAATCTAACCATTATTAACAGGTTTTTTCCTTTAGATTTAAAGAAAACTAAAAATGGAGTTCACATGTAAAAAGTATATAATATATGACAGCAATTGCTTTGTAATATATTGAAAACGGGATGTGGCCTTACGAAGTTGAATTAACAAGGTGTACCACTCTCTGTTTGTATGTTCGACATTGCTCCACTAAATCAACAATAACTTCCTGCTGAAGACCCTGAAAATAGAATACAAAAAATGTCACATTCAATAGAAGCCTTACAACAACGACGACATCCCTGTAGTTGAGGTCGACTGCATAGATCATGCAATGCTTCAACATGGTAAAGGCCCTGAGCTTCAAAAATATTCTTTACTCAAGTACATCAAAAGTTGAAAATTTGGATTGAAGAACTTACTTCTTTGTTACCAGGGTCCAATGCATTGAGCATTTCTGCTAGAACATCCATAATACCACGTGCATTTTGAATTTCTGACAAACTGGCAATAGAAAGTCCAACCAAAACAAATCAAGGCATCATTATTGACCACAGTCTGTACCATGTAGCATAATTTTGTCATCATCAAAATAATTAAAGAAATGATAATGAAAAATCTATTATTGGATACTGTGTCCCATGACAAATCTGTTTAGTGAGATTCGCATGAAATTCACACAATAATAAAGAACAAGGTATACTACCAAGTGCCCAAGCACACTAGTTAAAGAGAATTTATTACACCCTATAAAATGCTTTAAAAAGAAAGAATCAGATGATTTTCTGTATGTTTTATGTCAATAGAAAATTTGAGAAATTTATCTGATATCTTTATCTTTTATCAGTTTAGTGAATCGTAGATGATGATTAAGAATATATATTTATTTTCTATTATATGATTAGTTTCCTGACTTGATTAGTATTTGGGTAATTATAGGTTTATTATATCGTATAAATAGGAATATTATCTCCACTCCTAAAAATAGAAATGACATCTCGTATATCTATTTGTATTTTCTGTATCGAGTCTATATAGAATAGTCTTTTTATTATAAACTCTTGTGTAAAGCTAGAAACAAAAAGGACGCTTGAAAATTCAATTACTTATCACTTTGATACTTCATCTAGAAATAATAAAGAAAAAAAAAAAGTGGATAAAAATGAATAGCGAATTATTAAAAATTTAATCCTCCTTTATGAAAAATCTTGCATATTTTCTTTCACTTGACACCGTCTCCCACAAACCACCTCATTTTGCTAGAATTGGTTAAAACAAAAATGATGCAACAAACCATCTTAATTGATAACAGTTCACAATGCTATTCCAATTATAAATAAAAAGAAAGTGTATGGCTTCAAAATGTGACAACTGAGCTACAAAGAAAAATATAAACCGGTAATAGATAGTAATGATAATGAACTACATAATACATTCCATCAAAGAAAAGTCTGAATGCATGAGAATAAGAAGCCCATAGATGAGCGTCAAGCAATATGAAGTTATCAACATATAAGTCAACTTCCACATACATGATGACAAGACAAGAGATAGAAATGCACCTTAGGGCTGGAAACTCAGAATCTGCAGAGGACTCAGCTGTGTCTTGTTGAGCAAAAGTATCTCGTATATTTTGAGGGTATGATGACAATGGTTGTGTTTGTAGAGGTGTGAATACAGGTGCAGATCGCTCAGACCTATGGGGGAATACTGCCCCAGCACGCTGAAACAAACAAATCCTTTATAGAACAAAAGGAATAGATAAACAAAATTAAACTTAAAAAGATTTATGAAAATGTCCTGATTGTAACAATGAATACTCAAAATAAAAACCCATATAACCAATCAGATAATGAGAATTATGTCCAAAAGAAAAGTAGCAAGGGCCTCCTTTAAGAACTGTATCTCCTCATCCTGTTTGTAATCTATAAGCAGAGTTGAATTATTTTGTAAGAAAATCTCAATGCAAATAAGTTGATGAACATACCACAAGCTCCTGGTATGCTGCATAATACTGTGGATATCTTGATCTTGGCCCTCCAAAAGCCTCTTGCCAACTATCTATAAGAGCCAATATCTTCTCTCGGACATGATAATTGGTCTACAGTTTTCATAATAAATATGATAAACATGCTTTTCACGATGAAGTCTCGTATAAAATAGGAAGGCTCTGGAAACTTCTAAGAAATATCAATACCTTTTTCTTCGCTATTTTAACCATCTCATGAAGAACATCTCTCTCGGCAACATGCATGTGAATAATGTCTCCACAATTCTTAATTATTGTCTCCAGCAGCTAAAATATAGCAGTCGAATTGATAAACAGATGAGTTTTTCCAATATTAAAGACGAAACATGTATTTTCATTATAGGCAGGCTATACAGAATCCTCCTTATCTAAGCAAACCTAATTTATACAGCTCTATGGTATTCTCAGAGGGAAAGGAACTCAAACATACAGACAATCTGAACAAAGAACAGCATCTGCCGCATGTAACATTCTATTTCCATGTACATCACAATGTTGACTTTTACTTAAAGCTAATCGAGTATTTTTTCGTCCCAAAAACATAATTATCAGCTCAGCTTGTTAAGTATAATAAGTTTAAAATAATGATAAAATGGAATTAAAAAGTATAATTCTTCCCACTCCATTTTCCAGAAATGGTATGAAATCTTGGTTCTGTTTCATTATAAAATTTCCGAAATAAAGGAATGAAATTTTATTTCACTCTATTCCAATCCATCTCATTCCGTTATATTTCATTGTGTACCACTAATCCAAACATAAACATTAGTAAAGTACCATCTCATGGCAGACATATCTAAAATAAATTCTACAATTTCTTTCCAAGCTGAAAACAACATACAATATAAAACAATGCTGTTTGAACATTCTAGAGGAAGAGTCCTTTGCAACAGTTCAGCAAGCATACCACAATAACTGAATAAACATAAAAAAGAGACTCATACTAAAATTTCCATTACATAGTCCCCAAATAATAGTCAATAGATAACAAAAGCTTCCAGCCAGTTATTTATCGATCAACAGCAAGAAATCAATCCAAGGAATCATACAAGTTGAAAGTTTTCTTCTCTTCCAACAATCTTTTTACATTAATTGACGAACATATATGGTAGTTGGGGAATGTGTGATGACATTGTTAGGCCCATAGAAGAACATGTCTTAGATGTGGCTAAGATTCCTAAGACGTGGCACATGTGTGAGTATAAGGCCGTGTTGTATACATACCTTAGTCAGTTGTTTGTAAGAGTCAACTTTGGATTCTTTAATCGTACCTGGGAGAAAGCCACTTCCTCTGTTTGGAATGTTGACTATGGGAACTCTTAAAGTTCTATCTCTTGGTTTCAAGAAACTTCTTCTTGTTCTTTCCCAAATCTCTCTCTAACATCTTTTTTCCTTCCTAATTCTTTCAGTCCCTAAAGACATCTATTATTACTTGAATCTATAATCAGACAAGCATTTTACTATAGGCTCTTAGCTTATTGTTGTTTTAAGGAAATGTCTATTTCGGACGATTAGAGAGAAACATTAAATCATACTTTACTGTTGAGTAATCTAAAAAAGTGAATAAATAAAAGAAACAGTGACCCTAAAGCAGATTGAATAATGTATGAAATATATGAGCTTACAGTTAATGCACTTATTTGAACTCTAGGAACTTTACTTCCAAGCCGCTTCTTTATACCTTTAACAACATCCTTTGTTTGCCTGATAAATCATATAACCAAACTGAGTTAGCAAACTCTCAAAGCCCAAACGAAGAAACAAAATTAAAGTTTTAAACAAAAAAATTGCAGTTAAACATTTATATCTGTTCCAGCTCATCCCAGGTAAGTATCAATGGGCGCCATGAATATTTGCCCCACAGTCGGATGCCACGCCTCAGTTAAGACAGAAGGAACCTGGAACGCCTACCCCATGTTGGCCCTAGCAAACATCGCACCATTGATTATCTAGAGCATTCATTCCATTCCAGTACATGGTAAAAAGGAAGGTACAGGTCGCATTTATGAGGTACTTCCCATTCAATAAGGCCCGTATAACTTTTTTCTGCCACATAAGTCATGCCTTGTAATATAAGAACCTCTAGTGGCACCTGGTCATTGATCTTAGCCGAGACAAGAACTATTCAACGGTCCCCTGCCTTTACCGCCAAAATAGGGCTGTCTATCACCACCAACCTACTGGATTTCGTAACTATCATGCATCCAAAACCTACCACCTTTAGTAGTAAGATCTAAGATTCCACATATATTGTTACTCTTGCAAAATAACTCTTTAACTTGGACATTAATGTCTTTGCAGGTATCAGCCCACCTTCGCTGTGCAGTGCCGTGTCCAACCCTCGTGAAGCCATTCGTCATCAAGAGCAAAATTGATATATACCCCGTTCCGAACTACTTCAGACCAACACCCGTTAAAAAAAGAAAATTCCAGTTCCAAACTGTGGAAACTCAGAAATGCATAGAAACATAAACAACGAACAAAAAGAGATCTGCCGCTTCTTCCCATAAACTAAAAGACAAAAGCAACTCACAATCAACTTGGAAACAAGAAATAGGATTTTTCAGATATAATTCCAAATTACGAAACGTAACCTGATGAGCACAAACACAAAAGTATTAACTCCTATAGGGTTTAAAATGTCCCCTACAAAGGAGCTGACAACTTATAGCAACCAGAAGCAAATTCGACATAAAACAGCATCAGCCGAACAAGTGGATCATGCAGAATCCATAATAGCTATCTACTATCCCTATCCCCAATTGATCAATGAAAAACGGTACTCAATCCTCAATCAATAAAGTGAAATTTCCTATTTGAAATTCCTCTGTTCGATTACTGTTACAGATAATAAAACAATGCGAAGTTGAAATCCCGACTCCCGACGATCATTGTAGTTTAATAAATAATAAAGCAGAGGAGACATACGATAGAAGGAAGGGAAAAAGACAACTGCTAATCTTCATCCATGAACTCTAATTCACAATTCAACTCTACAACTTATCTTACCACGTCAGAATTCATTCATAACAGAAAGCGAAAGAAACTATAAATCTCGCTCGTGCATTTTTTTGTTCATAATAATTCTGCAGTAAACCGCAGAAGCAAAATAGAACTATTCTATCAAAACAAAAACGAAGAAAAAAAAAACGCGCGCAGAAAAAAAAAAAAAAACGCGCGCACTCTTGATAACGTCGAACATGAAGAAACAGCGAAAATCCGAAGGTATACATACCCAGGGTCGCGATTGAGTATGTCACAGATCTCCATGTTCAAAGCCCAATCAGGTCCCACAAGCATGCTGCTTGTGGCACGTTCAACTAAGGGATTCACCATCGTTTCTCGCCGGCCACGAGAGTATCAAAATGTTTTCCGGTGCGATGAGAGAGAGGTTCCGGTGATCACACAGAGATATAAGTAACGGCCACCCTCCCTCGGTCTCCAAAATCAATAACAAAGTTTGCTACTACGTCGCTGAATGAATAATTCCGTTGAGGTAAAGTAGGGGTAGAATTGGAAGTGAGAAAATCACATACCAATTATAAGAGTCCACGTGGCAGTGTGAAGGCGAGCTTCGCTATGCCACACCTGAGATACAGTTCAGAAACAGGATTTGCATCTGCTTAGTCAATCAAGTTTGAATATAAATGCGGACGTTGTTTCCGCAAAACCATAAAAAGGAGAATAATTATGATTAATTAAAAAAAATTAGAAAATATCAACCGAGTCTTTCGTTTTGTAGGTATTAACTTTTCTTCATTAATCTCAGATAAGTAACATTTCTCTTTTAATTTAGATCCTTTTAGGAAATAACTAAATTATATTTATACATAATAATCCTTTTTTTTCTCCAAAATTTAGTCAGACCTTTATACACACATTTTATATGATTAATATATAATATATAATTAATACAGATTTCAACTCGTATAAAAAGAGTTTTATAACAATTCACTCGATCGGAATTGTATTCTTTAATCATGAATAATAGTAGAACATTTTCCAGACATGTAATACCTTAACAAATTAATATTTTTTTAATATTTACACAAAATCACAAATTATGAGTATTGGTTGCTTATGGATATTGTAAACTTCTTATAATTTTTTTCACCAAAAGTATAATATAGTTCAATAAATTAGATTTCTATTCGTTGCGAGTAAATTTTTATATGGTTTGTTTACAATGGCATGAGTTGTAGTAGTTGCTTTATTATTTCTTATGTTAATTTAATATGTTTGTAATGTATACGGATGTCAAATAATTATAATAAAAAATAAATAAAAAGGTAAAATAAATTTAATTCCTTGTATCAACTATAAAAATGGCTTACCCTTAATCTAAAATTAAGTTTTTAATAAAATATACGAGATTAACTTCAACAAAAAAGTTAATTTTAAATTATATAAAAAAAAACTCATTTTATTTTGGCTTGGTTCAGTCATAATTCAACAAAGCTCTCTCAAAGCTTTCATATAAAAGAAAATCTTCATAAATTAAGGAATTATAAACTCAGTGGAGGAATTATAAACTCAATTGCTCAATTCCTTTGTCATTGATAGTTTTTTAATACACAACAACCTATTGATATAACCAATGGACAATGGAGGGTGTTACGAGAATTATCCCAAATAAAATATATCAATAGAAATAATAGTTTACGAGGTTATGTATTTTATGCAATTTATTTATGGTATCATTTTATCTTCTATAATGTCGATATAAACTTTCTCTTTACAAAAGTTAACAACACTGTACTGGTGTAAGAATCTCATTGATAAATAATATGATATGCCTCATTCATATCTAGATATTTACTAGTACTAACATTTATGCATAGTATTGTGGTTATCAAATGAGTCATAATCACAGCTCATCACAATAAATATACTTTATAATTCATGCTTTAAATTAAAAATTTGTATCTCTTACACGGTGAATGTCCAACAGCAAAATATATATTAATTTAAAATCATTTCTCACAATAATGTACAATAATGTACATTCATGCTACATTCCTTGATGTTGTTGACATTATTCAATAAACGTCAACACATAAAACATTATTACTTCACATATAATAAATCAATAAAATATGTTGAAGAAACTGTAGCTAAAATTAATAGAATTAAGAACTCGATGACTTGTATTATTAGGGCAACTTTCATGATTAATTAAAAATAAGAAGAGACAGAAAGTATAAAATTGTGCTTAGTTAGAAGGAAACAAATAGGATCACCTTTTTCAAGGCAAAATGGCTTAAACAATACTCAGTACATACGTATATTCTCTATGGCATAAAAAATCTTTGCACCGAAATGAATTGTATTTATTTTATATATAATTTTTTGTTGTTTTATATAATAAACTCTTGTACGTATCTCGTGATAACATTTTTTCAAAAACAGTGAAGATGAACAGTTTATATAAACACTCTTATTAATACTCTATTTGTATTTGTTTTTATTGATTTATTGTAGGTGAGGAAGGAAAAGTTAAGTGAGTAGGTCAATTGGATCGATCAATTTAAAGATAATTGTACAAATGGATTTGAGGGAAAAGTGAGAGAAAAGTTACCGCGCCTTATATACAATTATGATTTAATCCTCATGATACTTAAAAAAAAATTGCCTTGAAAGATTATGATTACAAAAAAATATATGTAAGGCCAAAGAACCCAAAATTGACTCTATTGTAATATTAAAGATAGGAGAATCAATTTCTATATTTCCAAAATCAACTATCTTTTTCATGTACATCTAGTGACACTATTAAATTATTTTGAAATATATAGTGTTTTATGTTTTGTCAAATATGTATTTTTTTAATCTGAATTTGGTCATGAATTTTGAAAAAAATGATACCATCTATTTTCTTTTTTGGTTAAATTTTTTAATCAAATCAAGGTTTTTTTTTTATCAAATTTAAAGATGGTTTGTTTTGTTGGTATAATTGACATAATCATAATGTCAATTTTTTGATGAGAAATTCTTATTTCAGTTTAAGAAATTTAACAAAATTACTAAATTACATCAATTTTTACAAAATTGTGACGAGACTAAACAAAATAGAGAACCAACTTGACGTTTTTAAACAAAAAAATGAATCAAAAGAGTAATTTAACAAACATCACATCTCTACATCCCCAAAATATTGGTTGAAGATTTGCACTGAGACCAAGCCACCTAACTCGTTCTTCAACCCAATTAACTCATTTTGTCTTTTAGTGTGATTGACTCGTTTCAATTTTTAGCCTTGACTGAATTATCTCAGATTTTGATCCCGAACAACTTGACTCTATTTTCGACTCAAATTGAATGGATCCAGCCTTTAATATGGCTCGAATGGGCTCAACCTTATGTCAAAATCAACTCGTTTATACTCACTCGTCTCGATTTCATACCAAAATAATTCGACTTGACTTTCATATCAAAACAAATTATTTTAATATAAAAATTTTAATTCTTTTTAAATAAATAAGTTATCTTTCTAAATTACCTAATTCAAATATAAGGTATTTTAATTTTAACCTACATGTAATTTGTAGTTGCCTATACCAAATTCAAAACTTCTATTTATAATCTATAATAATATATAAAGGGGATTTCTCTTTTTGTGTCCATTTTTCATTTTTCAATTTTATCCTTAACTATTACTTCAAAAATTAATTATTTTATAATTATTTATTTTTATATGTTTTTTAAATATTTTTTATTTTGACCATTATTCTAAAATTTTTTGAACAGTTGTTTTATTCAACAACTATTTTAAAATTTATTATATATATTTTAAAAATAAATATTATTATTTTTATAAAAATTAAAAAAATATGAATATACATACACGATAGTGCCTGTTCTCGATAGTGCCTGTTTTTGCTAGTATTTAGTGTAAAATCCTGTTAAAAAATCGATAGTGCCTATTTTCGCTAGTATTTACTGTAAAATCCTGTTAAAAAAGTACAGTTTGACGTTTTCTGAAAAGAAATATGGGTTGAAATTTTTGAAATATACCAGTAGTGCTTCTTATAAATTTTTGGATGGTTATCTGGAGCATGGACAATTTATTTATTTAAATATTTATTTGGTTTAATTAATTTTATGATTTAGATATTTGTAAAGTTTTATCTAATATTTCTTTATTCTTAATTTAATTCCTCCTTTATTTAAGACTGCATTCTCAACGATATAAAATCATACATAATTTTTATTTTTCAAAATTTGTATAAATTATTTTTAATTTTTTTTGTTAGACAACTTTTTCTAATACTTGAATAGACTCCATTGTCATGTACAGAGAGTCCAAAGTTCGAATTTAGTCAATATCAGTGTAAAAATACCTAATCGATAAATTAGTTTTATACACTTAAATCTGTACGTTACATATATGCTTTTTTCCATGTAAACGTCAGATTTGGCTTTTAGTCTCTGTATTTTCTTACTAACATATATGCTTTTCTCACCAGAAACTTTTATACTCATTGCTCTCACAAATCCTACATAAAACAACGGTGTTATTATGTTTCAATGTCTATATACAGTAGTATAGTTTTTTGTTTATAAATAAAAATATATATGCATTATTTTTTTATTCTATATGAATTTTTATTATATAAAAAATAAAATAATTAAATATATTGTTTATCATGCATTGTACTAAAATTAATTATATGTAAAATATGAACCATTTTTCTTTTTTTATTTATGTGGTAATCACTTTTTCATATTTTTTTCTTTTTTTTTCTACTATGTTTTATTTATTCCATATGAAATTTGTAAAGTAACTTAAATATAATCAGAAATCAAATAAGAAAATAATATATGTACTTTCAACCAAAAATTTATATTATCTATACTATTATATCTACACTTTTATACTATATTGTTGTATAAAAATTGATTCCTTTAAGTATATATATATATATATATATATATATATATATATATATATATATATATATATATATATATATTTTTTTTTTTTTTTTTTTTTTTTTTATTTTTTTTTTTTTATTTTATAAAAAAATATTTATTTATATATATAAATAAAAATATATATATATATATTTATTTTTTTATATAAATATATAAATATATATATTTTTTTTTTTTTTTCTTTTTCAATACTACACTTTAAGTTTATATGCGTTCTTTTTCTTAAATTTACCTCAAGTGAATTTTCTAAATTTAACTATTTCTTAATTTATTTTTTTAATTAAACATATAAAAAATTATCTACAAAATAAACAAAAACTATTTATAATGAATTTGTAAATATTATTTATTTTTATTTTTATGTTATAACTTTTTATTAATATAAAAAATAAACACGCGTACGCATAACTCATGTTATTCTATTTTACTAATATATAAGTATAAGTATATTGTTATAATTATTTTCTTATTTTAATTTTTGTTGATATATAAAATTTTTAAAATGTTAAATTGCATCATTATATTATTAACATTATCATATAATATGATACCTACTAATATTCCTACATTATTATCATCGTTAATACAACTATAAAAATCAATTTGTGGGTAGATTAGAATAAACTTGTTGTTGAAAAGTTGTAAGCTTTTACTTCCTGCACCCAAACAATTTATTCGTGCACACCCTTAACTTTTTAGGTCACTTGTAAAAGTAATTTCCAGAATATATATTTTAGAATAAATTTATAGAATTTCCAAAATAAGATTTTCGAAATGAATTTTTCATAACACAATTTGAAAAAAATTATGGAACATTAGTTTTAAAATTATCAAATATATTTTTAATTTATTTTTCAAAATGAGATTACTGAAATGAATTTTTTAAAATACATATAATATTTTCTGAAATGACTTTTTCGGAAGATCCAAATATGTTTCCCTCTCTTATTCCTATGCAACAGTGAGTGGTGATGGATAGAAGTAGTGAGTGATGATGTTGATATAAGTAGTGATAAAATATAAGGTTTTTTTTTTTTTCTCTTATAGTGGGGATGCAGTTAATAATTATGGGGTATAAGAAAAAAATAGCCGAAAACATAAATCAGACTAACTTTTTAACCAACCCAATTAACTACCAATCTAAACAAGTTTAGTTTATTTTACAAAATAATAGTTATATTTTAAAAATATTTAAAAACGTTATTTTACTATATATATAATATTAAAATTAGTTTAATTAAAACAACTATATATTTGATTTTTTGACCCTTTTGAAACTAGAAAAAATAGCTTGTTATCCCATTAGTCATTTTAAACTTAAGCAGTAGGAACTCAAGATCATCTATTATACTAAATTCGTATTTTCAACACCTCTAACTATCAGTCATACTTAAACATATTAACAATATATCAATGAAGTTCCTTAATTTTGATGAACGACAACTTTAGCTAGTTTTTCTAATTTCAACGTAGAGGGAGAAATAGCTTGCATTTGATAATCACAAATATTTAATTTAATGATATATATTTTTTTATAATGTGGGAGAAAACCTACAAAATTATTATTTCACTGAATCTCTACTATTCTCGCAATTATTATTCTCAATGTCATATTACGGTGTAAGAGGGTACACACAAAGGTAAAGTCAGTATTTGGCAAAATTATTATGTTATCATAGAGGTAGTTCTATTTAGAAGAAAGTTAGCTTCTCTATCTTGGATACATACTTATTTATACTACTATTATTGAATTTTTATTTGCATAAATGATTAAAGAATATCTAAATATGACTTAATCATCAGTTGGTGTATAATTTTGTTTAATAGTCTATTAAGTAATGATTATTCATCTATTAGACTATCTACATACTATTAAGTAAGTCATTTAATTTTGTACCGAGAAAGTGAAGATGGCCATATATCGAGATGTTATCAAATTACCATTAACAAAATGTGAAGGTTTAAATATCTATTTGGTCTTTATTTTTACGGTGGTATTTATTGTTGATAGTTCTAATTTGTTTAAATGTTTAAAATAATCTTCATTTTTATAATTTGTGATTAATTTAATCTTTGTGTCACACCGTTTAGATGAGTAACGAAACATTGTACAAGTAACACTATTTGTATTACATCTTCCATTTTATTTATTACGTGGACGATTTGTATACAGTGAGGTGGAGAAACTAGGTTTAAATAGGGGTTTGGGGAAAACCTAATTAGAAATTTGGAGATTGATGCTATTAGTGGAAAAAATGAGATTCATGGTGTCGTGCTAATTACCTACTATGTTTATAATGGATTTTGAGTGGAGGCTCTTGAACTTTTCTACACTCTAAACCAATTTAAAATTCATCTCGATTTCATAGCTCTCATTAGTACACTGTACTTTATCTTTACACTAAAGAAAAAGAAGATTCACGGGTTTTTGATTAGGAAAGGATTTTTCTTGGAGGGACCAATTGCTAGCTCCCTAGTGGATATGTATGATCACAGTGGAAATGTGGAAAACTAAAAAAATATATTTAATTATGTAAAAAAAGAGAGATCTAATTTTATGAACTTCCATGATTAATGCAAATGGATTCACACCAAAGAATTAAGGGAAATATGTATTGATATCAAACATCTTCGCAGCAGGTGAAAGATGGAATGATGTTGAAGAAGTGATGTTGAGAATGAAAGGAAACGACACGAAGAAGACACCAGGATGCATTTGAATTGAGATTGAGAATAAGATTCACACCTTCATGGCAAGGGACAAGTCTCATCCAAAGTCTAATGATATTTGTCTACCCAAATATCAGTAATTAAGTTTTCCCTTAATCATGTTTTTTCACTCAGGAGCATTTTTTCCACCAACAGCACTAATCTCCAAATCCCTATTTAGATTTTTCCTAAATCCCTAATTCGAACTTCATTTCTCCACCTCATTGTATACAAACCACTCCACATAATAAACAAAATGGAAGACATAAACCGGTCCATGTAATAAATAAAATGGAAGACATAATACAAATAGTGTAGTCTGTGTTCCGTTACTCATTTAAACAGCGTGACACAGAAGTACAAAATTAAACACAAATTAAAAAAAAATGAAGATCATTTAAAATATTTGAAAAAGATTAAGACAATCGACAATAAACACAATAAAAATAAGGACGAAATAGATATTTAAGCATAATGCGAAAGAATTTTTGAGAAGCTTAGTAATAAACTTTTTATACAAAATTTTTAGAATAACCACAAATTAAAAGTTACCATTTCATGATATATAAAAAAACACATTATTGATTAATAGAAGTGATTTAATATCATTTTTAGAATATCGTTATAAATTCAAACTTAATAATTAGGACAAGATGATAGTCTAACTAAAAAAATATATAAATTGAAAAGTACAATAAACAACCTAGAAATTAAATGATGTGATAAAGTATAACAGGAAAATAATGATTCGTCAAAAAAAAAAAAAGTTTAGCTTTGCCTTCAGCGCAGCAATTCTGAGAGCAACTTGGCACCGAAATCGAATAATCTTTATCATCTTTTTCACGTTAAGGTTCCACTTCCAATCTGTTAATTCACGATTCAAAACCTATGCTCGCAGTTACTACAAGTTTCCATCACTGTCACTATTTTGAGCTTCTCTTTACCATCTTCCAAATCCCATTTCTTTGAAGCCACATATTCTTTACTAAAGCATAATTGATTGATCAGTGGGAGCAGCGTGTTAGGGTTTCGAAAAGTTGATCTCGGAAAACAGTCCAAACCCTAATTCTTCATATCCATGTCATTCTGATTTTTGCTACTTCCGACAATGGCGATCATCGGCGACGCACTTCGCCAGGCGTTCATGCCGAAGCGCGAGTACGAGAGCCTTAGGGAAGAAGAGAAAGCGTGGGGCAAGCTTCAGAGACCTGCGACTGTGGCTTCCGTGGTTGCCATTGGGCTTGCGATATTCGTGTCCACGGTTATCAGTTTGAAAATCGTGTTTCCGGGTAGCGATGGGAAGAGAGTGTTATGTGTCGATCGAAGGCTTCAGTCTATACAGATAGGGATGAAAGGTGATTCCGATTCCGATCGCTTTCCCGGTGGTTTCTATCTCACGGACCAGGAGATTGCTGATTATTACTGGATGGTTGTGTTCATTCCTTCAACGATCATTTTCGCGCTGTCGGTTGTATATCTCGTTGCCGGTAAGAAATTGGATTTCTATGTTGCCTTTGATGAGGGTTTCTTGTCTGATTGTTGTCAAGATATTGATGCAGAATTTTTGAAGACTGTTTTTGGTGTTTGTTTTGTTTCATTAAACAGATAAAGGTGTCCAATGCCACTTTATTGGCATCTTATACGATTCTAAGTTTGGTGTTAAAAATATTTATGGCTATAATATAATGATTGGGAGAATATTTTTGGGGTTAAAGGGTTTCAAGAACGTGGACCGCTGGAAATGTTTTTTAGAGAATCACTGTGGGAAGAGTTCAACTGTAGATTTTGCCTTTTATGCGGGAAGTGCAATTCACGATTGCCGTAAAACATGAAATGTCTAGGGGGTTGATCAGAAAGTAAACTTCTTCCATCATCTCATGGCTAGGAGGAAATAGCCTTGAAATTGAACTAAAATCATAAGAAATGGAACCAAGATCGTTGGTGTCCGTTGGAAAATAATCTTGATTGCAGTCACTTTAACCCTTGCACTAATTGCAGCCTCTTTAGGGTTTCCTTTAATTTCAACTTTGATTATTAGATACGACTTGAATACATCTTATAAAGATTAAGCAAACCTAAGCTGATTTTATGGAATTGAGTTAGGTTTAAACAAAATTCTTAGAGTGTCAATGAAAGATTAGGAGATTGAGAGACAGAAGTCTTAGCTCACATGGGTTGTGGTGCCTCTTGAATGAGAAGTAAATACTGCAGTGCTGTTGGATTGTTCTCCCTATTGTGAAATGGAAGGAGATTATTTTGATGTTACAATAGACTTATTTGGTTTATGCTCACTAAGATTTGAAGAGTATCTCTTGGCATTGATGTAACACGTGGGTTGTTTTCACTAAGTTTAATATGATCAATGGGACCATTGTACTATTCTCGTTGATAATTGGAAGGTATGCATTTCTGCATTCTAGAGGGGAGTACTGGGGAAGTAGATCACTTGTTCTAAAATTTCTTCTGGCATCTTGTTACAGTAATTCTACATTATAAAGTCTTGGATCCACAACACAAATTTACAGTTTGACTCACGTAAGTCAATGCTTTCTGTTATAAGCTTAAGAAAATTTTACAAATTTGGGAATCCAGTAGTTTGGCAAACGTTATCAATTACTCTGGTAGAGTGTTTCTATTTTCCATTCAACCACAACCATTTCACTGAAATTCTATATAATGCCACAGATCTCACCATGGGGATTCTTTTCACAGATTTGCTAAATGATGTGGATGAATGTCAATCACAGATAGCTACATTTTGAAATATATTCCATTTCTTTAGCCTAGGTTTTTTGCAAGACTCATGATCTCTTTTGTCTCTCTTTCGGAATTCATGATGTTCGATTTACATAGGTCAATGGTTTGTGGTGTTAAAAGAGTGCTCTCTAATCCCTACATCGTACATCCCCCCTCTTAATGCAAAACATGTTTTGACTGCATTGTACAGCTTCTTAATTTATAATTCATCTATTCTTTGATAGTGGTATAATATTTAGGCTTAATTGCACATTTATCTTGACAAACTAGGTCTTATTTTGTCCAAATATGTGGCGATAGATAAGGGATCAAGGATATAGGTTATTTTAAAAAATTTAGAACACATTTGATAAAATTTGAAGGATTTTGAAAGATAAGAGAGTAGATTTTGAAGAGAGATAATTTTGAGTATTTTTTAGTGAAACCTGATGTTTTGGTTGGTGACTTTTGAGCAAAAGACAATTTGGTCAATTCATTTTGTTAAGATTTTGAGTCGAACAGGATCATTTGCGGGTTTTGGTTATAAAAGAAGTTGAATAGATAAACAAATTTCTTACTTTTAAAAAGGGTAAATTATTTAGTATGTCCTGAGCTATATTTGCGAATTTCAAACAGACCCCTGAACTATTTTTTTAATTGGGTCCCTAATCTAAAGGTTGGTCACTGGTTATTCTTTGGCTGGATAAAACCTACACAAAATGACAGTGCTGGTTTTAGAAACCCTAAGAATTCAATTAAAAAAACTTACATGATCGATGACCTAATAAAAAATAGTTTAGGGAGCTATTTGAAAATTCATAAATAGATACATTTAATTGGCTCCAACAAAATTAGGAGGACCAACATCAGACATAGTTCAAACTGAAGGGATAAAAAGTGCAATCAAGTGTTATCCTTTTTTTTTTGGAAACATGTGTTGGATAAATACCCATTTCATTGTTCTTGGTGCATTATCTTGTTTCACATAAATTACTGTTTTTGGGTTAAATGACTTGTCTTGTTAGTTCTGAAAGCTTTGTGCCATAATTATGGAGAATTTAGTTTTGTGTTATGCCCAGTTTTAATTATGACAGTTGTTTTGCAGGCATGGCTGTTGCATATTCTGCTCCAACTAGGCATGGATGCTTGAAGGTGGTTGAAAATAATTTTTGTGCTTCAAGAAGGGGTATGATTTCTTCTATAACAATGGTCTTTCCTTTGCGACGCTCTAAAATTTTGGCGGATCTTATTCTAATGCCTGAGCATTTTATCGGCCCAAAATTGACTTAGTTTTTTGTTTTCTTTGGATAACCAACAGGTGGGGTACGATGTCTGTCCATCTTAAACCTTATATTTGCTATCATCTTTGGTCTTCTTGCCTTGTTTCTTGGTTCAAGCCTCTTGACAATGATGAGCAACTGTTCTAAACCTCTGTTTTGGTGCTACGAAATTGCATCGTGGGGACTGGTTGTACTATATGGGGGCACTGCCTTCTTCTTGAGGAGAAAGGCGGCCACAATTCTGGACGAGGGAAATTTAAGTGGTCGAAATCTGGGGCTGGAAATGTTGGAAACGAACCCCCTGGAAGTTACACCAGAGGTGGAAAGGCGTGTAAATGAAGGGTTTAAAGCATGGATGGGTCCATCCCTTCTTTCTTCTGACGAAGAAGACGAAGCTGACAGGTATGATGAGGCACCTCGTGCCATGCGATCTAACTCAAACAGGCAAAGAGTCTGAACTCGATATATTCAGGGCCAAGAGCTTGATATCATATTTTCCAGCCTTCATGCCTTAAAGAATGCTGTATGGTGTGGAAAGCAGTTTTGGACAAAAAATGTTTACATGTATCATATGACAAAAAAAAAAATGTTGATTAAAGGCGTGTGAATTTGATGTTCAACTTTGAACTACGATTTCGTCTGGGCGAGTTGGTAGTCTGTAGTTTAGTCTGTGAATAATTACTAAATCGGGAATGACCTGACTTTACTTAGGTTGACTACAAAATGTTTCCTGAACTGCTCACTGATCTTCTCTATGGAGGCCTAATTTTTTAGTTTGATTACAATTTTGTTTGTGAATTTTTTGTCTCAGAAGCATGAACATTATAAATACATCTGTTCACATTAAAATGGATTAAATATAACACGTTTATGTAAGGAAAAAAAGAATTAACTCATGTAATTGGTCCGAGAAGGAGTTGCAAAGTGTCCTCCAGATGCGGCCTCAACAAACTTGTTAGAGAAAATAAGTAGATGCTTTCAACAATTTTATTTTCAGATCCAAGACCAACTTTCCCTGCTGGTATTCGGCCTGGCGTGCTCAGCTGTTAATCAATTGCAGGCTGACTTCTCATGAAAGGTAAACAATTTTTAAAATACGAGATCATAGTGTTATATCAGCATTTCTCATATTTAGTTTACTTTATATAAATTAATTAAAAAATATGTAAAACTTGCTCTATCTGACTTTATATTCACAGTTATATATTTTTGTATAATGATAACTAAGAATAAATTTATTTAACAATTAAATCTTGAAATTAAAGTAACAAACTATAAATCTTTTGGTGTACATATTTTGTTTCCATTTTTATCCTTTATGTATTTTTTTCAAATCAAACTAATTATTTTATCAATTTTATCCTGTAAGTATTTTTTTTTTAAATTTAACCATATTTTAAAATTTGACCATTTGCTTCTAAAATTTAACTATTTTTAAACTAAAATAATTATTATAATAAAAAATATTATCTACAAAAAATAAACATTACCTGCAATATAATTGTAAAAATTATTTAAATTTACTTTAATAATTACAATAATAATAATTTTTTTATAAAAAAAAACACATGTGTTTTTAGTATGTATAAAAGGGATTTTATTAGAGTTAAGCAATATACAAAAGTTAACATCATATAACAACTGATATCTAATGATTTTGATCTTAATTTTCTCCTTTCAAAATCGTTCAAAGCAACACAAAATTTTAATGCAACAGATTTTTTGTGTTTGTGTTTCTCTACCATTGTTATGACATATAAACTATAACCAATATATATATATATATATATATATATATATATATATATATATAAAATATATAAAAAA
>Ga0214543_1001874_pt1 | contig 41300 bp, 25 predicted proteins | sample CNSS2metaG_FD_160094 | JGI IMG/M metagenome (GOLD analysis project Ga0214543, IMG submission 160094) | Root nodule microbial communities from cowpea collected in UCLA plant growth center, Los Angeles, California, USA - CNSS2 | ecosystem: Host-associated > Plants > Roots > Nodule | place: USA...
GCAAAAAATATTAATATATATATATATATATATATATATATATATATATATATATATATATATATTCTGAGTTTTCAGATTTTACATTAAAAATGCTTTGCATTAATTAAAATAATGTCTGTTCGATAAACATTAGAAATTAAATTTAAGAATTTGATTAAAGTTCTAGATGAACTAAAATCCACTAAAAATATTTACTCAATGATTAAAAACAATAATAACTTTAAAAATTTTAAGAATAATATAAAGCAAAATAAATATATGAAATACATTATAAAAAACTCTTAAATTATAATTAATTTTAGTGAAGATATTTATTAGTCATGATCAATTTAAATACCAATTTATAAAATAAAAAATTATTAATTATTAAAATAGTCACTATTATAAATAAAAGATTATAATTGATCACTAAATTTGTCACTAATTAATTAGATACTATTTCTGGTGGCCAAACTAATGTTTAGTTACAAATTTATAAACTAATCTCCAAAACTTTGATATCTAAATTTTATAGACCAATTTAAATATCAATTATCACTTTTTATTCATAATAGAAATTATTTTTTAAACTAATAATTTTTTATTTTGTAAATTGGAACATAAATTTCTCACTATAGTAACTAACAATTTTTTATCACTAAAAATTAGTTGTTAGAAGATTTTTTTGTAGTGTTAAGATTCAAGAATAAAGAAAAACAATAGAAGAAAAGTGAATATAAATTGTTTCGGGTGTAGGGATGAAGCACCTACAGTCAACACTTAAATTACCCTTTTTCTCCTCTTTGTGTTCTTCTCAAGTAACTTGTCGTATCCTCCGTTCCACACAATCTTCCTTCTTCCTCGATCGGTCAGGCGGGTGATCGGTGTATAATTGTAATTGCTGTAATAAATGCGAATTAAAGATTCTCACCAACCTACCTTGGGCCCATATTTATAGCTTCCGGTGTGGGCCTATGATTAGGGCTCCTTACTCATGGCCCAATGGCTTTTTAATTGTGATTACTGACTTGTTTTATCTTAATTAATCTGACTAATTGACCAAGGTTCCCGTTTGGTCGACCGACCGAGGGTCGTACAGCCCGACAAGTTGCCCTTTAAAGGTGAGAGTCTTTGTGAAGATGGAGACGAAGTTCAAAAAAGAGGTGAAAGCGGAGGGAGTGTTTAGTCCTCTCCCTCCAACCGACGGGTAGAGGATTTAGTCTGCTCATAGTTGAGACTCTGATGGGCTGGTCACCTCGGCGTCTGCTATGAGGTTCGTTCGTAACGGGCGGCTTGTAGCCGCTTGACTTTGGTCCGCTGGGTCGTTATGCCGATGGGCCATACAATACACAAGCCCCCCAAGCCTTGAGCGATGTCGAAGGTGAAGCGAAAAGCTTTTAAGGGAAACTGCTGGGCCAATACGCCAATGTGCCGATACGTCGATGGGAGCGGGCCGATGGGACTTGTTGACGGTTATTCTGCTTCGTGGGTTATGCCTGTCAGGTGGAAGGCGAGGAGTCACAACGCTTGAGCCGTTGATCGTCTTGTGATCGCGTTGTCCCACTAATTTTTCTATAAATAGTGGTGTGTGGCTGTTATTATTTTCACGCTTTCTTCTCTCTTTTTATCTGAATCACCGATCGTCTTTCTCTTTCTACAGGTAATAATGGCTTCTTCTAGCTGGTCGAGCTCGGACGGGTCCTTTGGTGGGGTTGTCGAGGTTTCTGGGGGCGGTGGATCAGTCTCTTCTCCATTCAGCTTGTCCGAGACGGAGACATCGCTCGATGAAGGGTCCTTTTCTACAAGCTCTCCTGTACATAGTAATAATGGCGGTCAGGTCGAGGAGCCGGTCGGTCTACCAGAAGGACATGAGCATGCCTCCACTGAGAGTGGGGATGTGATTAGCATCGATGTCGCCGATGAAGGGGAGCAGACTGACTTGCCTCCTGTTCCGGGTTATGACTAGGCACCCTACGAGCCACGAACCTACGAGACGAGGTACTGATGGGGGAACAATCTTGGGGACTTGGTAGAGAGGACCAAGATTTTTGGGGACGTCATGGAGGATCGGTTCCTTCGAGTGAAAGTTTGTGCGGGCAATGAGAGGGTGTGCCATGGCCGGGGGGAGGCTAAGCTAGATTTTTTCTATGTCTATGCTTGCTTCTTCCAAGATCTGAGTTTGACCGTGCGGTTCGCCGATTGGCAGATGGTCGTACTGCGGGAGATTAGGTGCGCTCCTACCCAGATACATCCGAATGCTTGGGCGTCGATGCAGGCATTCGACGTGCTTTGCCGAGCGGCCAGTCTGACTGCCACCATGCCCTTGTTCTTGCACTTCTACAAGACCTGACCCACTGTAACATCCCGATAGGATATTACGAGTTTAACTAATAAAATAAAAATAAGGAATTAAAATCACATTTATTATAAATCCCTTTCCCAAAACGCAGGAAAATTAAAACAAAACTTTAACTGTAACATAATTCATATGTTCGCAATTACATTATTACAAAATCCACCAAAATTCAACATAATAAATTTTACATCAAAAGTCTTAAAATGAAAATCCTTTCAAAAGCCTAGGTAGCCCCTGCACTCCGCCTCTAAGCATCACCTAGCTCACTTGTCAAATCATCTGCTCCTAGATAACAAGTTATCTGATCATCGCCACACACACACAGATAGGGTGAGTTATGCACAATATATAGATATATACATGAAATAAATATGCCACCCATCCCTAAAATAACATGACTAAGTATTTCATTGTTTTCAAATTACCCATCCATGATCTCATAGTCCTTCATGAGTCATATACATGAACTAGGTCTTGGGACTTCACTGTGCTCTCACGAAACTAACCCATTCGTGGTCCAATCCTATGAGCCTATCCTGCTCATAGTCCTGCCCTACAGACTCCTCGTCTGTAGTAAAACATCCAAGCCTCTCTCGCTCGGACCATGGCACGCACACAATCACTATACTATGGACTCCTCGTCCAATAACAGCCGATGGGAACATAACAGTTCCTTGCCCATCGTGCGCCCGATGCATGTAATCACCATACTAAGGACTCCTCGCCACTTAGCAGCCGACGGGAACTACACAGTTCCATGCCCATCATGCGTCCCACCATCAAGCACATCCCAGACCCCTATTGGACTCAGTCCTTCAAGCCAACAACACAAACACATGCAAATAATTCCTATACTTTTAGGAAATAACAAGCAAACAATACAAACAGCACATATAAACATGACTCCTCGCCATTCTCGCTTAAGTTATGCTTGTTCGCCCAAGCTAGTATGTCGGTCTTGCTTAGGCTACACTATCTCGCCTAAGCGAGCATGCAACAATTGATGTACCACACAAAGCTCCTCGCCTGGATGAAGATTCCACACAAACACACCAAGTCTTATCATGGCCTCGCTTAGGCGAGCCATTCTCGCCTAAGCGAGTGTACCTATCGTTTAACACTCCAAAACATCCCACCTAGGCGAGAAGTCACGCTCAAAACGTCCAGGTTTCCTTGCGACCTCGCCTAAGTGAGCCATTCTCACCTAAGCGAGACTAGGTGTCGCTCAACACTGAACCAGGTCGCCTGAGCGAGTAGCACGAACCAAAACCAGAAACGAGGTTCTGCAACTCTCGCTTAGACAAGATAGACTCGTTTGGGCGAGACTTGCAGAGTTCCCTCTCTGTCACGCACACAATTCACCCAAAACAATGTCAAACCAAACCAAAATCATACCATAATAGCATTCAATCATTACCAACACATTAACATGACAAAAAACCCTTCGAATCATGGTTTCTATTCATATGAACTACCAACTTCACATCCAAATTCAACACTGACACATTCCATACGAAATTCCCCTCCTAATCATATAATACTAGTCATGGATGTGTAAACAAACCTCAACCAGCCTTCCCAATTACAACACATATGACACAAATTTCATGACCACAAAAACCAATTGGAACAACAATGACCCAAAAGCATAATACATATCAGTTAATTTTAAACGCACCAGGACAACTCCCCTAACCTGAAATTCTTGATTAAAAATTGAGGGAGGATAAAGTTCCTTGGTTTCCCAATTGCCTTTGCTTCAGCCCCTTGCACACCCTAATTTCATTTTCCTCTCCAAACCAGTTCACGACACTGCCTTCCTTCTACCTAGAATTTGGCTTTTATAGGTGTCTTTATGATGGGTTTCAACTAAAAACGAAATTGGGCTTAATTCCTATTCAATGTTAATTACATAGGGGTTTTTCAGCCTCTCTTGGTTGCCCTTCCTTTCTGCTGGGTTTTCCTTTGCCCTTCCACATTCATTCCTACAACTTCATTCAGCCAAAAATAAAGTCTATTTTACCTCTAACAAGGTTTGAACCCGTGACCTTCCACTCATAAGGTCCAAGCACAACCACTATGCCAAGTTATATTTAATGATAACTATTATAATTTTATGACTATAATATCACTCACTAGTCACAATTATATTACCCAAAACAAAACAAGAATAATTCAAACAACACACAAATGACATACATAGGACTCGAACCCAAGTCCTCTCACACAATCAAAGTACTCTCAACCACATGAGTTAGTACTTTTCCATGTCACATAATTAACATTTAATGCCATAAAGGCTCTTCCTACCCGTATTTACTAATTAATTAATTTTCACGGGTCTTACACCCACTCTTACCAAGGGTTGGGTGTCATTTTTGTGGGCAAACAAGAGCTTGTTCAGCCTCTATCTCGCTTCCTATAAGGGATTCAAGACCGGGTTTTTCAAGGTCTCGATCCCCACTCGAGGTATGAAGTTCATCTTTGATGAGGAGGACCGACCAAAGTTCCCCCTCTACTGGACGCAGATGCCACCACCCATTGATCCTTGGGCTGAGGATCGCTTGACCCCTGCCGAGCGAGCCGATCTTGCCGTCTTCAAGACTCTTTCCGACAAGATCCCACTGAGGCCGCTGATCCAGTGTCTCCGCTCTCTGGATTTATCTAGAGCAGTTTATGGTTAGTTGTTCTGATCCGCCCCATCGTCTTTGGGACTAATATTGACTTGTCTAAATTTTTTGTTTCTTTGCAGATATTATGGCCGCACGACGATCTCCAATGTTGAGTTCATGGCGTGAGCTAAGACTCGACTTAGGCCGGAGGATTCATCCGACAATGCCACTGCTTGATCGAGTGGCCAAATTGGCCCTTCAACAGTCCCCACCCTAGAGAAGGATGCACCAACTGGAGCGTCGGGGGTCGGGGACAGGCCGTCGCCCCCTATGCTTATCATTCCTCCGATTACCGTCGTCCCTATCACCGAAGGGGGAAAAGGAAAGAAGAAAAAGAAGAAAGGTGGCTCCTCCGCTGGTCGCTCATCCAAACAGAGCAAGCGCGGGGAACCTCGGGATCGTTGGCCTCTGTCTTCCTTGGTAACGACGTTCGGTTGGACGAGAACGTCTCCTACCACTTGGGTCCTCGCGTGAAGGACATGTTGAAGGACGTGTCCGAGGAGGAGGCGTTGCAGACGACGGACGAACTAAGCCTGAAGCTGTTCGCGATTTGCACTAAGTTTCTAAAGGTCAACCGAAGCAGGGTCGAGAATTTAGAGAAAGAACTAGCGACGGCTCAGGTGGAGTTTCAAGAGGTGAAGGCCTCTGCTTCTGATCTGAAGTCCGAGTTCGACCGGCTGAGCGTCGTGAAGACAGAGCATGCCAAGTGTGCAGGTCTGCTGAAGGCGGCGGGCGATCAGGTGAAAGAGGAACAGCTAAAGGCTAAGGAGGCGGTCGATGAACTGCGCAAGCTCCAGCGCCGCTTCGATGATTAGACTTTGGAGCACCTGGTGTCCGTTCGGTTGACCAAGGATTGGCGGAAAAAGGTTGAGAAGTACGAGGCCGAACTGCGCATAGCCGATGAGCAAGTTTATGCTCAATATGAGACGGGCTTCCAAAACATCGTCGACCAGACAATCTTCTACTACCGATGTCCTACTGATCGGTTCGACGTCCGCCTTGGTGTGGTCGAGGGCAAATTAGAGAAAGTTTTTGAACCGCTCAATGAGGTTGGCGTTCCTCCTCCTTCCTCAACTCTCGCGTCGACCACGACAGATTTGTAACTTAGCTTTTAATTTTTCTTTTTTCTTTGTACATTTTTTTATAAAACCGATCGAGCCTGGTCGATCTTGAGGTGGATCGTGCTCGATCTTTTTGTGTGGTCGAACTAAGTTTAACTTGCTTGGGTAGTCGACCCATTTTCATTTTGATAATTTCCGCGCTGTTATGAATGCTCGGGCGATCGGCCAATTTTGCTTTGATAATTTCCGCGTTGTTATGAATGCTCGGGCGATCGACCCATTTTGCTTTGATAATTTCCGCGTTGTTATGAGTGCTTGGGCTATCGGCCCCCTTTTTTACTTTGGTTGTGCGTTTGTTCTTTGTGCTCGGGCGATCGGCCTTTCTTCCCTGATTCGTCTAACTTGTATGTCGTGCACTCCTTTGCTTGGTTATTTTCACACGTTCTCTTGGACGCTCGGCCGGTTCGATTATCGTGCGATCGCTCGGGCTATCGGCCTTTGGTTTTGTAACATTAAATTCATGCGTCCCACATTCGTTTCTTACTTGATCATTGATATCCGCTTTGTCGCCTTCTAATTGTTCCTTTACCGCTTTAGTTGTTTCGATTTCGTCGGTCTCTTGGACCTTCTTTATTTTCAATCGATTTAGCTATTTTTAGCTTGGGCGATCGGCCCATAGGATAATTAATATTTTGTCGGCTGTGTCGACGCGAGGTGATTTTAATATGATGGCCCTGTGGTGATCGGGTCTTCTGTGTGGATGTTTAGTTATCTAATTTTCCTTCGATTAAGCCGATCGTGTTTTCCACGATCGGTCGTTTAATTTTCGTCAACACGTGTCATTGATTCCTTGTTGGAGTATTTGCTTGATCGCTTGGATCAGTGCTGTTCGAACGGGCCTTCCTTTGGAAGCTCTCCCTTTGATCGATCAGGCTTAGATCAAGTCCCGTAGGGAGTCCCGCTCGGTTAGTCGATGAGATGTGTGAAAAACTCATTTTATCGATATGATGTTATGATCAACTATAATACATTTTCAAATGTTTGGCGTTCCAGGTGTTCGGTATCTCTTTCCCATTTAGGTGCTCCAACCAGTACACTCCGTTGTGCAAGTTTTCGGTCATCTGGAATGGCCCCTCCTAATTCGGCGTTAGCTTTCCCTAAGCAGACTTCTTGCGAGCATCGTTGGTTTTTCTCCACACCAAGTCTCCTTTGACAAAGCTTTTTGGTCTTACTTTGGCATTGTATCTCTTCGCCACCATCCTTTTGCATGCTTCAGCTCGCACGACCACTCTCTCTCGTCGCTCGGTCGTCCAATCAAGCTCTTCTCGGAGCCGTTTGCAGTTTACATCCAGATAGATATGGCAAATAAACCTGTCCCCGTGGGTATTGCCTGAACCCGTCCCCATTTTGACGGGGAATCTCCGCATTGACTGGGTATGGGTATGGGGAATCCCTGACTTTTTCAATTGGGTATGGGGATGGTTATGGGGATGTACATATCCCCGCCATAATACCCGTCCCCACCATATCTCTGTCATAATTTAAATTATTAAAATATTCACAATTAATTAAGTATCCATATATATATATATATATATATATATATATATATATATATATATATTTTATTTCTTCTAATTATTTGGTTTGTCATCAAACTCATTCGTATCTCCAATATATTTTTCATCTTATCATAACATTTATGTAATTATGTTAAAATGATGTATGTCAATTAAAAAAAAAATTATCTCTCATATTTGAATATTTGTATTATTTTTTAATATTTTTATTTATTGTATATTTTCCTTTCACATGAGTATGTTTAATACTCTCAATTTAAGTGTTTAATAGCATAAACCTTTCATTTACTAGGTAATATAAAAAAAATTATTTACTTATTTTTATTAATTTTTGTTTCATTTGAAGAACTCTTTTGTTTCCCTAAAACAATTATTTCTCAACCATTGAGTATATATGTTGATATTTGAAAAATGTTCTTATAAGGTATTTTTCATCTTATCATACTCTTATTATACATTTGTTTTCCTTTGTATGATTTCTTTCAATAGTTTCTCAAATTGTTTATAAGGCACACATTTGTTAATTTTTTAATATTTTTATTTGTTGTTTATTTTCATCATGTAGAATAGTATTTCAGTATATTTTATCTAATTACTTTTTATTTTCTAACTCATTATATCAATCATAGTGTAATTTTTTCACTATAATTGTATAAATAACTTTTATTTACTACAATATCAAAAATTAATGTAATTTGTCATGAATAATTTTTTATCACCATCTAACTTATATTTGAATTCAAAAGATACAATATCCATGTTAAAATTTTATTATTATTTTTATTATTTGTTATTTGCGTCATTTTGATTAAGTGAAGTATTATTATTTTTATTAGTGTATAAAAAAAGAGATTCATTAGAATTTAAAAATTGATGTAAGCAAACATTTAAAATATATTTTAATTTGAATATTTGTTTTCTTTTAAATTGTTTTAAAAATATTTTCAAATTTTATCAACTATGTTTTTTTAATGGTTTGCAGTTAGAAAATTTAATAAATGTTTTAGTTCTCATGAAATTTTATTTGGTATTCTAATATAAAATGTAAACAATTATAATTTATTTCAAAGTATTAGATATCGAAGAAACAATCATCCTCCTAATATTGAATATTTGATAATATTATGTTTCCTTTACCGTAATCTTTTATTATTTTATAAAAATTAATTAAAATTTATATTGAAGTAGTAAGCAAACGGGTACAAATATGGGTACGAGATTATACTCGTTACCCGGTAGAGATAGGGATGGGATAAAACTTTGATACCCGTTGGATTTGGGTATGGGGATGAGGATGAATTTTTTTCACGGGAATGGGCATGGGATAGCGAAACTCGTCCCCGCCCTGCCCCGTTGCCATCCCTACATCCAGACCCTGCATTTCCCTTCGGAGTGTCGGCTCTCCGACTTCTACTGGCAACATGGCGTTCGTCCCGTAGGTCAGATTAAACGGGGATTCCCAGGTCGTCCCATGAGGGGTGCACTGATAGGCCCATAAGATCTGCGACAGCTCGTCTACCCAGGCTCCTTTGGCCTCTCCCAATCGCTTCTTCAGCTCAGCTACTATGACCTTATTCATTGCTTCTACTTGGCCGTTAGTCTGAGGATGTTCAACCGAGCTGGTCAGGTGGCGTATTCCTACTTGCTTGTAGAAGTCCCTTAGCTTTTTATCAATGAATTGCCGACCGTTGTCGGTGATGATGGTGTGGGGCAAGCCAAACCGCAAACAATGCTCCGCCATACGAAGGAGTGGACTTGCTGAGCGGTGATGTTGGCTAGGGCTTCTGCTTTGACCCATTTGGTATAATAGTCAATAGTGACTAAAATAAATTTTTTCTGCACTTGGCCGATAGGAAAGGGACCGACGATATCCATCCCCCATTGTGCGAACGGTCAAGGGGTTGTTAGGTTATGCAACTCAGTAGGGGCTCTCCTAACGTCATTCCCGTGCGCCTGGCAACCTTCGCACTTATTAGCGTTTCGCAATCTTGCTCCATAGTCGGCCAATAGTACCCCGCTCGGACTATTCGAGCCCTCATTGTTCGACAACCAGTATGCATTCTGCAGACTCTGTTGTGGACCTCGTTCATAACGTAGGCCGCCTCTTCCTCCGATAAGCATTTCAAGAGCGATGTTGTAAATCCCCTCTTGTACAGGTCTTCTCCGATTATCACAAACCGGAGTGCGCAACGCCATTCGATCGGCTTCATCTCCTCCCTGACGTCACTTCTCTTTAAGAGCTCTCGAACTTCACTTCGCCAGTCGTTCGGTCGGTCAATGGCTGCACATTCTCCCACTAAAGGCTTAACCAGGATTTGTCTGATGATGGTCTTCAACTGCCCCTTCTCTTTTCCTTCTGCTAGCTTGGAGAGTCGATCATCTCGGGCGTTCTTTGCTCGGGGAATGTGGTGCAGCGTCACTTCTTCAAATTCCTTGATAGCTTTGACCACCTTATGATAATATTGAAGCAGCAGATCGTCCTTGACTTGGTATTCCCCTTGCACTTGCCCTACCACCAGCCGCGAGTCCGTGTTGCACCTCAGCTTCCGTGCTCCCAAATCTTTTGCTAGCCTCAGACCTGCAATTGCGCTTCATACTCCGCTTGGTTGTTCAACGCTCTAAACTTGAACTGCAGGGAATGATCCACCGAGAAGCCGCCCGGCCCCTCGATAACAATTTCGACTCCCGCGTTGCGCTTGTCTGACGAACCATCAACGAAGAGCGTTCATGTTTGCTCTGTAGGGGAGGTTGATCCATGTAATTTTGTAGCAAAATCTTCTAAGTGTTGTCCTTTAATGGATCCCATCGGCTCGTACTTGAGACCGAACTCTGACAACTCCACCGACCAGGCTCTCATCCTACCGACGAGGACCGTTTTTCTAAGGATCTTGGCGATGGGATGGTCAGTGCGTACTATTACTTAATGGCTCTAGAAGTATTGACAAAGTCACCGAGCGGCCATCAGCAATGCTAAGGTTATCTTTTCCACCAGCTGGTATCTTGTTTCGGCGCTCTGCAGAACCCGACTGATGAAATATACGGGTCGTTGTTCCAGATTTTCTTGTACCAGAGCGATGCTGAGGGTGTCGTCTGAAATGGACAAGTATAGCTGCAAAGGGAGTTCCCCGACCGGTTTACTCATGATCGGGGGGCTGCTGATCATTGCCTTGATTCCTTGGAACGCCTCCTCGCATCGGTCGTCCCACTTGTCGGTTGTCTGTTTCTTCATGATCTTGAGGATCGGCCTGATCTTTTCTGTCAGTCTTGGTAAAAAACGTGTTAGGGACGTTAGTCGGCCAACCATCTGTTGTATCTCCTTGAGGTTCTTGGGGCTTCTCATTTCCATGATGGCGGTGCATTTATCGGGGTTGACTTCGATTCCTCGGGCGGTTAACATAAACCCTAGGAACTTATCGGCGGGTACTCCAAACACACATTCTTCTGGGTTGAGCCGCATGTTGTACTTGCGCACCTGGTGGAAGATCTCCTTGAGGTCGCGAGTATGATCCTCGATCGTCTGAGATTTCACCACCATGTCATCTACATAGACTTTCATGCTCTGGCCGATATGCTCCCTGAAGATGTGATCCATCAGTCGTTGGTATGTTGCCTCGGCGTTCTTTAGACCAAACGACATCACTTCATAGCAGTAGTTTGCTCGATTCGTGATGAACGCAGTCTTAGATTTGTCTGGACCATACATGGGGATCTGGTTGTACCCGAGTAAGCGTCTAGGAAACTTAGGAAATTATGCCTAGATGCCCCGTCGACGAGCCGATCAATATTGGGGAGGGGGTAAGCGTCCTTCGGACAAACTTTGTTAAGGTCGGTGAAGTCTGTGCACATCCTCCACTTTCTGCTCGCCTTCTTCACCATCACCACGTTTGCAAGCCATGTGGTGTACTTGATCTCCCACACGAATCCAGCTTCTACCAGTTTTCTGACTTCCTCTAGGACCGCTCGTCGTCACTCCTCGCCTATTTTCCTCTTCTTCTATGCGATTGGTCAGGCTTCCATAAAGATGGCCAGCTTGTGGGACATGACATCAGGATGGATGCCCGACATGTCGGCTGACGACCAGGCGAAAAGATCCTTATTCTGAGTGATGATGGCACTTAAGAGCTCCTCCTCCTCTGGTTTCAACGCCCCTCCTACCTTGGTGACCTGGTGTGGTTGTTGCCCGATCGGTATGTTCTTGGTGTCTCATTTCGGCTGGATCCGATCCTCCGCGTTAGTTTGGGGTCCAGATCAGTCATCGCCACCTCTGACCAATGCTACTTCTTGGGGCGGCTGTATGGGGCAATCTTCAACCCAGCGGCATAGCATTGCCTCGCAATTTGCTGATCGGTATAGACAATACATATCGTCGCTTTGTCTGATGGGAACTTCATGGCTAGGTGAAGAGTCAAGACGATCGCTCCAAAGGCATTTAGACAAGGCCTTCATAACAAAACATTATAGGAATTGTTAGCTTCAACTAGGATGAACCTGACTCTTACCTCCTGTCCGTCTCTTCTAGAGCCGATCCTGGTGTGGAGGTCCAAGTATCCCCGAGTGTCTACCCGTTCGCCCGAGAATCCGACGATCTACTCGTTGTAGGGGACGATCAGATCCTCGTAAAGGTTCATCTTCTGGAAGGTCTTCCAATATAAGATGTTGACAGAGCTTCCTTGATCGACCAGGACCTTTCCGATCCCGTACCCCGCCACTTCGATGGAGATCACCATCGGGTCGTCATGATCTGGATCAGGCGCCTTGAAGTCCTCATCGGTGAAGGTAATGGGAGGCATTGATCACACCTTCTTCTCCATGAGATGGACCAACTTGAGCACCCTGACATGCCTTTTCCGAGCGAACGAACTCAAACCTCCTCCCGTGAATCCTCCTAAGATGGTGTTTATGTACCCCTTTAAGGGTTTGTCCTTGCTCTTGCTACGACTCCTGCTGCTCCGATGGCTTCTGGACAGTTCCCTCCTCCATTAGTCAAGCTCCCACCCCCGCCGCTCCTCACGCCTTGGGGGGATTTGTTTTCGAATCGGGCTTCTGTTCCTTACTGGACTTCGTGGGGGGCGATCCTGCTTGATGTATTTCTTGAGGTGCCCTTGCCGAATCAGCTCCTCTATTTTTTCCTTGAGCGTGTGGAATTCTTCAGTGGTGTGGCTGATAGTCCGGTGGTATTGGCAGTGCTTGCTACCGTCGGCATCAAGTGGTGGGGGTTTTCTTCTCGGGGTTGGAAGTGTCTCGGCGCTGGAAGTGTCTCGACGCTGAAGGCCACCTGCAGGATCTTAGCTCGTGGGATAGCCAACGGGGTATATGTGGTGAACTTGGGCATCTTCTTTTCGATGTTGTTGGCCGGTTGTTCGGAGAACCACTCCAAAGCTTTTCCTGTCAAGGAGGTCGAGAACACGCGACACCAGATCGGGTCGCTCACTACGTGAAACATCATCTGATGCGTGAACACTCGCATGTGGTTGTCCTGGTTGGTCGTGCCATCGTACTTATCAAACGTTGGCATTTTCCATCGCTCGGGCATAAGTGTTTTCAAAATAAACTGAATGAAGGGGAAGTTCCCTTCAGCGTGGATTGGTTGTTTGGAGGGGTGACCTCCTCTGCTGGCTCCCAAACTCTCGGCCATGGTATGGAAGGCATTCCCTCTAGATGCATGTGTCTTCTCCACTCTAATCGGTTGCGACTGTTTTGCGCCCGTTAGGGGAGGTCGGCTCTCCAGTCGCTCGTCCTCTCGGTGGGGTTGTGCCCTACTCAAGCAAAAAGGATCGGGTACCATTGGGGTGGAGGGAATGGGATCATTTTTCTGCCTAAGAGCGGCGTTCTCCTCCGCAGAGCATTCATTTGCGCTTTGTGGTTCCTCTGCATCTCATCCCTCCTCTGTTGCATTGCTCTGATCATCTCTCTCGTATCAGCTTGATCGTCAACCATCATTCCTCCGTTTGCGTTGCTTGTCCTATTTCTTGTGGTCACCATAAGGGTATAAGGTTTGCGAACAACTGCTTGGCCCCACGGTGGGCGCCAAAATGTTTCGGGTGTAGGGACCAAGCACCTACAGTCAACACTTAAATTACCCTTTTTCTCCTCTTTGTGTTCTTCTCAAGTAACGTCGTATCCTCCGTTCTACACAATCTTCCTTCTTCCTCGATCGGTCAGGCGGGCGATCGGTGTACCTATCTAAAAGGCTCTGATGCTTAAATTAGTTAAGGCCGATCGGTAGATAATTGTAACTGCTGTAATAAATGCGAATTAAAAATCCTCACCAACCTACCTTGGGCCCCTATTTATAGTTTCCGGTGTGGGCCTGTGATTAGGGCTCCTTAATCATTGCCTAATGGCTTTTTAATTGTGATTACTGACTTGTTTTATCTTAATTAATCTGATTGATTGACCAAGGTTCCCGTTTGGCCGACCGACCGAGGGTCGCACGGCCTGACGAGTTGCCTTTTAAAGTTGAGAGTCTTTGTGAAGATGGAGACGAAGTTCAAAAAGGAGGTGAAAGCGGAGGGAGTGTTTAGTTCGTCCGACCGACGGGTAGCGGATTTAGTCTGCTCAGAGCTGAGACTCCGATAGATTGGTCGCCTCGGCGTCTGCTACGAGGTTTGTTCGTAACGAGCGGCCTCTAACCGCTTGACTTTGGTCCGCTGGACAGCCATACAGTACATAAATTATAACGGTTTTATCGAGAAAACATTGAAATTTTCAATAATTGATGCAAAAAAGTTAATGAAGGGACACTTCTAAACTAATTTCACTAGTCTTTCTCATTTAGGATTACAAAAATATATGTAAAAATTTTCTTTTCTTTGACACCTTTAAAAAATTACATTGAGATGTGAATAATGACTCAGTAAAATTTTCATTAGAGGTTTTTACACCATCTCACCCATTGGAGTGTTTAGTTAACATGTTACATTTATTGGAACCATCTAGTGATTGTTTTGTTTTATGATGAGAAATATTGCTTACTTGTTTCTTTATTAATTCATATGAGCCTTTCACATTGTCAATTATAACAACTTTTGCCCTATAAATAAAATCTTGTGAGAGAAACTGAGTGAAGTTGTAATCTTTGTGATATAGTAAATTCTTTTATAGGCATAGGTTGAAGTTGGCTAATATTTTAATTGAATCACATTAATTTTCTGTGTGATTCTTTCTTGATCACTATTTGCCTTCTACAAAGTATTGTAGATTTCTTTGTTATCATTTTATGTTGTCTAATAGATGCTTTGTATGAAATATAAGCTACTTCTTGAAAAAACTGTTATATATAGACAAGTTTCCAAAGCTATTCTTTTAGGTAGTGCATATATTACATTTTTCAAAAGTTTACTCATTGTTCTTTGTGGAAAAGATGCATTCTTTTGTAAGTTGCTACCTCCATGATCATAAGCTAAAAATGAAAAAGTTAGTTGAGTAAGATGTTGGTGACAAAAATAAGGCAGTTTTGGCACTAAATATTGTTATGCAGAGTTTAATCACATGATGAAGAACTTGATGGAGATAGTGACTAAAAAGCTTTTTCCTCCTTAATGAAAATGTTTGAAATATTTCTGAAAAACTAGAAGAAGGACATGAAGGTACTCTCTTAAAACAAATCTAATTTTAATCCTTCTTACTTTACATGTTTTGGTTGTGACAAATAATAGATTAAATGGCTTAAATAATTGACTTGAAAAGAAAGTAAATTATTTGTAAAAAAAAAAAAGTTAAACGCTGCAAAATAAGATTTGGAAATGTTGGAAATGATTCAAAAAATGTTTTTTCTTGTAATTTTGTTTTCACCTCTCAGGTTGTTATTTATGAATGTGAATATTGCAAGGCATTAGAAAGCAAAGTATTTTACTAAAACACTTGAAAAAATTCAAAATGGGAAGAGTCACTCTTGATGCACATTTGAGCTCTTAAAAAAAGTGTTTAGGATAAAGATGAATTTGGTTCTCATTGGATTTCAATGAAAATAAAGTCCTACAATTGTTTCTCCCCAATAGATTTTAGAAACAAACACTAAAAGCTGATGATTTTTCTTTCTAAAACTCTTATTTGTTTTAAAGTACTAACCCATGTTAGTTCATGAACAAATACCATTATAAGAAAAATTTGAACAATTCTTTATTCACATTTTTAGTACGTAGCATTATCAAACTTATTTCCTTTTTATATTTTTTTAAAATTGATTTTGGACAAGAGGAAAAACATAAAAAAAACTTTGAAATACCTCATATTTACTTTTCATAAGGTATGTCCATGACAAAAGTACAATCATCAATAAAAAGTAACAAACTATTTTTTTCCAAAAATATATGTTGAAGCAGGTCTTTAAACATCATAGTGAATCAAATCAAAAGGAAAATTACTTTTTTCTACCAGATATGGGATAAGATACATGGTGGTGCTTTGAGAATTAACAAATATCACATTGAAAGGCTCAACAAATTTTTTAGTGAACAAATGACGGAACAAAAATTTTACAAGGTTGAAAGGGGATGCCTAAGTATTTTGTGATGAAGTCATATTAGAGAGTTTGCCCATGTTTATGATGTTTCTTATTGGCTTATGATCTTTGTTGTGTTTTGAGTCTTTGGATTCTAATAGATACAACTCACTTTATTCCTTATCAATTAAAATTGTCTTCCTTCGTGACATGTTTCTAAAATACACAATAAAGAGAGAGAAAGTTACTAAATAATTCAAATATTTGTTAACTTTTGTATAGAGATAATACTAGTGGTCACTTGTATAACTTGTAAAACATTATTTAATACAATAGATGATTCTAAATTTGCATATGGATATATTATCACAATTGCAACTATAATGAATTGTTCTTTTATCATTTTGACATACAAATTAAAGAACTTAAAAAACAAAGACATATGATCAGTTACTCCCAAATCAAGAATTCAAAGACAAAGGGTCAATAGTAGAGATGGCAAATAAACCCACTTTCGTGGGTATTGTCCGAACTCGTTCTCGTTTTGACGGAAAATTCTCGCATTGACCGGGTATAGGTATGGGTATGGGTATGAGGAATCCCCGACTTTTTTAATTGGGTATGGAGATGGGTAAGGGGATGTACATATCCTGCCATAATACTCGTCCCCGCCATAACTTCGTTCCCGTTTAAATTATTAAAATATTCATAATTAATTAAGTAATCCTATATATATATATATATATATATATATACTTTCTATATTTTATTTCTTCTAATTAGTTGGTTTGTCATAAAACTCATTCGCATCTCCAATATATTTTTCATCTTATCATAACATTTATATAATTATGTTAAAATGATGTATGTCAATTAAAAAAAATGTATGTCTTACATTTGAATATTTCTATTATTTTTTAATATTTTTATTTATTATATATTTTCCTTTCACATGAGAATGTTTAATACTCTCAATTTAAGGTAATATAAAAAAATTCTTTACCTATTATTATTATTACTGATTTTCGTTTAATTTGAAGAACTTTTTTGTTTCGTTAAAATAATTTTCGTTATTTTTTAACCATTGACACCAGTGCAGTAAGGGCTTTTTGCCCCGGTTATTTTTCTCATTTTGCCTCGGGTCTGGAACCGAGGCATATTGGGGTGAGGCCAAAAGTATCTCTTTTTGGCCTCGGTTGTTACCCGAAGCCATAGAGTCCCTTTTCTGCACCGGGTCCATGAGAACCGAAGCCATAAGATAAAAATATTTTTTTTAATTAAATTTTTCGTGGCACAGAGAAAGTCGATTTATAGTAAGCCACCTAACGCCGGACCAGAACCAGGATCGTTTTATCCCTGCAACACCAGAATCAAACAACTTCATCCCTGCAATACAACATCACACCGGATCAGAACCCCCATCCCAGCACAAAGCTCTCACATTTCATCTTCCCCAATCGTTCACACCCAAGAACAAATCAGTAATAGAGAAACAGAGAAGAAAGAAAATCACCAGAGACGAAGCCATCGACGAACCACCATTGTCGCAGCGATGAACGCGAACCACCACTACAAGCCATCATCGGCGTCGCTGTGACGAATGGCGAGAAGACAGGAAGAGCTCACCAGGAACCTTGAACGCGAGTCCGGCGACGGTGCAGATTCACGACCTCTGTTGCGATGACGGTGGCTTTCTGCAGCGGCGGAGATCTCGACGATGGTTCCTCTAGTGGAGCGCAATGGCAACCTCGCGAAAGGTGCTGCCATGGTGGATCGCGTTGCCGCGTTGCAGATTTGGTGCCCTATTTTCGTGTCGCAGTGGTGGCTGACGCCGATCAGGTTCACGACCATAGCTTCGCAGGTCACGGTGGCTAGGGTTTAGGGTTCCCATATGGTTCTGTGCGCGCGAGGAAGAAGATGGATAAGATGGAGAAGATACAGCGACACGAGGAAGAAGTAGAGGGATTCGCGTTTTGTGCCCTAATTAAACTATTTGGCCCCGGTTCAATGTCACCCGAGGTCAAAGACGTAACCTTTTAGCTTCGGGTCTGTTCAACCGAAGCATATAAGCACCTTTTGGCACCGGTTTTTTTTTAACCGAAGCCTATAACCCCTTTTGGCCTTGGGTTTTTCTTGAACCGAGACATAAAAGTTGCCTGAAATTGCAAAAATGCCACCGCGCCATTATATGCTTCGGTTCCTTGCCAACCGAGGCCTATAAGGCGAGGTAAAAATGCAATTTTGCACTAGTGTGAGTATATATGTTGATATTTGAAAAGTTTTCTTAGATCTTTAAGGTATTTTTCATTTTATTATACTCTTGATTATACATTTGATTTCCTTTGTACAATTTCTTTCAATAGTCTCTCAAATTATTTTTGAGACATACATTTGTTAACTTTTTAACATTTTTTTATTGTTTATTTTCATCATGTAAAATAATATTTCGATATATTCTATCTAATTATTTTTATTTTTCTAACTTATTATCAATCATACTATAATTTTTTCATGTTAATTATATAAATAATTTTTATTTACTACAATATAAAAATTTAATGTAATTGTCATGAATATTTTTTTCACTATCCAACATATATTAGAGTTCAAAAGATACAAAATTTATGTCAAAATTTTATTATTATGTTTATTATTTGTTCTTTGTGTCATTTTGATCATGTTATGTATTATAACTTTTATTAGTGTATAAAAAAGAGATTCATTATAATTTAAAAAATTGAAGTAAACAAACATTTAAAATATATTTTAATTTGAATATTTGTTTTCCTTTTATATTTTTTTAAAAATATTTTTTAATTTTATCAACTAAGTCTCATTAATGTTTGTAGTTTACAAATTTAATAAATGTTTTGGTTCTCATGAAATTTTATTTGGTATTCTAATCTAAAATATAAACAATTATAATTTATTTTAAAGTATTTGATATGGAAGAAACAACCATCCTCCTAATATTGAATATTTGATAATATTATGTTTCTTTTACCGTAATTTTTTTTTCTTTTATAAAAATTAATATTGAAGTAGTTAGAAAACGGGTACGGGTATGAGTACGAGATTAAACCCGTTATCTAGTGGGAATGAGGATGGAAAAAAAATTTGATATCCGTTGAGTTTGGGTATGGGAATGAGAATGAATTTGTTTTACGAGGATGTGTATGGGATAGCAAAACTCGTCCTCGCCTTATTCCCCTTGCCATCCGTAGTCAATAGTACTGAATGTACTATTACCTTTTATTGGTAAGGTATATGATTCAAAAGACTTAATTATTGATTTGATCATATTTTTTAAAATAATCTAGTTCCTTTCTAAAAGCATTCATATTAAACAATGTAAAACACACAAACAAAGAAATAATAAAGATTCAACTCTTGTCACTTTTATTTGTAAACAAAATCCTCGATATTAATGAGGTCTTCAGATAAAAAAATATAAGGATTTAATTGAGTCAAAAGAAAAATATAGGACTAAATTACTAATTAAATCTTAATAAAAATTTATAATTTATTTGTAAATTAAAGTCTAAATTGGTTATAATGTATCAAACTTTTAGCTACTTAATATTATTATATTTTAAATTATTCTCTAATTAATAATTGAAACTAATATAATTAGTTAAAACATTGATAATAAATAGATTAAAATATTTTTTGATCTTCGTTTTTATATCAAAATTTCAAATAAGTTCTCATATCTTTATTAGTCTCAATTAGGTTTACATTTTTTTTAAATGGATAATAATTAGGTTCTTTCTATTAATATGGTATTAACATCATTAAGAATGTACAACATATCAACTCCTCATTTTTTAAGTATTTTTTAATTTTTTAATTTAAAAATATATGTCACTTGGCATATCAGTATCATGTCACGTGTCAAGTCAGTATGGTGGCACGTAAGTTATTGTCTCGGTCTCAATTTTGTTCATATTTTTGTTATTTTGATCCTTTTCAGTTATAAATTTGTTTAAAAATTTTCAATTTCATCTCCTCCAAATTGAGACTAAATTTAACTTTTATATAAATATTATAATAATATTTTTATTAAAAATAATATTTCTATTACATATTTTTAACAATATTAAGTTTATTTAAATTTATATTTTACATTAAACTTTATTTATATTTTATTTTAAAATTATAAATATATAGATGGATAAATTTATATTCCAAATATTTGTATAACATTATATATCAATAACTTCTATACAAATGTTAGAGTTGGTTTAAAACTAACAATTTCATAAATTCAAATGCAAAAATTTTAAAACAACATTATAACAAGTTAAAATAAATATATTTAAAATTTTAAAACAAAATATAATTAAAATTTAATGTAAAATATAAATTTAAATAAACTTAATATTTTTAAAATATTTAATAAAAATATCAATTTTAATAAAAATATCATTATAACATCGATATAAAAATTAAATTTTATCTCAATTTGGAAGGGATGAAATTGAAATTTTTAAAAAAAAATTGAAACTGAAATGAAATCAAAATAACAAATATTTAGACCAAATTAAGATTCAAACACTGACTTAACATGTGTCATCTTACTGACTTGACACATGACAAACTACTAATGTGACATGTGACATAAATATTTTCTTAAAATAAAATTAGAAAAAATAAAAATAGTTTAAGAAAATTAAAAATAGTAAAAAAAATTAAAACATTGAGGAGATGGTACGTGACACATATTTAATGTTGTTAGTATCGTACTAATGGAGATGACCTAATTGTTACTGATTTACAAAAATATGCGCCTAATTGAGACTAATCAAAATATGAGGATCTAATTGAAATTTTGGTATAAAAATAATGATCAAAAAAGTATTTTAACCTAATAAATACTATTTAGATACCAATTATTTTTAATTTATAAAATAGGAATCTAACTTAGTTAATATATTGATTAATTATTTTTTATCTCTAAATTAATTATTCTTTAATTACTTCTTTTAATAATTTGTTAAAAATGGAATGATAATAGGTTATCCATCGACTAACATGAAATTGTTAAAATGGTGAAGTTCAAAATTTTTCATTTTTAAAGTACATGAACTAAAATGGAACAATTGAAACTAAAACAAGAAACAAAAATCACCCAACACCCTAACAGTAATTGACTTTTAGAGACAAACTCTGTCACACGTACTATTTTTTCATGTAAGGATTTCAATACTTGTGAGATTCTGTAAGGACAGTGTACTTGAAATCTCGATAAGTGATATCATTTTGGACAAGTACTTATGTCAGTTTTTATTCTGTGATATCTTCAAAATATACTTTTTGATATATTAAGAAAATTGTTAATATATTTTAAAAATTAAAATTAGTGTAATTTTAAGATATAATAGAAGGAATAATACAAAAAGATCGATCCAAATCCAAATTCAATACCAACATAGTTCATTAAAAAAAATGTCCCGTTGTCAACAAACTTAAAATACAAATAAATAAAAAAATAAACTGGCTAAAATTTTTTAAATGAAATAATAATTAAAATGAATACTTGAACTATACTATATTAGATATAGAACATAATATATTATATGTAGGACATATTGATTATATTATACATAAATAAAATTTAATATAAAAAGATAAATAATATGTAAATAAAATTAAATAAAAAAATTTACCGGCATGGAATATATAAAAAAGAGTATTAATCATAAAATGAAAAATTAAATGAGCATACTAACTATATAAATACTAATTATACAATATGTCAATTCTAAAATAAGGAAATAAATTCATATTTTCTGTATTGATTAAGAGTCCATAGTCAATATATGTTTTTGATGATGGGTACTTGTAAAAGTTTAGAAATATTTCAGATTCTAAGATGTCTTTCTTAGTTTTTTCTTAACTTGATGTTTAATATATATATATATATATATATATATATATATATATATATATATATATATATATAATAATGATTAAGAATAATTAATACGTCTTGGAAATGTATAAAAATTCATAATTAATTGTGATATTAAATAAAAGACTTAAATACCTTTTTGGTCCTCATTTTCGTAGTGTTTGTTGCGGATGGTCCTCATTTTGACAAAATGTTTAAAATGGTTCTCATTTTTACCGAATGTTTAAAATGGTCATCATTTTCGCAATTTGTGTTTTATTTGATCATTTTCTGTAACGCCGTTTAAATCATTAACGGAACATTGTACATGTGGCACGGTTTGTATTAGGGTGTGTTACGTGTATTGTATAAGTGTGGTAATTAGATATTTGGGGATAAATAAGTGAGCTAGGGTTTTGGTAAGAAATGTTTGGGCAGTTGGTGAGTTTTGGCAATCTTGTTCATCCATTCCCAATTGGTGTTGCTGCAATCTTCTTCTTCCTGCAATCCCATTATATAGGTATTTTACAGTCCCAATCTTCGTGCACTGTTGGTGGTTCAACGAGAAATGGATTAACCCCGAGATGACAGCTTTGAGGATGACAAGAACTCCAAAGAATATTGGTAGAAAATTTTGGGTACAATCTGTTTTTATTTTTGTGTTAATAATAAATTGATTTTAATTTTTGATTTATTGATTTATAGAGTGGTGGTTCCAATAATGTGGGCTGCAACTTTTTCAAATGGCGGTGTTGATGAAAAGGATGTCATCATCATGACACAAATGAGGTAGATTAATGATGTGGAGAAGCCATTGAAGGTTGCTGAGAATAGGCTGCAATTAGTGATAGGGTTCACTTGTATTGTTATTGTATTATTCGTACTGTTATTGTGTGTAATCTTTTAAAGTCCAATCTATTTTGTATTATTGTTAAATGAAGAAATGAATTAGTTTGATTATGTTGATATTAGTCCCAACATGTTCAAAATGACATCTTAATCTGAGCATTGAAGTAAGTGATATTGATCTAACCTTGGGAAAAATTAAATTGATCTAAGTCTGGAAGAAGTTAATTTCATAACGTTAATTCATCCTGATCAAAATGCACTACATCAATGTTTGGCAAAAGTGAGATTGAACGAAGTTTAAGGAAAGTCAAAATGCAGTACATCAATAATGAATTCTACATAATAAATTCCAAAAAATAACTAAGACGTTTGTAGCTGCTATCATGACCTCCTCCTAATCTGTAACTTCATCCTAAACTGCTGAGATGGTTTTTATGGTGTTGGTAGTGGTGTTGCTTGACTCTCCACTTCATTCCTTGGTGGTTGAGTTGTTTGAGTTTTAGCCGTTGGTGCATTCTCAGCAGTTTCAGCAATTGGTGCATTCTCAACAGTCCTAACCCACGAGCAAACACAATCCAAAAAATCCTAAACCCACTTACCTCATTGATGATGATTAATTGGAAAATTGAGATAAAAAGTGCAACTGCAATCCAATGATGAAATGGCAAGTATTAGCTGCTTCTTCTGCAAATCCGAGCTCAAGAAAGACGAAGATGAAGAAATTTCTCTAATTGCAAAATTTTTCCTAAATTGAAAAATTAACGTTAATTAGCCACCTGTACAGTACATGTCACACCCTAATACAAACTGTGCTACCTGTACAGTGCTCTGTTAATGATTTAACGGCGTTACAGAAAAGGACCAAATAAAACATGAATTGCGAAAATGAGGACTATTTTAAACATTCGGTAAAAATGAGGACCATTTTAAACATTTTATCAAAATGAGGACTATCCGCAACAAACACTACGAAAATGAGGATCAAAAAGGTATTTAAGCCTAAATAAAATATGACAATCATAATTAATACAATTTTATTTTATTTAAAAGACAAAAATATCCATAAATATTGTATAATTGTTATAATATTTCATTTAATATTTATCAATAAAATTTAAAAAATAATAAAATAACTATATTTTAATATTATTAAAAATTAAAATATAATTAAACATAAAAAATTAAATTAATACAAAAATCAACAAAAAATAATATAAAACATCTAAAAAGTTTATGAAAAAATAATAATTAAAATATCAATGAGATTTAATAAAGTTTTTAAGATGTTTATTTTCATTACTTACAAATTTTAAAAGATATTTTTATCTTTAGTTATATATATTTATATTATTTTAATTAATAAAATTAATTATTCTAATTTTTAATATAAAAATGATAAATTTAATGCATATTAATTATTTTTTAACCTGTGCATCAAAGTAATCTAGGCAAAGAATGAAAATTGAATTTGGAGTTAAATATAAGCGTCGTTTGAATGACAATTTAATTGATTAAATTATGTCTTTATGATAATTAAAAATTTACTAATATTTGTAAATAACTGATTATTTAAAAATGTTTATTATTCATTTAGATTAATCGGTTATTTTAAAATGTTGAATTAGTGTATAATTGATTATCTCAAAATAGTCAAATTTTATTTAAGTATAGTATAAATATTTATATAATTTATTTAAGTCAACTAATAATTGATTAATTATGTTTTAATTTGTAAATTGGGAACTTCAAAATACAAGATGCCTTACAGTCAGTATTAAATACTTTCAGAATCAAAAGTCATTTTTCTATATTATTTTTAGAGTATTATTACTGTGCATCAAAGTTTTTTAAAGAAACTATATAGATCTTTATAAAGGAATTTAGAGGGATATATCAAAGAAAACGTATATAAAAATTTATCTTACTTATTTCGCATGATATTTTTTATAATTTTTGTTAAGATTGTTTACTTGTGTAGTATTCTCGAGTGGTCAATATATGGGAGGGTTATATACTGAGTAAGAAGTTGTGTTCGAAGAATATAAGTATTTGATAGTGAAAATTCAAACCTGATTGTTTGGATAATTAAATGTAGATCATAGTTTGTGATTAACCGAATATCAAATTTTGAATGATTTTTTCTTCATTTTTTTTTCAAAAATAAAATATATCATTTATATTTTTATTTTGTTATATATATATATATATATATATATATATATATATATATATATATATATATATATATATTTATATATATATATATATATATATGATTTTTTAGATACAAAATCAATTACATGCCATATGAACATGATATGTGATCTATATTAAGAAAATAGTAACTGCAATTAAAATAATTTTCTCATTAGATTATATTAAATCACATTTACATATTTTTTAATTATAAAATAGATATTTACATCTTTTATATTTTTAATAAAATCACACTCACGTTTTTTTATTACTTCTAAATAAAGCATTGCTTTTCATAGCGTTTTTAATAAATACGCTAATATTCTCTATATTTTTAATAAAGTAATAATTAACTGTTTTATTTCACTTATAAAAGAAAATTATTATAAAAATGATTCATTAATTTATATTTTTTTAATTTTATTTTTCATACTTTGTTATTCAAATTTTAAACTAATAAATATTTTGAAATAAAATAACGAAAATAATATCCTTTTTTTGTTAAAAGAACTACGTATCATTTATTGCAACAGAAACAACATACATATAAGAAGAATGTAGATCGTTTCCTAAAAATATAATAAATGTGAATATTATATAAATAAAATAAATAATATATATATATATATATATATATATATATATATATATATATATATATATATGTGTGTGTGTGTGTGTGTGTGTGTGTGTGTGTTTCTTTTATTCAAAAGATGATAAAAATGAATATTTATTTTAAAATTAGAGAATGTACAGTACCATTTAATACAATTTTGAAGAAGTTATAGTAACAATTTCAAGCGCTTGTAACGCCCAAAAATTAAAACATGACTTAGCGTTTGGTATACCGATGTAACGTAAGTCTCTTTTCAACAAAGTACTAAACTATATTTGTTACGTATTTTCTATATTTTTTTTCAAAGTAAAATTGAGTTTTCACATGATAATGTACGTAATGAAAAGTTCGCATTTGGGAGATTCTAATAAGTATCTAAAATAAAACTTTGATTCTAATTTTAAAAAAAAAAAAAAAAAAAAAAAAAAAAAAAAAAAAAAAAAAAAAAAAAAAAAAAAATATAAAAAAAAAAAAGCAACACCACAGCACACCTATCTATAGAACCACATAAATATAAAATATTTTCAAAAATAACTCTTTCAATTACCTTCTTTATTTGAGGAAACAATTAATTATAATTGACCAAAATTAATTTAATCAATATCTGGTGACAGACTAAAATAGTAGCCATAATTAAGAATATTTTGGGAATAAAATAATGATGGCGTGGATATTGGAGATTAGTTTTTGCAAATGAAAGCCGCAGTTAGTTTTTTGTTTAAAAAGAAATAGTAATATTTGTTGAAAAGAAAAGTCATAATAACAGGTTAAGGTATTTTAACAGAAAAGATTGACATAAGAAAATTGAGATTTAGTTCTTACCAAAAATATGAATTGGCAGCCATCAATATCAGTCTACCTCCTCTGTGAAGGAGAGTAGTAGTGGAGAAGACATTCAATTTGTTTTATGGTGAGGGAAGAGTGGAGGAGAATACATTCATGTATCCCTTCTTTTCTTTTTCTCTGTTCTGCATTCTCTTCTCCAAAACATTCACACCTTTAACGATCTTCTACCCTAATGGATTCATCACCAGAACAACCTCGTAAGAGGAAACACAAGCTGCCGCAAAGATCATTTTTCCTCTACTTCTCCTTCTTCCTCTTCATCTTCTTCTTCTGCTCCTCACACCACTCCTTTTACTCTCACCCCTCCCTTCCCTCCTCCACTCTCAACCTCCCAACACCCCTCCGCGTCCACCACCGTATACTCTTCCCCGATCACCTCCTTCTCACGCTCTCCGACCCCAAAATCCTCCCTTCTCACCAACTCCACTGCGTCTACCTCCTCAACGCCTCACCCAATCCGCTTCTCCTCCCGCTTCTCTCCACGGACCGCTATGATGAATTCCGCTCCATAGCGCGCTGTCCGCTCCCCCCTACAAATTTCTCCGCCGTCGATTTGACCTGGCGCGGCATGGACCGTCACCGCCCGGCGAGAGCCACGCCTCACAACTGGGAGAAGTTAGCGTACGAGGCCTTTCTAGACAACGGCACCGTGGTGGTGTTCGCCAAAGGGCTAAACCTCCGTCCACACAAGGTTTCCGACGCGGCCTTATTCCGGTGCCACTTCGGGCTTCCAAACGGTGCGTTTCTGTTAACCACGAAAGCGGTATCGGTGGCCCAGGAAGTCGTGCGGTGCGCGCTGCCGCAGAGTATTCAGAACAACCCCGAGAAGGGTCGAGGAATAAGCGTGAGCGTGAGCCACGTGCGGGGCGGGGGTGTGATACCCTCCGTGGCGAGAATCGGCGGCTGTGAGAAAAAGGGCCGAGTGAAGGAGAAGATGTCGGAACTGTGCGCGTGCACGATGGTGTGGAACCAGGCACGTGCGCTGCGCGAGTGGGTGATGTACCACGCGTGGCTGGGTGTGGAACGGTGGTTCATATACGACAACAACAGCGACGATGAGATCGATGAGGTGGTAAGAGAGCTTGAGGATAAAGGTTACAATATTAGCAGAGTGACATGGCCTTGGGTTAAAAGCCAAGAAGCAGGGTTTTCGCATTGTGTGGTGAGGGCGAAAGAGGAATGCAAGTGGGTGGGGTTCTTCGACGTGGATGAGTTTTTCTACTTAAACGAAATGCGACGGAATGGTCTGAGATCAATGGTGGCAAATTTCTCGTCTTGGAACTCCGTTGCGGAGATTAGGACAGGGTGTCATAATTTCGGTCCTTCCGGATTAACGACGCACCCTAAACGGGGAGTGGGCGTAGGGTACACCTGCCGGGTTAGGAGTCCGGAGCGGCACAAGTCAATTGTGCGGCCTGATTTGGTTGATGTTAGTCTTCTGAACGTGGTGCATCATTTCGAGGTGAGGGAAGGATTTGAAGCCGTAAACGTTCCTCCTTCCGTTGCGGTGATAAATCACTATAAGTACCAGGTGTGGGAGACTTTTAAGGCTAAGTTCTTGAGAAGGGTTGCAACCTACGTGGTGGATTGGAAGGAGGAGGTGAACATTGGATCGAAGGACAGGGTCCCTGGACTGGGAACCCAAGCGATTGAACCAGGTGATTGGGGGTTGAGATTTTGTGAGGTTTGGGACACCCGTCTCAGGGACTTCCTTCTGTCTAATTTTTCTCATCCCCAAACAGGGTTGTTGCCTTGGGAAACCACTGCTCGATAGTCTCTGCACCCATTTTCTTATTATTTAATTATTGTTACAGGGGTTTATTTCTTTGGAGTGATGATGACACGTGAGATATAAGATCATTAGATTAGTGGATAAGCACTGTGTGAACTCCATGTTCTGAAAGGAAGAGAAAGAAAGAATATAAAAAGAGTAGTTTGGTGGTATAGGATGAGGAATTGTATTATACGATAGACAGTCAGGTATTGTACTTTTGGAATTTCATGTTTTGTTGTTGGGATAGCTTCTAATCACTGGAATTTTCGAAATGAATTTATAGATATGAAAGATGCTCACTACATATATAATGTAGCAACTGAAGCTTAAGCATATCCAACATGTCTTGTCTTTCAGTAGTGTCAGATGATGTAGGTCTATTTGGAAGACGTGTCTGCGTGTGAGAGTTTAAAAGGTACTAAGTACTAACCAACGTTTGCAGCAGCCGTTGGTAGGTACGAATACTCTGGTTTGTTTTAAGTACTAACCAAGGTTTGCAGCAGCCGTGGAGAATTACAACAAAACCTCAATGAGAATTATGAAAATTTAAAAATAAATTATTATAGATTTTCTAATCTAATTATGTGTGCTAAGCTTTCAGTTTCGAATGTTTCAATACGTTAAAAGTTGGGTTAAGAGATTTTTTAAGTTTGGCTATTAAAATGTTTCAAAGTTTTAATTATAGACCAATTTTAATTTCGGATTCAAATTTAACTCTTTATTTAAAAGATATAGTATATAAAAGTATATTAAAAATTGAAAATAAAAAATACTGTTAATGGTAGGTTTTTGGAGTAAAATTACCCTTCTTTGTTTTCTTTTTCATCATTACAATGGTAATACTTTTAAAAGTTTAAAAAATACGTATGTAATGTAAAAAAGAATGACAATAAAATACTTTTAAGCTAAAGAGGAAATCTATAACAATTTAAAAAGAAGATTAGCATCTCTTATCATTAGAGAAATATTAGAACTGTCCCTTTACTCAAGATTTGAACTTTCAAAGCAATATATAGGACAACAACATCCTAACCAAATTGTTTAACATTACAACTTCCTATCGTTTATATATGATATTTTAACATTATCAGTTACTTTTATCATTTTTTTAAATTTAATTTTATATTACAAATACATTTTTTAATTTTTTAAAAATAGTTAAAGTATCTTCTATCGCTCTCCGATTCTGAAACCGTTGAGATGAAAGTGTACATTACACCTGAAAGGGATGTGCTAGAAGGTAATGTAATGTAAATTGTAATATCAATTATAGAGTGATTAGAATATAATTACATTTTACTTACTGAAAACAAAAAAAAAAAATTAAGCCGCAAATTAGCGCAGCAACAACCACACAATTATCAGAATCGTGAAGAATACGATGAAACTCAGTTTCTTTGAGCTAAAAACGTGTGATGTTTGGTTCATGGTTACGCAAGGTCTTTCATGTGCTTTTATGGATGTTTTCCGATGTGAGCATTGACAATTCGAGAGTCCCAAGGAAACATATAAGATTTCATTATAAAATCCAAAATGAAAAATATATGGTCTGAAGTTAACACGTCCAATACCAGTGAGGTGAGAAGATTGGTCTGTAACAATGTGTCACAAAATCAAATGTTGATAAGTCAGAATCAGGGTCATTTCTCAAGGTGGTCACAAATTTTTCTGTGCTTTGGTCATTCTCACATGAAAGTGTGACACATTCCTTCATTTTTTTCCCTAATACTCACCGCATCAATTTTGCAATAAAGAAAACCAAATCAAAAAACCAAACTATAATGCAGCTACATCGTAACGCATGAAATTGAAAACGGGAAAAAGGAATGAACAAAGAACAAAATCAAATGGATATACATATAAAGATAAAGGAAGGTGGTTCATAAATATGTAAGGATAATGCTTAAAAATCATTTTCTTTCACTAATTGTAAGAATAGTGTCTAAAGAGAAGAAATTGAGAAAGTCTTACTTTCTAAGTCATACATTTCCATTTATAATAATAAAGAGTAAATCAAGATTATAATAATCTTTATAAGTACTGCAATTTCAAACAATCCCTGAAGATTCAAACTTTTAAATTAAATTTCAAAGGTAATTTGATAATGGCACAGGAATGGTATAATATTAATGGTAAAGAAAACCAAATCAACAACCTTTTTACACTCATGAGAATCTAATTAATATGTTTAACTTGAAGAAACACAATTAAGAATTCACCTCCAAGTAGAGAAGCTAAATTATATATTGAACAAAAATTAAGTTGTACTAAACTCTTGTGTGAATATCATCAACCAGCAATCAAATGATGTGATTGCAGATGTAATAAGTGATAAACACGTGTTAAATTTAAGAACCTGTGGTGGTTGAGTATCCTCTAAGAAGATTTCATAATTTTTGGGCAAGAAGAGATTAAATCCGAGAAGTAGGTCTTTATGTCCTCTAAATAGCTCGATTACTCTCTTTCTCTAAGACCTCTCAAATCAATTTTACAAGTGAAAAACTTCGATTTCTAAGCAAAAATGCATTTCAATTTTACTTTTTTTTTTACATTGGGATGCAATTCAACATTAACGAGACCTAACCAAAAGACCTTAACCCAATTATGTAAGACATTGACATTACTCTCAACCTAAAATCTTAAGACAATAAGATTGTTGGTTTTTATCCTTACATGATGCTCAATTTCCTCATTTATACTCAATGTGGCACTTATCCCTCAAGCTTTAACATTTCACAAATCATGAGACCCTTGTTTGTATCGTCGTTCTTTTTAATTATCTGTAATTCTTGTCAAGAAGACTTTTGATACAAGGACCATGTACTGGTTTGAGCAGGTCACCCAAACTAACCATAAGTTCTGATATCACTTGTTGGAAAAAATGGATCATCAATGAAGAAATCACCCTATTAGTAGAGAAATAAGATCAACACAAGAAACACAAAAATATTCAATTAACCGCAAGATCGGAGAAAAACCATGATTGTTAAAGACAATTAGAGAATAATACTATGTGGAATGATTGTTGTGGGTTGCACAATTATCCCATGGCAGAGGTCAAGTGGATCGAGTCACAATCAAATAGTGATACTTTGACAGTTATGCTCTTAAGTGAAAAGAGTTGTGTTCTAACTAATATCTATAACTTTTGATCTAATAGTAGGTGTTCGATCCAACATAAAGAAACACACATTATCTCAATAACATAACCGCATGTTATACAGCAGTAAAGAACTATCCTTGCAAGAAAGAATCAAGAACAAGAATTATTTTACCCAAAATATTTTTGGAAGTGCTGAGACTGAAGTTCTCAAAGTACACTACAATTGGAAGAATTGACTTGATTTAAAAGCGGTAAAAAAAAAGGATAAATTTTAGAATGTGAAATAAAATGATATAAAGAATGAAACCATGAGAAAAGGATGAACTAGTTGGAGAGTGATTGCGTACCTGGTGATCTTGCAGTATGCGGTAGTCTTCCGATGAGTCTAAATTCTGATACGATCCTTTAATATAGGAGTGTAATAATGTTATTAATAAGGATCTATCTCTTCTAAAATGAGTGATATAACAATTAGTTTAGATTTTATTAGATGTGTGTTTTATTTTATCCGAAATTTAGTTTTTAACCTTTTAAGTAAGTTTTTGCAAATTCATTTTATTATTTAACATATATCTAGTTAGAAGATTCAAATCAAATTGATGAAAATATTGTCTAGATAATAAGTGTGAGAGGTAAATAAACTTGTCCCACTAATTTTTAATATCTGTTTCATTATTATAAAAAATTTCATACTTACTGTATATTAAAATGAATATAAATAATATTTGATTTTTCAAATTGATATAAGAACAAAAATGGGAATATGTATATTTTTTTTGTCCTTCATTTATATTTGTCTCAGGCCCAATATTTTTTTTCTCCCCTTATTTTAAAAGGGGTTGTCCCAATCAATTGGGTCTAGGGCTGGCCCAAAGGGAGACCAGACCCTAAGTCTGTCCTAACACACTTATTTTACTCACTTTCAGAATCAACCCCTCTTCCTTAGAGCTACAGTCGTCCCTCTCTGCTAGGGTTTGAGTACCACCTTGGCCAAGCAAGTTCGAATTAGGTTCATTTTTTCACGTAAGTTACCCTCATTTTGTACTTGCATATTTTCCTGCTACTGTTACTCTTAGTAACTCAAGTACCTATTGTTCCTTAATTTTCCAGCTCCTTAAGTTGTTCCTTGAGCTGCTGTACCCCACTACTTAGAGTCGAGGTCCTGTTCTAGCTATTTCTAGGTAAGGGAAGCTAAAACCTCTTTGTTTAATATGGTTGTGGGTTGTTTTATGTTTGTTACGGTTCTTGAGATTGGATGCTACTGTGAACGCATAGAATGCTTGGTTGTGATGTTTGGTATGTACGTGCGGTTGACGCAGGTGCGAACAGTAGTGAGAACTGATAATCTCGCCCAAGCGAGCTTGTCTCGCCTAGGCGAGATAAGTAGAGGCTCGCCCAGGTCCTTTTACGTGAGTTGTCGCTCAGGAGACCAAACCTTGTTTCGAGCGAGGGAGTGTCTCGCTCAGGCGAGGGGGTCTCGCCTAAGCGAGAATGCGTAGAATGCCATTGTTTCCCTTTTCGAGCCCTCGCCAAGGCGAAGTGAGCTCGTCTGAGCGAGAGGATTCTCTCGCCTGAGTGAGGCCCTTCTGCCTGAGCGAGAGGCTTGGCGAGGAGTGCGTTGGTTATGTGGTTCCTTTGTTTTTTAATGTTGGTCATATGTTGAGAGTGATTATACATTTTAAAGTATGCATTGAGTGATTCTGTGTGAACAAGATGTATTATGGGTTGTGCCTTATGAGTTTAACATGATTTGAGTATGAGGCATATATGGAATGATTCATGGATTGGGAATGATGAGTTGGTATGGATTCCACATGTGATATGAATGAGGATTGGTTACAGAGGTTGGCATGAGGTTTCTATGCATGATATATATTACTGGTTGTTTGAATATGATTGGTTTGTGGTTAGTACGTAATTCCATGGACCTCTAGGTGAGACCTCATGATGGTGCTTCAGTGGTCGGGACGTAATTCCATGACCCTTGTTAGTGGGAGTTCATGGTGGTGTCTCATCTATATAATTTAGTAAGGATTCAAGGTAAGGTTGCATCCTGACGCTCTGAGAGGTCAGTTAGTCTCACATAGAGCAGACTGACCCTTGTGGTGAGAGTAACAAGAGGCCTGAAACTTATTAAGGGCTAACCTTTTGTGTGGGGGGTTGAGACATTGTAACACTTAGCTCGGGGGTGAACAACTCGGGGGTGAGCAGAGGAATCCACCATAGGTGCAAGCATCCGCTGAATCCGACTAAATTATACGTATCTAGATGAGTCATGTCGAGTCTTAGTGTATTGTTTGGATGGTCTTAACATGCTGGAGTGATGTACGTATAATTGATTGTGAAAAAGTATATGATTGCATGATAACACTATTTTTCGGCTCTAGCTTACCCTTTTGCTTGTTTGATTGCTTTGTATGTGGTTCTTTTACTTTTGCGATGATCATCAATTTATTAATGTGAGCAGATGCGAGAGGTACTCGAGGTCAACAGGGAAGGGATGACTCTGCTGCATAGTCTACCTGGACTAGACTTCATGTTTTACTTGGGCTTTTCTTTAGGGCTATGGCCCATGTACTACTCTGCTCTTTAGTACTCTGTTAACTATTGTTAAGTCCTTGGAGTTTGTTTGTATCTGGCATGGTGGTGTGCCTTGGTTTCTTCTAGCATTTCTGGATATTGAAGGGAGTAACGTTTATACTCCAGGACTTGTCTCTAAATTTCTATTTGTGTGGCATTTCATTTAAATTAAAGTATTTATTTAAATGGGGTATTACAATATTGGTTTTCCTCCTAACACTTATCCTCATCTTTATACATATTTCCAATTTAAATTACCAAAATATTTATTTTATTAGGTAAGTTGAAAAACGTATATCAAGTTTGGTTTGATCCTTAATTTTGAAACTTATTTATAAATCACACATTTAATCATGTATTCTTTTAAATAATTATTTAATCTTTATTCAATAGTTATTTGATATTTATGTAATTATATTTTTTTTAATATTTGATATTTTAGAAAAAATGTGTATATTCTGGATTTGCATTCTTGATAATATTTCTTGATAATATTGTATTTCCTTTATATTGATTTTTTTTTTGTAAAAAAGTATTTATTTAATACTTTAAATAATAAGAATGTGGGTAAAGTTATACCAATTACAATGAGATGAGAATTAGACAAAATTTAGTGTCTTTTGAGTATGAAGATGGAGATAGATACTAGGATGAAATTTTATTTCAAGGATAAGATAAAAAGTAAAATTCGTACCCACTCCTCCACTTGTTATCTAGTGTTTATGAGTGAACTTATTTGATTGGCCATTTATATTTAATCATTAAAATAAAAATTAATTAAATAATCAAGTAATTCAATTATGTTAAAAAAAATTATTAAGTGTTTAAAATTCTTATATTCTTTTAACCAAGTTTATGTCATTTGATTTTAACATCAATTGAGGTGACATGATGGTCATCATCTATCATTACTCATGTGTTTTCATAAGAAAAATAAAGAAAGTGACTTAATTAAGTTTTAAGTCTCTCTTAAATTTAGATATTTTTAATTAAATTGTTACTATAAAAAAAATTTATATGTTTTTCAATTGAGTCATTACTAATTGATTTTGTCATCAACTCGACTTAATTAATTGATTTTACAATCTCAAGCATAACACCACGATCTTGCGCAATTATAAAATAAAACTTTGGAATTCTAATTATTTTTATATACAAAAATTGTTTCATTATTTTTTTAAAATACTAAAACAAAAATCAAAATAATCATATAGACACGAAACAACGTCACTTGGTAAATATACTAGACACTACGTGAAAAATATTTTATAATGACAATTATTTACTCGCTTTTTGATAAAACTGACGTTATGCTTCTAAACTTTTAAATTTAAATTGTATCTAAAATAATTTTGAAACTAATAGGAAGTTTGAGTTTTAATTTGTGTCTTTTCTCTTCTTCTCATTATATCAGCTTCATCTTCACTGACTACCACAACATATCACCTCATTCTTTTATCTCAATGGAACTCATATTCTCTACTCCCATCCCACTCATATCCAACTTTCATATTACATATAAATTATCTGCTATGCATTTTTAGGTTTAATTAGGTTTTTCATTCCAGAAATTTAAGGTACTTTATCTTTTGTTTCTGTAAATAAAATCATAATTTTTAATTTTATCACGTTTTATGTTAGTAATAACTGCATCATGTTAACAAAACATAGTTAACAACCACTTTTAGGGAGAGATGAGAATGAGTATGACACCTCTGGAAGTTGTAATTCCAAAAAAAAAAAAAGAGTTTTAAAGGCAGTAGTGATATTTTGGAAATTAATTAATTATGATGCTGCACATGTAAAACATACATTGGTATTTTGGTATTTTTGGTTGCAGAAGAGACTGTGTTTATAAGTGTTCATATTTATTTTTTTGCTAAAATTTTAGGAATTGATGGAATTATAGATGTAGCGTATTATTTCTCACTTAAATTTTATTGCAAAATATAGAATTGTTGGATTTAAACACTCTAAAACATTTTGGTTAATACAAAAGTTGTTTTCTCTAACATTAACCAAACTTGCAAAGTTTCGTATCAATGGAAGTAAGATGAAACTAAAATGGAATCTCAATTCATTTTTAATCTTAGATCTAGTGAAAGCCCCTAACCTTTGGAGGCATGGAACATTTTTTATCTCATCACTTTTTTTTTTATCTTTGTTACTATATTAGATACTTAATCTGATTAAAAATAATTAGATATGAAATATTATGAGTTGAATTCAGTGAAGAAAATATGTGATCACTTAAATTTTATGTTTTTAATAGATTTAAAGTATAAAAAAAACATAGAATATGATGTCAACCTTTCTCAACCATAAAACATTCTGTCTCCAATGCCAAACTTTTACATAAGTGTAACATGCTATCTTTTCATAATTTCTTGGATCCTTTTAACACTTCAAAGCTACATAAACTTCAATAGGTATAAACTATATTCCTATTGATAAATATTTTGCATGCAATTTAGATTCTAACCTTAAATTGTTGGCTTCATGATGAAATTGAATTATTAGAAAATTATGTAGATTGTTTAGACGTTTTTTTCTTCATAAATTTTGTGTCTCTTATTAACATCATATCATTTTAAATAAATCATATACGATTGCATATTTTTAATTTAAATTCTTTTGCACCATATAATATCTTTTCCTTTTATAATCACTTCATGATATTATGCTAATCCTTAAGTTGTTGCATGATGCTTTTAAAATTACTGGTCTAACTTATTCATATTGTAATTTTGATGCAACTTTACTTCATCTTCCATTTTATACATATAACACAAATTTAGATTGAACCACAACACTCGAATTTAATCATTTCTTTGAATAAATTTTAAATTTAACAATTTTTCTAAACTAAAATAATTATATACAATAAAATTGTAAATATTATTTATATTTATTTTTATAATTATAATAATAATATTTTATTGTCGTACAAAAAAGCAGTGGATACATACTTTTGATAATATTTTTAAAGATTGATCTTAATAACAAAAGTCATTTTATAAACGGGTGTAAAAGATGTAATATATTATTTATATACTTTCTATAATGTATCCTTTATTCGAAAAACTTCCGTGCCACGTACAATATTGGACGTGTATAAAGACTAATAAAATTAAATAAATATGAAAACAATATCTAAACTATAAGAAAACAAACCTTTCTGGAAGTTATCCTTATACCCATATCTAATTTTTTGACATCTGTTCAATTTTTTGGTTTTATTGTTATTCTCCTCTTTTAACTTTTTTAACCTTTCCGCCTCCCTTCCCGCTCATCTTTTAGGTTTTGTGACTTACGAGGATGGCTTATGAATTTCAAATTTCTTTCGTCTTCTCTCCCTTCTAAACACCCTTTCTGCTCCTCTTCCATTTTTCGGTTCCAAGAAAAAATTGATTTAGTTGTTACAAAATTGGTTGATGTATGTTGCTTTCACTTTGGTTGATTGTGTTGGAATAACGAGGATGACGATAGGGACAAGTGCGGTTTCTGGTGATGGCGCTGGTTCGGAATCGTGTTGTCGTTTCTGTTTGTGAGGATTGCGATCTTGAGGTGCTGACTCCAAGTTTTCGTGTAAAAAGGTATGTATTTTTTTTTTGTTAGCACCATTTGTGTATTCTAGAGTTTTCTAATTTTTCTTATTCTTCTTTCCCTTTGTACTTTAACGTTTCTTCTATTGAAGAGTAGATCGAAGACTTTTAAAGACCCAAGACGAAGTTCTCAAGGTAGAAGAATGAAAAATCATTATTAAGAGGTTTTATTAATTCTTCAAAGTTACTTATTTCTTTCCTTTGATCAAGTAAGATTTATGATTTGGCTTTCGTTTGTTTCTGTGACAGATGTTATTGGCTGCTTTCTAAATTTGAATATGTATTATGTTTTATGAGTTACTCATGTCATGGTTTTACTTCCTTCTGTAGAAAGGTTGAAGAAAGGTTAAAGCTTTCAAGTAATTTTATTATTATCACAAACCCAACCAGTATTTGAAGCTCTGAACAATATATGTGAGAAGTCTCCTAATCAAGTAAGTATTTATTCTAACTCATAACTGTGATGTATGCATGTGTCTTTTATATTTCAGTTTTAACTTTTTTATTAAACCACTAATATGTTTATTATGATATTTTATGCCTTTACGAGTGTCTTCTTAACCTTATGCTTTTATGGGGGTTTTAGTCTTCTGATGAGGATTTTTTATGGTGTAGGACTGAATGCAAAAATTTTAGGTTTTGGTATTTCCTATTAAGATTGTCAATTCCAAAGCAATACAAAGGTGAGATTTATTTTTCTTGAATGTCATAGAGTGCATAGACCTTCAGGACTGTTTTTAAATGTAATAATCAGGTTGGAATGTTTTTTAATCTAATAATCAGAGTTAGAGTTTCACCTATAATTTACACTACAATGCAGATTCACATTGTAGTATACTTTTCTTGATGGTGAGAGTATTTATTATTTGTGTTTAATTGGGTTTGGATCTACCATTAATATGAATGCCAAGTATATTTATAGATGAAATTTTGATTTTCATTGCATCAATCTGCACCAAGTGTACCATCCATCACACACTATCTTGGGACTAATAACTGTCCTACTTCTGTGTTTCTACAGGATGGAGAGAAAAAAATGAATCCTTGCCAACAATCAGGGGTGGAGGATATTTCACTCCTTTTCACTTGGCTGTTTTACAAGGAAGAACTGAAATGGCATGGCATCTCTTCCCTAAAACCAAACACATATTTGAAGAGCTCAATTGGACCACACTTTTCTTTCTTTCTATAAATTGTGGCCTCTACGATAAGCATTTTTTCTTCATATAATCTTGCATGAATACTGTTATGTTAATTTTAATGGTGTCATTAGAATTTACAATCCACGGAAGTTGGAATATCTTGTAGATTTAGCCCTGAAAATGGTAAAGGAGAAGGACACGCTAGCCTATGCCAGAGGTGATGACAACTTGACAAGTTTGCATGTCTTGGCTCGAACTTCTGCTTGTGGTTGCCAAACTCCACGATGTAGAAAACACCTCTTACCTTTCTATAAGTTACATACAATGATACAATCAACTTCCATTCAGAATAACATAAGTTTTCAGTGATTTTTCTTTTTCTGTAATTCTCAGACAAGGACACTCCTTTTCTCAAACTTGTGAAACGAATGTGGGAAATAGTTGTTTCCCTGGATGACCAAATGATGATGGATACCCTCTCGAAACCATCTCAAGTAATATTTATAGCTGCAGAAGTTGGACGTTACCTCTGAGAAGTTTGCCTTCTGGAAAGAATATGGGGAATCTATTGGTTTACGTTATGTAGCAAGTGGTCCACTGGTAAGTTCTTACCAAATAAATCAGACTTTTATTGGAAAACTATTTTTTAGTTGCCATGTGTGTGGCTTAAGGTTGACATCTCTACGTTTATCTATTTTATGCCTTTAGTTATGTTTATGATTTCTTGCTTTTATGTTGTTGGATTATGGTTGTGATTTTTCCTGATGTTGTTATGTTTCATTTTAAATTGTTGTTTGTTTAAGGCAGTGGGTGCAGGACTGATACCAATGAATTTACTATAATTTTACTTCCTTCAAATATTACAGTTTTTACCCTAAATTTCTCATAATGATTGTAGGCATCGCAGGATACTATATACAACTTAGTTGTTGAACAAGTTGTCTCTGTTAAAATGGCAAGAGAAAGCTTCAATTCATCCAAAATTGAAGCCTTTATGAAATAAAGCAAGGAATGAACTAATTTGATACCAAAACTCGAGGACAATATTCCAAAATTGCAAAAGTTGTTGCTTGAGGTGGAGAAGATCTTGGATGAAATCACATAGAGTTCCAAAGGTGGCCTTTTATCATTTTTACATACTTTGAATTTAATGTTTTGGTATGATAGGATTTTCATGTTTGTGTTGTTTTCTGTTATGCTTCAGAATGCTGCTCGATTGGACAGTGAAATAATCTATTGTTGGTATCGCGCAGCGGAATGACTAAACAAGGGTCAAAAACCAAGAGGGGGCTGAATTGGATTTTTATAAGTCTTGACAGGTTTTAAAACTTTTTCTCAAAATTTAATTGATTAACTTAAAATAACAGTTACTTTAAATCCAAGTGCAGATAAATAAAGAGGTTAAGGGAGGAAGATGCACATTGATATTTATACTGGTTCAGATCAAAAGACCCTACGTCCAGTTGTTAATCTCTTAAACAAAGAGATTAACTCAATCACTATAATAATCAGATTACAATAAATTATAAAAGAGTAAGGATTATAAAACACCTCTCTTGAACAACCACAAGAGATGAACAAAAGCTCCCCCTGAATCACACAGAGGATGACCAGCTTTCCTAACAACAACACAGCACTCAATCTTCTAAGAACTTTACTTAGAAAAAGTTATCACTCACTCACACTAGGCTTTTCAAAGCTATTTTTAAGAATCTCATAGAGCAACACTTTACAGTCACAACACAAGAACTCTGAATCTTAAAAAGGTAGTTTGAAGTTTGGAAACTGAGTTCTATTTAAAGAGATTTTCACAGACTGAGTTAGAAATGAAGAGTTTAACTGAAACTACCAAGGATAATCGATTAACACTTAAGATAATCGATTATTGCAGTGATTTTCAAACACAAATTTTTGTAGTGTTAATCGATTATCTTAAGTGAGTTTTGAAAAATATAATTTTTTGAGTTGGTTATCGATTATTATAAGTTGGTAATCGATTACCATACTAAATTTTGCGAAAAATGAGTTTGTCTCAGAGGAGTTGCGAGTTGGCTGTTGTTCTAACAATTTTACACCTAACTAGAAAAAGTTTAAATCTATTACAATAAGAATTTTTAAATATAAACTATATTGTCTTCAATATCTTCAAGTGTTTTCTTCAGCATCTTTATCATCATCAAAATCTTTTAATCAATCTTCTTCTTTTGTCAACATCTACGATAAGGACTTTGACTACGATTATTTTGGTTTCAAAACCCTTGAGAGGTCCTACCTCTTAAAGGTTCAAGGTAAGGTTGTGGAAAGACCACAACACATGTTGATGAGGGTTGTTGTTGGAATTCATAAGGAAGACATTGACTTTACTGTCAAAACTTATCACTTGATGTCTCAACGGTGGTTCACTCATGCATCTCCAACTCTTTTCAATGCGGGAACACCTAGACCACAGGTACAGTATATGTTAATGCTCTTTATCTCCAATTCTTCCTCTTTTTGTAAGCATGCAGTTTGATATTTGATAATCCTAGCTCTCATTTATTTGGATCTGCTCATGTGCTTTGGCAGTTGAGTAGTTGCTTCCTTGTGTGCATGAAAGATGATA
>Ga0214543_1001876_pt1 | contig 41296 bp, 18 predicted proteins | sample CNSS2metaG_FD_160094 | JGI IMG/M metagenome (GOLD analysis project Ga0214543, IMG submission 160094) | Root nodule microbial communities from cowpea collected in UCLA plant growth center, Los Angeles, California, USA - CNSS2 | ecosystem: Host-associated > Plants > Roots > Nodule | place: USA...
TATATATATATATATATATATATATATATATATATATATATATATATATATTAATGTATTTTAAAATATCAATGTAAATTAAAGATTTTTAAAATAATTAGTAAATAATAAAATATTATTAAATGAAAATTGTATTGAAGTAATTACAAGAGTTAAACTTCTTTCCACTACACACATGTTATGTTATATCATACAAGTAAACCATTCTTAAAAAATAATATTAATTAATCTAATTTGTATAACAAGTTATTACAGTTTATTAATTAGTTAATTAATTAATTATAATATATATAATCATTAAAATAATATCAATTTATCATTATCTTAAACACAATCTTAATAACAATAGATCCACATTGTTTAAGAAAGAAGTACGTCATACAAGAACTTATATCTTATTATATAAATTATTTAGGTTTATTTTTTAATTGTAATTAATAAGAGTGATAATTCAAATTAATAATATTTATCTTACACTATTTGACTCAAAATACAAGTTCCAAGAAAAAAAAAAACATATTCTAATTATTTACAATTAATATTAATCTATGAGAATAAGAGCTTGGACCACTTAGGTTATTTGAGGCTCACTCTTTTTGTATGCGTCTAGTCATAACTCTTGTGGTTGGTCTCTTAGCTAGGGGTTTGCCATCACTCATCCCAACTCTTTAGGCATTAACCATTCCTTACAAAATCCATTTTTCTTTCTTCCTATGGTAAGGGATAATGTGGTATTTTTCTTTGTAAGGTTTTGTAGTGGACTTAAAATAAGAAAAAAATGTTTAAAGCTCAAAAGGGCAATCAATGGGTTAATATCAGGGTAAACTTTTGGCCAAGTAGTTACAAATAAGAAACTTGATTCAACCTCTTAACTAGTAGATTCAAGTTCCTATTGTCACTTGATTCAGCCACCTCCTCCTCGGGTTCATCACTCCTTTCGGTGCCAGTCTTCGAGGCTATAGTCTTCATCTTTTTCTCACTTGAATCTTGCTCATTTAGTTTTTGCATCTCAATTTCATGTTCTCTTAGCTTACCAAACAATGCAATTGTGGTCATAGTGGATAGATCCATTGATTATGAGATGGTTGTGACCTTAGGTTGCCAACTCCTATCAAGACACTTTATCACTTTGATGTTTAGCTCTTCTTTATCAAACTCCTTTCCCAAGCTTATAAGATGGTTAACAATATGTGTGAATATTTTTTACACTTCAGCTATTGATTCTCCTTATTGCATCTTGAACAACTCATATTCTTGGATCAAGGCATGCTTCCTTGCTCTCTTCACATCATTTGTTCCCTCATGAGTAGCTTCAAGCACATCCCACATGTCTTTTTCACTTTTTCATTGATAGACTCTAATGAACTTATCCATGTTCAATGAGGTGAGGATATTCTTTGTTGTACCTAAAGTAGTGTCCTCTTTTGAGTAAAAGTATGCACCTAAAGTAATTGATTCTCTTGCTTCATCATTAAGAAATTCAATTGTAGTAGTAGATGCTTTTTATATGTATCATCTAATATCATTAGTTCTTTTACTTTACCTGGTTCCTCGATTGTGTTACTCTCAAGTTGGAGAGGGGCCAAATTGCTTCATTTAAGAAACAAAAAAGGACTAAATTGAATCGAAATTATAAATAGGGAACTAAATTGAAAACAAGCACGACCATGTCACATGACACGTGGCACTGTCACTACTACGTAGCACAACCATTACCTAACATGTGGTAGTGTTTTTTTAAAATTCAAGATTAAAAAAATTAAAAATTTTACCAATTGACACGTGGCATGTATAAACATGTCGTTAACATCAGTCTAATAGAAATGATCAAATTGGACATTTTAAAAAAATTAGAGGGCTAAATTGGAAAAATAAAAAACTTGGTGTGTCTTTTTGAAAATTCAAATAAAATTAGAGGACCAAATTAAATATTAAGCCTTGAACTTTTAAACTAGTTTTCTTTTTGAAATTGTCAACATTGTAACAAAATTGTTAAATAATAATAAATGAGAAAATAAGTAAAAGATTCTTGATAAATATTTTCATCTTTCTTCATTTTTTAAATTTAATAACTAAGAACAATAATTTTTTGATACTCATACTTTAAAAGAATAAAAACATATTATTATATATTAATGAACGATGTATATTTAAATAATAAAAATATATTATTCTACATTATTATATATATATATTATATTAAAACAACAAAAGTATATTATTATATATTATATATTTTAAAACAATAAAATATATTAATTATATATTGAAGGGTTAAATATGATTTTAGTCCCTGAACTTTAGCCAAAAATTAGAATTCGTCCCTGGTCAAAACTTTGAAAAATTTTTGTCCCTAAACTTTAAAAATAAATGAATATAGTCATTTTAACCCAATTATGTTGACTTTTTTCAACATGTTGAATGTGTTTCGTGTTAATATTGGAGTTGTTTACGCTGTTTGACACATTCTCAGCTTAATATTTACTGAGAAATGCAATCGAAACCTAAACAAAAGTTAACACAATTGCGTTAAAAGGATTATATTCATTCATTTTTAAAGTTTAGGGACCAAAATTTATCAAAATTTCGGTTAAGAACGAATTCCAATTTTAGGTCAAAGTTCAGGACTAAAAACATACTTAACCGTATATTGAAATATATTATTGAGCAATTTGAAAATGTTTGGGCGGCCAAGCCCCTCATGCACTAAGATCCGCACCATTGAGTGAGTGTTACTTGATCTAATCTTTTAAGCAATATATTTTAGGTTTGAGTATTATATAGAGAAAAACAATATGATTGAAATAACTAAGCTACTGAGAAAAAGTTAACAATATTTTATTAAGATTATAATCATTGGTAAAATTAACAGATATTACAGATTAACAAAATGATTAAAAGAATGGGCATAACTAATGAAGTAAAACGCAAGTAGGGACCAATGGTAATTATGATATGAAGTTGTATATGTATATCTAGCCGTGAAAATGGTTATAGAATAATTGAATTTCTTGTTTCCATGCTATGCAACAGAAGCATAATGAGTATTATGATGAGGGTTTGTTTTTCGCTTGTTCTGCACTCGAAGAAATGTACAAAGCTGTTGCATTATTTTACTTGATTTTGCAATGGAGATTAAATACACCTAACTGCATTATAGTTATCCATTCCAAAGCATAAATGCACACAACTTTTAAGCTTTCACCTTTATTTCACTGTAGCACCACTGCCTCCTTTTCATTTGGTCGCAGACTATGCTGATAAAAAAAATCAAAAATCAAAAAATGAGGACTAATGTGTGAAACCCATTGTCTATTGATGCCTTAACGTATAAGCATTTTCATCTTATACTTTAGAATTTAAATACCATTTCAAAATTTTATAGAATAAGATAATATATATATATATATATATATATATATATATATATATATATATATATATATTGATTTGGTTGCATAGGAACCTCTTATGTAAACAAATTTTTATGGACCAACTTAGATATATAAAAGAGTAAAAATTTCAAAACTAAATATGGATGCAGAAAAGTCGTGCAAAGGAACTTATGAGGTGAAACATGTCATACAAATCAATTTTTTAAGATTATTCGAATAATTGTTTTCTACTAGAGTTGTCAAAGCGGTTCGGCTCGATCCGGCTCGGCTCATCACGGGTTGATCACTTAGTGAGTCAATCCAACCTAACTCACTTATTAGCGAGTCAAAAAAATTTGAATCTAGACAGACCCACCATGGGTTGGTGGGTAAAACGGGTTGGCTCACGGACTTACTTAATTAAAAAAAATTAACTTTTTATTTTTTCTTTCAGTCAAAACTAAATTATAATTAAAATTAAAATCTAAATAAACATTAATACAATCCAAATACAACAAAATCACAAAAATACAAATTATCTGTGTTGGCTAAAAAAAACAACCTAACATGACCCAAGTGCAAAGTCCAACTTAACAAAAAATACTTGTGTGACCCTTTATTTGTGGGTTGGTGAGCCAACCCGGCTCACCACAGAATCAACCCGAGTGAGTTGGGTTCTCAGTGAGTCAGATAAAAAATCAACCCATATTGAAATTTGTAAACATATTTTAACCCAACCCGGCCCAAACCCGTGGTGAGCCGAGTTGGCTTGCGGGTTCCAACCCATTTTGACAGCTATACTTTCTACCATAAGATTCAGTGATTGGTCGATCATGGAGAGGATGGTCAAATTCAACAACTGAATTAGAAGAATTTGATGCGGGAGCAATAACAGGAGACATTATTGATGATGTGGAGGGTATATAAGTAGGGGATGATCTTGTATGGGTAAAAGGTTATGGTATGGATACGGATGGGTGAGTAGCACAATATGGTGTGGGTACCATGGCATGGTGTGAGTAGTAGGGGACTCTATGGGTTCACTATGTGTGTTAGCAATAGTGGGTGGACTTGGGGTAGGTGTGGATGGTATAACTAAAGGAACTCTTAGAAAATATTTTCTCCTTTTTTTTGCTATTCTCTTCCCTTTATCGAGGCAAAGTGGACCTCCATATGACATTGTAGTGTAACTAAAACCTTACAAGTAGCAATTAATAAATTCATGGCACAATAAAGGTTCAAAATTATAAGAATAACTAAATAAAATCTCATAACAGGACAAAAAGTTAAATTACAGCTAACCAAAAATTATGAGTGTCAAGTACAAATGTGAAAAGTTAATCATCCTCATCATCATTGTCATCATCATGATACTCATAAACAAATGTGAAAATTCTTCTTCTTCTGTGACGTTTGATCAACTTGATAGGAGATATCATTTTCAACCTCATTTAAGTCAATGCAACCCTTAGGCTTGTTTTTATGATGGAAGACGTAACATGCCTTATGTTTTTCTCTCATCATGACATCTCATATGTTTTGTTGTTTTCATTGAAGCAAATATTATTTGTAAGCTTGGAATTATATACAAGTAGAACATGGATATCAATGGTATTATTTTCCTTTCCTTCTTCCTGGATGGATTTTGTGATATCGAGTTTGCCACAAAATTTACATTGAAGTAAGGATGCATCCTTTTTCCCACTATCATTGTCATAGAAAAGCATACAATCGTTCGCACAAAAATCAATTTTCTTAACTTTCAATCAAAACTTTGAAACTAATCTCTTAGCTTCATAATAATTGTTTGGCAAGTATTTGGTAGTGTTAAATCTAATAGGATTTTTTAAATAAAGTCCAAACATTGGTTAGGAACATTTCAATTTGATTTGCAAGCCTAAAGTCTAATGCATATTGATAGTTTTGACCCAGTTGTTCCTTCAAATACTGGTTCATTTGCCTTTACCAATAAATTGTAAAACTTATAGGTTGATTCTGTTAGCACAAGCAACATTGGTGCAAAGATTTGATAAAGCAAAGTGCATAAGATCACATGTGATTGATGAAGATTGATGAAGATCCATTTGATGATCATGTTTCTATAGTGTTAAATCTGGAAATAAAGTGTAGAATATGATATTTACATGTTGTACCATATTCGTAGGCTATATGATATATGTTAGATGTCTTGTTAGTCTTAGTGTGTCCTTTTTAATCTGTTAAAATGAGTTCTAATAGGTTAAAAGACTTGTTGTATATAGTTTCTAATTTAAATGCATTCAATCAGTTGAATTGGTTTTCAATCGACTGATTTCACTTAAGTCAAGTGAAATCAACAAATTGTACAAACAAATCAACCTGTTGAATTCACTTAAGATCAAATTATTTAAGTTGTCTTTTAGAGAGTTGGGCCACGATTGTGAGTTTTTGAGCACGAAATTAGTCATTCATATTGCTGACTTGTCCGGAAAAACTCTTCAACTCCAATGACAAAAGCTTCCTTCAAACATCTTCCACCATTATAACAATACTCATACATCCAAGCACGATGAATGTTCTCTTTGGCACATCTATAATAAGAAAAATGATAAATGTTACGTTACACTACATAAGTGCAACACAGGACATTATGAGATTGGTAGAGTACTAATATGGGACTTAAATACTAACACATAAGGCTACCTAAGTCCGATATGAGACTTAAGTACTATCACCTAAGCCTACCTAAGTCCAACATGGGACAAAGTTTGAAATAAAGCATTCTAGTCACTAAAGCCACATAATATAACAAATTGTCTAATATTGTCAATGTTACTTGTGATCAATTAATTAGAACGACACAAATTCTAAATAAATACTACAACAAATTTTGTTTTTAATATCAATAATTTTGAATTAAAAAAATTAATACAAAACACAACAACAACAACAACAACAACAATAATAATAATAATAATAATAATAATAATAATAATAATAATAATAATCTAGTTTTAAGTAGAAAAGCCAATTGCATGCGATGAGTGCTTGAGATTGGTAGAGTAGCTTCTTTCATTGGTTATCATGAAAGAATTTGACAACTTGCATCTTAAACACAATAAGAATGACATTTCAAGTTCACATTGTGTGTACTTGATTAAATGTTTTCTCCTCTTTTCCAAATAAATACACCAATATGCATATTTTTGAGTTCCTACCAACTTAATCTCACATTCCTCTATTAAAATCCAAAAAGAGTAACTTATGATTTAAATCTTTTAGCCCTGAGTAGATTACCAACTACCCAAAGAGGATGTAAATCACCACCTCCATAAATATCTCTCTATAACCTCTTTGACATTCGCTTTTGACCATGTGTTATGTGTAGTTTCAACTCAAGTTGTACAAATTTTTATTGCCTAATATGTTGTTTGTATTGGACAATAAGCATTTGTAGCGTGAGTTCAAAGTGCAAATAGCACATGCTCGACAACGAATGTTAAAGGAATTGTAAAAAGGTCTTTATGAAGATAGGGATTTACGTCCTCTTTTGGTAGTTGATAATCTACTAAAGATTTAAAAGATTTAAATATAAGTTACTATTCTCGGGCTCTGTTGGAAGGAGGTCATATTGAGCTTATTAGAACTCAACAATGTTAGTGCAATGTTGTGCAAGAATACCATTGGGATGAGAAGTGTGAGGCTCTATAAATATTTTAAATTAACTTTAAATTCTATACAAAACATTAGACTTTGGTTTTGTTTTGAACTTGAAATTTAGTTCCTAAACTTATGTGTGACAAGTTATTTGATTTTTAACCTTCACTAAGTTTGTATAATATGATACACTTGATGCCTTTATATATGATGAAAAAATTGTTAATTTTTGAAATTAAGTTTGGGGTTTAACTTTGTTTAATAATAAAACTAAAAAAAACTTGTTTAAAAATATTTCTACAAATATTTAATAAAAATGCCAATTTTATTAAGAATATCATCATAAGTTGTATACAAAAATTAAATTGAGTGTCAATTTAAGGAGGGACAATATTGCTTCATTTTTACAAAAAGTGGGAGTAAATTGAAACTAAAAACAAATATAGGGACCAAATTGAGTCACTTTGACACGTGGTATAACTGTCAAGTGACACGTGTAAAAAAATAAATAAATAAATAAATAAATTCAAAAAAACCAGAAATTGACACATGATGTTGACTTTAACACCGTCTGGTCAAAATTAACGGCAAGGACCAAATTGAATCATTTTTAAGAGAATGAGGACCAAATTGAGACAACGAAAAACTTGAGGACCAAACTAATATTACTTGACAAATAGAGGGACCAAAAGAGTAATTTAACCTAGAATTTTCCTTAATACAACATCTTTTGCCTCAATTCCTTCTATTTTATTGTTATCTATTTCTATGGGTTGTTTTCTTATATTCTCCTAGGTCATAACTAATTCCTTTTTAAGTTCCTTATTTTTATGTAATGTTTTCTAGTTGATTCTAGTGTTGGCCCAACAGAAGGCGCGTTCCTACTCCATACCAATGTACACTCTGACGAGAAAACATCACGTGATAGAAGTGAATGGGTTGCTGGAAGACTCAACCCAAAGGTTCACACTTCACGTTGAGTTATACGTTGGTTACGTTCATGATGGCTATTGAAGGATGGAATGCGTTGTTGATTGATGTTGGGCTTATGGGATGTTAGTGGACCAAACAAATACAAGGAAAAGAATAAAAGACACTTATATATATGGGCCAGAATATAAGCCCAATGACAATGCTAAATACACCACACAATTCACTAACCTATACATTTATTTAACTAATTAAAAACAAACAAATAAAGATTGGTCTAAACCATGGCCTATAGGATGCGGACCCCTAGGACGGGATTCATCACTACAAGATTTGTCACGGGGTGGAGGATGTGCATTGACTATAGAAAATTGAATCAAGCAACCAGAAAATACCATTTTCCACCACCTTTCATGGATCAAATGCTAGAAAGATTATTTGGACATGCCTATTATTGTTTTCTAAATGGATACTCTAGATATAATCAAATAGTCGTGGATCCACTAGATCAGGAAACAATTGCATTCACTTATCCATTTGGAGTTTTTGCTTATAGAAGGATTCCCTTCAGGTTGTGCAATGCTCTAGTCACATTTCAGAGATTCATGCTAGCAATCTTTTCATACTTAGTAGAGAAATGCATAGAAGTTTTCATGGAGGATTTCTCAGTATTTGGATAATCATTTGAATCATGCCTAGAAAACCTCAACAAAGTTTCTGATGACTTGGGCCTAACCATAGGCCCAATCAAAGGCCAATCACTATGCTTCTCTCATGGGCTTAAAAGTTTCAAGACCACAATGGGCCTAAACCCAAATGCTTATCTCATGGCCCAAAGAGGACATCAAGCTTCCTAAAAGTTCATTGGTTTAGATTTCAACTAGGCTAACTATTTAGGCAATGCTTTTAAAATAAATTTCTAGAAGTAATTTTAGATCATAATTCACCTAGCTTTGCAATTGGATCCATTAGGCCCAATTACAAAAGTCTAGGCTAAGTTGCATCTAGGTCAATAAGGAAGGCATGATCAAGCCATATGACACTCTAGGAATGGAGAGTATTTTTCCACCTTCTTGAGTGGTCACATGACACTCTTGGAATGAAGAGTATTTTTTCACCTTCTTGAGTGGTCACATGACACTCTAGGAATGAAAAGTATTTTCCACCTTCTTGAGTGGCCACATAGAACTCGAGGAATGAAGAGTATTTTTCACCTTCTTGAGTGGTCACATGGCACTCTAGGAATGGAGAGTTTTTCCCGCCTTCTTAAGTGACCATATGTCCTTCTCCTATTGGAGAGGAATTTTGGTTTGGTCTCCAAACTAGTCAAAGTTAGAATTTTTAAGGTTTTGCTTTTCCAAATTAGGAGATACCTTAGGCTATAAATAGAGGTGTCTCTCCCCCCTGTAAATTTACTCTTGAATGTGTAATATTATGATGTTGAGATCACTCCACAAACATTCCTTTGAGAGTCACCTAGCTAGAGTATTCTTCAAGAAGCTCTTCTAGCCTTTCTCCTCTAAAGTTGGCCCAACCTCTTTAGGGTTTATCCATCACCACCCAAGCCGCTACACTCTATCCTCTTTTCCTTCAATTGCTTCTACATAAATCCTCCACGGAGTGTCTTCATTCTAGCCCACACGCCTAAGGAGACTCATCACAACCTGGTGCTCAATTGAGAAAAATTCCATTTTATGGTTAAGGAAAGTACTGTACTTGGCCACAAAATCTCTAAAAAAGAGGCATAGAAGTTGATCTAGCTAAGGTGGACATCATAGCCAAACTTCCTCCTCTAAACAATATTGAAGGAATCATAAGCTTCCTTGGACATATTGGATTCTATAGAAGGTTTATAAAAGACTTCTCAAAGATTGAAAAATCTCTTTGCAATGTGATGCTCAAAGAATCAAAATTCTCTTTTGATGAAGAGTGCTTAGAAGCTTTTTCAATGCTCAAGTAGAAGCTAAGCACGACTCTAGTTATCTTTGCACCAGACTGGAAAAATTGGTTTTGAATTGACATATGATGCTAGTAATTTTTTAGTTGGAGTTGTCTTATGCTAGAGAAAAGAAAAGCACTTTCATACCATTCATTATTCCAGCAAGGTACTCAATGAAGCTCAAGTGAATTATGTCACAACTAAAAAAGAGTTTCTCGCAATTATTTTTAGGTTAGAAAAGGACAGAACATACTTGATTGGGTCACTAATAAAAGTCTACACTGACCATGCAACTATCAAATATCTCATGAGCAAAAGTGATTCCAAGCCTAAACTAATAAGGTGGATTCTTCTACTACAAGAGTTCAATTTGACCATCAAAGATAAAAAACAAAAGTGAGAACCTTGTAGTAGATCACTTATCAAGGCTAAGTAACGAGTACAACTCGACTTATGTACCAAACCAACCCATATTTACAATATTATTATTATTATTGACATACCTAAAACTGCTTAATAAACATAGGATCCAAGTGTGTGATCTATATGACATATTAACCTCCCTAAAATTCGGGGAAGATAATATTTATGAGATATATGATATAAACAAAATCCATTAACAATAATAGAACTTGTTAACCGGTTAATGGTAGGCCTAAAAAGACTATAAATATATGTCACCACAAGAAGTATCTCATCTCATAATTAATTTTATTAACAAATATTCACTAAAAACTTTTTAGTGACATGAGCATGAGAGAGTCTTTATAGGTGGATTTCTCTTTAGTGATAATTCGGGACTCGATCACATGTTAACAATGAGGTAAGCCCACCTCAAAGACAGTTCAATTAAATCTGATGAAAATACAACTCTTAGTAAAACTATTAAATGCATTTTTAAAAGCCTTCCTATTAATTAATATTTTTATTTCAATAAACTTTATATTAAAATTGTTAATAAATTTTAGCTAATCTATCTCTCTATATATATTTATAAAGAAAAAAAATTTAATATATATTTTACTTTTCAAAATATATATATATATATATATATATATATATATATTTAAAATAAAATTGTCTCCATTTTATTATACTGCGAAAAAGTATTATTCACTTACCATCAAGCCCACAATTCTATTTTCTACGTATATTTTTATTTATTTGATAAAATATAAAGGCTTAAATATACATTTGGTCCCTATTTTTGTTGTTTTTATTCAATTTGGTCCCTATTTTCGTTTTGTGTTCAATTAGGTCCTCATTTTCGTCAAATTATGGTCAATTTGGTCCTTTTCACTTACGGTGTTTAAATAGTTAACGTTTTTGAATAATACATGTTATGTGTTATTTCCTGGCTTTTTTGATTTTTTTAACTTTTTTTTTAAATTTTTTAAACTTTTTTATATTTCAAAAAAAAATTGTCCACGTGTCAAGTCAATATTATACCACGTGTCAATGCTAGTGTCACATGTCAATTTGTGGTAGTATTATTTTCTTGTTCAATTTAGTCTCTATATTTGTTATTTTTGTTCAATTTAGTTCCAATTTTTGTTAAAATAAATCAATTTTGTCCCTTTCAAATTGACACTAAATTATAAGAATATTCTAAAATACTTTTAAAATTGATATATAAAAATATTTTAAATATTCAAAATATTTTAGAAAAGTAAACTAATATTTATAAAATTAACATTTAAATATAAAATATTTTAGATTTTAATATCTAAAATGTAATAAAAATATTAAATATTTTAAATTTAGGCTTAAATACTTTTTTCGTCCTCATTTTCGTTGTGTTTGTTTCGGATGGTCCTCATTTTGACAAAATGTTTAAAATGGTCCTCATTTGTACCGAATGTTTAAAATGGTCCTCATTTTCGCAATTCGTATTTTATTTGGTCATTTTTTGTGACGCCGTTTAAATTAGTAACAAAACACTGTACAGGTACACGTAACACACTCCAATGCAATGTAATACAAACAGTTCCACTTGTACAGTGCTCCGTTACTGATTTAAATGGCATCACAGAAAAGAACCGTATAAAACACGAATTGCGAAAATGAGAATCATTTTAAACATTCGGTAAAAATGAGGACCATTTTAAACATTCTGTCAAAATGAGGACCATCCGCAACAAACACTACGAAAATGAGGACGAAAAAGGTATTTAAGCCTTAAATTTAAATGTGAATTTTACAAATGTTAATATTTATTTTTAAAATTTTAATAATTATATTTTAATAATATTTAGATAATTATATTCTATTTAACAATTGAATTAAAAATTATATTCAATTTAGAATTAAATATTATAATTTATAATTGAATTTAAGAAATAACTAATAATAATGTCAATTTTAAAAATTAAATGGTTCTATTTTAACAAAATTTGGGACTAAATTAAACATAAATAATGAATATAGGGACTGAATTAAACAAAAATAACGAATATCGAAACTTAATTGAACAAAAAGAAATAATACATCCATAAATTAACATGTGGCACTAGCATTGACACGTGGCATAATTGTGAGTTGACTCATGGACAATTTTTTTGAAATTAAAAAAATTAAAAAAAAAAAACAAAAAAACCAAGAGCTGACACGTAACATGTACTGCTCACAAACATTAACTATTTAAACACCGTTAGTGAAAAAGATAAAATTGACCATAATTTGACAAAAATGAGGACCTAATTGAACACAACGAAAATAGAGATCAAATTGAATAAAAATAACAAAAATAGAGACCAAATATATATTTAAGTCAAATATAAATTTAAATTAAACACAATAAAAAATTATTAGAAAACAGTTGCCAATGTATCAGATTCCTTTTTAATTGTTTTCAATTATTTTACTCTCTGCATCCTATTTGTAAGGCCCAATTTTAAATTTTTGCCCTCATGTTTAAGGGTTGGCCTTAATCTGTTGCGCCTAAAGGGTGGCACATAGGGTGTTAAGGCCCTAAAGCTGCTAGGGTTCCCTTTCAGCCTCACTTTTGCAAATCTGAACCTAAACACTGCCCCCTTCTGTTTCAGAGCTCTACTAGGGTTAGCCGTCACCCACTCCAAGCGAACTTCGACTTTTCCACTCCATGTAAGTTATTCCCGAACTCGTAGTAGCTTTCCACTAACTCTACTGTGGCATTCCTGTGAGACTCATTTCGATAACTCATTCTACTCTATTTCTTGGTTTCCTTCCAGCCACTTATTTCTTTCCTTGAGCTGTTGCGCTCTTACGTTTTATGTCGAGGGCGCGTCGGGATATCTTGCTAGCTTATTTCCAGGTAAGGGAAGCTAGAACCCTCTGGTTATGTGATGCGTTTTCTGTGGTTGTGTGTTTGTATCGTAATTGATTGAAATTGCATGTTGTTGTGAACGTATGAGATGGCTGGAAATATTATTGGGTGCGAAAATATAGCTGATGCAGGTTGAACAGTGGCGTGGTCTGTCATTCTCACCCAAGCGACTTGGTCTCGCCTAGGCGAGACTTGCAGAGAACCCACCCCAGATCGCGGTCGAGCTCTCGCTCAGGCGGAGGGTCTTAGTTTTGAGCGAGGTGCTATCTCGCTCAGGCGAGAGACGCTCACCTAAGCGAGCTCGCGTGGGAGTTCGAGGATGGGTTGCTGCAGTTGTAGCCCAGGCGAGGAGTGGGCTTGCTCAGGCGAGGGAAGCCTCGCCTAAGCGAGTACGCGAGAAACACTTCATTCGCCTCTGTCGCGATCTCGCCTAAGCGAGGGCTTGTCGCTTAAGCGAGAGGACCCCTCTCACCTGAGCGAGGGCTTCTGGCCTAAGCGAGGGTTGGGCGAGAGGATGTGTGGGTACTGTTTGGAATCCTTGTTTGGGGTATTACATACATGTTTGGTTGTATTGCTATGTCAAAATATGAAATAAATGAGTATGCATGAAATGGGAGGGTGTATGAGTTGTGAGTGGTGAACTTGGACAAATTCTTGGCATGTAATGAATATGAGATTGGTTGGTTATGAATGCAACATGGTAATGAGATGAGTTGACACCCTATACTCATGAGTGGAGTATGACGAGTTGGTATGAATTTGACCTGGAACACGAAAGGGGATTGGCTATGAGGGTTGACATGATCTTTATACATGCATGATAAATATTACCTGGTTTTGTGCATATGTTTTGGTCCGTGTCAGTGCGTAATTCCTTGGGATCTCTAGGTGAGATTCTCAGGTCGTACTTCAGTAGTCAAGACGTAATTCCATGGCCCCTGTTAGTGGGTGTCCATGGTGGTGCCCCATCTGTATAACTAGGTAAGGATTCAAGGTAAGGTTGCATCCTGACACTCTAAGGGGTCAGTTAGTCTCACCTAGAGCGGACTGACTCCTGTGGTGAGAGTAGTAGGAGTCCTGAAATTCATTAAGGGCTAACCTTGTGGTGAGGGAAAATTGATTCATTGTAACACTTGTAACACATAGCTCGGGGGTGAGCAGCTCAGGGGTAAGCAGAGGTATCCACCACAAGTGCAAGCATCTGCTGAATCCGACCAGGTTATATGTATCCGAATGAGTTGAGTCGAGTCTTAGTGTATTGCTTGGAAGGTTGTAACATGCTTGTGTGATGTGTGTATAATGAACTGTGAATATGTATCTGATATCATTAATGAAATGGTTTTGGCTCTAGCTTACCCTTTGCTTGTTTGATTGTCTTGTGTGTGGTTCTTCTCTTTTGCGATGATCATCAAATTATTGATGTGAGCAGAAACAAGAGATTCTCGCGGTCAACAGGGGAATGGTGACTCTGTTGCGTAGCTCGCTTGGGCTGGATCCTGATCCATGATCTTTCTTTTAGGGCCACGACCCATGTAGCATCTGTCCCTTACATTTCAAGTTGTTTTGTGTAGAATATTTTGTAACTGTTTCTTTTGGCACCGTTACGCGTTTTGGTTGGTTGAATGAAGTTACTTTTAAACTTCAGGACTGGACTAAGATATTATTCTAATGTGACGCTTCTTTTAATTACGCTATTAATTAAATGGGATGTTCCACTATTCGTTTCCATCGATGGTAAAAATCAAATTCCTTTAGTATTAAATCTAAAAGATAACATAAGAATAAATAAAATATATATATATATATATATATATATATATATATATATATATTTAACATGTAATGTAATAAAACCTATATAATAATTAAATTTTAACTCGTGAAAAATAAAACAATATAATACATATAATGTTTTAGCGAAGGAAAACAATAAATCGAAGCTGCGTTACATTTCCAGGTGCCGAAACACCCTCAACTGATTTGACAAGTAGAGGAGAAGCCACTGGTCACACTATGAGTACAGGGTCCAAGTCAATGGCAGGGTTCGCCGGCAGTGACGTGGCTGCTTCCCGGTTTTCTTCCGGCTGCGTTGACATGTGCGTATTGCTCACGTTGCGTAGACCAGACGGGACGACCTGGTCAGTCTCGCGCACTCCAAAACCACCAAGAATAACCATTTTCTTGCATTCCACTTCTCGCCATGGTGAATCCCAATTCTAGGGTTTCTCTTCTCCTTTTCATCTCTTCGATATTCTTCACTTGTTTTCAAGGTAAAAATTTTCTCCCGAATTAACTGCTTTTCTTTTTCCTCATTAATTCGTAATCTGTCTACTAGTTCTTTGACCAAACATTTTCGTTCATAAAGCGTGCGATTATTCGGTTCGGGGAACTTTGGCACTTATAATGCTTTCCTGGATTGATATATGTGGGATTTTTTAAATACTACAACAAATTAAGTAAATTGTGTATGTGTATAAATGGATGTGCTTTGTTGTTTTTGTTTTGCACAGGGTCAACGTTATGTGCAGTTGTGTCGCTGAGATCAATTGAGGTTTTTAAAACGCACGAATGGCTGAAAGCCACTACGACTGTGTATTTCCTGTGCAAAGGGGAAAGCAAGACCGTGCTTCTTGATGTCAGGAAATCACATGTCTTGTATGCTTTCAGTGGTGAAGAATCTTGGCAGGTTATTTATACAGTTTTTTCTCTCCTTTTAGGATTTCAGTGGGCTACTTTTATGTCTTAATTCTTGCTTCTGTTATTTTTTATGTAGGCTTTAATTAAGTTTTATTCAACTCGTAATTTGAGTCCCTAATAGAATTTTCGTTATCTTAAGAAATCGAAATATCTTTTATCTTGGTAAAAGTATTCTGCTCCCATTTGATTTTTGTATGACATTTTAGACTTATCTATCAACTCTTTCTTACCTTCTTCAATCACCTTTTAACTCATCAATCAACTTGCTTTTGGACATGATTGGAAGTGCAAGTTAATGAACAAGTTGGAGATGATAAGTTGGAATTAACGACCACGCCATCTTATAGACGCCAAAAATCAAATGACAGTGTAGTTAGACGAAAAAAAAAGTGTTTTGAATGTTCAATAGAACAAAAATTAAATTCTTAATGGAGATTGAAATGAAAATAGTCAAATTCACAAGGTATAATGTGAATTCAAATACACACGTATATGGAATAGGGACGATGTCTCCTAAGGGAAGTTTTGACCACTTGCTTATTTCACCAAATGAGACAACATAATTGATAGGCCTTCAAAAGATATAACATCAATGAGACAAGAGTTCAATCCACGCATAAGAGATTGACACTACCTTTACCCAAAATATTATGGAAAACTCTTTATATGGTGTTCAACTTTTTTAGCTCTATTCAATGTAGACTTAGACTCATACTTGGATTTCCCAACATTCTCTTCTTCAAGTATGAGTCCCTTCACATTGGTACTTTCCTCTCAAGCTAACCACGAGTATCCCTCACTTGTACCGCCTATTCATCATAATGGAAAACGCTTACCTGACCTTCTGTCATGAAGACTTCCAATTGAGAGAGTTGTTTTAGCTGGTAACCGGGATTAACCATCGGCTCTAGTACTATTGATGGGTCTTTTGAGGGAAGGTCACCGGGAAGACACAACACCAATGACTCATGAACCCAACTCACACAAGAGATTTATCATCTCTAATCCAAAACCTTAAGACAATGGATTTATCAGTTTTCATTCTTATATAGTGTTCAATTTTCTCATTTATATGTATGTGAATTTTAGACTTACTTGGATTTTCCAACAATAATAAGTTTAACCATATACTGTTTATTTAGTTCTTGTTCAAGGGGACTGACTCTGTTTTGATCTAAGTTCTTGTACAATTTGTGGATTAAATTTTGAACTTTGTGGAACTTCTTTGGTTAGGAACCTAAAGCTCAGTCATTAAATTCCAAGTACCTTCACATTTGAGCTGCATGTGTTACTGTTTATGCTAATACTTGGGTTTTGCTTTGTACTCTCAGCCTTTAAGCAACTTTACAAGTAAAAAATGCAAGCGGTGTGGATTCTATGAGGAGGACAGCATTACTTCAGACGATGTATTTGACGAATGGGAGTTTTGTCCATCTGACTTTACTGCACCTGATGGTGAATATATTCGGTTCAAGGAAAATCAATTCGTTGCTACTTTTCTGTGTTCAGAGTGCTTATCACTTGCTGCTGGTGAGTACTTGCAATTCTTTTCTTTAGAGATTCTTTATTACCACTTATTTGAAAAAATGTTGTGACCTAGGAGACGCAAGTGCAAAAGTTGTATAATTTTCAAAAGCAATTCATTTCAATCGGTATGAATGATTCTTTTGATCTGTAGTTCTTTCTACTATTTATTGCTTACATTTAAGAGAATCATTTATGTCAATAGCCTTTTAATTCTGATTGTTAGCAGACATAATAAGACTAATAAACTAAATTGTTCTGTTTATCTTCCATTTTATGTTTACTGTGCAAACGCCCGTCTATTGGCAAAAGTTGCATAATCCCAGAAAGTGTTGTCAGCAAATTTGTTAATTGGGCCACCAACTCATGGATTTTTTTTTTGGTTTAATGTCTTTTCTATTCTTATTCAGCGTCATATGTAGATAGAAAAATAAAAGATATATATCCATCTATCTGTTGTATAGATGAATTGAAGTGCCCTCTTGGTACCCAAGCATTTGAGTTGAAGAATTAATTACACTAAATGCATTTCCGCACCTTTTGTTCTATGTAAAGGTAGATAAACAATAGTTGGAATAGCATTTGAGTAGAAAACTTATGAGCTAACTAGTAACTAATGATACCAAAGCTAGTAGGATTAACACCTTTTAGATTTAACGATAGCATTTTTTATTGTAAATAAATATTTTTTTCATCATAACTATTTTATTTTTAAGATTGAATCTTTTTTAACGGTTCAACCTGTGGAATTACTAGGTGTGCCAGAATTTAGTTTGTTCCACTTCCTTGCATTTGTGAACGAATCTTTCAGGATTTTTTCGTAAGTTAGTTTGTTAATCTTGGAGAAAAATATCCACAATCTCCCCTCCCTCTCTCCTAGACTTTTTTTTTTTTCATGTATAGGACTTAAATTTTATTATATGCTTGGTGTGCTTGCATTGTTTCTCATTTACTTGCTTCCCTTCAGTGTATTTTATATATTAACAAAATTAGTTGTTTCATGTTCTGTAGTTGATGAGCATGATGATGATGATGGAAAAGGAATGCATATAGTTGTTGTGGTTTTGCTGAGTGTTTTGGTCTCGATTATACTGATTCTTGGAGTGGTGGGTGCATATAAGTTGTGGGAAAAGAAGATTAGGGAACAGGACCAGGCTCGGCTTTTGAAGTTATTTGAAGATGATGATGAAATTGGGGATGAGCTGGGGCTTGGCACTGTAATATGAAATAACGATAGCAAACAAATTTCGTCGTGTAACATTATACGTCCACCGCTATTGTCTTTACGAAACGACGAAAAGTTATTTTGTTCTGGTTTGATAGGAGATAGATATTCATCATGGTGGAAAGAAAGGTGTCAATGTTCGAATCCACTTGTACATAAGACAGAAGGCTACTTTGCAAATCATATTTTAGGTTTCCTCAGCTATCTAATAGTAACTGAGGCAAAATAAACAAAATGTCGTATTTTAGGTTAGCTCGGCGATCTAATATAAATAAGGGAAACAAATAAATAGGTCATGAATGACCATTATTCTCATAGGCCTTAGGATTCTTGTGCATTTCGCAGAGTTTGTGTAGATTCTTGTACTTGATCACTCAAAGGAAGTCAGTAACACCCACCATTAGGGTGTATTCAATCTCAAGTTTGTTTGTTTTTTTTTTTTTTTTTTTTTTTTTTTTTTTTTATTTCAAGTTTTTTTTTTTTTTTTTTTTTTTTTTTTTTATGAAAGAGTTACTTAGATTTTAATAGATTATGAAAAGAATATAGTGATTTTTTTTTAAAACACTTTTATAATTAGGGTTTTGTAATTTAGTTTTTAAACAATTTATGAAATTTCAAATCATAATAATTGAAAGGATTTATAAGAATTTAAGGATATTATGCATTTTAAAAAATCATAAATGGTATGTATTTTTACTTTCTTATGGTGAAATATGCATTTAGTTCTATTTTTTTAATGTAAAATCAAAGTGTATTTTAGTGGAGGTGATATTACATTAAATAATTCAAGATGAGTAAAATTTTATATTTTGGTTATTGAAAACAATAAACAATTTTGTTATTTGTTATACATTGATCTAAGTAGATTGATATAATGTTAAATATCTCGTGAAAGAAAATAAAGCATATGTGGGAGAGAGATATGTATTAAATAATTCATTATCCTTTACAAAAGTAAATTGAACTTAGTAAAATGAAATTTCGAAACAATTATCATAATCAATGAGAAATATACAAATGAATGACAATGTTTAAGTTACAAAAATGTAAAACCAATACAATGATAATAATTAACTGTTTCTAATTTCAAATAGGTTCATGGTAAGTGCCAAATCTGTACTTATTTTATGTTTTAAGTCCATCTATTTGTGGTTTATAAAATTAACGGTATATTTATATATAACACATCACATTTTATACACACCCAATTTCTTTATATATATATATATTTTTTTTCTACGGCATTCATCTAAGCTCATTTCCAAAGTTCTTGTAATTTAGCAATCAGAACACGGATGCTGCTTTGAATTGTCAACCTGCTTGTAGTTACTTCTCTTTAACCAAGAAGTAAAGAAAGAGGCTTAGGAAACCTCAACCATCATAATCAAAGTATTTCTAAACATAGTGCTCTAAGAAAATTTTTGTTTGTCATACCAACATGATCTTGACAAGCTTAATAATTCCCAACAAAATTCATTATCTGTATATTTTTTCTATTTTTTCCACTGTTGCTAGACTGTACTTTGTAGATTCAGATAGTACATGCATGACCTCAACAAATCATATATCAGAAGTTATAAACAAGAATAACCCCACCAGCATAATAATCAATGGACGCAATGACGAGATATCTTGAGAAATTACGAGTCCAAAATCCATAAATTCTAACTAGAAGATTTCCTTATTGAGCAGTTGAAATTATGAAGTTCCTCTGAATTGGAACCATAAATAGCCTTAATCGTGTCCCTGCAGAAACTGCAAGAAAGAAAGAAGATTGGATAAGAGAAACACACTTCTTTGGGTGCCTTTGTTTCAAGATAAAATAGCTTCGGCCTTCAAGGAAATGTTCTGCTTAATAATTTTTGCCAGTTTTTTAAACAATAAATTCAGTGAACAAATTGCAAAAAGGTCAACAAAAAATATGGGGCAATGTAACAAAATTTGAAATATGAGTTCTGCTTTAGCAAAATTCAGCATGTATGAACAACTCTTCTCCATTGTGAGGAGTAATGATTGATTTATTCCTCAGGTTTAAGCATATACCGAAGTCACAACTCCAAGGGAAAGATGGGGCTCTTATTAGTACAATTAAAACTTTGTCTACACTACACCATACTGCAATGTTATAATGAATTTATAATGCCAACACCATCGTTTCGAAAGCTCCAACCCATCATTAGTCCCAAACCAAATAAAGGCAAATGTTGACAAAAGTTAAGTTCATTGTGTATAGGCCTTGCCTTTCTTTCTTATCATACATTAATAATTAACTGTGAACAACTAGAGATACTACAGAAACTTCTCATAAATATAACCAGCTCCCTAGAAGCTTCACTAGCAAATCTTGACACAAAGTTGCACGTAATTCCAGCTTCAAGAGTGAAAATAGAATCTCAAGGAGCCAACATTTTGTAAAGGCTTCAAATAAAAACTTAGAATTGTTCCAATACCACAATTCATGAGAATCTTTACCCATTATATTGCTTAAAGCCATTAGAGACTAAACAGATTCCTGGACTAAATAGAGGGAAAGTATCTAGGGTGCATGTGAAACAAGTTAATATTCAAACACCATTCAGTTTTGAATGGTAGATTCATTTATGGTTATAGGTCAAGAAAAATTCCCTGTTGCAAGTTCACTTCTTACATAACAAAATTTGTTATTTATTATGTCTATCGTTTTACCCGCTATCGGACTATCTATTAATATTTAATCTCATATTCGATATGTATATACCTCGGCGTGAGGCGTGTGAGAGTGTGTTATTGGAAGTCCACTTCTTAACATTTCCCTGTAATCTTATAGTTCGATTCTTTCTGAAAAAAACATAATTAAAATGTGAGAATGGTGGACCTGCAGGCCTCCTTGTGGAAATTCTTCTCTTTAACTCCAAACAAAGATTTAAACACCTCTGGCTCCGCACGGCAAAAATAAGGACGATCTGAAGAAGAACAAATGAATGACAAGTTAAACTCTAAACCTAACATTCCCATCAAGTTCAAACATCAACAATGAGATGCATTATGAGCAACCAGGGTAAATGGAACATTTCCGAGTACTCTTCTCATAATGAATACACCATCCATCTGCTCCTATCAAGCTTTTGTAGAGCTGAAATCCATCACAGTAACACAGATAAATAATTAGATACAGTAAATGGCATGTTCATAGCTCAGTTCACAGTATATCACATCACACGTGACAAAAATAAAAGAATAAACAATCTATTCGAACTTTTTTTATGACCATGTTGTATCTACCATTCTTTTCAATCACTATGACTTATATTAATCTCTATCTCGGAACCTAACTAGTAATTTTTCTCTCAGTTGCATTTTTTCGTCTACAAATATAGTGAAACCATGGTTAAGGAAACCGAATTCAATACCACTCTAATTAACCTAGTACATGTTAATTTGATTGGATTTTTGGAAAAACAAAAAAGATAGAAATAGAAAATGGACCTGAACATCAGAAGGGTCATCAAAATATTCTTCAGGAGAAGGAAAAGAAGGACCCTTTTGTAGCTTACAGCATGCCCCACAACCCTCCACGCAGTGCCACTTTGTTTCCTTCTTGTCGCCGCCGAAGCCGAGGCTTGTTTGCCCTTTCCTTTTGTCGGTCTTAACCGTCGCCGCCTTCCGTGGAGGACGCGCCGCCGAAGTGACGGCGAGAGATAACGGCTGTGTTAGAGTGGTGATGGCGGGAGACATGATAAGGCGCTAAGTTATTTCTTAAATCCCGAATAATAGGAGGCGTGGCAGTACTAGCCAAAAAGAGCGGAATTGATTTATTTATTGGTAACAAATTTTAATTTAATAATTTATTTAATTATTTATTTTTTCCGAAATTATTAACATTTTTTAACGCTTTTATTAAGGCAATGTGTTATAACCACTGTCCATGTTGGTCTGAAATATCTCTGGCTAAAAACATTTTGCAAATATTAAATGAATTTATTTTATTCACTTAATATATCTTAAATAATATGAAATTAAACTGTAAAATACATAATATTAGTATGAATAAAATATTGCATTATAAATACATTTGTTTATTTGTATTTTTATAAAAGTTAAGAAATTAAATCATATTGAAAGTAAGGTTAAATATGATTTTAGTAATTAAATTTGGACGCAAAATTAAAATTCGTTATTGTTATAAAATTTAATACAATTTGATCCTTAAATTTAAAAAATGAATGGATATAGTTATTCTAATTCAATTATGTGAAATTTTTTTGACATGTTAAACAACTTTTCATATTGAAGTTTGAGTTGCTTACACCATTTGACATGTTCCAACTCAAATAAAGCCCCTAGAATGTCGTTTAACACGTAAAAAAAATTGAAGTTGTTGGGTTAAAAAAATTATATCCGTTCATTTTTTAAGTTTAGGACCAACATATATCAATGTTTGAAACAATGACGAACTTTAATTTAACGTCCAAGTTTAGGAACTAAAAACATATTTATGCATTTAAAGTATATTGATCAAGTTAGTATGAGAAGAGGTGTAACATCCAAGTAACACTACTCGTTAAGTTAAAAAATATTACACAATATTTGTAGTATCCTTTACAATTTAAAATAAATTTCCTTTTCGTTGGAAATCCTATTATATTTATACAACTTTTAGAAAGAAAATAATATAAACAATATATAAATATTTATATTCTTTTTTATCTTCTATGCTTATCTTTGTTGAGATTTTTTTCTTGTTATATCATTTGCTCATGTGTACCACATGATTATCACACTAATAAAAAACATACAAATACATAACATAGAGTAAGCTAAAGTTTTAAAAACTTTAATATATAGGTTAAATCATAAACAAAATTAATCATATCTTATCCATATACTCTAATTGATAAAATTTCAATTAATTCGTTTAATAAACACAAGAATCAAGTGTCTAATAAAATCAACCCATTTACTACATCTCATGTCAGGATATTATTGACATCAATCATCACATATAATTGACACTATTTTTGAAAGAAACATGCTTTGAATTGGACTCAGATATCTATACTTGTCACACTACCTTCATCAAGTTATCATCACCACAAAGATACATAATAGGAATATATTTCCACTCATGTGATAGGGTAAATCTCAATGACCTACTAGACAAAGTTCTTTTTTTCATCGCAAACTAAATAAATCCCTATGACCTACCAGACATAAATCATTTTCACACCACAAACTAAGTAAATTCATATGACCTATCAGACATAATTCTTTTTCACACCGCAAACTAGGTCATATGAGCCTCTTTAAGTCTCACAAATTGATATTTTTTTTATGTCATTCCTATATTATTAAAGTCAAGCTATTTCTTTTTTGAATCTCCAATCAATACACAACTGCTAAGGACCTAGGAAAGTAGTAAGTGTAGAAGTAGAAGAAACACGCCTAGAAGAAAGAGAGTAGAAGTTGTGTGTAAGAGGAATGAATTAGATGCTATAAGGATCTAGTAATATGCTAAGTATTTGATCAAATAAGAGAGGTAAACAAGTTGTAGGAATTAGAAAATAACCTAATTATAGAACCAAATGAAGAGTGTAGAAAAGAGTAGTAGATGAGGTGTGTAATGGTGATGGTTATATGAAATGTATAAGAGTTTTAGCAGAAATTTGAAAGATAGGTAAGCATGACAAACACTATAAGTAAATACTAAGTGTAGTTACACACAGTAGACGATATATGTAGATGTACTTCCTAGACACTATGTGGTTGGACGAGGAAAAATGCCAAGCGTAGGGTAACCTAGTAAACTCTGTGTGATTAGTAGACATTGTGTGGTTGTATGAAGTAGACACCAAGTGTGGGTAAACATGGTAGACACCAAGTGTGGAAGGGCTTGGTAGATGTTATGTATGGTCGAACAAAGAAGAATGTTAAGTATGTGATAAAATAGTAGACACTGCATGTGATTATTCCCTCCTCAAGCTAGGATGCTCCAAGCATTGAAGAAGACTCCATGAATAGTTGTAGGCGCGCAGAAGCAAAGACAAGTGTCTACAAAGGTCTCTACTTTGGTGTTTTGGTGAGTAGAATGGTGTGGTTTAGTACTCTCAAGTAAGGTTAGGCCAATACTCAAGAAAGGATGACTAGAAGACGCCACATGGGATGCTCTAACCTTAACTTTAGAGACAAATAAGTGCACACAAGCAATTTGGCAGCAAAACTATACTAATCTCAAAGTGAATTTACAAGGGGGAGGGACTTCTATTTATAGCCTAAGGTGTCTCCAAATTTGGAGATGCAAAATGTAACATCCCTGGCTACCCCTCCTCGGGCCCCAGAGGCTGTCAGGTTACTACAGCCCAATGCACCCCAACCCCTCACCCTTCTCCGTCCATTCATACTGGGTGGGTTGTTGCCAGTGGGAATCGAACCCCCAACCTGACCTTTAACACCTCTGGCTCACCAGCAGATGCTACCAGTTGTAGAATTGAAACTTGGTTCCCAGCCTTGACCAAAGAGTTTTCCAAAAATGGCTAAGGAACTTAGTATCTTTATCACACACAATAGTTCTAGGAAATCTGTAAAGTTTCACCACATTTTTAAAGAAGGGTCTAGCAATATATCTTGCATCATCTACCTTGTGACATAGTATAAAATGAGTCATTTTACTAAACATATCCATAACCACAAAGATAGAGTCAAATCCCCTTTTAGTCGCATTAAGTTCATTCAAAATCAATTTCCCTTTTTTCTTTAAAATATAGTAATAGTGAAAACTTGAGTGTCCATCCGTGGACAAGAATAATTAAAGATGCCTATTTATATGAAAATTATGGTAGGGAAATTTATATACTAAACACTTTATAAGCTATGCTAACTTGAAAACTAGAACCATGCAAATCTACTCTAAATGCTCAACCAAATGTTGTAATGGATGGTTGAATAGCCTACTGAACCTAGCACATGACTAATGCTTCACACAAACACTAAAAACCACTAGAAAAGTACAAACCAACAAACTAATTGAGGAAAAATCCTCACAAACTCATGATGCACATAAGGTGTTTGATGAAATGCATGATGAACATGAGGTAGATAATTCACTATGCAATGGAATGGAACGTAATTTAATTGCTTAAAATAAGTAATACACATGTTTATTACTTAACAGAACCTAAGGAAACATCAAAATGCAATCAAAATCAGTAAGTCAACATTCTCACATAACCGGAGTTCATATGAGCCCTAAGACGCTGAGCATGAATTGCAATAGATGTTAAGTGATGTAATGAATGAAATAATGGTGTAGAATGTTTCACTAGATGAAGAATATAACATGAATAAGAGCGAAAGCAAATGATGCAGTCGAAACGAAGATCCCAAAATTTGAACCCTAATTTCTACTGAAGAACACAATAATAACGGTTTTCATTATCATTTGTACCTATTTTGATTTTCTGCTTTTTAGACTAAAATTCATGATTTCACATATTCATACCACTAAATTAACCAAAAATGAAACATTCACAACGAGAAAAACATAGAATTCATACACAAAAACGAGAATTACAGAGGAAAATGCTTAAGAACACTTAAACTCAAGTTTATCACCAAATTTGTTTCCAATGACTAGGTTTGACACAGAAACCTTGGCATTTTTTTTATCTTTACTAGGTTAGTGGAATGACTCCATAACCAAAAACATAGCAATTTATGGAAGGAAATTGGATCCAACTCGAATTTAAGATGTACTCAAGCTAAAATAGTGGAAAACATAATGAAAACAATATAACATTAGCAGTAACGAAGTAGAGTGCAAAACAACAAAGATAAATGATGGAAAATTATAGAAAAAGCATGGATCAAATAGAGTGTACTGAATGTAATTACAAATCCATGAAGAACTTGAACCTATCTCACCTAGGTTCTTGAACTCCAAGCTAAAAGATGAGAGAGAAGTCGAGAGAAAAGAAAACTGAATTTGGAACTAAGTTTCTAATATGTGAATTGTATTCTTTACCTAATTCAGATTATACTTTGTATACCTACTAACTACCACTAGTTAACTAACTCAACTTCTAACCAAAACCATTTAGAATTCCCTCCAAAATAACCAAAACCAACTTAACTCTACTAATCCAAACAACACTTTTAACTTTGATCTAGCTGGCACGATTTGAGTATCGCAAGGATTCTACTACTACTCAGAAAGCCACCAAATGCACCTTCAATGGTCGCCCATATGTTTGGCACCGTTTGGAACCCAAAAATGTGAAAGGCAACTCTTGGTCAACCATTTAGCATGTGAAAGTTGAAATCTGGTTTTCAGTTTTGATCTTGCTGTGAACTATGTGTGCTCCTTCTCCAGCCAATCTTGCATCACTGCCTCACCTGTAGAAACTTTTGCCAAAGCCACACAACTCGAGTTAAAGTGTTAGTTGCTAAGAAAAACTACCTCATTAGGCTAAGCTAACTAGCTAACTACTAAATAAGTGTAACATGAGATTGGTCCAAAAATTCAGCTTCTAACCCTCTTCTAGGGTTCTCTAACTTCCAAAAATGTATCTTAACTTTTCAAACAGCTTACAAAACCATAATCAATCACAGAAACTGATTTCCAAAAAAGTCAACCAAAAAGTCAACATTTCAAATTTTGGTCCAAAACTATTGTACAATTTATTTATAGATGTTGTTTTCTCCATCATTTGATCTTGATCAACTTTAGAATATCTCTTTGTCGCTACCTTGTGTTCACTTTTACAACAGCTCTTCAAGTTACACAGCCTAGCTAAACAAACCAATGAAAATACACCTAAACTAGGCTAGAAAACTAGATTGTTTTTCCTTATGAATACCAAACTAAACTTCTAACTGATTGGAATGCCAAGCTTAGATGCTAAATCTGAAAACTATTGAACAACCCTAAAAAGATGCTTAAAAACAACCTATTAGCAAGAATTCTACTAAAGAGGTAAAAATCACTACAAAAGAGGAATCTAGCCTAAAATGAACTATTTAACTAGATTATTATGCTAAGAAAGACACAATTAACTACCTAAAACATGGAAAAATAAGTACCTAACACTCCCATTCCAAGTAGATGTTGGGATCATTATCTCTTTTGAACTTGGGAATCTTGATTAAAGGTGGTGGCCTCCTTAGTGTTGAATTATGCCTTTCATCCCCTCTATAATGATACTTATTCGCCCTCCACCATAAGAATCCTTGGCTGAAGAAGCCCTTGTCCTTCTAGCCTCCTCTCTAACTTATTTTTTAGCTAGCTCCCTTCTTTCTCTATGTGCCTATCCACTTTTCTTTGTTGTCTCTCTAGTTCAAGCCTTTGGATTTGGTCCTTGAGTTGTCTTTCACTTTCTTGCTTAACTTCTAGGATTTGATTTATGGTTTCTTTTCTAGACAATAACAATTGTTGAATCAACCTCACCAAAGTTGGTCCAAAGTTTATTTATTGCTTAATTAAGGCTTCTCCTTGGCTTGGTGTGTAATTAATTGGGGATTCTCCTTCCATCTCCTTCAATTCAGGTTCCATACACCAAAGCAACTCAAAACTGAGATAAGAAAAAGTGGAAATTGTTAGATAAGCTCAAAATCAAGACCAATTAACACTTAAAAAAACATTATCAAAGTGTTTGGGTTTCTTCACAACATGCAAAAGATTAGGCAATCACTCAAGCTCCTCCTAGTGCAAAATCCTCTAAGTCTTAAAATCAAGAGAAAAGCAACACAAGAGGATTGATGATTCGGCAACACAATAAGAAAGCAAGAAATGGAAACTTAAATGAAAAAACTTTTAAGACCCTAATGAAAAGTAAGAAAAACACAAAATAAAGAAAGGTAAACTCTATGAAAAGAAAATTATGTGACAAAACTAGCAACAAGACTAACTCAAACAAAGCATGGAAAGAAGACTCTATGGAAAGTATTTTTAGCATGCAATCGCAAAGACCAATCAATCATGCATATACTAAAGAAGACTAGGGCCAAATAATGATGGAAGTAATTTGTCACACACATCAAACACTCAAGTCATGCAAGCTAGAATCATAATGCATCATGATTTGCAATTTTTGAGTTCACTAAGGTGCACATTTAGCTCTCGACTTTTTGGTTTTTAGCCTTGAAAATTTTGTCTATGTTGAGATTCTAGCTTAGCACAAGTTAAAGAAAGGTGTCTATATGTATTTGAACACTTAGGTCATAGTTTTAAGTCAACCAATCAATTCAAAGACATATATACTCGAACTAGTCATTTTGATCATGCAATTTCAAATACTTGGAAAACAAGGAATGAAAAACTTCAATTAAACATATGACATATGACTCAAAATTTAAAGCTAAACACATTTAAAGACTTACAAGACAGAGGAAATGAAATTTAAAATTGGTAAACACAATGATAACTCAAAGATGACATATTCTCAACTTAACAAAACATCAAACAAATATAGTGTTAGATTTTGATACTCTAACCTTAATGCCAAGTGGAAAATTGTGCAACATCAAGTTGAACCCAAGATAACTAAGAGCTCCCTGATGAGTCATTATTTTCTTCCATTCCACTAGCCTTTGTGCACCCATTAGACAGTTGATTAGTGCTTAATTGTTCATCATTAGAGTGTTTTTCATCTGTTGAGCTTTATTGGGCCACTGTTCCGAATTTGGACTAATTTCACATTATTTGGCCTAATTTTTATTTTTAATTATTTTTAGGTATTTGGGTGAAGCAATTTTGGAGCTTGGACATTAATATTTAGTTGAAGAGACTTTCCACATCATTGCCACATCATTTCCATGTCATTTTCACGTCAGCAAAGTCAATGGGTCAACATTTGAGGCCCAGAGTGACATTTTTGTAAATCTAAGTGGCAAAGTGACAGTTTTGTAAATATGAGTGGCAGGGGTGATATGACCACGAATTAGGTCTGCATGAAAAGGGACCAGCCGCTCCATCATCTTGAACCTCTCTTCAAAACCTCCATTTTCGTTCTCCAAGCTTCCATGGACGTGCCCCTTGTGGTTTTTCACGTTTTTGGCTCATTTTTACCGTTTTTATGCATATTTGACAGCACCCATTGAGGGTTTTACGTTTTGAATTCATTTTCTTGGCTGGGCAGTTCGTTTTGTGGGTTTTATACAACTAGAACAACACCCATTAATGGGGTCTTCACATTTATATATGATAGCACCGTTTTGCATTCCATTTAAGCTTTGAAATCTCTATTTTTGCTCTTACATTGTTTTTTCAGATTTCATAAGTTAGGGTTCTTGGTTCTGTTTTTGTGATTCCAGTTTTGAAGTGTTTAATTGCTCATTTCCATGTCTAGCTAAATTCGTGTATTGACTTCTTGATGAAGAATGCAATGAAGCTTTGAGGTTGTGCTTGTTTTGTGAAATCTGCCATGTTTTTGTTCTGAATTCGTGGAATGCATGTGGTGAGTCTGTTAATGCTTAATTTACAAAGTAATTGCATATGTTTTGGTTAAGATACGTTCATGCTTAATATATGTAGCTTAGCTGTCACGAATTTAAGGATGTGTGCATTGCTTAATTGCATAATGAAGTTAGATTGTACTTTTCGCTTAGTGAATTATTATCTAGTGGATTGAGATAAGGCAAGTTGGTGTTAATTTGATGGCCTATGATAAGTGAAATTGCGTTTGAATCAAGGATGTCAATACAGTTTTAATCACTATAGCATTTAATTTAATTTGTTCATTAGCATTCTGAATCTGTCTGCCAATCCCCCCCTGTGTTTTATTGTTGTGTTCATCTAGAAATTTCGCTTTGAATGAAAATATTGGTCGTTGGGAGACGACTTGGTTCACTTTCATGTACTGCATTTAATATGTTTTAATTTGGTGGTGTACGGCCTCTATCAAATTTGACGCCGTTGCCGGGGACCAATCGTTTTGTTCAAAGTAAAATTTTCAGTGTTTGTATTTCGTGTTTTGGTGTGTGTGTGTGTGTAGTTCAAGTGTGGTTGAGTTGGTATATGTTCATTGTGATGTTAATGTTGTGTTAAGTTCAATGCATGTTTCCATTTCTGTGTGTTTCTGTGTAGTGTAGTGTGAATAGTGTCGCGACGCGCATGAATAATGTCATCTAGTGTATGAATAGTGTCCGAATCTGGCATTTAACTTCTGGATTTTTGCTCTGGTAGCTACGGTGCTTGTTTTGACTTGAAATTTTTTCCCCCCACTTCTAAGACATTGAACTTGATAGGAAAAATAGCTGGAGCAGTTGAGTTAAGAGATTCAAAAAAATTTTGGACTGATTTTTAGTGAAACTTCAGAGGACCATAACTTTTGCTCTGGTTATCAGAATCACTATTATTTTATATGCATTTGGGGTGGAATTTGCTTCTTCAAAAGGGTCCATTTAAGCAATTTTGACCATTACAATTTCATCTTTCTACTTGTTAAACACAATTATTGTTGCGTTTAGGTTTTCCTCAAAGAAAAATGTTACATGCATAATTATTAACAATATTTCATACAAATTAAAAACATGAGTAGTTCGCATTCTCTGCACATGAAACCAAAAATTAGTTTCGCACAAAAATAGGAAGCATGCAAGTAAAAAAAATGGAAACTTTCCATTAACGTAATTTGTAAAATCAGTTCCAAAATCTGCATTATAGTGATTTTCATCATCCACAATGAGAAGCTACCTAAAACCTACATGCAAGAAGGTTGAAGCATCAATGGATCCTGAAGCCAAAAAAATGGGTTTGAGCGAACACTAAAAGGTTTTTTCTTTTACAGAGACAAAGTGAATAATGAAAACTTTTGTACCTACTTGTAGAATGAAGATGAAAAGTGAGAGGTTTGATGGAAGTTTCAAGAATTTGAGAGGATTGGAGGTTTGGAAAAGGAGAGAAGGCAGAAAGAAAATGGAAGTTTTTGAAATGAGCTTTTAAAATGAGAGTGGTTATATAAAAGGTCTATTTTAAAACTTCAAATTTTTAAACATCATTTAAAGGCCCTAGAGGATAGTGGCTCAACACTAGATTTTTGTGCTCAAGCCAGATGAGTCATTATTTTTCCCTAATCCATTGCCTTTTTGTGTTCATCTTTATGGATGTTTAGTGCTTAATTGTCTATTTTTAATTCATTTTCATCAATTGGGCTTCATTGGGTCATTATTCTGAATTTTGATTAATTTAACATTAATTGTTCTAATTTTTGTTTCTAATTATTTTGTAGGTATTTTTGTGAAGCAATTTTGAAGGTTGGACATTAATTCTAAGATGAAGAGAGAGTTACCACATCATTGTGACGTCAATCCATGTCATTTCCATGTCACTTTAGTGTTTGGGCTAGCATTTTCAGTCCATAGTGGCATTTATATAATTTTGCACCCCATAATGGCATTTTCTAAATTTAGGCCTCTATGGTGATATGACCACGTTAGGGGTTTAGGGTTTTAATGGTAGAACCCTCATTTTCGTTTTATCATCTTCTTTTTCGCATTTTTGGAGAGCTTGGAAGAGCCATTGATGGCCGCCACTCTATTTTGAGGTTTTGGTGCATTTTGGACCACACCCATGTTAGGGTTTCACATTTTGGTTTGATAATTTACATTGCAATTCCATTTCCCCTTGTTTATGATGCGTTTTCATTCTGGTTTATGCTATAACTCGAGTCCCATGGAAAACTAATTTGCAGTATTGATTCTTTGATGAGAATGTGATGAAATCTTAAGATTTTGTGCATATTTTTCGCTTTTTATGTTGCTTTTCATCATTTTAATTGGTGGTTGGTTGTTGGATACGAATTATGGGCATGCTTAATGTTTGGGTTTTCATTCTTGTATTGAAATAGACTTGAATTCATGCTTAATGTCTTTGGGTTCTATTTTTGGATGTTCTCATATATGCTTAATCAGTGGTTATGATTAAATGATGTGATGAAATCGTGTTAATTCTCGTTTAGTGGTTTAATTACGATTTCACAAGAATTTCTAGATAGCATGCTTAATTTGGTGATCTGTGATAGGTGGAATTTTATTTGAATCAGAGAATCAATGCGTTTTTATCAAATCGGCAATTAACAATTTAATTTTGTGTTGAAATTGTGAATCTGCCAACCCATCCCACCTCCCCCTTTGTTTAATTTGGAAAGCTTTGATTGAAAACAATGGTCATTGGGAGACGACCTTGGGTTAACTCCTGAGTACTATATTTATCTATTTAATTTGGTTGGGTACGACCTCAATAAGAGCCCAAAGCTTTGTTTTTGTTCAAATTGTAACCGCTTATTTTTTTTTAGTTTTCCAATCATCTCCTACTATTCTCACCCTTTTTTATTCTATTTTAGAGGCATCCTAACTAAGAAAAAATATAAAATAAAATTCAAAACATAAATCAAAAGAAACTAGTTATTTATGTTGGGTTGCTTCTTAGTAGTGTTTGCTTAACGTCTTTATCTCGATGCCTTATTTATCATTTGTCATTTAATATTGTCCTTGTGGTAGTCCTACAAAGTCACCACCTTGGTATTTCATGAGTCTCTATCCATTCAAAAGCCAACTCCTCTTTGTCATAGGATCTTTAATTTCAATAGCTCTATATGGCTTGGCTATCTTGACAATGAATGGTCCAAATCAATTGGACTTCAATTTTCCTAGAAACAGCCTCAACAATAATTGGTTTGGTTGAATTATCTACTCTTTAAGATCTTCTTATCACTAAAGGCCTTCATCCTTCTCTTGTAAATGCTAGTGATTCATAGGTATGCATTCTCAACTCTTACAATTCATGCATCTGAGATTCTCTCCTCTCACCAACAACTTTTAAATCATAATTCAGAGTCTTTAAAATCCAAAAATGCTTAGTGGTCAAACTCCACTGGTAAGTGGCAAGCCTTTCCATACACAAAATGGTATGGATCATACCTATAGATGTCTTGAATGTTGTTCTATAGACCCATAGAGTTTCATCCAAATTCAATGATCAATCCTTCCTTGAATTAGAAATTGTTTTCTCTAGAATTACTAAGTTATTTTTTTTGAAATTTTAACTTGTCCATTATTCTGAGGATGATAAGGTGTAGTCACCTTATGTTTGACATTACAATGGTCAAGTATGCGTTTGAGCTGCTCATTGCAGAAATGGTTGCCTCCATCACTAATTAGCCATCTGAATAGTAGTTGTTTATAGGCTTAAATAGTCATTTGGTTCTAGTTTTGGTCCACTCTTTTCAATTTGGTCCTAGTTTAAGATTTGTTTTCAATGTGGTCCTAAATTTCGTATCGTTTAATCAAGTCCATTTCCTGAACGCCGTCAAAATCGTTAACAGAATAATGTACACAGTGAACTACTCTTGTATGTGGGTTCATTGAATATCAGGGGGCTTTGATTTTGCTAAGTGTATTAAGGTTGTCGGCCTAAACCGACTACTTCCTTTGGCGGTTTGTGTTGCCCACATGCTGTCTTAGGCAAGTTATTCCCCTAGATGTTTATGTTACCGGTTCAGGCCGGCTAGGCTTAGGTCAGCCGAGACTAGGCCGGTTACTTGAATGTTTTGGTGTATAGGTATAGTGATCATTTCATTATTATTTTGTTAAGTTGGCTTGGTGTGGTACACTAGTCTCCCAGCCTTGACTGACATAGGTGTCGGTCAAGGGTGATATATGCTAGTGGGATCGGCTAGGTGTGGTACAATTTTATTTTATAATTATCTTTATTATTATTATTATTATTATTATTATTATTTATTTTATTTTACTATTATATTATTATTATTGTTATTATTATCATGTTTTGTTTTATTGGTGATTTTATTATCATTATTATTGTCTTATTATTATTTTTTTATTTTATCATTATTATTATTTTATTTTATTAATATTGTTGTTTTATTATTGTTGTTTTATTTATTTTATTATTATTTTCATTATTTTTATTTTTATTTTTAAAATTTTGTTTTATTACTATTATTATTATTATTTATATTATTATTATTATTTTGTTATTATTTTATTATTATTTTTATTATTAATATTACTATTTTCATTTTTATTATTTTTATTATTAGTATTATTATTTTCATTTTATTTTATTCTATAATTAACTTTATCTTTATTATTATTATTATTTTATTTTACTATTATTTTATTATTATTTTTATTATTATTATTGTTTTATTTTATTTATGATTTTATTATATTATCATTTATTATTATTGCTTTATTTTATTTTTATTATTTTATTATTTTATTATTATTATTATTATTTTATCTTATTAGTATTATTGTTTTACTATTATTGTTTCATTTTATTTTATTATTCTTTTCATTATTATTATTTTTTATTTGTATTGTTTCATTTTATTATAATTATTATTATCATTATTGTTATTGTTGTTTTTATTATTATTATTATTATTATTATTATTATTATTATCATTATTACTATTTTATTGCCCCATGCGATAGTTGGGACAATGGTTATGTATTCTTCCTGCTTTTGTATATTGTTTGGTTGTTTAGGATTGTGTTGGACTATGATCCAGTCATGTTATTATGACTAGATAAGCATATTTCATGTTATAGATCGTATGTATAGTGTTTGAGGTTCTTTGGGACTTGCTTCAAAGTGCCAAAAATCAGTAGCAGTGACGCTACTAGTGTGGCGCCTAGCGACTTGGGGTGTGCTGCCTGGCGGCTTGGGGTGTGCTGTTAGGTGATAAAGGAAAAATAGAGAAGCTTGGAACGCATGGCGCTTGGCGGAAAATGTGATCCCGCCAAGCGGAAAAGATCTGGTAAAGGCTCTGGAAAGCGTATAGCGCCTAATGATGTGAGGTGTCTACCAAGCAGTTTGGATCCAAGTTTTGCCTAGCGACGCGAGGATTGCACCAAGCAGTTTTGGGTGCAGTGTTGGATCGCGAGGAGGATTCCTGCACCGCTTTGGATGGAGGTCATGAGGCGATGCTTTGCTGGGGGCCCAGTTACAAGTGTAACATGTATTGGGGTAACACATGCCCACTCTAGGTTGTAGCCTGGTGGTTTTGGATGTCCAATGGAGTGTGCGAGATTGTGGTTCGTACGATGAGGTTCCGGAAGATTGCCCTCTTTAGTGTAACTGATTGAGTTTGGTAGTCTGGGGATAACTACAAACTGTGGTTCGTTTTGGGGAACTCCACTTGGTGTCGCGAATTGTGGTTGTTGCAATTTATTCTCGCGTGTGGACTATTAGGCGGTGGCCTGTAGTCAGAGGGGCGAGTAGACACTCATGCAGCAAAGATCGATCAATGTACTCATCAAAGGGTGTAGTATCAAGATGCGTCGAACATAAGGTTTGGGAGTTGAGGATTGAGGATTGGGGTGCTAACCTAGGTCATATTTTGAATTGCTTTATTACTTATCTTGTATTTATCTTTCTTGTATTCGAGCTCACCCTATCTGTGTGTGTTTGGCGATGATCATGTAACTCGTTACATGGGAGCAGATGTGGATGTAGGTGAGCACGTGGATGCTTAGATTCAGAGTGGGGCCAGCTATGGGAGTTTTTACTAGTTTTCTTCATGAACTATTTTGTAATGAATATTATGAACAATTAATCTTTGTAATAATTGAACGTCGTATGGATTTTATAATTGACGCGTTGAAATAAAGTTTTAAATTTTCCCGCATTTTGGGAAAAGGAATTATCATAAATGCGATTTTATACTTATATCCATTTTTTAATTATTTAAATTAATAATATCCGGTCGGGATGTTACAAAATGCACAATGCACACAATGGACAACCTCCTTAGATCTTCAATGGAAGAAAATCCCCAAATCTAAATCAAACCCTAAACCCAAAAAAGCCACGTCAATGAACAAACAGTGAACAGAGTGCATCACGTTACAAGAACAATCCACCGTGTACATTATTTGTTAACAATTTTGACGACGTTAAGGAAAAGGACTTGATTGAAAGAAATTTATGAAAATTAGAACAATTCGTAAGCTAGGACCAAATTGAAAAAAGTTGACCAAACCTAGGACCAAATGACTATTTAAGCCTTATTTCTACCCATTTAGACACATAATCCACTACAACTAATATGTATTCATTCTAATGTTAAATAGACAATGGACCAACAAAATCCATATCCTAGCAACCAAATATTTACACATTTATTATTCCCCTCAGGGTAACTCATGCCTTTTTGTATATACCTCCACTCCTTCGGCACTTGTCACAACTTCTACAGTATTTATTGGTGTGCTCTAAACCTGTTCCCTCACACAAAGTAAAATAGTACCATATCATTACCTTGTCAACTTGTATCCCCGAAAAGGACAACAAATATCAAAGTGTCACGACATATTCTCCTTTCATATCATTTCTCTATCTTTCATGTGTCTTTCCTTTATCCATATTCTCAATTTCACCCACGCCACAAAGCCTTGTCTGATGAGCTCAACCATGCACGTAAACCATGATGCATGCAATTCACACACAACATCTAACGCCTTAGAGCATCTAATGCACACATAACTTCTAACACCCTTGAGCGTCTAACATTCCACTTGTCAAATAGACACTCGTCTAACACTGAGGGTAATCTAACATTATACTCATCTAACCACTCTAAACTTGTCTAACCAACATAACCATGCATTCATCTACTCTTGACTCAGCTACTCTATCACTAGCTACTATTCAAAGGTCTTACAATAAACATTGTGTTGTCAAGCATCTGATGGTAGTAGACACTATGTTGTTAAGTGTCTAAGAGTGGTACACAATATCTTGAAATGGATAGAGTAGATGATATGAGTAGACGATACTTGAGGTAAGGACGAGTAGATGATACTAATGAAACTCATTTATTTTGCATTCTTGACAGAGCTTGCTTTTTAACTTATAAACACATGTTATTTAGTATATAATAAAAACAATTATGATTGGCATATGTTAGACTATTACATAGCATCTAACAATATATTCTTTCATAGACTCTAATGAATTCATAAGTTATTCTTACTTCACTAGTTTGTGCACATACATTTTCCAATCTTTTCTTACTTAACAAGCCTGGGTTTTGCATACTAGAATCAGTTTAACTTATGCCTTTACTATTTTATAGATTTTTTATCATCAAAACCCAATTAATAACACCATCATTTAATGGGATTTTACAACATCTAGTTCTAACAATCTCCCTTTTTTTTTATGATGATAAAAGTATGTAGATGAAACATAACAAGCAGCTCAGAGTTTCATAAAGTACTACTAGATTAAAACAAAAAAAAGAGTATGAAAAAATCAAAAAGATATTTCAAATGATAGCAAATATTAGTTCAAGTATATCGTTAATTTAATTTTGATAATTTGTTAACTTTGTTGTTTATTAGAACACACCAATTTGTTGAATGTTTATCAAGACATGTTAGAGTAATGGATAATAACTAAGCATTATAATTCTCTATTATCATATTGCTTAGTATCCAGTCTTTAGATTGTTGCTTATTATCTAGTCTTCAGATTAATCATATACTTCAGTACTATTTCTCCCCCTTTTTATTACTTAGCAAAACAATGTAGTCTATAAATTTTACAATCACTGAGATAATTTACATTAAATGAGACAGAATAGATTAGTCAATAATAGATTATGCATATCATGACATACAAAAATAATACATAAAAACAAAAGTAATGTGCATCATTTTTCTTGATGTTTTGATGGCTCTAGTTAAGGATATGAGGATAAGGGAACTTTGAGGGTTTGGATCAACTAGGCAAAAGAATATTGCATTTCATTTGTGAAAGATTTAGCAAATCATTGCAACTTTTTTGTTTGTTGGTCTTCTAATGCTTTCATCCTCTTCTTTATAACAACTTCAATAAATCATGGATATTATGTGTTTGTTGTTGTTATATTAAAGTAAGAGATTTCTTTAACTTTTCTTCTTCCTCTGCCTTCTACTTGTCTTGGTTTTTCTTCCACATTAGAAAAATGCACTTGAATTTCCTTCTTTTGATAAATATTTTTGGTTCAGTTGCGTGTCATGATAGAATAAACTTGTGGCAACAATTTTTAAGAGGTTGCCGCAAAGGTGGAAGAGGATTTTTGTCTTCAAGGAATCACTGCTTGTATGCAAGGTCACCAAGTTTGTAGTACCCTCTTATTCCTTTTGGTATAGTCTTGATGTATGTCCAAAAGGTACAATGTGGATCTTGAAGGAACATGGTGGTTACAAGATCAGATCAAAAAGTCTAGGCATGGGAAATGAAAGCAACACAAGCCTTTGTGCAATTTTTGCCTTTCACATGTGATTTTGCTTGATAAAAAGTATGATAATGATACTTCTTTTTCATTCCTTCACATAAGTTCATTTCAATCATCAATAACACTCGTTTGCGTCAAAAGGTAACATTGTTGTTAAAGGGTCAAATTACTTATTTATAAAAATTTAATTAATTGTTTTCAAAGTAGCGAAAAATATTAATATGGGTAAGATAACCCAAAGTCACCTTCTAATTAACACGAAATAGATTTCTAACAAATTAGGTCTTATAAAAAAATGTGCTAAAAGGTTAGACAACAAAAAAAAATAACAAAAGAAGAAAGGTAATAAAATAAATGAGAAGTTAAATAAAAAATAATATCTGAAAAAAAGAAAAAAAAATTGCAAAACAAATAAAAAGGGATTAAAACAATAATAAAAATATAAATAAATTGGTTCATTGCTTTTTTAAAATAGGATTCATCATTTGTTTTCTAAGGATTATCATTCAATTGATTATTCTCTTAGACATCAAATTAATCAATGTAACTTCTCAAAATTTAAATAGTGCAAAAAGAGCTTTCAACGACAATGATTGACGATGTTTAACAAGCCACCATGGTAAAAAAGTGCATAATTGAAATATTGCAACTTTTGTAAACTTTTTAACAACAGTTGTCTAAATAATCATCGTTTGAAGTAGAAATGACGATGGTTATCTAGAGAACCATTGTTAAAAGTGTGACAAACAAGAAATAACAACAGTTATATAGAGATCGTCGCCAAATGTAGTACTTTCATAAAAAAAGGATGTCCTTTCTCGCGCGCGACTTTCATTTGAGTGTTTCCTCTTTCCTCTACACTTTCATTTTCTCTCCCCCTGTAATTTCAGTTTCTCTTCCCCTTGCATTTTCACAGCCACCACTACCGCCAATGGTGAACCTCCATGAGGCTTCACTAGTCGCAAACCTTTTCGCACGAACCTCTACCAGTCATGAAGCACTACCAAGCAGCACACCATAAGTTTTTGTCGCATTGTACTGTAAAATCCACGTCGCGAGGCTCCTTATGAAGTTCTTTACACCATGTTGCGAGGATCCTCTACGAAGCTCTCTACACCACACCGCAAAACCTTAGCTATGAGTCTCCTCTTCACCTATGGTTGGTACTTTATATTTATTCAAGGATTTGTTTACTTGTTTCTGGTAAGTTTGCCTTTATTAATTCTATTGTGATATGCAACACGTTAATTTTTGTTCCTTTTGTTTTGATGAGTTTTAATGACGGTTCAAGAACATATGTCATCATTTGAGGCTTTTAACGATGATTGTTTTAATCTTTGTCATTTTTGTCAGACTTTTAACATCGTCGACATCTACGACGATTCAAAAATCGTCGTTGGAGGGTTGTTTTAACTATCGTGGAAAGCTCATTCTACAGTAGTGTTTGTTGGCATCCTCACTTTTAACCAAAATAACTTCTCACTTAAAAGAAAGTACCTTTTAGATTAGTCATAGTAAATTTAACCAAATAAACTTTTAAATTAAATATTACTATGCCTAATAATGTTTATTCTGCTACCTCTTTTATCAAGTAAAAATCTAATTAACCAAAGTTTTCACCTCTAATCAAAGTAATTTCTCAATTATTGAAAAAAACTCATTCAATCCCATGAATAACTCTTATTATTGTCTATTTCATTTTTTTGATATATTTGAACTCTTGTGTACTTTGGATTTGTTGATCCATCAATAGAAAAAAAAAATTTGTTCATTTTATTTGGATTGTCTTTTATTTATATATATATATATATATATATATATATATATTTATATATTTAAATTTTCATTATTAGAAATAAATGTAATTGAATTTTAAAATTATAAACATAGGTGGTTAATAATAAATAATATAATACTATGAAAGTTGATAATGATGTATTTCATTTAAGAATTAATTATAATATTGACAATTATCAACATTTTAATATAATGTGAATAATGGTGTTTATATGTGCCACTTTTTTATTGAATTTCTTTTAATAAAAAATTATCTCAGTTTTAACTGCTATTATTTACCATTTTTAAAACATCATTTTATATAATGTATAAAATGGTGGGTGTTGTAGCGTTCGTTTTAAACCGTCATATTATACTTTTTGGCAGCATAATCTATGGCATTTTCGGAAACCATCACGCACATAAATAATGACAGTTAAAAACATCGCAATATAAAAAAATAACCACCATGACTTGCACAATTTTTGTAGCGAGTTACTAGTAAGGATATGTATAATAAAAAACCGCCTAGCATCTGGTACCCGGATACCATCGGCATAAAGCCATCTAGCCAGGTAGCCGGTCGAAACCGACTACTTGTCTAGAAGGTTAACCAACATCAATGCCCCGCCTTCAATAAGCCTCCAGGGCCTGTTTTGGGGCCCAGGC
>Ga0214543_1001877_pt1 | contig 41293 bp, 21 predicted proteins | sample CNSS2metaG_FD_160094 | JGI IMG/M metagenome (GOLD analysis project Ga0214543, IMG submission 160094) | Root nodule microbial communities from cowpea collected in UCLA plant growth center, Los Angeles, California, USA - CNSS2 | ecosystem: Host-associated > Plants > Roots > Nodule | place: USA...
ATTGCTTTTGTTTTGTATACTTTTTTTAATGCAGATATCTGTGTAAAACAATGAAATGCAAATGTTAGTTTTCTTCTTTTCTCACTGTTAGCATTTTATTTGTCTTTTTAACAATAAGCATATTTATTATTGCGAAATTTTAATCTTATGACTCTATTAGTTAGCTTCTTTTATTATTCGAACTTTTGTTAATTTTTTTCTTTTTTGGTGACAGACAAACTTTCAGTATTAACTGTTTTTCTTTATCCCTTGGGTTCTTTCAGTATTGTTGGAAGATAAGACTTCAAATTGTTTTTGATTGAATTATACAGTGTAATTTCGGCGTAGTAATAATTGTCACAATACAAAATTTATTTTCACATTCATTCTAACAATATTTCAAACATTTTATAACATATTACCCATCTTCAATGCTAAATAACCTAGAATTCTTACCAGTTTATTTCAAAAATCAAACAATGTCCGGGTTCCTTTCCCATAAATTTTATTTTTACATAATTTTTTTCAAAGATAACTTTCAAGTATATAAAAAATCATTTCAAAACAAATTAATCATTTCTAGATGTACACCACTAAATCTTTACCTATGTACTAGAACTTTTCTTGTATTTTTCTTTTTTAAATGTAAAGAATGAGATTGCAGTAAATTTTGCAAAATATCAAAAAATATATATAAAAAAAGTTTTATAAAATATAAAAAAATATAAAAGAAATAAAATATATAAAAAATTTTTTATTTTATATAATATATATATATATATATATATATATATATATATATATATATCAATAAATATAATACAGCTTTACAAAAATTTACAAATAAATCCACTTTATAAAAAATTTAGTATTAAATAAAAACTTTTTTGTCATTGAAAATTAAAAATGATGATTCATTATTTTATTAGTCAATGGAAGAGCCCCATGGTTTGACGGCTTAAAGTTGGGTGCTTGATGTGGTCGCGTGGCGGGGTACGTAGGGCAAATGTGTTGAAGAACAAACAACACCTGGACTCGGACAAAATACTAAAGTGGGTCAAATCTTAGAGAGATCCCTCCTGTCTGATTCACTTACATTATATTTCATAATTCGCAAGGTAATTTCACATATTTTATAGCAATTAAATTAGTGTTTTAAATTTAAAATAAATATTTCCTATTTATTAAGCCCATTTCAAAGTGAATATAATTATACCACTATGATAATTATGTAGAAATGATGCAGAGTAATTTTGAAGAAGTAGATGGATTACATAGAGATCCCCTGACTGGTTTACTCTTTTCCCGTGTATGCTGTCTACAAGTCAGAATTGTGCAAGAATTTGAACCATTTTTGTCCAGGCCTACCTGAAACAATTATACCTCTTCTCTATCTCTTTCTTTTTATTCCACTCTTGTTATCCTGATTAAATCATAGCCTAAATCATAGCCTCCTTGAGTTTGTCGCTACTTTCTAGAGTTCTAACATACTCATACATTGCCATAAAACTCACTTATACAAACTACTAAAATTTAGATAGACTTGTTTATAATTAACAAAACCAAATTTTGAGAGGAACCTAATCTAAGCAACAATAACATAATTTGTATTGTGGAAAAAATATTTCTACAAGGTCTTGGATCTTCACTTTAATATTCTACAAAGGTTCACTCAACGTTTTTTATTCCTATTGATTTTCTAATTCCAAGTTCTATAATTCATCTTGACTGTCTGGATGGTACTAACATGAGGTACTCTGATGTTCAAGTCAAATAAAGTGTATTTATACTTTTATGTTAAACTTTTATCTTTTCTGATGACCTAATCATGACCCAAACATATCATAATCTTCGTTTAGTGCTTAATATGTGTTTTAAGTTGCTAATTGTGTTTTACCTTCAATTAATGATTTTATCTGTTGATCGATTATCATCATGACCAACCGGTCAACAAAGAGACTAAGAATTTCATATTATACAAAAAAGTTTTCTCAAGTTAAAAATTTTATAATGAACTAAAAATTATATATAATTTTTATTTATAAACATCATAATTAATTTAGTTTAAAATATATTAATAAAATATTAGTGGTTCTTCCATCTTCCAAATTGTCAAGCCTATCAAAATTAGAAACATTAATTAAGAGTCGAGATGTCAAAAATATTCGTACTTGCGGATGTATGCGGATAAAACACGCAACATGTAGGAAATGAATATGGTAAATGAATACCCGCAAATAATGGGTATGAGTATTTTTTTTATACATGCATGTTAACAGCAGGCATGTGTATCGTAGTATCCATACCCGTTGACACTCATACATGCTATACTCTAATTTAAATTAAAAAACACATAATTAAAATACTCACATATTGATTTTGAATGAGTTATTTTTTATCAATTGGTTTAAAAAAATCTCCATTTATATGTAAATTGTTATTCAACACTATTTAAATGCGTTATTTGGACTTTGTTTTAAATTTATAATTGTTATGTATTATATGTTATTTGAATTTACGGAAAAATTATGTTAAATTTATTAAATTTTTTTGTAAATACTTGTGAACATTCGTGAATATTCGTGGATATTAAAAAATATATACGGGTACTCTATAAAGGATATCCACACATCTATATAGATGAGTACGAAACGAATATTGATCTCATATTAAGATATAAAGAAGTTACTATCAGTACTTTATCCATCTCATTGACAACCATAATTTAAGAGTTAAAAATTCAATCTAATAAGAAGAAGTGTATGAATTAAAAACACATACCAATGGGGTTGTAAATTTCATTTGATAAATAGAATATTCTCTAAAACATATTTGTATGTTTCCGCCTGTGTTGTTCTAAGAACATGCGTCACAGTATAACAAAATCTGTACTTGGTTAACTTTGTTATTGCCTTTGAAATTATTATCTCAACCTCGATTATAATCCGTAAACTACCAAACACAGGTTTGAAGTTGAAAGCTTGAATAGATCAGGCTAATTATTTCGCGTCTTTACTTATGACAATGTCTGATTAGAATTTATGTATAAGCTTTAAAAACTTTACATATTTTTTAATGGCTTTTCATTAATGCTTATTTAAGGGCTGTTCATTCTTTTGGTAAAGTAGATTCTAAAGTCGGGCTATGCTTTAAAGACATGCTCATAATTTAAAATGCAGCATAATGGGTTCTGCATCTTTAACTTACGGTTAGTTTGGTCCATCCATTGCATTTATTAATTTCTTTATTTATTGTAGTTTGGACCGAATAATTATTGAAAATATTAGAATAAGGAGACTCGGAATTAATGTGGGGATAAAGGATAAGCTTACTAGGTTAAGTAATTGGTGGCCTATCTTGTTCCTAATGACGAATTTTAGTGACGGCCAATATTTCAAGAGAATTTGAAAAAAAAGAGTTCAGTCATTAAAATCGTATCTCTAAACTGAGACAAATAAGTATTCCGTAAAGTTATTTTGTTTAAAATAATAGTCTAAATTGAGATAACATTTTAAATTGAAGTTAAGAAAGAAGCAAAGGAAGAAAATGAAAGTTTGTTAGTTCATTTTTTTAAGTGATAATTTGGAGAAATAAGATTGATCTCGTGAGATTTATAAAATAGATTTGTGAGATTGTGAGTTCAACCTTTTCAACTAACAAGAACTAACTGCTAATATCATCGATAAAAAAGAAAGAAGATATAATTATTGATTTGGTATCCTAATTGTTTTTAGTTTGTTTAATTTGGTTTCCAAATTTTTGAAATCTTCAATTTGGTATCCTTATTTTTTAAAATGGATCAATTTAGTACTATACCAAATAACTTGATCAATGATACATTAATAGAGAGACTAAAATGATGTTAACTACATCTAACAAACAAATCAATCCAATTAAAAACTTCACCCAAGTTTTTATTGCACAGTAATAGTTCACCAATATACAAACGGTGTTAACTGGAATATAACATGAGGTATCAAACTGAACCACTTTAAATAATAAGAGTACAAAACTGAACCTTCTAAAAATTCAGGATCAAATTGAACATTCCAAATATTCCGGGACCAAATTAAACAAACTCAAGAAATTGAGAGACCAAATCAATAATCATAAAAAAAAAAAACTGTTTTTTAATTATTTTTTCATTTTCACATAATTAAGATTAATAATTACATGCAAAATATTGTTTATTAGTGTTCACATTTTGGTCATGATTTTGTTCTATTTAAGAGATGTCTTGGAAATTAAATGAATAACATATATTAATTAGCTTTAACTTTGTTCTTCTTTTTGGAAATCCCATGCATTTCCTATGAAACCAAACTGCACCGAAGTTTTATTATGTAATTATTTGATACAACAAAATGCCAAAAGAGTAGGGAATCACAATGATCTGATGCGTCCAAACAAGTTCAAATCAGTGAGTCACGTTTGAGGCAGATGGATGGCACATTGAAGAAATCCATTTGTAGGCTCAAAAAGAATAAAATCTTATAGACGGCGTCACACACTATTTCACTATTTCTTAGGAAGGAACATATGAGATGTGGACATTTTCTTTCAGTCAAAAAAGCTATGCAAGTTTTACCTATGGTGAAAGTCAAGCCATTTATGTTCTCATTAATAACGTAAAAGGAATAAAACATATTGGTTGGCATTTTTCTTTTAGGTGGATATATATAAGTTAATGATTGGATAATAATATGAACAACCTCCTTTTATTATGATTATATTCTAATTTAATTAAAAAGTAGTTTTGAAGTTTTATGATTAAACTAATTCATTGTATTCCCAAATTGTATATCCTTAAGGAAATAAGGAAGAAGATAAAGAAGAAGAAATATTTTAAGTTGTACGATATCTCCTACATTTATATGTGAAACCATATCACAATAATTGATGTGATCATTCAAAGCCATTCAATAAATTAAAATAAAGGAAAGCAAACAATATCATCTAACAAGTTGTAGATTAACATAAACAAAAAATATAAAGGTAATCTTTAATGTGAATCCACTCAATGATGTTCTTCTAATAATAAATTGTGTAGAACAGTTTAATAATGTTTCTCTCCATTATAGAGTTTTTCACAAATATTCTTAAACTTAATCCGTAAAAGATACTAATAGATTTAATTCATTGAAACAAATATTATTATACAATTCAAAATGTAATCCGAACTCGATCAGAACATTTTAAAATGAAATTTTACGTAATCTATGAAAACCACCAATTATACAAAATTAAATATGGAGATACCACTCGCAACTTATAATAACCGCAACAATTACAATTCAAATCCTAAATTATCCTCGACGTCCATGATCATGCACTCACTAATTGAAAACATTAAGCATCAAACTTTAAACTTGTACACCAACAAATAAAAAAGGTAGTCATTTCAAACAAACCAAATCACAAATTTAATTTGAAATTACCACTTCATAATTTAAACAAAAAAGACATTTATATAATGAATAGTTAATTATACACACATGCAATGGCGGAGCTTAGTGGGAACGATGGGCCTTGGCCCCTCCCCAAATTTTTTTTATATTAATTTATATATAATTTATTTTTTTTTAAACACTTTAAAATATTTTAATATATTTATTATTTTAAAAAATTTTATACATTTATATAAAAGTGTTAGTATTTTTAATTTTTTTATTATTGATTTTTAAATGTGATTAATTATCACATATTTTTTTTAGTAATTACATTTCACAATTTTTGATTGGACTATGATAAATTATTATTTAGTTTCAATTTTTTTAAATAGGTATATTGATGAAAAATAAGAATATATTTATTTTTTAAAACTAATAAAAGGAGAATTATTTGTGAAGACGAAAACAAGACAATACAATTATATATAATGAAAATTTGTGAAGACTTATCGAATCAACATTAGTAAAATGAAGGATGAATTTATTCTTGACAATGTGGTTATGTACATTGAAGGAAAAAAAATAACTGAAAATTTTAATTTTAATTCAATTATAGATGAGTTAAAAAATCTTAAAAAGAAAGGACAATCATTCATATATGTATGACTTATTTTACAATTACAATTATATTAACGTATATATTCATTTTTATTACATGAGTGAATTTAACATATGTAAATCTTGAATGTATTATTTTGACTCCTTCAAACATATTGTTCAAGATCTGCCACTGCACACACGTTTACTTATCAAAATAATAAATTAAAATTAACCACAAGATTGTGTTCTTTTTTTGTATGGATTTATTATTAGGAGACACATATTTATAATTTTATTTGTGTTTGTTTTGACATATGTGAAAGCGATGGCGAGAGCAAGAGCGGATTTAAGGGACGAAACCTTCTTTGCAATATCACTTATTAGAAAATGAAAGAGGGAATCGATTCTTTTTATTGGGATTGATTCCATTCTTTTTCAAATTGTTAAAATTAGTTTTGTCTAAAAATTAGGTTTATATATTATAAACAATAATAATGAATATAATTAATTACTAAATAATAATAATAACATAAATAATTATATCATTATTATAAAGGAAAAAAATAATCTCATATTTTAATGTATTAAAACATTTATTTATTCTATTATATCTATCAAACTTTTTGAGAAACTTCACTTTTAATTCTATTCAATTTCAACTCCAAAACTCCTAAAAGAAATAAATTGTACACTCAAATTCATGGATTCACTTTCTTTTAAATTCATTTTCACAGCAAATTCACATTCTAAAACTTCATCCCCTAAGGCAAGGTTTGGCTTTGATATAACGAAATGAGGATTTTACTGTATTCACCTGTTCCATTATTAATTAGAAAAAAAAAATATTAAATTTAAGAGAGAAGAAAAAAAAATATCGGAAGATCTTTGTTCCAAGAATATCAGTCGCCGAGGGCATTGATCGATATTCTTGATTGAAGATAGACACTATAACACCTCAGAGTACTACAAGGTACTGTCCTAACAACTCTGTCCGAATACCAGTTTCATGTTCATGTCAGGGCTTGCATTCTTACACTGGGGCTCCACCCCATTATTCAATCTCTCAATAAAATCGTGCTCGATCTTTCTCAACCCCTTTTCTTCTTTACGCAGTACATTTATAGATTTAACTACACTTAAATGGTGTGGGCAACAACAGAACTTCACTCAACAACTGTCATCTAAAGTTACCTTCCTCTCTGACACCTTTGTTCTTGGCAATGAATTGGTTCTGGGCACGGTTTAAGTGAGGGAGGAGAAGGACACAAGAGTTAGATGCATGCAATCAATTACCATAACATTCTATGATCAATTCAAGCTCCATTACCGCGTAAATTCTCTCAGCGTCTGCATTTACGGTTACGTACTCTGCAAACAAATGTTTGATAAAATCCCCCACTTCATATTATTGCACACAACGTGTTTGATTGTTTCACCGACACAAGAGGCACCTCTTTTTATCCTTATTCTTTTAAAACTTTGCTTTTCTTTTAGTAAAGCTTTCTCCATTTTATGGGATATCATATCTCACCTAATACTTTCATACACTTTGTTGTGTGGATAAACTTTCATTACCCTACGATAAATATAAATAATAACATTTATTTATATATATCATCATTGCATGATTCCAATAGCTAAAAGCTTTGAACCAGCCATGTACACGTCTCAGCCCCCTTTTTCCTTTTTTTTTTTTATTTCCTTATTCTGGACTTTGTACTTAAATCTATCTATATCACATAAAATATATTATCTTAATTTGTATCCATTGAATCTTATTATACTCCAGATATATACTCAAATATTATTTTATTATATATATATATATATATATATATATATATATATATATATATATATTCAAAAAGGTTATGTTGTCATGTATCAAACATTAAATGTATAATAGTTTATTATATTATTGTTTCATCTTATTTTATTTATCCTGCATTAGAGGATCAAACCATGTAAATTCTAGGTTAACTCTTGCTTTAATTTATATATATAACTACTATTTTAATATACTTTATCCTACTGATATTAAATTTATAGTTTATATTCCTACAATCAATATGCAAAGCTGAAAAAAAAATGGTTAAAACGATCAAATCAACCTGAATTATAAGTTGGTGAATATTTACAAATGAAAGCTTTATGGATATTTAATTGTGTTGGTGAAACTTTTTCACAAGGATGTTTAATTTAATTTGTGTATTAGTTACATGTATTTAATTCCTACCGATATTTTTTTTTTTGTAAAACTTATCTCTATATATTTTAATATTATTAATGTTGAAACTATACTATGTGTGCATCAGCACAGGTGAATGATACAGTAAGTAATGTTGTGGAACAGTTCTTGATCTCATTTCTGAGCACTCATCACAGAACCATTTCTTCTTTGGGTGTATTATGTGACACTCCTTTTGCAACATCTGCCAAATATAGTTTTTCATACAACTTTTGTATATAAATGCAACTTTTGGGACAACATAACTTTGATATGGTATATCAGTGATTGCATGCTTCTAGATAAGTTTTTTTTTTTTATTATTTGTTTTACCAGTTCTATCTCCAAGTAAAGTAGACTTTGCATCTTGTGCTTGTAGATTATTTATGATTTTTTACTTTGATTCTTAATTGTTTTATCTATAATGGATTTATCTTATTATTTTGATTTATTCAGAAACAAAATATCAGTATTAAAACACTTAAAATTTGATTGTTAAAACTTCTTGTCATTAAAAACTCCATCTTAAGATGGTTTAACTCAACAATATGTGAGCAAACATTACATATCTTTGTATATTTTTCGTGTTTCACAAAAGTTAACTTTACAAGAAAGGATCTTTGATTATTGGGCAAGATTATTAATTGTTTGCTCGATAAAACAAAAACAAAATCTTAGTGAAATTAAAGCAGTCTATATATTAACACAAATTGGATAGTCAAAATGTAAGAACATAATTCATTATTGAATAACACAAATCCAAAATGTTATACATAATTCTAAAAAAAATGTTACATTTAATTATTTAAATAGCATGCTGTTTTGATGCATAAATATTATTTCAAAAATGTTTAAATTTATATTTTTCATATACAAACTAAAGATTAGTTCTAGATCAGTGTTAGTTGCTCAATTATCTTCACAAAATATCATCATCTTACATTTTCACACGACAAAACTTCACCAACTCTGCTAACCCTTTTTTCATCATTTAAAACTTATTTTCACCGATTAACAACATGAATATTGAGCTAATCAAGACCTAGTGGACCATGAGGTCCAGTAGAAAATTACAGCAACTTTAAGAAATATCCTATCACGTGTGTTATTCATATATATGCATTAAACCTTCATTAAGGAATCTTCTTGAAAACATATGATCATTCACTTCTTGGGAAGCAACATCTATGATATTTTTTTCGTCCATTATAATGTTTTATGTGTTTCATTTGGAAGTGTAAAAATAAATTGTAACTTGTCAGTCAATCTTATTTATTACAGGTATGGTTTGTATTCAATTGAAGTCTTCTTAGAAGATGTGTATGAAAATGTTCTCCAAATACTCTTTTTCTCATCACAATCTCATCTCCACATTTCTTTTTCATTTTTGTTGTCGTGGCTTTTGTTTTTTCAAATTCCAATTTAGAACTCTTAAAAGTCAATTTCATCAAATTAAATTGTTTTAATGTACACACTTAATTATTAATTTATCTTATCTCAATTCTTAATACCGTTTATTTGAAAAAATATATATATTATTTTTCATGTTCTCCTTCGATATTTAACTATTTAGTATCCACCCAACTTACTCAAATTATTAAAACAAATTTTCTACTACATTTTATAAAAATAATAAAAGTTATAATTGTTTATATTTAGCATAATAGTTTTTTATTTAATATTTTTATAAAATAATTAAATAATATTTGACACAATAAAAACCCAAAATTTAATATTAGTATATATATCTCGTGTCTCACAAAAACATAAATGAAAATACCTTTTTTGTGAAGTCAACCAAACACTTATATTTTATAAGACGCATAACGACACATATTTCGGTGTAAGATTTTCTTGTATATCCTGAACATTTTGCATTTTACTCTTATATTATTTTCTTACATTGAAATACAAGACTTTCAGATGACACACATTTTAATGTAAGATCCATCATTACAGTATGATAAATTTGGATACTCATTCCAATACTATTGAACATCCTAAGTCAATAATAGATTCGAGTCATACATAGTATTAAATTAATATTATTCATGAAAATTTCCTGTAAATGAACCTATATTAAAATACATTGAAAGTTGTTTACAACTTTTGCGTGATACATGACATGCAATATATTAAACTATAGAGGAGGTTAGATCCAATTCAAACAATTGACACTACACTTAGAATATACTATAATTAACTGAGTTACTCATAAATTTTAGTTGTGTGGGTTTTTTTTTTTTATGTGGGTACACACAACCGTACAAAGAAGAAAAGGACAAACTAAGATGTTTGGGGCAGTGAAAGTTGGCTGCAAAGGTGGTTCGCAGATACAGCATGTCCTTTCGAAACTTATACGAAACTTCTTTACCCTCGCCGACAATTCACAATTACGTACACAGCTTCACACTATACACTACTTACACTGTTTATATAATATATATTATTTACTTGCAAAATGTTTTATACTGCTGAATTTTGCGTTTTTGGAAGGTTTCGAAAATTTATAGATCAATCCAAACATACGTGATAACTACTTTAAATTTATTGGAGAATTTTAAAGACATTGCAAAATTATTTGGCCAAATAATTACGACGAAGGTTCTTAGAAAGCTTTCATTTTACTGATATATTTTTGTGATTTAAAAAATATTTTATCTTATAATTATTAATTTTTTGAATAACTATTATACTTTTGAAATATTAGATTTTATAAATAAGAAGACAACTTCAAAGTTTAGGAATTGATATTTTTCTTTCTTAAAATTAAATTAACTTTTAATCATAATATAATTTTTATATTTGGTGGTATTTGCTTATTTACCTGAGATTTCATGTGCTTTGTGTTATTTGGGTAAAAGTGAAAGCTAATGATATTTTCGATTATTGGACTCTCGTCATCTAGGGTGTAACATTTTATATTACTTTGTCTAACAGCACAACACTTATATAACTTTCTCACAACTTCATTTTCACGATTTAGACTACTCTCATTTCGTTTACCGCTATTACGAAAATTGCTTTAATTTTCGTTTTAGAATTTCAAACTGTAATTCATAACATATTTAAATTAAATAAATAAAGATAAAGTTTTCTATTTTTCTTTATAATAATTAGCGAAAATGCATACGTTTGTGTGTTCGCATTCTTTAATTTTTACAAAAATTTGAGTTAAAATCAATAAAAATATATAATTAACTTTTAAAATAGTTAAATATAAAATTAAAAAAATAAAATATGTACATAAAATAAGTTTTTAAAATAACGATTAAAGATAAAAAAGGTTTTTAAAATAACAGTTAAAGATAAATTATTTATAAAATAACTAATTTTAAAACAATAATTAAGGATAAAACAAGAATAACAAAATATGGACACAAAAGAGTGTATCATCTTGATATAGTGTTATAGATTAAAGCTAAGCTATTTATAAAATAACTAATTTTTAAAATAATAATTAAGGATAAAACTTTAAGAATGAAATGTAAACACAAAAGAGTGTATCTTTTTATATATTGTTATAGATATTATTATAGATATCCATGATAATTAATTTTCGTTACAAAATAGTTAGAAAACTCATTATACAATATTACAATATATTTTGTGTGTTTTAAACATTCTGTTCTAAAACTTTTACTCCAAAATTTTGTTCCAAAATTCATGTTTTGGAAATTTCAAAAAAAATTGTTCTGAAATATTTCCCAAACAGATAATCCAAAAATATGTTTTTTATGAAAGTAAAAATGGTTTTAAAATTATTGAGTGAAGTTAAAAAATCCGGGATACAGGAAGCCTTCAATCTAAAGTATAATTGCATTTATTTGGGTCCGGGAAGCCTGACCTTGATCTTTATTTAAAGGCCCGTTTGATCCCAATGATTGTCAGTTGGGCTTAGAATACAATTTCCTCTTCTTCTATTTACACTTATCCTTTTGCTTAATACAGTCCTATTCATGCTCTTTATTTTTCTTGTTTCGTGTTTCAGAAAACATTTCCCTAAACACACTTTTTAATTTTCTTAGCATTTAAAGTATATTTCATGCAACAGAAGAATAAATAGAATGCTCCAAATACTATTCTCTATATAATTAAGAAAATAAAAAATTATTTCGAAAAGTACATTGCCAATGGCAAGCAAACGTATTGAAAAGTATTTTGTAACTCACTTCTTTACATTTCAAAGAAGCGTTTTATTTTTTTCTTAATATTTTATAAATCATTGTTTGTTTTCCATCAATAATTAGTAGTCTTTTTTTTTGTGTCTTACAAGCTATTGTTAATATTTTTTTTTCCCTGTTTAGTTGACACCTCTTTCTTTGGAATGACTTTGTTGACGTTGACCTGCTAACATGATGTAAAGAAAGACATATATTCGTTTTCATTCATGTCATTAACTTAACATAAATATAAATTTATAATTACTTATTGTTTAACAAAAATTTAACAAAGTAAATGAAACGAATAAGATCAAACATCATCAACACGTAATTTTTTGTAAGAGTGGCAAAATGGGTTGGGTCTAACGGGTCAGTCTGTCAACCCGTGTTAAAAATGACGGTTTGGGTTAAAGATTTCAACTCATCATCCTATTTTGGTCTGTTTTGTCTAACCTGTCAACTTGATGGGCTAAAGTATGGGTCAGCCCATCCAAGCCCGTTGGCCCGTTTTAAAAAAGTAAAATAAAATAAAAGTAATTAAAAAGATTAATTTTTTAGATTATATTTTTTAAATGTATAAATATATAATAGTATTATAATTTAAATCATTAACACCTACAAATTAAGTTTTAATTATTATTTATAATTGAATAATTTAATATGTAAATTTAATAATTATTTTAATTTATCTAATTAAAAACATTAACTAATCAATTAAAAATTTGAAAAATAATATTTTATATGTAAATATAAAGAAATTTTAAAAATTAAACAAATTAAAAAAAGTTAAAAAAAAAAAGTGGACGGGCCAGCTCGGCCCGGTCCGTCAGCCCGTCCTATACAGGACGGGTTGTAATTGTTGACCGTTTTTGTTTGACAAGCCAGCCTGACCCAATTTTTTTTACGAACCACAGGTGGACCAGGCCAAAATGGCTCAGACTGACCCTAATTTTGTATATTAATAACCTCATTTTACATCTTATTTCGTAAATAATTATGTTTAAAGAATATTTAAACTCGTTTCTTTTTATGTACATTTATTTAATACAGAAATTTATAACAAAAATTAACAATTAATAATTGTTGATAAAAAAAAACGAGTTTAAAATTCTTTTAATGAGTGAAATTTTGAGGGATCAACTAACTTAAAAAATAAATCAATAACTAGTATAAAAACACTTAGATAACACATTTTAATAAAAACTAATATTTTAACACTTTAAACTATTTGATCTAAAATCAAAGAATCAGACACAAAATACTACCTAAAGATATTCAGTTAGCTTATAAAAACTTGACCAAATTGAGACTCATCACTGACCTAAGCACACACTGAATTATTATAAAACCACCAATGTAAGGATCAAAAAGTGCCCAACTGTCCCAATAAATTTAATAATTTTGTTTTCAGACTTCTAATTGTATAATTTAATTATAAAATATATTTCTTATATAATATATTTATTGTTTAAAGGTTATTATTATTATTATTATTTATTCAGTATTTTTTTTTACTTTGTATTCTTTCTAAAAATAACCCTAATATACTCCCGTGCATATAATTTATTTTACATATTACTTTATTTTTATTGTAATCTTAAATAATTGTAATATAGTTATTTTAATATATGTCACAGAAGTAGTAATGTAAATTTTGTATTATGCATGGTCTAAGTTCAGACCCTAATACATGTATGTATAAATAGAAAAGAAAAAGATAGGTATTTAATTTTGCAGTTGAAAGGTTTTGAACCGATAAAAGAAAGACAAGAGAAAGGAAGTACTCACCTAATTTATATGGTTAACACCCGTTATCACTCTAACATATCATTATTAACTTAAGCATATGAGATATTTTATTGGTGAATTTTCTCTCAAGCTGCACCTGAAGCTTGATTCAAATTACTCAACAACAAAAACGACACAAGGGTTTCAACTTCGTCGTCTAAAAACTCTTAGATGAATTCTGATAATATAAAATAAAAATAAAAATCACTATTTTCCTCTTAATTCTTGTGTTTGTTTGTTTCGTTTTATTGTTATACAGTGCATATATATTTATACATTTCCATTCTATTGAAACAAACAATATACTATATATTTTTTTAATTATTATTTTTTTAATTATTTAATATAAAAAGTATAAATTTTAAAATATAAATTAAATTCAAAACAAATTATATTTTTACGTATAAAATTTAAATTTTTAAATAGTATTACATTAAAACAAGTGATTTTACTAGAATCCAACATTTAGTTTAAATAATTTTATTTAAATTATAAAAAAATAATCAATTAATTTTATCACTGGATTAGTGATTGTACATACTCTGCCCAAATCTTTAGAACCCAACAAAGAATTATATGAGGTTACACTTTCAATGAACATAGATTTCAAGATACAACGACAAAATCTTAAGTTTTATATGTATTAGTATCTTGTATATATGTTAAATCGATATTTATAAACTTAACAATCCTATAAATAGAGCCCTCAAAGTGGTCAGAATTTGTGGGTTAACCCGGCCCACTACGGGTTTGGACCGGGTTGTGTTAATTATTTTTGTACAAATTTCAGTATGGGTCAATTTTTGACCCGGCCCATCAAGAACCTGGTTCACTCGGGTTGAATCCGTGGTGAGTCAGGTTGGCCCACCAACCCGCATGGTGACAGACTTGGGCTTTGCAATGTTGATGTTGGACTGTTTTTTTAACCAAACTGGTGGGTTGGCAAATGGAAACCTAACTTCACTACAAATAAATAGTAAGGAGACTGAAACTGTATCTAACTCAAGGACCAACATCAATTGCGACTCAACAAGCTGATAAATCTGCATCTCTCACTCACTGTTAACTTGATTTTTTTTTTCTTCCATTCTTCTGGTATTATTTATTGATTATATAAGCAATCACTTTATAACCTCGTGTTTTCTTCCCAGTTGTAATTTTCCTATTTTTCTTTTCAGTTCAAGTGTTCACCGAACAATTAGGGTTCGTGCTCTGCATCATGTACCTGTTGATCTACTGAAGCTGCTTCGACGACAAATCCAAGGTATAACTAGTTTGCTGAAAAAAAACATTGCATTCTATAAAAGATTGGGTTCTTTTTTATTTTCATTCTTCTAGCATATAATAATGTTTTCATTCTTTTCTTGAGATGCTTGTGGGTCCTATTGCACTTTTAAAAGAACTATTTAAATACTTTGAATATTATCCACATGAAATGCATACAAAATACCTTTTTAAGCTTTAAATATTTAAATGCATAAACAAGTACTTCTTTAATATTTGAATATTAAATAGCATGATCAATACTTGAAGTGCATGATTTATATAAATACAAAGTTGATATGATGAAATGGAAAAAAACGTTAACTTCCATAATTTATATTTATTGGTTTGTGTTTTTATTACATGCATGTCTCTCAAAGAATCAAATAATTAAGTTCTTACCATTTAAAATAATTAAGTTTATACTTTTAAAGTAAGTTATTTACTATATAGTTTTCATATTTTTTAATTAATTATTCAAAAAATATATAAAATAGTAATAATATAAATACACATACAATAGCATGAACTTTCCTAATAAATTAATAAATTCATAAACACGATGTTTTGAAAACTCAAATTTAATCATATAATAAAATTACGCTCATAGTTCAATTAAATAAAATTATCAATCAATCAACTGAAATTTCTATAATAATTACTGTTAACAATATACGAGGTAAGTGAAAAAATTCAATATACCCATCTCCATTAGATCAAACAGCATGCCATAAAGTTGTTTACAGAGCATAAAAAAAACTGACTATTATAATTTTAACATTAAATTAATTGATCATTTATCATTTTAAAACTATTTTATTCATTTCAAAAGTCAATTTATCACAATTTTAATTATGAAATTAGTATACACCCTATTTCAATGGATATCCTTATGTCTTAAAAACCTATGAGGCTATGCTCATATTAAACATCCTAATTGTTGGATTATGTGTGATTGGATATAAATTTTAAATTATGCTAAAAAGCTCTAACAATCTTTAAGCCCTTTATATAACTTACCTATAATTATTTGCATGGAATTGTGCACGTGAGTTTGATCTAAATCATCTGTAGTTCTTTAGAAAAAATGCACGCTGAAAATTCTTATTTATTGTTGTATTCACAGGACTCTCGCTTAATCTGAAAGTTTCTCACGGTGAGTGTTTACTTTGTTAAATATTAGTTCATACTTCATAAAATATTAGTCATTCGTTTAGATTTGAATGAATGATTAATGATGTTACATTGTACAATTATTACAAAACAAAATGAATTCTGAAACAATAGATTATCAATATGTTAATGATAATTTGCATGATTCTTTACCACCAATCACATAAGAGAATGAGAATGAGTGTATCGATTTTGATAGAAAAAGTAAGAGATATAGGAGAACTAGGTTTAGGATCATTTTATAAAAATTGGTATAAAAGATGGTAAAGAAAAGGCGAAATGTAATACATGTGTTGCAGAATATGTTTCTGGTCGTACCAAAGTAGGGATCTCATCAATATTATGTCATTTGTAAAAGTGTATGTCCTAAAGAAATTAAAAGACAATAACATAGAAAAAATGATAATTGATCATGGAAAAATTAATGTCTAGGAAAATTGACTAAATAGCTATAAATAACTTTATTCAATGACTATTTTAGTTTAGGGAAATTGACCAAAAATCTATAAATACTACTTAATATTGGAATAACTTACCTAATTCATACATTTAATATTGGTTATATCAGAAACAGAAAATTATTAAGTTAAGCAAATGAGAGTATTTTGTTAATGATTTTTCTTTCAAGGTGCACTCAAGCTCAAATCAAATTACTCAACAACAATAACGACACAAGGGTTTCAACTTCGTCGTCTAAAAACTCTTCGATCAATGAATTCTAGTAATAACAAATAAAGATTAAAATCACTATTTTCCCTCGATGTTTGTATTTGTGTATTTAATTTTATTGTTATACGGTACATATATATTTCTACATTTCCATTCTATTGAAACAAAAACAGTTATGTTTTTTTTTTTTTTAAGAAGCTAAATGATATTTTTTACTGATCATTTTATGATAAAAGATTAAAGTGCAAGTAAATATTTTCCCAAAAATAAATTAAACCGAGAGAAAGAAAAACTTTTTCAAAATCTCCATTAGACTATATTTAACAGAGTAATAACTAATTAATTATGTAAGTTTTTTTAAAACACTTTCCCTGAAAAAATCACAAATATGTTACCTGATTTTTTGTAACGGCTCAAATGAAAAGTAAAAATATCATGATGCCCTTAGTTAGAGGAAATTTACTAATTACTCAAATGAAAAAAGAGTAAAAATTCATAATTTAAGATAATTCATATATTCAAATTTATAAAATGACAAGACAGGATGTGCTGCAATGATCTGGCGGGAAAGCTAGCGCCAAAACTCAAATTAAAACAAAGCCTTATATATAAGAGACCCATGGATCTTGTTCTTTGATGGTTTCTTTCGAAGTCTGAGATTTCCCTCCAATTTTTTTCCATCTTCTACCTTCTGCATCTCTTTTATCTCTTTTCAAGATTCCATGGAAAGCCCTCACTCTCCGTCAAGGGGCTTGAAGCGTAAGCCGGAAGGAGATCTAAGCCCGGACCCAACGGATTCGGAGGCGCCGTGCCTCACGTCAAAGATCAGGAAGAAGATTCTACATCAGGTTTCTCTCCTTAATTCCGCTGCCTCAGATTGCGCCACCGTTAAGAGAGCAATTTACAACCTATCTGTACTCGCGGAAAACGGTACATTTGTGTTTTTTCGTTGTTAACTGCTTTGATTTGTGCATGTTCTGTTACTGAATCTAATGTTTTCCTTTCATTGCTGCTTCTTTTTCATCAGAGGATCTTGCAGATGATGTACTTGATTGCGGTACTGTCCCTGCTCTGGTGAGGCATCTTCAACTGTCAGATGCAGGTAATGCTGCTGATGATAAGCCGGATAAATGTTATAATGACGGAGTTACCGAGCATGACAAGTTTGAGGTAGCCAAAGGATGTTCGCTCATGATTGAGCTTCTGGCCGTCAAAGTAATTAATTTCTACTATTCTTTTCACTTTAGTAATTGAGCAGTTTGGGTGATTTTCTTGGAAACATGCAATGGTTGGGGACATGTAATGGAATTTTGATTGTTTGCCTTTGATTTTCCATTGAAATTAGAACCTGTCTCAATCTGTATTGTATAAAATGACTTGTATTAGGATAATGGAGTATTTATTTATTAATGTTATTTGTCATATATCGGATGGAGAACACTTATATACTATATTGTAGGACATAAATTGTTGTTTTTAACATGTGATTGTTGTTTTTAACATGTAATTGTTGTTTTTAACATGTAATTGTTCTAGTACTGTTGTTAGTGTTTATGTGCTGAAGAGAAATGACTTATACTTTTAACAAAGTGCGTAGCAGGTTTGTGTTGGTTTCTTAATGTTTCAACTAGAATGACTTTCACTCTTAGTCATGACAATTTTATAGAACGACTAGTCAATTTTAATAGATGTAATTGTTGACTATTTTAATACATTTTTCATTGTTTAAAGGTTGGTAACATTTGAATTCTGATTTTATTTTTGCTTTACTTTCATCGTGAAACAGCAAGAGCATCAGGACCTCATTGTAGGTGCCGGAGTCTTGCCTTGTCTAGTAGAATCTTTAAAGAGACACAAGCTCGGTACTATTTCTGAACCACTCGTTAATCTTTTAAAGAGAGCAGCTGATGCAATAACAAGCTTAGCTCATGAAAATGATGATATCAAGACCCGTGTCAGGTTTTTCTCTCTTTTTTTTAATCTTCAGTACTTTCAATAATATATATATATATATATATATATATATATATATATATATATATATATATATTTATTCTATATATATATTTTTTATTTTTATATATATATTTTATATTATTGTGAGAGTGTGGTATACCTCCTTTGGTTGAGTTGCTTGAAATCAATGATGTTAAAGTGCAGAGAGCAGCCGCACGGGCCTTGCGAACCCTTGCATTCAAAAATGATGGCAATAAAAATCAGGTAGTTAATTTCCTGCATTAAAGATGTGATAAATTTTGTTGTCTTGGTTGTTTACAAGATATAAAAACTGCAGATAGTTGAATGCAATGCATTACCCACTCTTGTACTAATGCTTGGATCGGAGGATACTAAATTACATTCTGAGGCGGTAAGATGCTTGAATGGCTTTACATGATTAATGTATTTGTTAGTCTGTTGTTGCTTGCAGAGTTCCACTACTAACACAACTTAATTTACGCTTTTTGTAGATTGGTGTGATTGGAAATCTGGTCCACTCTTCGCCAAATATCAAGAAAGATGTTCTTTTAGCTGGTGCTTTACAACCTGTCATTTGTTTACTAAGGTATCGTTGTGCTTCAATCTTAGATTTCTCTGTTAGAAATCAATAGAAGAAAAAATATATGCTTTTCAAACATTTTAGTAATTTTTTGAAAGTGAGTTATTGCTTTATTGTTATTGTTTAGTAATTTGTACTTTTCCTTCTAAGTAACCTTCGTTAGTCTATAATTTCAATTATAGTTCCTGTTGTTCGGAGAGCAGAAGAGAAGCAGCCCTTTTACTTGGTCAGTTTGCAACGACAGATTCGGATTGCAAGGTAGATTAAGTAGTTTTGAGAACTTGTAAAACGATTAATCAGTTGCTACTAAAGTCCACTTATTGACTTCCGTATTTTTTGGTTCATACAGGTTCATATTGCCCAACGAGGGGCTATTCCACCATTGGTTGATATGCTGAAGTCTTCTGATGCTGAGCTTCAAGAAATGTCATCTTTTGCACTTGGGAGGTTGGCACAGGTGATTTCTAGAATCAACAAACATTTAGCCCTGTGGTTATAAAACGTAATATAGAATTGAAGAATCCAAATTGATTTTTTTATTATCATAACATAACAGTGCCTGATCAGCCCGGTCTAGGATTGTCAATTAATCAAGTATTCAAATATAAACTTTGATGAGCATTATACTCTTTACCCATGGTACATCATTTTTTGGGTAACATATTCCTCAAGTTACCTCTGATCTGATTTCTATAATAATTAAAATAATGATTATCTATAACTTTCGTAGAGTTGTTATGCGTCACTATTTCGAATTGATTACTAAAGTTGTGTGTTTATAATGTAGCATACGCAACCTTGTATGTTTAAAGTTCTTGGCTTCTGTAATATTATGCACTGGTTTTTTTACTCTTGCCATTTTCTATCATAACTTTATATTTTGCACATGTCGTTCCAATGTTAGGACTCGCACAATCAAGCTGGTATTGTTCATAGTGGAGGTATAGAGCCTTTGCTTAAACTTCTTGACTCAAAGATGACGCTTGTCCAACAAAATGTTGTTTTTGCTCTCTATGGTCTTGCTGATAACGAGGTGAAGTTAATCTCCTTGTTCATTTCTCCGTCAACAATGTTTGTTGTTCTTTAAAATTATTATAGAGTGGTGAATCTTTATTAAAATATTTTGGAGAGACAATTTATTTGTAGATGCAGAAAAAAGATTTAGAGGCCACATATACAAAATATACTGTATATATGTGTGTGCATGTATGTATGTAAAAGCAATTGGAGACGTAGTCTCTCACATCCGAGAAAGCTCCGCCACTGCATTGATGCACAGTGATAATATGATATGCTGTCACTGATGTAACGACTTTTTTTATGATAGGACAATGTTGTTTGCATTGTTAAGGCTGATGGCTTTCAAAGACTGAAGACTGGAAATTTCAAGAGTCAAGTATGTTGATTTATTCTTCTTTGTGATAAGAGTAATAAATTTGCACTTAATACATGATTACATTTCTAAATGATAACTTTGTAATTAATGGAATACACAACTCCTCACTCACTAAGTGGATTTTCTTGTGATTGTCACTTAACTTGCAGCAAACTGTAGAGTGTGCAGTGAAGGCGTTAAAAAGATTAGAGGAAAAGACTCAAGGGCGAGTGAGTTTTCTTGCAAACTCTTTGCGGGTGACTTGTATATGTTTTCCATTTATTTTAATTGTACCGTATTGGATAGTTTTTTTTATATCTATTCCTCTTCGGCAGGTGTTGAAACACCTAATACGTCTTATGTGCTACCCTGAAGAAAAGGTTCAAAGACGTATAGTTATTGCTCTTGCGTACTTATGTTCTCCTCGTGATATTAAAACTATATTCATTGACAATAGTGGTAAATAATTGATATCTGCATTTTCTTTTTATTTCTCACTCACCGTATATTGTACATGCGTTTCATTCAGCATTACTCTAAATTTCCAGGGTTAAATTTGCTGATGGACATGCTTAAATCTCCAAACGTAAATCAGAAGGGTGATGCTTCAGCTGCGCTTCACAATTTAGCTGCCAAAGCCCATACTTCTGTTGTCTCCCTTTTTGAACTTCCTCCTCGATCACCAAATCAACAGGTACTTTACTCTTCTCTTGTGGGGCTTAGCACGTTTTCGTTGACGTTTTCTTTGTCATAATTTTTTTGTTAACCAATAATATTTGCTGCAGATGTACTTGGGCGAGGAATATGTAAACAATCCAAAACTTTCTGACGTTACATTCCTGGTTGAAGGTGGAGTATCTGCTGTGAAATTTTCTCCTGTTATTAATTTTGTTTACTTTCTATGCTCACTGGTTTCGATATACGATCTAATGTACTTTGTTTTCCTTTCTTCAGGTAAAAGCTTTTATGCTCATAGAGATTGTTTAGTTTCTTCAGACATATTTCGGGCTATGTTTGATGGCAGTTATAGGGTAAGCATTAATTGATTAGTTGGTTGTATTGTGCTTTGGTTTTAAGTCCTAAATTTTTTATTTATTGTGACATGGTCTACCAATAAAAGAATTTCATCCCTTTTTGAATTCTGGTGCAGGAGAGGGAAGCAAACAATGTACTGATTCCAAATATAAAGTGGAATGTCTTTGAATTGATGATGAGGTGCATTTTTAGCCATCTTTTCCTTTTCTTTTTGTAATATCGCAACTAATTTTACGTTGATACTTCTAGATTTATATATACTGGAACGGTAGATGTCAGTTTGGATGTGGCTAAGGATCTCCTCAGAGCGGCAGATCAGTATCTTCTGGACGGTCTTAAGCGTATTTGTGAATGTGCTATTGTTCAGGTACACCAAAATTGCGTTTCATGATTTGTTTCTTTTATATAGAAAGCTTTTATAATCGCTTAATTTTATCTGAAGGCTAACCAATTTAATTTTATAGGAAATTTCAGTGGAAAATGTTGTACCACTGTACAAGATGGCTGAAGACTTCAATGCTGCTTCATTAAGAAATGCATGCATACTGTTTATGTTGGAGAACTTTAATGTACTGAGTCGTGAACCATGGTATGTTATAATTTTTACAATCTGGACAGTACTTCCAAACTTCATTTCATTCATCATTCTAATATATATTTTCACCTTTTCAATATGCAGGTATAGTACAGTGTTACGTCACGTTCTACCAAACATATGCATGTTCTTCTCAGATTTACTTGCCAAATCTAATCCAGCAGACTTGTGAGAACTCCTAGATTTGAACCATGACTGGAGGGAAAGGCGAAACAATGTACAAAGCTGTAAATTTTAGTTGGATATAGAAGGCTCAGTGATGGATCTTTTGAGAGAGCGGGTATAATCAGATCATTCTTTATTTTAGTGTATGCAGTGGGGAATAGTAATTTTGTTTGATTAAGTAAAATATATTAATTTATTATTTTTACAGTCATGAACTCTTCACCTCAATGGAATCCTCCTTAGGATCTGTCTTTGAAGGAACTGCTAAGGAAAGCTGACTTATATCCAAAGTCGTAGTCAAATTCATGAATGTTATCTCAAGCTGTGAACAATTGGGCAGTCTTACAACTGAATTGAAATTTCATTCTCCAAAAGGCATGCCTCTATTCCATTATGAGTGGCCATCAAACTTTAGAGAAATATTAATATTATTAGTAATCATTGTTCTAATTCTTGAACTTTACTAAATCTGACAATAAGCCACTATAACTGCTTTTTTAAATTCAATAATCACTACGTTGTAGCAATTAAATTAGTAATTAATAAAGTATTTAATTCTGAATATCTATGATATTTCTATTAAATTATTACATACAGATATTGAGACTTGGGTAAAATACTTGCAATCATTTTCATAAAAAATTTGCAAGTAATTAGGTGCTGAATAAAATATGTATCACATAATATATTTTATCATTAAAAGGAATTGATTGAGTTGAAATAATTGAACTTTCTTCTCCGGAGAAAGTTAGAGGTGAAAGTTTTACATCGTTTTTTTTTGTTTTATAATTTTGTTTTTCCAATTTTTTTTACCTTTTTTTTCTTTCTTTCTTCTGTTGGAAACAAAAACACCATTAGAATTTTTTTTCCATCATGTTTATTTTTATCTAATTGTTGGCCTGTGTTTGTCATACTCTTTGAAGTGATTTTCAGCATCTCTTTAATCCATTCATATTAAATTCGTATTCTTTTCATCTAAAAAATTCTAATAACACTAACTCTAACAATGAATAAGTAATTTCAACTCATAAAGAAGTATATTTAGGGATGGCAGACTTCTAGTTCGCTGTAAAAAATGTCAGTTTGAATATTTAAACCCGTTAACTTGCAGACCCTACATAACTTGGGAACGGGTAATTTGTCCCATCTCATCTCACAATCCACATTAAATTGCTTTTCTTTTATTTTTTTTATGTTATATAACTATATAACTATATAACTATATATATATATATATATATTATTTTTTTTATTTTCATAATCATCAATATACAAGTGCAGATTTTGTTTCATAATTTCATAATATGTTTCCCTACTTACTTATAATAAATAATAAATTATTAATTTTTTTGTAATTATTATACTTGTAATATATCTTTGTTTCTATAAAATATTTAAACTAAGATTAAAAAATTATAAACTTTTTTTTAGTTTTTAAAAATTTATATGAATCATCATGTAAACTTACAAACATTTGAGACCTATTAACTCAAAATACAAATACTTATACCCAATTTATATGAATGGCCAACCTGAGCGTGTTACATAAAGAAAACCGAAGTGTTCAAAGATTTTGGTAAGATAAAAAGAAAAAATCCACTCTCCTTTCAATTGACACGTCTTTCGTTCTCCTTCAGTATTATCCCAAACAAAAGAGTTGAGAGTGAGTAGTCGAACAGCACAGTGATGAGTGTTCAGTTATCAGGTTTATGGGTCCCCAACTCTCCGTCAATTCCCACAAACTTCCTTCCCAACCGTGGCAGATTCTCCGTATCGGCTCTCTCATCCCAATCCCCCACTATTCAGGCAACCCTTTTTCCCCTTTTCACTCAGCTTTCTATCTTTTTCCGATACACTTTCACCTCCCGAGATTGCATCTCGCGGGTTTTGTTATTTGTGTATGTGTTACTGCTTGAAAAATTCAAGTTTTCATCTTTTTTTTCGTAATATATTCAGTTTTTTTGATGCAGATAATTGGTGTGGGAGGCCCCAGTTGGAGGGATAATGGATATGGCAATCCCAGCGGCAACTTATTTGATGGGTTTCAAGAAGAGAGTGATCATTGGAGTGACCTGGACACTGATCTTTATCACTGGACAAAGACATTGCGCCCTGTGCAGGTAAGGTATTTGTTTATGTGTCTCCCCATTAATACGCACTGTGTACTGTTGCATTAGTGCAAAATTTCATATTCTTGTGGGGCATGTGGCAGTGGTTTCCTGGTCATATTGCAAAAGCAGAAAAAGAACTGAAGGAGCAGCTCAAGTTGATGGATGTTGTGATAGAGGTGCGGGATGGACGAATTCCCATGTCCACAAGTCATCCACAGGCAAGTATCTTTCTTTCTTTTTTAAAATTTAAAAATATTAACTTTGTTAAGTATCCGCCTAAAATTGACATGAATGATGTTTGTGCTTTACTTTTGTTGATAGAACGATAAAACTATACCTACTCTTATGCTATGAAGAAGGCGGCATATAATATGCTAAAACTGGCTTTGAAACTTTCATATTTTGCATTGATCGTTACACATTACAGAACCCAAATTAAATAGCTAGCTAAATGAATGACAACCCTATAAGTGTCATCATCTAGTGTTTAGGGAATTAAGATTAACGTAAAAAATAGTAGTATAAATAACTTCTCAAGCCCAACCAATAAAATCATTTAGCCATTTAATTTTATCTCTTGTTATCTTGAACTATCGTTTAAATAATAGTATAAATAACCTATCGTTTATCCTTTGCACCCATTGTTATCTTGAACTAAGAGCCTATTTGAACAAACTTCTCAGCACACACAGAAATAGGAAGTAAAGTGAGTTAAACTAATTCAATATATGAAAATCAACTTCTACACTTCCCTTGTGGGAATGTTGGTGGGGAAAAAAAATTTGAGGTGCATAACTTGATTCCTTTTGTTTTCTTGTTCTTCTTGAGAAGTATATCCAAATTAGCTGTGATTGCTTTAGTAGAACTTTTTTATGTTTTCCTCACTCCTTCGCATTATTTAAATCCAAAGAGGTTTTCTTTTATCATCTTCAATTTGGTTGAAGAAATATATACTTGTTTCTTGCAGTTCTATATTGTTGGTCTTAGTGTCTTTATTTAACAAGTAATTTAGTTATAAAGTGTTACAGTCATTTTACTCAGTTTCTTTGTTTTATGAATAACAGTTTATTTTTTTGTGTCTATCCTAAAAATTTTTACTAATGTCACAGAATTTTGGGACATTAAGTCTTAGTACACGTACGAGACATTACATCCCAATACCATATTAAGGCCACGTGTTCTAGGATGACTCATTCCTAGACTTCATCTTACTGTTACTTCTTCTTTTGTAGATGGATGTATGGCTTGGAAATAGAAAGAGAATTTTGGTTTTAAATAGAGAAGACATGATATCAACTGCAGATCGCAATGCTTGGGCAGATTATTTTACTAGGAATGGCACAAAGGTTGTCTTCTCCAATGGGAAGCTTGGAATGGTATTGAAACAATATCTTTCTTTCTACCATAGCTCTCCGTATTCTGAAGTTTCATGTACAGGATGCCTGATCACGTGTTATCAGTACAGGGAACGATGAAGCTAGGCCGATTGGCAAAGGAATTAGCAGCTGATGTAAATGTTAAGCGTAGAGCCAAAGGTCTACTTCCTCGAGCGGTGGGTTCCTCCTAGCAATTGCATACCCATTTTTTATTGTCTTTTCTTTTGTTCGTTTTCTTATGCCAAGTCTATAGTAAAAGTCCTACTTTTCTTTCTCAAAGGATAAGGAAAAAATACCTTTTATCTGAGAAAGAAATAAATGTACTGTGTGCACACTAGCTTTGGCTTTTCTCTTTCTCACTTGTAACTTAAAAGGGCTACTTTTCCATCTAAAAAAATAACACATGGTTTCCTAGAGAAAGAAAGAGATAAGTACCTTCTTGTTTTCACAAGTCACAACACTCTTTCTCATTGATCCGTTGTTCTCTAATTTAAAATGTGCTCAGTAAATTGTATGATAAATAAAAATTTGCCTGATTGTTGTCATTCACTTGAATGTCTCCCAAATTATTATTATTTAAAGAATGAATGCTACTGTTTAATAGATTCGAGCTGGAATAGTTGGATACCCTAATGTTGGAAAATCATCTTTGATCAACCGTTTGTTAAAGCGAAGAATGTGCCCAGCAGCTCCCAGGCCTGGAGTTACAAGAGAGTTGAGGTAGGTTATTCATTTTGTTTTACTAAATAGTTATTTTTATTGAGAATTTAGGAGTATTTAAAATTTGCAGCAATTTTTTTTTATTCATAAATTAATTTGTTTTTTGTTTAACCTATTATTCAAACTAGCTTCAGTACTTTTAAGTTTGTATGGCATCTATTCTTTATTCTTAAATGACAACTAAAATGAGAAAAAAGGAATGCACTACAAAATCTCATGGATGCATCCTGTCCTCTGAATTTCATCAGTAAATTTTATCCCAAATGTTGAAAATTATAGCTTCTGTTTTTTTTTTTTTGCTCAACTGACGAAAACGTTAACGATTTACATAGTACATTCTGTTCAAGTGCAAATGGCTTCAAAAATCAGTTTCCTACAAAAGTATGCTGCAACTAATTTGTTCCGACTTGGTTTCTCATTATAAGTGCTGAATATGTAATTTGTCATATTTCTTTCTTAATGTGATAGGTGGGTTCGTTTTGGGAATGATCTTGAACTGCTGGATTCTCCTGGGATACTCCCAATGCGAATCAGTGATCAGTCAGCTGCTATAAAACTCGCCATATGTGATGATATTGGAGAGAGGTCCTATGATGTGGCTGATGTTGCTGCAATTCTTGTGCAGATGCTCACAAAGCTTCCCACAGTAGGTATGTGACGTGACAGAATCCTATTTTAGTTGAGAAAAACTTCTGTTTCTAGAACTCAGTTAGTGGTTTTCTTTCTCATGGGTACCTTATGATATTAATGTCAACTGTTTCACTGACATTTTACGCGATATGCTTTCCAACGTTTTTTCTGTTTATAAAGTGATACAGCGCTGTGGTCAATATTGCATTGTTTGATATCTCTTTCCTCTAAAACTACGGATTCTCAGTCTTTGTTTTGATTGCAGGAGGAGACACCCTTCGTAAACGGTACAAAATTGATGTAGATAGTCAAAGTGGTAAAATGTATGCGATTTTTTTTTAATTCACATCGATACATGTCTTGCATTTAGAGTTTAGACAGTGCTAATGTTTCTTCTTAACATAATACAGCGTGTTTTATTTACTAAATTGCAGATTCATAGAGAAGCTTGCAGTTCGAATATTTAATGGAGATGTTCATCAAGCAGCATTCCGTGTCCTAGCAGATTTTAGAAAAGGTAAGTTTGGTTGGACGGCACTGGAGAGGCCCTCTAGGTGAAAACACATGTTTGCATAAAACCAGAATTCTCCGAAGCTTGATTTGAAAATTATGAGACTTCCTGGAACTGACTGCAGAAGACAACTCCAGATGAATGTGGATATTGTGGTTATGAATGGATGGCATTGTGGAAGAGAAAGATGAATGTTCCCATAATACTACATTTGGAGCCTTGAGGCACACGAAAGAAAGGATTGAAAGCCATTTTTTGCTATGTAATTTGGTATCATGCATCACCGTGTCTGTATATAACTAGTAGTGTGCTTTGGGATGGGAGTTTGTATGCATCAAGCATATTTGGTAGTATATATTTAATCATTATAGGGAGATGTTTTTAAAAATTAGGGTTGATGCTTTTACTTTTTGAATGATCTTCTAGCTCATATTGCTAAATAGATAAACATGGTTGAGCCAAAGCAATAAAATGGTAAAGACGAAATGGTGTAGCTTTGCGCGGTTACATACATATACTACCTGATCTTGCCCCCACCTATCTTTCAGGGTGCAGTGGTGTAGCTTTGCTCTTGCGGCCAAAAAAAATCACATTCCGTGGAGCTGGAACACGGTACCGATTATGGGTCTAGGATTAATTATATACCATGAAGATGTAATACTATTAAAAGATAGCTTTGATAAATGACTTTTGAACCAATGGCAATCCGATAATCTATTCATTTACATTCTTAACCTCATAATACTTTAAGCCACTCACCTTTTTTATATTTGGTGATTCTTTGTCTAAATCTCAAGGAATAAAATCACAATGTTTGCCAGCATAGTAACACTTACCTTGAGAAGGGGGAAAAGTGGATACCAAGTGGGAATATATGAATGGTATATATACTTCGTCCATTGGAGTTTCGGAGATCCTTAGAAAGTGCCGCTTATTAACAGTTTTGTGCTGTCAATAAGTTATCTAAAGCGTTGATGGAGTCCACTCTTTACAGTGCTTACCGTCAAGGCCATAACACATCCAACCAGGTACTAAAGCAAAGTCAAATGAATTGTAAGGAATAAAATTTCATCACAATCTCTGTGGTTCCAAGCTTGCAATTACAAACAAGGGGCAAACAAAATACAAAAAAAAAAAAAACAAGTAAAACCAACCACAATCGTGTCCGTAAAAGAATGGTTGAATTGTATACAACAATCTTTTCTCTCTTTGAAACACTTCAAATTTCAATGTCCCCGTTAATTGCGGACAGCTATATTACATTGTTGCAGCCATATTTTTATCTTGCAATTGTGGAAGCACAAGTAGGGTCGTCTTTGTTTGACCAGCTTTCTTTAATTCGACAAGCCTGCATTGGCCTTTCAATTTGTAGTGTTTCTGCTGCTTCCTTTTCCAATTGCCTACAATATCTTCCAAACGTGTCTACACTAACCTGAAGTCTAAAATCTACTCCAAACAGAAAACTCATCTCCAACCTGTTTAATTCAGATGTGCTCACTCCCCCAACTTTTGCATAGTAAGCATTATTGTAGAATCTGTAAACCAAACGCCAAAGTAAGCTAACAGCTTCTGCTGAATGAATCAAATATAGACAATGACAACAACTACTCAAAATGGTGAAAGTATGAAAAACCATTCTTTTTCTTTAAAACCATATTTTTTGTCAAATATATAATTGATTCCCCATACTTAACACTGTTAAGGTTGTCATTATCAACCGACTATAGCAGTTACTGATAAATATAACCATATCAGGCCCACAAACAGATAAGTTTTACATATAACATTTCCATATCACCACAAGATACATAACGCATACAACGACAGCTAGATATTATGTGCGCTTGTTCAATTTAAAACTTGCACTTACGCGTCATCTATAAACTTTGCGGCTAGCATAATGCTTGTTATCAAAAGCCGGTGCACATTAAGTGAAGTCAATTTCATTTCTGTGTGCTGAATAAATCTATCCACATATATGTGTGCCACAACAAAGCAAGAGGGGCTGCAACCTGAGTACTTGAATATACGATCAATGTACTTACGAACACTCAGAGTAGGAGCTCTTAAACCCTGAAATACTGTGACAACATCTTTTATGTGATTTGCCTCCAATAGCGTTTCATTTCTCAGAACTAATCTCTCAAGAACAGAAGAGAGAAGTGATAAAACCCGAGGAACTCCTACTCCTTTATCTGTTTCCTTAAGCCCCAATGAAAGGTACATATCTGAGCTTACATCCTCAGTTTCAACCGCAAGACTCCCCATATCCAATCTGCAAACAAATGAACATGATAGACTTAGCGTTGAATGTCAAGGCACAAAAAAGAGAAGCAACAATATTAATAGATTCAAAGAGAAAAAGTGTGTGAGCTAAGTTCAGCTGAACATTTTCCCAAACACGCCACAAGTGCTTAGAACAAAAGAATAACAATCTATGAACATAGCCAGAAAAAGAGTTCTGCCCCTCCCTCCCCAAAGAAAATAAAACTGACTCATCCTATGTGTTCCAAAATCTTCTGATCTGAAGTACTCGGAGAGAAGTTCTAATCCTATATATAGTCTCAGTCAAGACACAACTTGATCTTTCGTTAGATCTGAACAACCCCTTCATTGATTATCTAGCTCGAGCAACCTAAAACATACTATTCCCCAGATCTCGAGTCTCTTGTCCCAAACCACGAACCAAAAACAACAAGTCCACTCCACTCGAACCAATTCTCTATCTCCTTAACATAAACAAGAATTGATAATTGTCTCAACAAACAAAGAGAATAACATACCCAATTTGTTCATTCCCGTAATCTCTGCATATCAGCCCCACCCAGATCTCAAAGTCACCAACTTTACTTCCACCCCGCCACCCCCAGAAGCTAAACCGCAAAGATTGCCGCAAATTTCGTTATAGAGACAAAACTTTTAGCTCGTGTCAGGTAAACACACTCCACAAAATCCTCCCCCCAGAAAACGAGAGACACACAGAAAGAACGAAGAACAGAAAACAACCCAGCCTTGACCAACGAAACCAGCCAGAGAAAAGTGAAAGACAAGACTAAAAAACAGAAACAAGAAATCCCCAGCAGAAGGAAAAGAAAAAAGCAACCTACGCTGCAAGTACAATGCAAGTAGCGAGGAAAAGAGGTAAAAAGATGTGAAACTCACAAGATTGTGAAGTACTAAGGGATTGCTATATCTTGCGGTAGGGCTGTGTGGTGTTTGTTCTTCATAAGGGTGAGGCAGAGGAACAGTGGTGCTGCGAACACAGATAGATCATGTCTTTCTCCCCACCCAAACTGACTCCAACATTCTGTGTGAACAGAAACAGTTGACAGTGTTGTGTCTTTGTAGGATTTGTTCACACAACAACACAACACAACACAAGGATTTCTTCCTTCAATTAATCCCGGAACCTTCTTCCTCTCTCAACAGATAGCGTCGGTAATGTATGCATTCCACCACTGTCATATCATATCATGCCAAAGCCAACATGTCCCAATACCATTCATGTTCCACAGGAAACTCTTTTTAATGCTTTCAATTATATAATTTTAGTCCCACCTTCTTTAAAACAACTTTCTTAATATATATGTATTTTATATATACATATGCACCCGTTATTACAAACTTTTCCAACATCACAAATCCTGTTATACAGGAGTTTATCAATGTAAAATTAACCAATTGACATTTTTTTTTTAAGAAAACAAAGAACTCATAACCACAACGGATTATTTTTATATAATTAAATGAGACAATAATTCTTAGTTAAAAATATTTTACTAGAATATCAGTATAAATTTGTTTTCTGAAGATTAAAGAATAAATGAGATCCATATTGTAACAAAAAAAGAGTTTATAGGTGTTGTGGGTACAGTGAAAAATTGGATATGCTAGTGATGTCACAGAAAGAAGAAACTAGCTTTATACGCAATTTGGCCATTGTTAAAGCACCACAATAAAAATAAAAAACAGTCTTTTTTCCAAAATGTTCTTGCTGCTACCACACATTTATAGATACATTTTTTTCTTTTAAATTTATTTGATTGAGATGCGTAATGAACTATCATGTCCTATAGTGGAATCTGAATACAGTGATTCTGGATAATTTAATCTTTAATGTTACATAAAGCAGACAAGAACATCTGTGAAAGGTCAAATATTCCCACAGGAAAGATTAAGAATTTAATTTCAACATGTTAATAGTATTAGTATAAATGCACGTTAGGCGATTTTAAAGACCATAAGTGTATAGTTAGTGAGTCATAACCGATTATGATTAAGAATAACAATGATGATAAAAAAAAAAAGTGGAAGATGATAAGAAAGATAAATGCCTTGTGACTCAGTTTTGGTCACTAAAATATTTGCTTTTCACTTTCTTTCTTTCTTGCCGTACTTTTTTTTATTGCTGCTTATTTGGACCGCGCTTTTCACCTTTTTTTTTTCCTCAATCGTTGTATATAATATTTTTCGCTAAATTTCTCAAAATAAAAAATGTCTGAACAATGCATTTGTTTGTTTGTGTGGTTGTGCAATCGCTTTGTAGGTTAATAGCTTAATTAATCTCTTGTTTTATATTTCATAATAATTTCAATAAAAAAAATGGTGTTACGTCGAAATACTACTTTCCTTGGGGACCAATAATTTTGTCAATTTAAATATAATGACAATAACGATTTTGAAAGGCAAAGTTATAATGTGAAGAAAGTGATGTAGTTTTTGTGTATTCACGAGTGATGTAGCTATTTGCATGCCACGACATCGTTTTATCATTTCTTTCTGGTACGTACGTATTTCTTTTGTACAGTTGTTATTTAATATTGCGTTAAAACACTGCCAATAAGTTAAAATGTTTTTTGTATGATACTTTATATGAGACAAAATTTCAATATATTAAAAACTAGCTATGTACGATATTTGTATTCGTGAATTTTGTTTGGCAGAAAGAAGCTTCACTGACTTGTGTCTATTTTATGTTTATCAATTTAAATTCTTAAAATTCATACATAAAATGTTGTTTAGTTTATTGAAACTTTTTAGATGCCCTATATTAAGATTAAACTTGAATTTTAGATAAGTTTGTCTAAACATTCATTTGATTCATGATTTTGTATCATCTAGTGTATTCAACAAATGTGGAAACATAATTGAAAAAAAAAAATGAAATCATGTGCGTGACTCATAGTTCCTCATGCTTTAAGAAGAATCTTGACCTACCATTTTCCTTCAATATTTGCCATCATAATCGACGAAGACACCTAATGATCTGGACAGGATACTGCTGCAACCATCATCACCATTTTAAATAAGTAATAATAATGTTGGTTGAAGGTGAAACAAACATTTTTTATTACTATTTTTCGATTATTCAATCACTGAAATTCCGTATTATATTTATAGCAAAAAGTCAAATCTTTTTATTTTTTTCTATTGGTATCGGATAGGTTCAATATGGTATATAATATAATTAGTGGATGATTTCATAGTTGAGTTTTTAAGATATGCAAAAGGACGGTTTTCATGCCATTTACTAATGTAGACAATAGTTTGTGTGCAAGTTCAAGTTCAATAATGCAATGAGAAGTTTCCATGGAAGAGAGAGGAGGAAAAAAATCACTAAATGTATTTAGGGATGTTAAAAAATTTCCACAGATATATGCGGATAAAATACGCAATGGGTAGAGAATGAACATTGTAAATAAATATATGCAGGTAACGAGTATGAATATTTTTAATACCCAAATGTTAACGGGAGGGTACAGTATCATAATATCCAAACACATGGATATTCGTCGACGCCCATACACGTGGACACTCGTACATGCTATAATCTCATTTAAATTTAAAGAACATGATTAAAATATTAAAATATTGATTTCAAATGAATTATTTTTTATTAGTTAATTGTAAAAAAAAATTATTTTTTTAAATTGTCATTCAACATTATTTAGATGAATTATTTGAACGTTGTTCGAAAGTTATGAATATAATGTATCATATATTATTCTTTTACACTATTATTCTATGGCAGTTTTTTTTATTAAATTTTTAAAAACTTGTTAATTATACTAACAACTAAAAGTTATTCATGATTTTTTTTTCATTAATCATGTAAAGTCTTTACAATAAATAAAATAGACCCTATGTTCGGGACAAGAGGAGAAAGAAAGTCCTTATATATATATATATATATATATATATATATATATATATATATATATATATATATATATGCTATTAATCGATGATGTGAGAGTTAGGGTCTCTTTAATTCCTATTCTTGAAAACTGTTTTTTTTTGAGAAAAAAAAAATCACGATAAGAATAGTTTTTGAAAACAACTTTTACAATTAATATATTAATTACTTTTAATATTTGAGTAAAAAAAATTGAAGTTTATTATTATTTTAATTTAATATGTAGTTATGTATATTTTCATTTCTCTTGGCTCATCTTCTACTTTCCAAAAAAAAGAAATCTTGAAAATTATTTTTAAAGTCTAAATCTAAAAACAAAGTCAAATATATCTCTATAATATAAGATTTTTAAACTTATTAAGCAAGTTGGTGACACTATGATTAATTGTTATCCAAAATTTAAGCTTTTGATGGAGTACACGGTGTTGATGCACAAATGAGACAATCACTGAGACAGCAGAAATATGCGATGTTATGGCTGGCATTGTGTCGGTGCTCACAATACAAACAAATCAAAGGTGGTGGTTGCTGTGCTATATTCAAATGAACTTTGGATTTATGACATTAATAATGTTGAAAAAGCCAAATGGTTCAATTTTTTCAATTTAACTATTATTTTTAGAAAAGTAATTTTTCACTCTTCAAAAAATTACATATTATATCATAAAATATAAAAGAAAATTTTCAAATTTAAAATAAAAAAATCATTATTTTTTTATTTATGTTATCATCATGATTCAGTTATGGTCAAAAGACATGAATAATAGTGTACGACTAAATTGCCGATGATTGGATATGAGGTGTCTCCAATTTTGTCACTCATGTAACACGTCCAATAAAGTATATAAAATAAAAACAATATATACTACTATTGGAAATTGCAATTAATTAGTAACTTTAAGTTAGCCATTGAAAGTTTCTTTTGAAATTTTATGTGTCATTCTTTAGAGAAAATATCTAAAGCTAAAACTTATTTTTGCAAGTTTTTTTTTTTAAAACAAAATTATCGTTAAAAAACATAAGAGCAGTACTGAGAAGGAGATAGATAGTAAGAGACGATAATTTCTTGAGATCAATGTCAGTAATTTGGCCATATATAATTAATTAGTAGGTAGAGAAATAAATATTTAATCAATCGGAAGGAGAAATAAAAGATTTACGAAAAGTGTGAATTCTCCAAAAGCTCTTGTAATGACAAAAATTAACCTTTCTTTTTTTGACATTTTTTTAGAAACTCATGACCAAAAATAATTAATTAATGTAATCACTAATTTAAATATCATTTTATAAATTAAAAATTATATATATATATATATATATATATATATATATATATTCCGATCTCACACTTATTTTTTTCAAATAAAAATTGGGAACAAAGTGTGTGAATGACTAACAGTATTACTTTCCTTTTGGGGCTTCCAATCCAATTTTGGCACATCAATCAAAAGTTGGATTTGCTTTCCCATCTTCCAAAATGTGGTTATTCTTCACGTCTCTTTCTATTCTCATTTTAACAAGATATTTTAATCATAATTTTATATAAAATACAATAAATAATATTTATAAATTTTAAATAAAGTTCAAATAACCCTTTTAAATAATGTTTAATAACAATTTAAAAAAAAAAAATTTTTTAAAAATCAAATGATAAAAAATAACTCATTCAAAATTAATGTATTAATATTTTAATCATTTTTTTAATTTTATTTTTAAATTTAAATTAGAGAATAATGAGTACAGATATCCACATATACAGATACTATGATACCTGTATCTGTTTCTGTTAACATGCAGATATAAAAAATACTTGTATCTGTTATCCACAAATATCTATTCATAATATTTATTTTTCATTCATTACGAATTTTATCGGCATATACATACTGATATTTTTTTTTATATCTAATCATAGATAAAGAAAACAAAAAAAAAAAAGTGGAATCATATAAGAATTTTGTAATAAACCTTCCTTATTTCTTTTCATTGATCATTTCTACAAGCAAAGGACTTATTCTTTTTTAAATAAATATTTCTTTTCCAGGTTTTCAAAGTACTCAGAAATTGAAATAAATATAAATTTAATTAACTCACCAAATTATTTAGAGTTTTAATAGTTTCTTATAAAATCAATTGTTTGTTTTAAAAAAAAATCATTTTTATGACTATTAGTAAATATAAATTAGCTTTATTTTACATGGTTTTTTATTTAATTTATAAGAAATTATCCAAGTCCCTTTTCGCACCACAACCCATGATACTGCAATATGAAGTAATGGACCTATCCAGCCACCTCCTAATACAACTATTGGGCTTCATCAGATAATCTCCTAAGGGCTGTTGCTTCCTACATCCCCATCAAATTCCTCTCTCTACCCCCATAAGAGACTTCGAAAAATCTTTTCCATAATATGAGGGGATGATTAATTTCTGAAAAATTATTTCCATAGTTTATAGTATTTCAGAAAATAAATTCTAGAAGTGATAGGTGCTGGAAGAAATATGACAGGTTGCAGAAGCAATAGTCTCTCCTAAAATACCAATTGGGCCTCGTCTAAGTCCACAATTCATTAGGGCATTCACCTTTGCCATTTGAAGTGTACAAGATTAGCATTTGGGTATTCTATTTATAGTCCATTTTGCATTTTAAAATACTTTTAAAATTTTGGAACGAATCTTCTAATAAGTAATGTTTTAGATTACATATATACTTTTATATATATATATATATATATATATATATATATATATATATATATATTTTTTATGTTCACATTTGTTTTTCAATTTTATTGTTTTTAAATTAAAATAATTATTTTATTAATTTTATTTTTTTAGTAACTACCTTTTTTATAAATTTAACTAGTTTTTATAATTTGACCATTTTTTTAAATTTAATTATTTTCTTTAATAATAAAATTATCTATAAAACAAATAAAAACTATTTATAATTAAATTATAAAAATTATATATATATATATATATATATATATATATATATTTAACTTTATAACAACAATAATAATAAATAGTTATTATAATTTTGTTATTTTTTACTATTATAAAAAAAAATTGAATACCAAACGCACGTAGCATATATGATTTTACTGGTTTTTTAGGATGTGTTTAATAGTTAATACATTTTGAAGAGTAAATTTGTCAAGAGTAAAATTTTCAAAAACTTTGGAAAAAATAATAAAAATTAATTATATAAAAATAATATATAAATTATTATTATTATTATTATGTTTAGTGGTAGATCTTCGACAAATATTTTAAGGATGTCAAAATTTTTATATAAAAATATAAAATTTTTAAAAGATGCCAAATATATAAAATATATTAAAATTAAAAAAAATATTTAAATGATATATTAATTTATATAAATATAAAAAGAAATTGGGAGGGCCAAGGCCCTATGTCATAACAAGGTTCACCCCTGATTATGTTTACCTCAATTTTTTGCAAAATTTTGAATGAAGGTGAAGAAAGTTTTTAAGAAAATTACCTCATTTTTGTATTTTTTTACATTAAATTTCAAATTTTGCACATATGCACTTTCTATACTTTCCTAGTTGGAAACAAACACAACATAAAAGTTTATATAAAGTTACAAACTAAAATTACTATTTCTACACTTTACAAAAACACTCATGATTGATGTATGAAATAAAGAGATACTATATGTGAAGATACTTGTGATAATGTGATATAGTATTTGATAACATTTATTTTGTTTTATTTTACATCCATAAACTATAATTGTTTCTTTGTTAGTTCCTCAAGGACAAATAATTCAGTGTTAGTTCTCCAATTAAGGATATAACTTTTTCAGCAAATGTACTAAGTCTATTGTAGCACAACAAGGTTGTATCCATAGGGATTTGGTAGTTAAATTAGTGATCTATAATCTACTCAAGCTTGACAATAAAACATCAACAAATGTGTGGTTTTGGCATTGCTAAAATATATTAAAACTAATATTGAGAGAGGTGATGCTGATTACGGTGTTGGGATTAAACTTGGCTCTTAACTTTACTGTACTGCCTTTAATTATCTTTAAATTGTGTTTTTATTTCTAGTGTTTATGGAAGTACACTTCACTTGTAAATCTAACCTTGTGTGTGAGAGTTATAACCTAAGGGTGTTAGACATAGGATTTTCTAATTCAGGTGGAGGAACTCTTGCTTTAAGAATAAGACTCTTTAAACCAACTAAACCCGCATATCCATGTTTGGTATATGTCAAAGATTAGGAGACTTGTTTATCTAAACACTAGACCAGATGTCTCTACATTTAGTGCTGATGAAGTATGATATTGCCAAATCACCACGGAGTGTAGCACAAATCAAGTAACCAACACATAGAAATAAGAACACAATACATATATAATCAAGTACAATATAAAGAGAGTTTATAAGTTACATTCAATCCAAACTATGAAGGATTTAGCTGCTCATAATGATGTATACAATAGGAACTTGGAGTAGTTTTCCTCTTTCCATAACTTTACAAGAATATATAATACGAACTAAAGTAGTCTAAGAGTTTCTCTCTCTAAAACAAATGTACAAAACTAACACAATAATCCTAGGGACATGCCCTGAATTTATAGAAATTTAGGTGCTGCTCTAGCTTCCAAGATTAAAGTTTAGCCATGGAGGTTTCCTTCATGAATGAGTTTCTTCCAAAGTTTGGGTAATCAACTTTGGAGGTCAACAATGGATGTTTCCTTGCCATGGATGTTTTCTTTTGATGCTCAACTTCAAATCTGGTGGAGCTTGATGTTTCCTTGTAATGAAGGTTTCTTAAAATGTGACTCAACACTCAAATTTTGCTGCTCAGTCGTAGGCTTAAAATTTACTTTTCTCAGTTCATCTTTCTAGCTTGAGTTGCAACTTTTGGGGTTTACCCCAACTTTATAAACACAAATATATTAAATTTCACTTTTTATAATTTCTCCTTACCACATTCTTTATTTATATAAGACCATTCTAATGATTTTTAGATTGATTTAATAAAATATCTAAATAATTTGTAATTTAACTAATACTAAACATTTATCGGTGATTATCACTCGATCTACATTTTATATAGCATTATTAATAAATAAGAAATTAACACAAGATATTTCAAGAAAAGTTAGTTTTTTTATGAAAATCAAATAGATTATACGGAATAAAACATTATGATGAATAGATTATGTTTTGAGATATTTAATTAAATTTGATATATATTATGAAAGTTAAATGAAGATAATAATGAAAAATGATTTAGTAGTAAAATTGTAGTTTGAAAGATGATTTTAAATAAACTTTGTCTATTCTCATCAAGGAATTATGACGTGATGTAAGTCACCAATAAATAAATTATAGAAAAACTGCAAAAATTTAAAGTTTTCACAAAAAGTATAAGACTAAACACTGCAAAATGAAAATTCATAAATAAAATTTTATTTATGGTCAATGTTCACACATAATCAACTATATATTGTTTCTTTTACAGTGAAAATAAAAAAATATTAAAAATACACATTTTGAACGAAAATGAATCCCTGCAACTATAAACGAGGTGTATAAATAAATTTTTATAAAAAAAAAGGATAACATTTCATAATGCAGAGTATAAACCTTTTTCTAATCGTAATACTTTTAATTATATTTTATGTTTATCAATTTAAATTCTTAATTGTTTAATGAATGAAATGTTGAGAGGGGGAGCTTCCTCAAATTCAGTGAAGATGATTTTGATGAAGTCCAAAGCTATACAAACATGTGCATCACTGGTTTACGCTTAGTCCTGAATTTAATCTCTTACATTAGGTGTTGTATATCTAGAATTACATGTAAAACAAGCTTGAACTGAATTAAATCAGTTATCAAACTCTTGAATGTGTCAAACACTGAACTAAATGGATTAAATACTTAACTAATAGATTATATGAGGGCACTGCACTGATGCAATGAAAATACACCCATGATAATCTATTAGGTAAATTCCTAATCCATTAATTACTGCAGCAGAACTTTTGAAATCAGTTTTAAAACAGAAAGAAATAACTGAATTACTTGAGAGACCAACTGAGAGATTTATTTTCTGAGATCAAGATTCACAGAGTTCTTGTGCTTTCTTGGGAGATCATTCAATTGGACATTCAAGAAGATTGATGGTGGATTCAACCTTGGTGGGTCAAGCTTGGATATAGGATCAAGTGATAAATCTGCACATCCAATAGGTGTATTCGTTCCTTATTTCTTTTCTATTGTATTTTTGTTTACAGTTGATTCATTGTGTGAAGTGAAGGTCCATGTGCAATTGTATGGATGCATTGCATCTAGGGGGAGTTCTTGCTTTGTAGATCAAGCTCCTTAGTCTTTAGGGTCTTGAATTATATAGATGCTCTTGTAATTCTTGTAACTCTATTGATTTAGTGGAATCCTCCTAAGTGGGTTACTTAGAAGAATACTGGACGTAGATTCATTTTGAATTGAACCAGCATTGTGTTCTTTGTTTCTCTCATCTCTTATACCTTTTCTAATTGTTTTAATTAGTCTATTAATACAGAATTAGAAAACTGGTTATTTGGAGTTATAAAGATTGAAGAAACTTTCAAGATCAATTTAAAATTAGTAAAAGATTGAATAACCAATTCATCCCTCTCTTAGTTATGTTATATTAGACATATCTGATTTAACATGAAATGGAAATGGATAGATGGATGTACTTGAAGAATATTTCAAAGTTCTATGACTTCCGATCTCAATCATATA
>Ga0214543_1001886_pt1 | contig 41197 bp, 15 predicted proteins | sample CNSS2metaG_FD_160094 | JGI IMG/M metagenome (GOLD analysis project Ga0214543, IMG submission 160094) | Root nodule microbial communities from cowpea collected in UCLA plant growth center, Los Angeles, California, USA - CNSS2 | ecosystem: Host-associated > Plants > Roots > Nodule | place: USA...
AGAAAGAAAAAAAATATTCAGAGCTATTCACGATATGTTCCTTATGGTAACTGAATTCATAAATTATAGTGAACAAATAATACGAGCTGCTAGATATATTGGTCAAGGTCTCATGATTACCTTATCTCATGCAAATAGGTTACCCGTAACTATTCAATATCCTTATGAAAAAATAATCTCATCAGAACGTTTTCGCGGTCGAATACATTTTGAATTTGATAAATGCATTGCTTGTGAAGTATGTGTTAAGAAATGAACTTTAAATCTAAATCAATCCTACAAAATTAACTTGTAAAATGAGGTTTGCACTCCTCTTATATACTATAAAATTGTTTTATTTCTAGACTTCCAACGACCCAAAATTACTAACCATAAAAGTAAAAGTTTTCCTTTAACCTTAATTTTGTTCTTATTACACTCTTTTTTTCTCCTCAACATTACTTTTTTCCCATGCCCAACATCACTATGCCTTTGTTTTTTGTACACACCATGCGCTTACCTTACCGACATCAACTGAAACTACTCTGTTAGCCACATTGATGGTTTGTAGGCTTCCAACATACTCTTTTTCCTTGGTCTGTGGTATAATCACTACTGAAGATCTTCACAAAGGTGGAGTTGTTATAGACTTTTGCTCGATGTTTTTCCTTCCCATTGGAATCCATTCTCTCTATTCTCAAACAAAGTTACTATGTCTTCTTTTGTCTAGCATTGGGAACCTGAAATTAGGATTCTCTGCAACAAGAAAACTGTCGTCGTCTTTCTTCAGTTCCAATAGTAGCACCTGCTTACTCCATTGCATGTCAGACTCACCACCCGCTACTTTCCTTCACAATCTTTGGTAAGTGTTATTCACAACCTTTGTCTTTCATCCTCCTCCATGCACTTCTTTCTTCCCTTGTCATGCATCCATGTTTAACCAATTCTGAATCCCAATAATCGATAAGTTAAATAATAAGGTAGGTATGAATTTGAAATGTTAAATTCGGATCGGTCTTATTGAACTTGAATTCGACCCAAACCCACTTGTTGCTCAACCCTATTCAAAGGTGTCCTTCCTATATTTACATATTTTGGTAAGGATGAAGAAAACTTCAAAAGAAATATAAATACATATAATCTAATTTGTAAATCACTAACAACTTGTTTATTATCAATTAGATAAAAAAACACACACTATCCTAATAGGAAAAAATAAATTTCAAAGTAAATGTTATCCAATTCTTTTAACAAATTATTAATATTGTCTGACATTTACTGTAAATAATATATATATTAGGTAGTTAATAATTTAATATAACAAATAAATTTTGTTAATTTAACTATTAAATTATAATTTTATATCATTATTATTTATCTCAAATTTTATCAAAGATTAATAATAATAATAATAATAAAATAATTCAAATTTTAATAATTTTAAAAAATGGATATTATATCAATTTTAGTTTACATATAAAAATATATTACATAATTTGAAATTAATGTACAATTTTGCATATATAATCTATATGATAATAACTTCAATCTGAAATTATCAATACATATATACTCATTTTAGAAAAAAATATTTGCTTACATACTCACTTAAACCAGAAATATTCTATCATTGGAAAAAGGAGTTTGAAGATTTGTAATCCACCACCCTCCTTCAACATTTATTACTAGTCCATCTACAATTTCCTCATATTTTGTTAATTTCATCAAGGTTAACATGAAATAAACTTTTCAGAATTCTCTGATGATTGGAAATAGTTCCCTAATTTTACAGAAACTTATATTCCATTCTTTATTTTAACCAAAATTTAGTACATACATGATAAAGAATCATATATATATATATATATATATATATATATATATATATATATATTTTGCTAGCTTACAACAATTGAATTTATCAGTACAATTAGTACTACATCTCACCAATTTTGAGATAATGCAGTAGGGTGGATTTTCTTCTCAAATTGGTGGACCAAGTGCACTCACTACATAGTTTTTGTACATCACAAAGAAGAATGTTCAGAGTTTATTTTCGTGGTATTTATTGCATGATTTCTCATTAAAAAAAAAAAAAAAAGATAGTGTATGTATGAAAGAAGAAGAGATTGAACTTTGAAGCTAATATAATTTTAACCACAAATAAATTTTTAAAGCTAAAATCTCAAGTTTAGTTAAATATTCCTATCTAACTCATCTACTATTTCTCTCTTTGATTGCATGTCAACTTTGACACAGTGAATCTCTTCTAAAAGAGGTTTTTGCACAGTGGAGACCAACCATTTCATCACTCAAATCTTGCCTAACTTTGACTATATGAAACATAGTTTTTAATTTGTTTTCCTCAAATAGCAGTGATAAAAAAAAAGTCTGCAAGATAGTAATTTCATTTATTTATTGTGTCCATGATAGAGCATACAAGTGCGGTCCATAGCGGCCCAAATCACAATTTCACGGGTAATTTGGTAAATACAAGTCCAAAAGTGAAACGCGCCTCACACCCCATAAACACGTTGCGGTTACAGAAACACACGCACGTGCAGCCACGTACTTCAACTAAATGGCATTACTTCAGTAAATCTTTCTAAATCCAAGCCCATTTTTAATCTCTCCATGCCGCGCTTTGCTCTTCAAAAGAAAAAAAATGACCACTTGCACAGTATTAATGGCATCAGCGAGAGCGTGAGCAGCCACGTGTTCCTATCTCCTTCGTCTGTGCTCTTTATAAATAACCTAACGCTAACCCAATCTTTACCCGGTCACCACATAGGGTGGGTTGGGGGTTGGCTTCGTCTTCTCTCTTCGCCTCTTTCTCTCTCTACCTCCTCTCTCTTGAATGAAGAGAGAAAGTAAAACAGACGAGAAATTTGTTTGGTGGTTTACCAGTGAAGTGGATGTGATTAAGCAGCAGATTTTGATTCTATCACTGTGCGGTCTCTAATTCGCTTGGTGCAGGTCGGGAACCGGTTTCTGCGCGAAATGGTGAAGTGGTAGCCGGCGGCGAATTGGATCCCGCCTTGCATCAACTGAATCGGAGGCCGCAGTGAGGGTTTTTGTCGATGTCTGGTTACACCCGCTCAGATCTCATCTCCCAGATTCTACTATCAGTAAATTTTTATTTTTATTTTTTAATTTACTTCAATATCTGCTTATCAGATCCAGTTATAGATCCCGATGCCTAGAATCTACATCTAGAAAAAACATTTTTCAGTAAGCTTCTGGTGTGTTTTTTTTCCTGTTTGAATTTTTTGACTACTTGAGGTGCTTCTTTTCATTGATTATGTGGGGAAATTTTTATTCAGATTGAAATAATCATGGATATTACTGTAAATACTTTTATAGGTTAAGCTAATTAAGGTATTTGATTCAGTGGTTGCAATTTGGTTGAAAGAGAAAACAAGAAAGAAATTGTTTGAGGTTTTTCTGACTCTGTTTGGGCTTTGGTTGAATTAGAGTGTATGTTTTGGTTGCAGAGTTTAAAGTGATGCATTTGATTGTGGTGCTTGTGCTTATCCTGATTCAGGTTACTTCAGATTGATTGATACTTTCTTTTGGGGAATGGAAGGTTTAAATTTATGAAGTGGTGAACTTATAGCATATGATGAAGGCATGAAAGGCTTGTTAGGGACCCTAATTTTCAGTGGTATCAGCTTTTTGATTATAAATACTTAGTTTAAATTTGCATTTTAGCTATTCAATTGTTGGAGGGGGACTAATCCCTCTCTTCTAGCCAATACCAGGGAAAGACTTCCTCACCAATTCAATTCATAAGCTAAACAGAAGTTACAGAAATACGGAAGTTGTTTTCGTTGAGATTGATTTGATTGTTGGCAAGAGGACTTTCATGTGTAAAAATTTAAAAATGCTTTGATTTCTATGGGAAGTGGCAATATTTTTTAAATAATGTGAATTCAAGTTGCATTTAACTGTATTGGCATAACAAATTCCATGCATATAGTGCATTTTTATGTCACCAGATTCTAACAGTTATCTAAGGAAGATCTGTTGTTGGGACTCTAATATGTTATCAAATGAAGATTTAGAGAAATCCAGATAATTCTTGTTATTTGTGATGACACAACAACCTCAGTGATGTACATAATTTATGACATGGGAGATTGAGAACATAATTGAAAGTCTAGAGATTCATTTAGTCTATGATTCTTATCAGTTATGGTGCATTGATTTTTACTTTTTTGTTTGTTTCTTCATCGTTATCATGAACAAACTGCAAAGACTTAGCAAAAATATGAATTTGAAGTTAACCTAAATGTTAGTCTGATTTACATAGGTTCTCAGATTAATTAATTCTTGCTATATATTATGAAATGCAAATGGCATAATTTATACTCGGTTTGTAAATGCTAATAAAAAAAGCATTTGAAATTATTGAATGAAAGACAGAATTTAAATTGAATCCTTCTATCAACAATAGAAGTCAAGGATAGAGAAAATAGAACATGTTATTTAAATCTTGGCTTTTCTGGAAAATGCCAGTATTCTTGTTTGACTGGGTATTTGTCCAGGGAGAATATAGAGAGAACTAAGCAGAGCATGTTGCAGAGAGGTGGGTACGAATATGCTTTGAACCTTTTCCTTCAAAAAGAAGGGCATAAAAAACTGAGTCTCTTGTCTCTTAGAGACAAGAAAAATTGTTTGTATGAAAAATAATAGTAAAAATTAAAAGATTATTTTATATATTATTTTTTAATTATTCATTATCACTGTTGTTATTATTATAATAATAAAAGAATGTCTTGATTATTTGTGGGTCTCAATCAATTATGGGTATAAAGGTATATATTAGTTTATGAATATAATCTACTTAAAGCATAAGCTATCCAGAACATTTCTTTGTCTATATATTTAAGGGATTTTTTCCTCTTTCTTTAAAATATTTATTTATTCATCACTCAAAAACTACTCATTTCCTCTGTCCCTGCAATTCTGTCCCTCCTTCTCCACCGTGATGTTTACTGCAGTTAGATTAGATCAGATTACCACTGTAGTGATTATGACTGTTGCATTGCCATTATGTAATACTCATTTTTTTGTTCTGTGGCTTTAAATGGTGTGACGCAATACCATGACCATGATAATCAAGAACTATTGACGTGTGTGTTATTTACTGCTTAGATACACAACTTTTAGGTTTTCTTCCTTAAAATTAGCTATTGATATTTGTTGCATATATAGTGAATTGTATGAAAACATACAAATGCAGTAAGGAGAATATAAAGCTATTGATTCAATTCAAAAGGAAGAAAAAGAAACATACTTTTGAATTAAGTGTTTTTATGAAAAACATTAAAGTAAATATTTAAGACTAATTAAATAATAGTTCAAATTTACAAATTTAGAAAAATAAAATATACTATTTAACATATATTTTCAAATTAAATAATTAAACGGAAGATGACAAGAAAAACAAGAAGTTTAAGAGCAGTTGGACAGAAAGTCAGGGGTCTACAAATATAGAAGAAATAAAATATATTTGTATTTACTCATAAATAAAATATTTTAGTATTCACTCATCATATTAGAGAGATACATCACACTTCCACTTCTAAAACAAGCATGTATATTTTTAGTATCATTATTTATTTGATTTAATTTAATTTTACTATTAAAACAGCATTCAAGTTTCTAATATTATTACTATTTTTGCTAAATGAATATTGAAATTGTTAACAAAAGTAGTTGTGGTTTTAACTTAATGTATGCATATAAAACTAACTTTATCTTTCAGACTTTTAAAAGGTTAACAGCTGTGTTTTTTTCAAAGGTTAATAGTTGTATTTATTAAAAAATAAGAAACTTGATTGAAGTTTAAAATATTTATGTTATTGTATTTATGAAATTGAGAATTTAATTGACTTTTTTTATTAATAAATGGTAAATTAAATAAAATTAATAGATGAAGTCAGCCAATTGTATTTATTTTCCACGTTGATGATAGCCATAACAGCTCGGGTACAAAAAGTGCAGATGAGTTTTTGTACTTGTTCCTGTAAAGATAGTTTCCTCCATTGCCCAGATACAAAATCCTCCTGTCATAAAAGCGACTAATCAGAGCTAGCTTTCAATTTAGATGCCTAGTGTTCTACCTTATCGACTAAAGAAGGATAATTTCTAATAACCTTTCAAGATAAGTTTTTAAACATATATTTTTAAATTATCGGTGCATGTATTACGTTCAATAATCAATTGACACGTTGTGTTTTTTATTTTTATATAGGTATATCTTTCTTTTAGATAAACTATTGGTTTTTTCTTGAACAATTAGAACTAGAAAAAATTACTCAAATTTTATAACACCTATAGAATCGTTAGATAATGGTTTAAATATTTATTTAGTCCTCATTTATATTTATTTAGTTTGATCGTTATTTTTTTTTTTTATGTTTAATTTGATAGAATGTACAAGTTAAGACGATTCATATTATTATGTGAACGAAATTAATTATATAATTAGTTGTATTTTGTTTAAATAGATTTTTATATTAGTTAAATTTATTTAATATACTCTCACCTTCCAGTTTATCACTCTTACCTTCCATTTTCTATTTTATGATCCTTTATTGTTACCATTATCACCATTAAACTAAAACCACCATTACTACCTTATAATTACACTAAATCACTGCCACCAAACTAAATCTACAACCACCACAATCATCCCTTACAACCACACCACAATACTAAAATCACCACCACTACCGCCTCTATCACCACACTAAAATCACATTCACCACCATCACAGTAAAACCCCTACCATTGTGAGGGTTGTTGTTGGTGGGTTTAATGTAATTGTGGTGAATGTAATTTTAGGATGGTGGTGGAAATGATTGTATTGGTAGTTGTGGTCGTCATTGTTGTTTTAATGTTGTAGTGGTGATAGTTGGTTTGATTTGGTGGTGACAGTGTTTTTAGTGTGGTGGTTGGTTGTGGTTGTGGTGGTGGTAACTATAGGATGATAGTGGTTGTTTTAGTTTGGTGGTGATAGCGACAATAATGGTGGTAATGACAGTGGTGAAGGGTAATGAAATGAATGGTAAAACTAAATTGAACAAATTTAACAAAATTAAGGACTTATATGAATAAAACACAAACAACAATAATTAAAGCAATTTACCTAATGTGAATAGTGTTAGCATATCCACTTTGTCGTTATCAATTTAAACACGTCAACAAAATTGAACATAATTTAGCAAATCAAGAACCAAATCGAATGTGAAAAAAAATGAATCTAAATAATTGAACAAACTAAACCAAAACAAAGACCAAAATAATATTTAAACCTTAAATAATTATAAATTTTGCATGGCTAGAGTTTAATATATTACAAATAAAGAAATTTAGGAAACTATATATTTACGACATATATTGCTATAGTTACTAAGTATGCATGATTACATGTTCACATTGTCAATTTTGTGCTTGGTGATGGGTAACTTTGTTGGAAAGCGAAATCAGGAGGATGTTAATAATGTCTCATAGTTGTGCTAAAGACTATGCATGGTGAATAATATACAATTCCTTTCATAACTATTCCATTTTTTTTATATATAGAAATTAAGTTGCATCGTCCCATTCTCAAATTCTATGACAAAGTAAGAGAACAAATAAAATCAAGATAACATACAAATCAATTATACTACGTTATTATCTTTTTTTTTTCTTTTTTATAAAATAAAAAAGACCTTCCAATTATAGCCCTTGACAGTGGTGAATATTTTTATTTTTGGTGATTGACAAAGACTGTTGGTAGAACCAAAAAATATTAATAATATTTAAATTGTAATAAGTTGAGTAATAACTGACTTTTTCACACAAGCTTTTATGTTTTTGTTATGAATGATATAATATGAAATTATGTATGAGTTTCCAAACTATTATGATGTGTACTCCAAGTGTATTAAATTGGAATTTTGAAAAGGATTATTTTGATTCTACTAAGTACTATATTAAATATTAGACTTGTGTAAAGAAAGATACTCATCTAGGAAAAGATACTTAAACAATGAAAATACATGATCGTTAGGTGGTGTGAAAAATAATTTGTATACAATAATATACTGGTAAGACAAGTGCAAAGTTTGTTGATAACATTATTTTCTACATTTTATTTGTGTCAAGTTGTGGAATACAGTCAACTCCTCCATAGTTTTTTTTCTTGTTTAATTCTCAAATTTATCTTGTTCTTGCATTGTTTTGTATTTTAGTTGTTTTATATTTGTTTTACCTTTAATATCTATTTTGAGGGTGTGAAATGAGTAAATAGGAAGCAATCTGGTGGAGGAAAATAAGTTGAAAGTCAAGGAAGCCTGATCGGACAACCAAAGAATGAATTTAAGGAAAATAATGGCGATGGGCGCCTTCACGCCTAGCCCCACAAACACATAAAGTAATATTAGCTGCATAGGAGTTCATGCTGGGCGGCCAAGAACCTCGTTGGGTGAGACACATACTGGGGGAGCTACACTAAGCGATGGTTCTCTGACGTCGAGTGGTGGCTTGATAATGGCTACCCCTTTAACTATTTAATGAGTGCGTCCAATGATTCTAAGATGATGCTAGCCAAAAAGCTTTCCCTTCTCCTTGGGTCTCAAACTTCATTTGTGGTGTTTTTCCCCTTTTAGGATTGGAGGGAGATAATATGCCAATTGGAGGTATTGATGTGAACGAGAGGCACGACTGAAGCATGAAGCAATTGCTAAGAACCTTGGGAAAGGACGTGCATCTCTTTAGTTTCAATTTTGTTCCTTATCTATTCAATTTGTATGACCTAAGTTCTTCACCATAGAGAGCTAGACCTATTTGTTGATATTAGATGTAACAAATTGATTCTTGTGTATTTTGTGATATTAATACATATAATTTTCCATTTCTATGTTATTGTATGATTTCTATTCTTAATGTTTGTTGTGTCTTGATCGCCCATTGTTTACTTATTAGTTCTATTGAGATGTTAAAAAATATCTTTTGAATCTAGAACTGAAATTGAATACCTAATGACGCTTGCATCTAGGTATAGAACATGATTTATTAGAAATCTTAAAGACACTTAAACTTAATACATTATTTAACTTGGTGAAGATTCAAGGAATTAACTTGGATGAGTTATCATAGGCTCAAAGTCACTAAGGATAGAATTTGAGTTGATTTGTGAGGTAATTTTGACATGAATATGGATTTAAATTGATTGTGAATGCATGAGAATGAAGTGGATGAAATTTATTATTGACAATTGTAAATACACTATGTTAATTTTTATTGCACACCATCTGTTTGATAAAATACCAAAAAGAATTTTTATTGTGTTTTTATGAACATTGTTGTTTAATTGAATGATGAATTGCAAGAATTGTCATGTGTTGGAAAGTCCCTTGGGAGAAAACAATATTTATCACATGCTACGTCGCAACCCGTGCACTTGCTTTTGTGCTAACATATGTGATGTCTAATCCAATACACCAATAAAATATAAGTAAATAATTTTAATTATGAGTAAATACATATTAATAAGTGGTTATGTGACTTGTGTGTTGCTTTAAAAATTATATGTTTCTTTTATGTTAACTTACCATGCATATATTGTGTTGCTTTAAACAATAACCTAGGTAGTAATACATACCAGTGAAGATGTTGAGTGCTATCCATATTTTGTAAAGAATATTTGTATATGTATTATTATTTTATGTTCCTCTAGAATATATCTTCAACGTAAATTTATTTTGAAAAGTTTAATGCATATACAAGTTTTTTTTTATAAATGTGAGACGTTGGATAAGCAACCTTCTAGACAATATATATGTATGTTACACTATTAAACATTAAGTTAAGTGAGTAGTCGTACTTATATATAGCACCAATACATTCTTTTAATTATATGTATGTATAACGAATTATTTAGTTCAAATTTCTTTTAAATATTCAATAGAATAGACCATTTTGGATTGCTCAATATATTTAAACATAAACATTATACATATTTTGAATACCTCAATTTGAGAGACTTTCTACATGATAACATTTGTAAAAGCATTTTGAGAATTGATCGATTCATAATGATTTGTAATTTGTTATCATAATTCAGAAACTTGAATGACTCTATAATTTAAACACTTCGTAAGAAATCTACAAATGAGTAAACCACACAATGCAGTGACAAAAGCTTATCTCAGAAACTTCATGAAATATGAGGGTAGCAACACAACTGCAGGAGATGATAAACACTAGATTTGCACAATACTCTTACAATGATCAAAATTGTAGGAAAGAATGAAAATAAAATAACAACACAAAGTAATATTTTTACCATTTCTCATCTCATCATCCATAAAAGTACAAATAAAAAACATGACAATGCAACTCAGAACTATATATTCAAATAAGCCAAATTAAAACAAATATATGATATTTACTTACGTCTTTTAACCTAGTAAGTATATCTTCCTTTTTTATATATAAAATTACTTAAGAAAAACTATTTTTTTAAGTATAGTTTTAATTGCATATGTAGTTTTTGATTTTTTTAATTTAAATAATATTAATTCATTTTTAATATATTATCAAATTATTGAAGAAAGATTCTTTTTTTAGTGATATCAAGTACATATTTAAATAAGATATTAATAGAAAAGTTTAACATCAAGTTTTAACAATTATTATTATTAATATTTTCTTATTAATAAATTGAATACCATATTAAGAATGAATTAATCAACACTATTTAATTTTGAAAATTGAAAATTAAATGTGAAATTAATACTTTATATACACAGAACCATGATATATAAAGTTACTTTGCAATTATAATATATATATATATATATATATATATAATTATTTTTTGGTGTATTTTATTTATCTATTTTACTTTTTATATTTCTTATTTAATATTTATATGAAAAAATAGCAAGTGATTGTAGTGTAGTTACTTTTACATGTGAATAGATTATATTTATAACTTTTCCTTTTTTATTTTAAAATATAATTAAAGATAAAATAAGAATATAAAATATGTAAATCAATTAAAAAATCCAATTTAGATTATACATATAGTATAGTAAATATTAGAGCTGTTAAAATGGATCAAAATCCGTGAGTCAATTCGATCCACCACGAATTCGAACAGAGTTAGGTTGAAATTTTTTTACAAATTTCAATACAGATTAATTTTTTACCTGACCCACCTAAAACCCGACTCACCCGGATTGAACCCGTGGTAAGTCGAGTTGACTCACCAACTTGTAAATAAAAGATCACACAACTATTTTTTGTTAAGATGGACTTTGCATTTGGATCATGTTAGATAATTTGTATTTTTGTGATTTTGGTTTGTACTTGGATTGTATTGAAGTTTATTTAGATTATAATTATAATTATAATTTAGTTTTAACTAAAAAATTAGATTTTTTTTAACTAAGCCAACCAATTTAACCCACTAATTTGTGGTGGGTCGCACCGGATTAGAATTTTTTTGGCTCGCTAATAAGGTAGTTGGGTTGTGTTGGCTTACCAAGTGATCAACCCGTAATGGGTCGAACCGAGTCGAGTTACCTATTTTGACAGCTCTAGTAAAGATACGTGCATATGCTATTTTTTCTATGATAATAAAAAATAATAATTTTTTTATAATTATAAAAATAAATAGAAGTAAATTTTATATTTTTATTACAAGTGAATTTTATTTATGTCTTTTAATTTCTTTTACTATAAATAATTATTTTAATTAAGAAAATGATCAAATTCAAAAAAAAAAGTCAAATAAAAAAATAGTTAAGTTTAAAAAAAATGTCTGTTAAAGGGGAATATCATAAAAAAAATTATTTTAGGCAGGAATGTAAACAAATCATATAAAACCAAAATAAAAAAAATTAAGGTATGTTGAATTAATGTTTGGAATATACTTTTATGAATTCTAACATGCTAAATGAAGAATAATTGCTTTTGTAATAAGAGTACTTCTACACCCTTTCACCTTTAATTTAAAGGTGCAGTTTGTGGTGTCTTCTCCAGACAATAAAACTCACATTGACATATTCAGTGTGTTTAGCCACACAACCATTAATGGCAAAATAAGGATCAAGATAAACAATTTTATTGAAATGCATCTAAGGAAACAACTGAGAATATATATATAGAAAGTGTGAACTGCACCTGATCTTAGCTTATGTTATTCATGTCAATTTCACTGCATCAACAACTCATGAGTTATGTTGGTTTTTTCTGACTTCCTACTATGTTTACTTCCTACTATGCCAGCAACTTTTTTTTTCAGGTCAAGGTTTCTACTGAAATCAAGCTGTGATAAGATATGTACTATGTTTGAAGTAGTAAAATGGACTAGATATTTATTTATGACAATAAATGAAACATTGACAAAACTTCACTTGGTAGTTGATTAGTGTAAGTTATTTCCCTGTCATATTAATGATCTGCAGTTGGCAAATTCGTTAACTTCGCATTGTTTTTAGGATGAGTCCACTCTATCTTTGTATGGTAATAGCAGAAGGAACAACTTGTATTTCTTCTATGATAACTTCTCAGTCTTGCAGTCTTCAATTCCTCATCAAAATGAAACATTTTTCTCTTCTGTTTCTTGGTTTTTGGGCTATATATGTTCAACTGTGCTATATCCCAACTGTAACAGCCTTTGCACCAGGAAATGAGACTGATCATTTGGCACTGCTGGAATTCAAGAAATCTATATCCGGAGACCCATATGGAATCTTACTTTCCTGGAACACTTCTACTCACTTCTGTAACTGGCCTGGAATAGCATGCAATCTCAATCTTCAAAGAGTTACACAGTTAGTCTTGAATAGGTACAAGTTGGAAGGATCCATATCTCCCCACATAGGGAATCTCTCTTATATGATCAACTTCAATCTAGCAATCAACAACATCCACGGCAAAATACCACAGCAACTGGGACGGTTGTCACTTCTGCAACAACTATCTGTTGGAAACAACTTATTGGTAGGAGAAATTCCTTCAAATTTGACTGCATGTAATGATCTCAGATTCTTATACTTGCAAAAGAATAATCTGACTGGAAAAATTCCAGTCGGAATTGGCTCACTTGAAAAGCTTGAAGTTTTGAGTTTTTCTCGCAACAGGTTTACAGGAGAAATCCCTTCATCCATAGGTAATCTTACATCCCTCACAACTCTCGATGTTGGTAGTAACATCTGTGAAGGACATATACCAGAAGAAATATGTCATCTCAGAAACTTGACGTTTGCATCATTTGGTGAAAACAAATTCACTGGAACATTTCCTTCTTGTCTTTATAATATGTCATCTCTTACCATGATCTCAGCTACACAAAATCAATTAAGTGGCTCTCTTCCATCGAACATGTTCCACACCCTCCCCAATCTCCAAGAACTTTACATTGGTGACAATCAAATCTCTGGTCGAATCCCACCTTCCATCACCAATGCATCCATATTCTTTTTAGCACTTGAGGCCAGTCGAAACAGTCTCACAGGACAAATTCCAAGCATGGGGAAGTTCCAATATCTTGATATCATATCTCTGTCTTGGAACCATCTAGGTAACAATTCAAATACTGATTTCGATTTTGTAGAATCATTGGCTAACAGTAGTAGGTTACAACAGTTGTCCATATCCAACAATAATTTTGGAGGTCAATTGCCAGACTCTTTGGGAAATTTATCCCCCCAACTTAGTGGATTATTTCTTGGAGGTAATCATATATCAGGGAAAATCCCTGCAACAATAGGAAATTTAACTAATTTAGCTCTTTTGACTATGGAAAACAACAGCCTTAGTGGGAATATCCCAATAACTTTTGGGAAGTTTCAAAAGCTAAGGAAGTTAAATTTGGGTGCAAACAAGCTGTCAGGAGAGTTAGGATCCTACATAGGCAACTTTACTGAACTGTTTCATTTGGAATTAGAAGATAATCTGTTTGAAGGGAATATCCCTCCAAGTATAGGAAACTGCCAGAATCTACAGTACTTGGATCTTTCACATAACAACCTTACAGGAACCATACCCTTGGAGCTTTCTAAGCTTTCATCTCTGACCATCTTGTTGGATTTGTCACTAAACTCATTGAGTGGCACTATACCTGAAGAAGTACGCAGCCTAAAAAATCTTGGTTTGCTAGATATGTCTGAGAATCACATGTCCGGGGAAATTCCTCCAACAATTGGGGAATGCATAATGTTGGAATACCTATATTTGCAAGGGAATTCTTTACAAGGAACCATACCATCTTCTTTGGCATCACTCAAAGGGCTTCAACGTTTAGACCTGTCACGAAATCAATTGTCTGGATCAATTCCTAATGATCTACAAAACATTTCTTCCTTAAAATATTTCAATGTTTCCTTCAACACATTAGAGGGTGAAGTACCAACCAAAGGGGTCTTTGGAAATGCAAGAACTATACTGGTTATTGGAAACAATAAACTTTGTGGGGGAACTTCAGAACTGCATCTACCACCATGTGCTGTCAAAGGTAAGAAACTTGAAAAACACTACAAGTTCAAGTTGATAGCAGTGATAGTTAGTGTGATTGCTTTTCTTCTTATATTGTCAATTACTATAACTATTTACTGGACGAGGAAAAGGAGTAAGAAAGAACCTTTGGTTTCACCTTCAGAAACTGATCATCAGTTGGCTACAGTTTCGTTCCAAAGCCTACACAAGGCAACTGATGGATTCTCAGCTACAAACTTGATAGGGTCTGGAAATTTTAGCTCTGTTTACAAAGGAACTCTTGAGGAGTTAGAAGAGAAAGTTGTTGCCATAAAGGTCCTAGACCTTCAGAAAAAGGGTGCTCACAAGAGTTTTGTTTCAGAATGCAACGCACTCAGAAATATCAAACATCGAAATCTGATTCAGGTTTTGACATGCTGTTCCAGCATAGATTACAATGGTCAAGAATTCAAAGCTCTGATTTTTCCGTACATGACAAATGAAAGCTTGGAGCAATGGCTGCATCCTAAGACACCAAGTGCTGAGAATCCGAGAAAATTGAGCCTTGATCAAAGGTTAAATATCATGGTGGATGTTGCTTCTGCATTACATTATCTTCATCATGAAGGTGAGCAACCAATAATTCATTGTGATTTAAAGCCAAGTAATGTCCTCCTCGACAAAGAGATGGTTGCTCATGTGAGTGATTTTGGCATAGCAAAACTTCTCTCAAACATCAATGATACCACTTCTGAACAAACAAGTACAATTGCAATAAAGGGAACTATTGGCTATGTTCCTCCAGGTATGTTCTTATCCTCTGAATCATTAGTGTTTCTCAAAATTTTCTATCTTTTGGTGTCAACTTTTGTTATTTACCAGATTTGTGTATTGACAGTGTTTGGTATATATTTTAGAGTATGGAGTGAGCTCTGAAGTATCAACATACGGTGACATATACAGCTTTGGGATTCTTATGCTGGAAATGCTTACAGGAAAAAGTCCCACAGATGAAATGTTTGAAGATGGTGAAAATCTTCATAACTTTGTCACAGTTTCATTTCCTGATAATCTTTTGCAAATTCTGGATCCACTACTTGTTCCAACAGAGGAAGCACCTCCATTGAAAGGAAACAATTGGAATCTTGATCCAAATGTTGAGATGTGCTTAGTTTCCCTTTTTAGGATTGGGCTTTCTTGTTCTATGAAATCACCAAAAGATAGAATGAAAATTGCTGATGTCACTAGGGAGCTTAACCGAATCAGTGAAGCCTTTCTTGTTGGTGAGTAACAGTTTTATGTTAAAAGAAGTCATATACAATTTATTCCTCTGTCTTCATTTTCATGAATTACTTCACAAATTACACAGAAGCTTTCCTCATCAAAATTAATAATACAGTAAACTGTATCTTTAAGTTCATTTCTGTCATCTTGTTATGTTTTTAAAATTCCAGAACAAGAAATGTGATGGAGTTCTTGAATTTCAGGTATGGATACTCCAAAGTAGTTAAAAGCTGAAATCAAATGTGCTTCAGACATTTAGGAAACAGGTGTTTGCAGTGCCATGTGTTTCCAATAAAGTTAAACCGGCTGCAAAATTATCTATTAATTTTCCTCAGTTTTCTAGCTATCTGTATAAATCAAATCCATCTTTCAAGTAACATATACTATGTACTGAGGGATTTAATGATTCTTCTGCTTAGTAGACTTGTAGTTCCATATTTTGTTTCATATGTATATGATTTTCTAAATTATGCTGCAAAAATATCAAAGTGCTCTTAAAACTATTATCCATGTTAATCACCAATTTGGTTATTTTTCTATCTGGTTTCAGACTGCTCATAAACCCTTTTACAGTAAGTGAAGATATAACTATCTGAGATTTGTTTTTTTCCAGCTTTAGATTACGAGGCACTAAATCCATATATAAGGGAAAAGAAGAAAAGCTTCTGTATGAAATATACACATCAATACAAAACTTTCACTAATGCAATTACTCCTATATAATCCAAACTAAGTTGTAATCTTTGTTTTTAATGTGATCCTTGTTTGTTGTTCATATATAGGTAGAATTTTTTTCATTTGCTGTTTGGTTGTCCTTGCATTCAACATCATTTAATTTTTATTTAACAGTCATTTTTCTGCTGCATATTAAGAAATATGGTGGGTTTGATTTCTGATTTTGCAAAAATGATTTTAGTTTTTAAAACACTTATTTTGAAGACAGTTTTTAAACTTTAGTAGACTTTTCAGATTTTAATGTACATATGAAAATTTTGAGAGGATTTAATTCAAAACTTTTATTTTCATTAACATTCTTTTGTCCCTCTATTAGTGTCGTCTAGTAATATCAGTAACAACCTTAGTATCAGTAAGGTCGATCGATTGTCTATAATAGTTAACATTGTTACTTAATTAATAGCAGAAATATAAATAGTGAGTGCAAAAGACGTGAGAATTTTGATTAGGAATTGAAAACAAGAATAAGACAAACACACCCTTAACCAAGGTGGGAAAAAAAAATCTAAATTTTGATATCTATAATTATCTAAATTTATATTGCTTTGAGTTGGTCATGGTTAAAAGTGAAGATTTGTCTACATGGATCAAAGATTCACATAAATAAGTTCAGATCGAATATCGAAACAAGTCGATTGAAATCGAAGGTTAAATAGTGTCAATTTAGACTAAAGATTAAGTCAAGTCATCTAATGTGAGAGTTTAAGTCTTATTGTCTCAGACCATAGTTTTAGTCCAGCTGAGTTGAGCCAAATCCAATGTTGAATTATATCAACTTGAATTAAAGGTTGAATCATGTTATTTTGGACATATGATCAAGTGGAGTTGTTCCATTATAATTTGTGAAAAATGAATAGCTCCTTTGTCATATAAAAAATATACATTATCTTTTTTTCTAAAATATAAATGAGATCGAAAAACAATGAATAAATAATAAATTATAACTCCCATTTGTAAATCAAAATCTTAATAACTCGTAAATTCTAAAATAGCTACTATGTAGTTTATACTCACAAATGTAAACGGTGAAAAGAAACATCCAGACTCAGAAATATTTATAAGAATAATTTAAATATACTCACATTCTTCGATACTTTAAAATATACGTTAAAATATGATAATTGATTTTATTAATATTATTTTAACTAAAACTTAATTCAAAATATTAGTACCATATATGGTATGGAAAAATAATTCGTTTTTTCAATCTTAAACAAGAGTCAAACAATATAAGTATAGATTAAAAAGTAAAAAAAAAAAATTGAAACTAAAATGAAAAAGGAAATATTGATAACATTCTTCACATTTAGTGCACGAGTCTTATTGAGTCTTTCACTTAATAGGAATTGGTCAAGTCTTTCTAAAGTAGGTAAAGTATCAACTTTTGTTAAATCTTAATTTAAATTTCTTAAACAGTATTGTAGGTTGTATTGATCGATAGCACTTCGACGGTTATATTTTTAAATAAAAGAATTTTCATATTTATTAGTAATTATAGTTTTATTTTTCTCGAATGCCAAACGTTTCAATCTAAATTTATAATAATATATAAAAAAATTCTATTTATCTTTAATTACTTAAAAATAAATTATTTTAAAAATAAATTATTTTTTATTATTATTTTAAAATTTCTTTTATTTTGAAATATTATTTTAAACTTTTTTTACTTATTTTCTTTTAATTTTAATTTAATAACTATTTTAAAAATTAATTATATATTTATTATTTATCTTAATTTAATTTTTTTGAAAATAAAAAAATACGAAAACAGTTAAGTCGCTAGTGTTGAGAACGATTTTTGTTCAAATCTAACATGTTATTCGAACACACATTACAAAGTTTAAAATATTTTAGTAGATGACAAATAGAAGCATAGAACCACAGCTCCATCTATTGACACAAGCCCCTATTTGGTTCTTCATGTGACAAAACTAAGATGTCTTTTTGACGAAAGAAAAAGTAAAAGAACAAAAAATGAGAGAAGAAAGTTAAAAAACGTAAAAAGACACAAAAGTTAAAAAATAATGTCTCAGTTTTTCATTCAAAATTTCAAAGAAAATCACTATATAAATTATGAATAATAATATAATTAATTATTTACGTAAATATAATATAATATTTATGAGATAATGTGTAGTTATACTATATTTAAATATATCTAATTAATTATATTTTATCAATTAACTTTTCTAATATAATATATTTTATTAATAGTTATATTTTATAAATGAATAATTAAAATAATAAATAAATAATTTAAATTCTAATATCAAGTAAAGTAATTTATCTAAAAATAACTTTTATATATACAAATTTTATAATAATAATGATTTAAATAATTTAAAATTCATTTTTAAAAATGTCGTTTCTTATAATTCTTTCTAAAACTTTAATTTCATAAATATAATAAAGTAATTATTTTTACATCAATTAAATTATTTATAAACATTTTAGATATTTCCTTAATTCAAAACATCTTAATTCTTTTGTCTTCCTCTCTCAATTCAAAATCTCCATTACATTATCTTTACTTTGACTATGAGTGTGATAATCATTTATTGTGATTTAAAATTAAAGCCCTTATTTATTATGACATGACTGCTGATGTGAGTGATTTTGACATAACATGACCTTTTCCAAATATTATCTCTATCATTTCTGACGAATCAAGAAGCATCGGTTGGCTATGCTCCTCCAAGTATGTTCTTAACTTTTGAACAATTAATAGTAAAACTCAGATTTAAATTTAATTTCTTAAAAATAGAACTTAACTAATGTTTAGGTCACTGAAAGAAATTATTTGACAACTTTTTTTTCACATGTATAAAATAATTTTTTCACCTTACATGTCCCTTGATTTTACACATTGTGATGTTTTACATTCCCACTTGTACTTCAAAACACCTCTTCCTATTGTAGATTCTCAATAGGAGCTCAAAATGTGTGCTAACATGAAACTAAATACACTCTCCTTGATTTGTAACCCTGTTGTACAAAATCCGATGAATAAAACCCGACATTATACGACCAAGGATTTTGTATAGTTGGTTATAAAAACCAACCAAAAATTGAGGGCACGCAAACATGTGAGTTTGCTTCAATTCTCACTGAGCAATAACATTTACAGAAGCGTCTAAACAAAAGCCACTATGGAGAATTTCTAGGAGACAGACTTGAACAAACTTCTTTACTCATGCTCCAGCCACCACTCTGGTTTGTCGTGGCTGTCATAGATAGGGATTTGGAATGAATAGAAGAATGTTCTAAATCAGAAGCATTGTAAGAGCTAGAATCACAATATTGTCCATCTGCTTTGTTCATCTTATCAAGTAATGACTGTTTGATACTTGAATTCACCACCCAAGTTTGAGAAAGATTCATCCCTGGAGAGTATTCTGCCACCATAGGTGAATTCGGATTGCTTGAAGAATCCTCCTGCAATACATCTCCTATTCTAGACAGAATGCCAAAGGCTAAATTTGCTAGAACTCTTGAATATGCTTCCAAAATGGAATGTCCAATATCCTACACAAACACAAACAAAACACATTACTACCACTGAAACTGAATCAAACACATCTATCATCAGTCAAGTGCATTCCAATAATACTTACCTTGCCATGTTGAACTTTGGCTGCATCGATAAATGTTTGAGGAAGATTTGGGTATCTGATTTTAATCAGCTGCAGTAGTGTTTCAGCACGGTCCGATAATACCTTCAGTTTATCAAACTCTAACGCAGGATCCTTCACAAAAGATGACCACGTGGAACGAGGTTGGTGTTTGCCAGCAGCATATTCTGCAATTCTCTCTTTCCATGACAATATAGCAGCTTCCAGTTTATTCACAGTCTCTAGGACAACATGTTCGGATTTCAAGTTCAGCGATTTAAGCATGTCTTCTGCAGAGCTTGATTCAACAGCCAGAACCTTGTTCAGTTCGTGTCCGAGGTTTGTCTTTCCAGACTGCAACATAGAAACAGATTGAGTAAAGATGTAACGAATTTGAGTTTATCAAAGTGTACCCTTTGATCAAATTGAAGTCATTCAGAATTACAAGATAACCTTTATAAGTGCATCTTTGATAATCGCTGGCACAGGCATTTCAAGCAAAACACTTTCATTGATGGATTTGGCAGCCTTGAATACTTGACGCACCACCCCACCCTGATGAAGCAGCTTCTTTTTTTCAGTATCAGAAAGACCACATTTTGGAACTTTGGGTGATGGAAGCCCCCATTTTTTGCTATGCTGTGCATTTGTGTCCCCCCCTTCTGCCTCGTTTCCTCCCTCTGCATACCAAAACTCCATATTCGTCATCGAATCTAGTGTCTCCTGTGAACCAAAGACAATATAGTAACATAGTAAGTCAGATGAAACAAAGTTCCAAATTTTGATGAAATAAGAGATCGCAATTCACAATGTGACATACAATCAGCATAGAATCCAACTTCTGAAGTGCTGGAAGATTCATGAGGACGTCTGCACGAGGCTTTGAGGTCATTATCTGTTTTTAGAAGATGATTCTTATTTCATTGCTATATGATCCACAAAAATAATCAAACCTTTATAATCTTAGCTGAAATGACATAGATACCTCAAAAATCCCACCATTGGCACCGCTTTGCGTAGAGGGAACAAGCTCAACCATATAGTTGGTAGGAGACAATAACCAGTCTATCTCTCTTTGCCATTTTCTCTTCATTTCTTCAGATAGTGGTTCCAATTTCCACATCTCTCCAAAAACCGTCACTGCATATGATCATTAAGCACGTTGGTTCGTACAAGTCATTTCATTTGTGACAAACTTCATCATTTTCATGCAATTTTTAAACAAACCAAAACCAGATAAAATGGTGTCAGAGCAGACCTGATAGGTTTGTGATGCCATTAGATAGCGCCAAAGCTGTAATGAGACCCTTGGAACCTCCTGTAACATCTTCACCAAGCAAAAGCTTCGAAAATCTTTCCTTCATGGCTTCTATATCTGAATGCTGTATACCAAAAGGCTTCTCTTTGGCATAAAAATCGTGCGGACTTTCTGTGAGATCCCATTCCTCCAATCCTTTATCGTCCTTTTTCATCGTTAAACATTTTGAAGAGAATGATCCAAAAGCATCCTTGCTGGAGGAACAACTGGAATCATCGTCAAATGAATCAGTTATGCATTCATCTCCTCTACTTGTTCTGCTCTCATCTTCGTAGGACTGGTTATTCAACATGCAACTTTCAAGGCCATTGTATGTCATAATCCCTGAAATGTTGCAATGTTGCAGACTCACGAAATAAGATTCCAAAAGGTGCTATACTCAATATTAAACAATGTTATTACAAATTTCATTTAACCAAATAATCATGAGAACAGTACATGGTTGTCATTTTCAAAATAACGCAACAATATATTCCTCTTTGCTGTCATACACGTCATTGCTGCAAGCATACCTCCAAAAGTAGCATATGAATAAATAGCATGTTTACAATTAAACCCAACTATGATTTGTCACTGCAACTGCATATCATAATGCAAATTAAAGTGACCTGTTGCAAAATTCGCTGACTAGAACATATGTTATTGTTGCCAAAAAAAGCCGTATATATTGTTAAATATCCTAATAATATATTTAAAGCACATTATAATCGAGTGCTAATAAACCTTTTTATATTTTTAGACTTAATCCACTTCATTATTATGCTATATGAGTCTTTAAAATTACATGGTGGATCTCGCACCAAGGAGGCGACAACATTTCTCTTCTGTCCCAACTCTATATTAACATCTAAAAATCTCTATCATTATCCATGACAATAATATACCTTTATACTTTTATTTATTACACACAATTTATAAAAAATAGTATATTATAAGTGTTTGTGTTTGTATTGATGGATAGTAAGAAGAGAATTTAAAAATCATTAATAATGAGCATTAATTTGATATATCGAAAACGAAGTTTAAAAATTTAACCAAATTAATTATTTATTGGTTTGCATGTTTATATGAGGGTATTAAGGCAAAAAGAGAGTGAATTTTTTTAGCATTCATTTTCTTTAATAAAAACAGTGACATGCAAAGCGTGGACTACCACAAAAAATAATCTAATAAATAAAATAACTAATTTTTCAAAATCTTTTTTTTATTAAAGTAAAAAAATGAGAAAACCATGTGATAATTATGAATAATAGTGAAACATACATAGTCACATGCAAATGTCACCAGCCAAACTTTTTATTCTTTTTTCCTTTTGGCGTTTGGCCATAAGACTTGAGTTGAGAATAAAAAGTTCCACTTTTCTTCCTTTGCAATAATAACAAATTAACCCTTCAACTTTGACAAATTTAAATTCAGATTTCGGGACGTATATATCAAGAAACCAAATTGGCCTAAAAAATTCCATGAGAAGCTATTTTGTTCGAGTAAATTGATTCAAACAGTACTTAAATATTTCTCAAATATTAAAAAAATAATCAAATAAGAAATAGTATTTATTTTTATTGTAAAAATGTTAACTTTAGAACAATCTTATGCAGTGGGGTCCTATAAATTCTAAAACTTGTTACTTTCCTGTGTCCATGTAGTGTTCACAGGATTTGCAGGCAAGGATTCTAGCAGAACACAAAAGCTTCCAAGGCCATATGCTATGACAGGATAGAACATCAGCCACATGGAATTGAAGCCAATGAAAAGCTTAGGACAAAAGTGCCTCAAAAAAGATATAAGAGAATCCCCAGAAAAGAATCCAACACATACAGAAAAAAGATATTTTGAAATTTTGAGTACCTAAGTATGGCAATGAATGGTGCATCCCAACTCTGCACCCATTTTCTTCAATTTGTCAGCACTTATAGGTGGGAATGGCAGAGCTAGTAGTTACACTAATAGTAACACTCATGGTGGCCCCAAGTCAACCAATAAATCGGTCAAAGATGTTCAGATCTTGGATTCAAGTATTAGGATTGAGAAAGGTATCCACCACAGTTTCTGTGATTTTATAAAATCCCAAAACTTCACACTATTTGTACCATTATTCTAGCACCTTCGTTTTTGCTCAAAACCAAAACAAGAAGACTCATGCCACATCCAAAATAATGGAACAAGACAAACTGTTAAAATTGTGAGATTCCATCATCTGATTTAGAAAAAGGAGAAAAAATAAAATGACAGAAAAAGCTTAAGAATGAAGGAATATTAATTGGTCCCCTTTAATTTGTCGATTTTTAGGCTACCTGTTAGTCTTGTTTGTCTAACATATTATTGTACAAAATTATTGGAAGCTCAATATGTTAAGCTTGGCTTAAAGTTAGGATTAGTAATAAATAATTGGGACTCAAAATTCAAGTGGAGTTAGTGGATATTACTGTTTATCCTTTAGCTTGTTGAATTTGGCAGAGGAACAGTGACAATAATTGATCACCATACAAAATTTGAAAATAATGCGGAGGTGTACTTTTCGTTGGTCCACAAACATGGTTCCAACAACAACCAGAACATAACCAACTACTCTGAAAATTGTCATTTCTGAACAGGCTTGAAATCAAGGATAAAATATGATAAGAAACCTCTAAATTCACATTTATCTGTTTTTATCAGCAGGATAATTAAGTTGTTGAATAAAGAAATTCAGATTAAAACAATTTTGTACTTATCCTTTTTCCTTTTTGGCTTTTGGGACAACAATGTTTTTCGAATGGCCATGTTCACGCAGCTGGTATGCTGTAGCAGAAAAGTCAGTGAAGTTTGTGAAGATGGCGATTTAATATTCTTGACTAGGCGAAGCATGAATGTGCCCGAAATAAAGGGGATTATTGACTATTGAACCTATAGTATCATTACTAAATAGAATTGAGATCATTAGCAGAGTAAAGTAGGTGTAAATTTCAAATTCAAATATAGCTCACTTACTATTGCTGAAACACACATAAGGAAATAATAAACAGTCATCATAACTTAAAAGCAGTTACTAAAACAGTAAGAATAAGATGTGTACACAACAGTATCCATATTGCCATCTTTATTATACATAAAAGTATAAATTAAAGGTTCATCACCCAGATTTGAAGGAAGATTTTTAAGAAAAAATGCAAAGAAAACTATTCCCACTTCAAGACCCTACAATCATGATTAGTTTTGAAAAAATAAGTGAGATGGTAAAACCATGCAAGTACTGTTATAAATGATAAGCAATATAACTTCTACTAACTTAACTAATTTGTATATCTAAAGAAACTTTAATTTGTTAAAGTTGATGTTCGCAGTTTTAGTCAGAAAAATCATAGAACTTATGAACCTAATCGGTCAAAAGAAGCACATAACCAGAGAGATGGGTAGTATGAACTTACTCTCTTGCTCATCAAGATCGATGCTAAATTTGCTTCCCTTGGAGCAGCATGCTAGCCTTTTTCTCATCCTCAACATCGTTTTCAATTTTTTGGTTCTCCACTGTCAGTGTTTGTCCCCAAAGGGCTGAGTGAAAAGTCACTGACTCACTGTGCCTTCAATAACTCTTGCTCTGATTTCACAAAAAAATGTAACCAAAATATTATTCTAAGTCATTTTTTTCAACACTTGGCACTATCTCCACAACTGATAAAATTTTGAGATTAATGCATGCTCAGGACACACCATGGGCCAGCACTGTCACTCCAACCATTCCTAAGCATTTAAGTTCACCTACCACCAGTCACGCTTGAAATAACTTCCACCATGTCCCCAAATTTCAAAAGGAAAAAATCATACTATTTCATGAATGTACACACAACTTGCTTTACATAAGCACACAAACAAAAATGAATAGAATACATTACAAATTATTATGACAAATGTCAATAATAGAATAGATAGGTTTTTAAGCACAATTTTTTTATAATGATTAAAAAATATAAACTTTTACTGATGCTGCTTATTATTTAATGATCCTCATTTGTTAAATAAATACTAACAAAAAATAAATAAAGATTTATTATTTAGTATACCACTTTCGATAAAAAGTAAAAACATCAGTTAACACTGATAGCATATATTAAAAAAGGAATTTACTGAATTAAAAAGATAAAAAATCATCAAAATGTAAAAATGAGAAATGAACTTGCTCATGTGATCTTGTCTCCTACATGTGCATGTCCACTCCATCCAAACCAAACTTGGTCACCACATATAACTTCTTAAAAGCATTATGCAGGCCATATTATACTGTACAACACAGTAGATTATTATACATTCTGAGATACAAATAGATCATGCAGGTTGAGCTTAATTACGTAATTATTAAGTAATCAGAGTTAATTAATATTATTATTAAATAACCATAAGGGGAAAATTAAAATGGTACTAGGATGGAGTGGAGTAAAAGGTGTTACTTACGGAAATTTTACAAAGGGATGGTCAAAAAGTCAAGAGAGGATGGTCTGAAAAGTAGAGCACAGGTCACGCAGATTCCCTGATTTTGCATAAAGATTTGTTTTTCAAAACGTTTTGTTAAGAGTTGAAGAAGATCCTATGGAAAGAGAAAGGTGGGGTTTCAAATTAAGGGGGTAAATGGAAATAACGGTTCTTAGTTGAAAATGGAAACAGAGCAAACAGAGCAGAAGGTTCCTGTAACTGTGACGGTAACGGCGACAGGTTAAGATGGTGAAACGAGGAAAGAGAAGACAACATTAGCGTACCTCGAATAGCATTGTTGTTTGTGAATGGCGATGTTGAGCATAAGCAAGCAAAAGAGCAATGGCGCTTTACAGAAAGTGTGGGAATGAGAAGAAGAAGAAGACAGAGTAAGGTTGGAGAGAGAACGGAGTGTGTGTTTAATAGGGAAGAGAGAGAAAAAGAGAGGATTCTCTGCGACAACCACTTTGGACCGTTGGATGTAGTGGGGCCGTGTGTCTTTGGACGGCTGTGATTAGGGGTCATGTATGAGTTGGAAAATCTCACCCTAAAGATGGAAAATCATCTTTTCATAATGAAGCTTTTCAATTTCAATTTTTAAATTAAACTTGTTCAGTAGAGTCACTATTACTACACAACTGCATTTCAGCTAAAAAATTGCACTTTTTGTACTTTTATTTAAGGTAAATTATATCTTTAGTAGACTTTTGCCTTTTTTTAACTTGATTCTTTGTTCTTTTATTATGAATCATCCTATACTTACTAATTTTTACCTATTACTTTTAATGCATCTTTCTTGTAAAACCAAAATCACGTGATTACTTAAAAATTTGTACAGGAGTGGTTACGAGTTTTTGGTTTTTAAATATAATTTAAAATAAAGCATTTCGGATAAAAAATAAACTGAAATGATGTTTTACTAGATATTAGAATATTTTTACATTTATTTGTAAGAACAAGAAAAAATTATAAAACTGGTTTAGTTAGAAAAAATATTTAATTTAAATTATAGGGACAAAAGAAATTAAAGAATAAATCTTTAAAATGTAAAAATAAATATTAGAAATTAAAAATATTAAGATAAACAACGTATAAAAAGGACTAATAAATATATTGTCTCGAAATTTTGGATTGTTTTTAGTGTCATAATATCTTTATATGACTCATTAATATCGAATTTCTCCAACATATTAAAAATATAAAAAATGACATTGTTTCTTCCACCTAGGTATAAATAAGTTTTTGTTTTATAAATCCTCTCAATTTGATGAATTGTGTGTTTGGTTCGGCATTGAAAATGTACAATCCATTTTTCAATACAAAATGTCAGTAAGTTTGACTTTTAAATTCAATTTTAAAGAAAAATATTTGTACGTAAAAAGAAATAACACTGGTTATTTCTCCGTTCACGAATCGATTCGTGTAAAATCAATTTTGAAACTTTATATCCAAACACACTAGAAAGATGAAGAAAAAATTATAAAACTAAAAAAAATGAAATTTTATTTCTTTTTTACATTTTTATTTCTTCCATTGAGAAAAAAGAAATCTATGATATAAACATAGTTTGTACAAGAAACAGCGTACTTTCGTTATCCTTGTTCGATGAAGAGAATATTTTAGTTCCTCTCTTCCTTTACATTATTCCCTTAATCATGGACAAAGATGGTGGGTGGATCCTAGTAAAAAATAATTTTGAGTTAGTGTGTGTTTTTAATAACGAAGTTGTTGCCGCAAAAGCTAGGCAACAAGCATTGGAAGCTTTTCTCTAGTTTTTGTCTTTATTAGACAACCTCATTTCTATTGCTAAACATATAAATATATATGAGAAAAATGGGATAGGAAATTATCTTCTTGATCAATTATAAATTATTAACTATAATTTATTCTATAATGTTTTGTTTTTGTTTTACAACAACACTTTCACGAAAACCAACTTAATTTTAAACCAAGAATTAGTTATTCTAAGAATACGTTTTCACGTGCGTGATCCAAGGTATGAACTTGGAATTAACTGAATATAATAAAAACAAACAAGTGAAGATTCACGTGTACGAAATAGAACTAGACGTTATTGAAAGTAATTGTAACGTTAATTTGAAAAATTAGCAATAACCACTACTGTTTCCTGTTAAAAAAAAAAAAAAGTTGAGAATTCAAACATAACACATGACATAGCACGAAGTGTTACTAAAACGAGAGAACAGACACATATAAAACTTCACCTAATTCCCCCATTTCGGTGCCATGAAAACCGCCGCTACTAAGGGATGCTGTCTCTTAGTTTGTCCATTTTCTCATCACAGTAATAACTATTAAACTACGAGTTAAATAAAAGATTAAGGTGAATATATAACGTGTAAAAAAGGTAATTTATTTAAAAATTTGATATTAAAAATAATGGTGTAAATTATAGATGTATTATTGGTGCGTGGCTGTATCTAATTTGTCTAGTTTTGGAAGAGGCAAAAAAGTAGCTTGCCTGCGTTTGCCGCTCCTATTCCTATCATCACATACTCCCTATGCTAACAAACAAAACATTAATAAGAAGTTTCATGCTCATCCCCACCTCACAAGGTCCACGCCTCCACTATATTTTGTCTCTGTCTACTTTTATACTATTCTTCTGATTCTTCGATAACTTTAACCACTACATTTTCGATGTATTTTTTGTTTTAAAAATTAAGTTCTATCACGATTTTGTTCTTGAGATGTGTCTCAAAAAATAGAGGAAAGAAAAAATAGGGTTAATTGAATTTTAGATTTAGTCTATTTCGAAACTTTGAACCAATTTAGTCCTTCATCTTTCAAAATACATGGATTTAATCATTTTAATCAAATTTTGTTAAGTTTATTTGACATTTCAAATGTGTTGTAATAGTATTTGACTTAACATTAAAGCAAAAATGTGTCAAACAGTATAAACAACTCAAATACAATCCTGAAATACGTACGAAACATCAAATAAACATAACAAAATTTGATTAAAATGACTAAATTCACATATTTCGAAAGATGAAATACTAAATTGGTCTAAAGTTTCTAAATGGACTAATTCCAACATTTACTGAAATTTAAGGGACCAAAACCATATTTAACCCGTAAAAATATTTAAATTGTGTTTGACCTCGATTCCTAAACGATATAAAATTTGTTGGGTGTACCGGAAAAACTTTTCCCATCTATTCTACATAAAAATCATGAAGATTGCATGTGTATGTGGTGCATGTTCTTTGTGGATTTTGATGTTTGAATGTGGGGGTAAAATATTGAACACTTACTTTATAACATCCACCCAAACAAAGAATAGCCCGATAATCGTTCGGGTTAAATCTCATAATATTTTCTATTTAATTAATTAATTAATTAATTTCTGTATTGTGGGAGTAATAACAATTGCTTTCTTTCATACATGACATTCCTACTTCTTCCAAAGCACCTTTCTCTTCTCTTCTTCTTTTGTCCTTACTAAAAGACACACCAATCCATTTCATCTTCAATCATAGGGAGATAAAAGAATCTAAATTATAAAACCATGACACGGTTATTATTCATTGAACCATAAAGCTTTGTTTGTTTCCGAAACTAGATTTGAGGAAGTAAAAAAATATGAATTTCAGAAAGAAAGAAAATGGAAAATGGTGTTGTTTGTATTAGTCTAATTAATTTCACATTTTCTCTACAAAATCCACACCTTCGATATTTCCATTGCTTGAAATAAACACACCCTAAATGATTAATGAACTTCTGATTTATTTAGTCATGAGTTTTGGACTAATTAAATGAATTTCAGTATTGGATTAAATTTATCATTTTAGAAAGAATATTAATTCAATTTATGTATGTTTGATAGGGTAAAAATGTCACTGATCCTCAACTTAGCATATGAAATTTTCATCATCTCTTCGTCACATAATATTTGTTTATTTAACTCGGTGTATTATTAGATAAACCACATTTCAACATATTAAATAATACATTTTGGTAATTATGGATCATAATACCAGAAAATTACTCACTTTTATTTTATTCATCGAATCCTACTTTTATTCACAATTTGATCATCCACAACACATATCACATCTAATGTTATTCGATTTATAGTATCGTAAGTATTTTATTCAATCATATCAACTTACACATAGAACTTCTCAACTTCAAAAACTATATAATAAATTTCACCTTACGTTTTGCTTAGTGGGAAAACTTTCACCAAATAAAGTGACATGATTTCCGAAAATCTTCTCAAGAGAAAAGAATTGTGTCAATATAATTTTTCATTTTAATAATAAGATTGTTGTTTAAGTGAAAATATATCACAATTTTATATTTTATTAAATCATAATTTTATAATTATATAATTTTAAATTAAAATCATAAAATTATAAAATATAAAATAATAAAATAATATATGACCATCATAAAGCAAAATAATAACTACGTATTCTTTTAACAGACATATCATCCAATTGATTATCAAATTGTGATTTTGAAAACAATAATAGACATAACCAAGTTATGAAACCAACTAGAATAATTAAAATTAAGACTTAATTATGTTTTAAGTCCATGATACATGTTATTTTAAAATTTAAAATTTTATAATTTTAATATTTTAATTTAAAATTGTATAATTTTAATATTAATAACAAATCCAACTATGAATTTTATCAAAATTTAGTCTTAATTTAAAATGACTATTGCAAACTCCAAACTAATTTAACATTGTGACTTATAAATCCAGAATAGATCTCTCAATCTCAAATAAATTTTTATTTTAACTTCAAAACTAAACTAAAATAAATTTAAGTTATCAGTTCTTCTCATGCTACTTGTCTGCTCTCTAAGCTGCAAAGATGTCTTAAGATATAAAAGTCACAACACCAAATATCAACATCAATGTTGATATTGATGAAACAGTATCCTCTCATCTCATAACATTGTATTGTGAGATGTCTAAATATCCAATGAAAAAAAAAATATTTATAAAATAAAAATAAACTTACTTTTCTGATCAATCAAAGTTGAATCTCACTTTACAGTCTCAATAATAATATCTCAATGGCTGAGATATTATTTAATCATCCATCCAAGTTGGTGTTAGAGAATTTTTTAAAGTTGCCTTTTTATTTTTATAATTTATTCATAGATCATCAGTGTACTTTTTTTATGAAGTGACTATAATCCTTGGACTCATTCGTAATTTAGGAACTCTTAATCTGACTTTCTTTGTCTTTCACACCACTCATTCACAGATCATCCTTCCTAATCATTATTTTTCAATCAAAACCAAAGTCACAAATCTCAAGCAAACCATTGCCATCATGCATACAGTGAAAGCACTCAAAAAAAACTAAACATTACTGCAAGAAAGTAGAAAAGCTTTGGGAGCTCTGTAGCACTTATCAAGATGCTGCCATTTCCTAAGCACATGGACACAAACCTACCTAATTAACTCAACAACCTCACAAACTCTGCACCACTTACAATTCGGCCAACTTCCTTTGACTTTCTCTTGGGGGAGAAAATTCATACACAACACCTTGCTTCCATTAGTCAAAGAACGTTCTTTGAAAATAGTAAATGCTTCACATGCACAATGACACTATGCGATCCCATCACAGATTGTCTCTCTCGTGACAAGAAAGCACATGAAAAACAAATTACATAAGCAACAGCACCACCATTTTCAAATTTGAAACTGGCCTCAAAACTTGATATCAAACAGGTTATTGACTACCCACATCACAGTCTCAATGAAAGCAACCAAACTTTTGATGGGTCCAAATCAAATAAATTAAAGCTTGCAGAACTATATTTTAATAGAAAATAGTTTGCTTATACTTACAGTATACAAATTTAGTGTTACCTTGACAGCAGTGTTACAACATGGACCTATTTGGCATATTCTCATCAGAAAGGTCCATAGGGTCCTTGTTTGTGATCTTTACCAGTTCAGAGAGAAAGCTCCTCATGACATGGTGTGGCAACAAAATTGGCACCACAATTACATCCTCTCCTTCACTGTTCCTAAAACGTCCATAGAAGCTAACAAAAGGTATAGCCCCAGCTGGTCCTCCATATATAGGACTCCCCCACCCAAAATCCACTTCATAGAACCCCACTTGAGTAGTGTCCCCAATAAGGTAGTTCCCTTCAGTCCTATACATGGGTCTACCCTTTAGAACCATAAGATCAGCCACAGAACTCACATATTCTGCACCCATTTGAGCCTTTGCCATTTTTACCAACTCCAATGCATACCCCAATGGGTTTTAGCACAAAGGCCCAGCCCTTGAAAGAGCCATTGGGAAGGCAAAGGCATTGCCATAGTACCCATTTGGCACTTGCAGGCCCAGTTTGCCACGAGCAGTGATAAAGGGTGACAGGCCTACACTCTCGTTGGGTTTCAGCCCAAGTGCTATAGTTCGACATTTCCACAAACAGGCAGAGAGCACCTCAAAAGTTGAAGAATTTTTAAGGTGGTTGGGTAGGTGATTCCGAAGGGTTGCAATCTCTCTGGGACCAAAGAAAAATGATCGATGGTCCATTTGGTGGGTGTCCCATGTTTCTTTGTGGCAGTGTTGGGTTTCATATTCATGGTGTGCACAAGTGATTCTTGGTGGGTTCCTTGCACTGAATAACTCTCTTTGCCACACAGGGAAGTGGGTTATGGAAGCACCTCTTGCAATCTCACCCACCATGGTCAGAAATTGCACCAACCCCAATGAGTCACAGATCGTGTGGTTCATGCGAGCAGCGAAAACAAATCCTCCGCATGTTAAACGGGTTACCTGCACAATCATCAAATGTGGACAAATTCAATGACAGTGTATTTGTTCTGTGTTGAAATCCGGTTTTGACTGGTAATTTTCATTCTGCTATTGCCAACAAAAGAAACCCATTGATCAAACTATTCAATTAATCCTTTTAGGTTTTAGTTTTCTTCTTCTACTCTTCTTGAGTGAATGTTTAAAAGAAGGATTCTTTTTTTAAACATTGTTAGTGTAGATTGAGTTTCAGAAAAATTTAACTAAAATTGTTCGGATTGTTAAAAGGATAACTTTCAAAAGATTATTGGATAGAAGTACACTTTAATTCAGAAAAGGCTATATTTAATTATATCTTGATTAAAAGTTAATAAAGTGATATTATTAAAACAATTAAGAAACATACATTTGGAATGTGAGACTAATTCGATAGTGAGTGACAATACGATGATGAAATATTAGATAGAGTAAATGGCAATTCAAATATTATTTTTTTTAATTTGTCGAAATATCTTTTAAAGATAAATTTATATATAAAATTCTAAATTTCAAATCTAATATTATCTCAAATTTGATAATTATTGACCCTAACATTTACCAACTTAAACTTGTGCTGAAAAAAAAAAGAGTTAAATTATTTATAAAATAGTTATAAATTTTATTTCACAAAATAATATTTTAAAATTTAGAAACAAAATGTTGAATTGAATTGCTTAAAATTAACGGTGGACAAAAAATTCAATTTTCATGATCCAATCTATTTTTTTCTGATTCAATTCATTTAATATCTATTTTATTAAAAATTCAATCCATTTAAACTCTATTTTATTGGATATGGATTTCAATCTGATCTACATTTTATATATTTTATAAATTGAATATCCATTATCTAAATCTAGATTTTCAAAATGAATAATCCAAAATATCCAATCCAAATTTTTAATTTATATTTTTGGTTAGGTTAGGTTAAAGGTCGAGACGGACTAGCCCAAATTTAGTCGTATTTGACTGAGTTGGTGTGCCCTATACGAAATTTAGCCCAACCGATCCTGGACAAAATTTGGAAGTGTTTGGTCGAGTTGACCCCGACCCAAATTAGACTACATTGGGTAGAGTCGACCAAGACAAAATTTGATCGTATTCGGTCGACAATCGCGACCAAAATTTGGTCGTATTCAGCCTAGTTGGCTTCGGTCAAAATTTCGTCGAATTCAATCGAGTTGGCCCCGATTGAGATTTGGCCAAGTCGGCCCTGGCCCAAATTAGGCTGTATTCGGCTAAGACAGGTTAGGATGAAATTTGGTCATATTCAAATGAGTCAGTTACGATCAAAATTTGGCCGTATTCAACCGAGTTGGCCACGACAAAAATTCGGCCGAATTCAGTCGAGTCAACTTCGGTCAAAATTTGGTCGTGTTGGCCTCGACTGAAATTTGGCTGAGTTGGTCTTGGCCCGAATTTGGTCGTATTTGGCAAAGTTGATCGCGATCGAAATTTGGTTGGATTCAGTTGAGTCGGTCCCGACCTAAATTTGGCCGAATTCTGTCGAGTTGGCCTAGCCCAAATTTAGTCGTATTCAGTCGAGTAAGTCCCGAATGAAATTTAACTGTATTCAACTGAGTTGGTCATGATCGAAAATTGGCCATATTCGATGAATTTAGTGGAGTCAATCTTGACCAAAATTTGACTGATTAGGTCTTGGCCCAAATGTGGCCATATTTGGCCAAGTCGGATCTGACCAAAATTTGGTTCTATTAGGCAAAATCGGTCCTGGTCAAAATTCGGCCGAATCTAGTCAAGTCGATCTTAACTGAAATTTTGTCGAGTCGACCTTGGTCCAAATTTGGTCACATCGTCTCCGACCGAAATTCGTTCGAATTTGGCTGAGTCGACCCCAGTCAAAATTCGGCCGAGTTGAGTTCAACCAAAAATTGGCCGAATTCGACCAAGTCAAACTCGACCAAAATTCGGTTGGGCTCGACCAAAATTCAGTCAACCCTGACCATAATTCGGTCAACCCTAACCAAAAGTCAGCCAAATCCATACCATGCTGAAATTTAATTTTGTTGACCCTAACAAAAAATCTGTCAAATTTAACTTAATCCAAATATTTGAATATTTGAATGCGGATTTAACCTTATCCAAATATTTACGTCAGGACCAATTAATTAAGCAACGTAATAATTGACCTGAACCAGCAAGAGAGGGCTTCCAAGAATGCCTCGTGATCCAGGAACGTCAAGAAGAAAGTCCTTCATATAAGGGCACGGTGGAAGAATCTCATTCCCCAACTCCTTGAGTGAAACATGAGCCTCAGCTTCCACCAACAATATCCCCTCACCATTGCAATCCACCATAAGCTTTCTGTTAGGCCCTTCTCTCAGTCTACCAGCAAGAGGGTAATAGTGCACCAGTGCTTCACCTAAACCATTTCTTATAACTTTACAAGCATCTTTTCCTTCCACAGCAGAACCATTTCTGTAGAACATGATCACAGGAAGCTGAAAACGTAGCCCCTCTTGATCATCTATGTCTGAGAGCTTCTTCACTTCTCCTGGAGTTGCTCCTGCTGGCACCACCAGTTCGGCTCCACCATGCACCACGCTGAAACTCCTCCGTGACATCATATATATTGTATCAATTTGAGGGTAAGGAAGATAGAATAAAGATTAACTTTTGAGTTCATATATAAATAACACTGTGATGAAGACCATAGGAAGACTTGGTTAAGATGAAGTCTCAAAATGAATGCCTTATCTACAAATGATTGAGATAATCTCCTATATACAAATTGACAGATACCTGACATAAGTACATTATGAAAGAATAAGGTGACAATTGAGAGGGAATAATAATTTTAACAAAAATAAATTTTAAATTTTTTGAAAAAAAAAATAATAATAAATAGTGTAAAATGATAGTTAAAAAAAAAAAGAAATGGTGTGAAAATATTAGTATAAAAAAATAATAATAGAATACAGCTTTCTTGCAGTGACCGATGTCTTTATTCTCTTAGGTTTTAATTACCTTTATTAAAGCTTTCTGCTCTTTACCTTTTGCTTTTTATATACTTGTTATCTTTTCAGAATGATACTTCTTTTCTTTCTTATTCCTTGTTTTCTCTTCTTGTTATATATTTTAACAATTTGTTTGATATATAGGTTAAATTATTTATATTGTTCGATATATTTTGACTTTAAATATTTTTAAAATATTAAATAAATTTAATAAAATTTGATTAAATTAATTAAATTTTAAATTAGTTTTAATTTTAAAGATAAATTAATTTCAACTTTTACTCAGTTAAGGAAAAAAACAAGTTAACCCTAAAAATAAACTGGATTTTAAAACTTATCAGTGTGTGCTCTTAATTGGGCTATGGCATAAATATTCAATATTAATGCAACCTAAGTTGAATTGCATAAAAAAAATTAACATCAGCTTATATAAAAGTTAAACTCATTTAGTTTCTAACACTGTTTAAAACTTAAACTCATAGTTGTTGGCATAATAAGATTCTCAAATTGTGGGGCTATTGGCTGGTCTATAAAAAGGCTAGCTGGCGTTGTAAGTCTTCGTAGAGTTATTCAATAAATGTATTTTATGAGCAATAAATGTATGTTTTGGTTATGAACAGTTTCACATCACACCACACCACTGCACTTGATTAAGATTCTGGGACCACTAAAATGTATGTGATCTGGGAACTATCCATTGTATTCGTGTAAAATGAAAATGGCAAATTTATCGTGCAATTTTTTTAAATTCATCCAAATGGATAATTACAAAAAGTTATGCACATGATTAAGCTGTGTTTGAAAAATGTGTTATTAACTACAATTTCAATGATAAAAGAAAGTTAGTTATTATAGTAATTAATTTATATATTAATTTATAAAACAAAAAATTATTGATTAGTAAAATATTTATTATTATAAATAAAAATTGTAATTGGTTGTTTAATTTGTTACTAATTAATTAGAAATTAGTTTAGATATTAATTTTTTGGTAGCAAAAATTTGGTAGCTAATCTTTAGTAGTTAAATTTTAAAAATCAATTATAATTTTTTTTTCATAACAGTAACTATTTTAATAATTAATAATTTTTATTTTCAAAATTGATATATAAATTGATCATTATAATGATTAATAACTTTTTGTCACTAAAATTGATGGTTGTTAATGAAATATTATCTTGTAGTAGTATATGTAATTTAAGGAATTATAGGAAGAAAGTGTGTTATTTCATTACTAGGATTTAAAAAAATGGTATTAGAGTTGATGAAAACTTGTAGGGTTAAATATGTTTTTAATTCCTTAATTTTCGGTGAAAATTGAAATTAGTCTCTCTTCAAAACTTTAATCTAATTTAGTCCTCCAATTTTAGAAATGTATGAATTTAGCCATTTTAACCAAATTTTATTAAGTTTATTTAACGTTTTAAGGAAATTTTATGTTAGTATTTAAGTAAATATTAAAGCGAAAATATATTAAACGATGTAAACAACTTGGATACTATCATGAAATATGCTTGAAACATCAAATAAACTTAAAAAAAATTGGTTAAAGACTAAATACATATATTTCTAAAGATGAGAGACTAAATTGGTCTAAAGTTTCAATAAAAGACTAATTCCAATTTTTACGAAAAATGACCAAAAATATATTTAATCCAGACTTTTATTTGAGCTTACATAAAATCCCTTACGGTGTGTTTACTTGGGGAGAGTATTTGAGAGAGAGTGAGTGGATGAGTTTGAGTTGATTTAAGAGTGAATTTTGTGTTATTTTTTTAAATGGATTTAGATGTGATTGTGAGTAAATTTAGAAGTAATTTTTGTGAAAGTTTGTGAGAGATTTAATGGATATGATAGATTAAAAAATATGTTTTAATAGAAGTATTAATGAAATTACCATTTTGCCCTTAGTTTAATAAGTATTATAAATTGATATTTGTATGATTAAATTTATTTCCATAACTTTTTTTTTAAACACTACAAATGAAAAAAAAAATACTACAAAGCACAAATTTGTTCCATGACAAGGGGATCGAATCCTCAAGAAGCCCCATATCTGATCCATTAAAATGGGATCGAATCCTACACAAAGTGCCATAGAACCAATCCACTTCAGTCGGGATTAGATCTCTCATTTTCTCTCTAGTTGCAGCGGGATCGAATCCCTTCTCCACGTTCAACTCGCACACACCACTTGAGTGGATGGGTTCCAACTTCGCATGCCCTTCGTCCTGCCTGAATGTGTTCCAACTTTCAAGAGTTCCTCACCATTTCACATGGACACCATTTCAGAACTCAACTTGCACACACACACAAATATAAAAAAATCTGGAGACTCACCTGAAATGGCATCACGTGAGAGAGATGAGAGGGTCAAATGGTAATTAAGCCCATTAATCTACGCAAATCAGCGCATTATTGATGAGATTGGTAGTCTTCTGCATCCTGCTAATCGTTTCTATACCTCTCAAAACCTCATTAACGAACACATAATAAACTCTAATTTCCATCTTCGATAAATCACTCTTCCCAAAGTTAACACAAAATTAGTAAGTATATTATTCGTACACCTCTATAACTATTTTGTTTTATCCTCATTAATTTTTTTCCCATTTTATTATTTCCAAAATTTATAATTTAGAAGTTATTTTTTATTTTTAAATTTTTTAATTTGAAAATAAAAAATATTTATAAATTATATAAAAAATTAGATTGTGTAATGTGGAAGTCATTTTCTATTTTTGAAAATCATTTATATGAAGATAAAGAAAGTTACGAAGGTGCTGCTGGCAGAAATTGCCACATTAGCACATGGATCCACAAACATAGCAATGCCCAATAATAAAAAAACAAAATGTGTAGTAAAGCCCAAATGAAGGAAAATTACTTCAGAAGAAACTTTTACGGGATGGATTCAACGGTAAAGCAGAGCAAAGAAAATTAACATCCAGTTCGGTGGAGATGAAAAATTCAACCTTTTATTCTACATTATATAAGATCATCTCAATATTATAGAGGGTAATGTGAGCTTATTAAATGTTAATAAATTAATTGCTAACTAAAGATAAATTCTATGGTTCAAAAATCGTAACTTTAGATATTCTCATTTGTGCTTGCCACGTGGAATTGCTCCCAAAAATAAATAAATAATATTCTTACCATATTTTTTTATTTGATAAAAGAGAGAAATTATGGATGATCGATGCCAACACTACGGTACGCACTCACTATGACTGAGTTATCGGTACTGAACAAAAGTAAGATAACATAGCTTCTGTGTTTATACTTTCAGCTTTATGCTTTTGAAAACCTTAAAACAACCTTATGAAATGGAAATGACAGATCAAACAACGTTATATCATGGATCTAGCTCTTGTTTTCATGTCCTCTTCACTAGTCATTTTGGTGACCTCCCTGAGAAACCTTTTCATGGGAAACTCTGGCAACAATATTGGCACCATAATCCCATCTTTGAACCTTGCAAGGTAGCTTACTAATGGTATGGCTCCAACAGGGCCTCCATAAACGGGCTTTCCCCAACCAAAATCAACTTCACCAAAACCCACACGACTCATATCAGCTACAAAGAAATTCCCATGTGTCCTATGCATAGGACGCCCCTTCAGAACCATAAGATCAACCACTGACCTAACGTACTCTTCACTCATTCGACCCTTGGCTTCTCTGATCAAACCCAAACCATACCCTAACGACTTTTCGCACAACAAACCAGCCTTTGATAATGCAATTGGAAACATAAACGCGTTCCCATAATACCCTTTTGGCACATCCACCTTACCATGAGTAGTCACGAAACTCGACACACCAACCACCTCGTTCGGGTCGAGATCAAGCGCCATTGTACGACACTTCCACAAGCATGCCGTTAGTAACTCGAAAGTTGAGCATTTCCGAAGGTTCTGGGGAAGATGATTACGAAGTGTTTGAATCTCTTTCTGCCCAAAGAAAAATGATTCGTGAGACAAGTTTTCGGTGTTCTCCGTCGAGTGTGAAGAAGTGGTTGTAGTACTGTGTTGGACAACGTTGTCGTACTCGTGGTGTGTGCAAGTTACACGTGGAGGGTTGCGTGCGCTAAATATGTCTCTTCTCCACACCGGTGGTTGGATTGCGGCGTGTGGGTCCCTTGCCATTGTTGCCACCACGTTGAGGAACTGAACCAGCCCGAAAGAGTCGCACACAACGTGATTCATGCACACGGCAAATACGAACCCTCCGCATGAAAGACGAGTCACCTGAGACATGACGATTTAGGGTTTTGATTTTTAAAGAAAAACTGATGAATATTTCATATACATATCCGTTTGTATGATCATTCTACAAACATATGTTATTCATGTGACAAAGATATAATTAATAACCTTTTAAAGCTATAATCATTCATCTCAATATTTCATTATTAAAAAGATTGTTATCTAATTGTTTATATAAAAGTTGTTGTCAACAAATATATTTTTTATCTAAAAGTTGAATGTCAAGGTATTATTATTGTTATTTAATTGTTGTCTTAATTATTAATTTAATTATTGTCTATCTTGTCTATCTCTTTTTGTCTAGAAATATTTACCATATTTTGTTCTTTTATTGGTTATGTTATGTATATGTATATATAAGAAGAAAGGTTTCAATATGTTTTTCTAGATATTATATTATATATAATCTATATGTAGAACTATATATTTCATGTGTCATTTATTGAAAATATGTTTTACATTATTTTCACGTAATCTATAACAATATATAAAGGGGATTCCACTTTTTGTGTCCACTTTTCAAAATACCGATTTTACCCTTTAAATATAATAATTTATTAAATTTTTAAAAATTGACCGTTATTTTTACAAACTTTTTAAAAAATCAGATGTCTCTACTTCTTCTCTTCTTTTTTATTTATCAATGGTTATTCTTTTATTTGTTCTGATATATTTCACTTTATTTTTAATAAATATAATTTATATATATATATATATATATATATATTTGAAAAATACATACACACAGGCGCGATAGCGCCTGTGTTACGCTAGTATATATCTATAACAATATATAAATAGATTCTCCTTTTTGTGTACACATTTTAAAATACCAATTTTACCCTTTAAATATAATAATTTATTAAATTTTTAAAAATTGACTGTTACTTTTACAAGTTGGGGATTCTCTTTTTTGTGTACACATTTTAAAATACTAATTTTACCCTTTAAACATAATAATTTATTAAATTTTTAAAAATTGACCGTTACTTTTACAAGTTTTTTATAAAATCGACTATTTCTATTTTTTCTTTTTTTCTTTATTTATCAATGGTTATTCATCTGTTCTGATATATTTCACTTTATTTTTAATAAATATAATTTTAATTTATATATTAACTTAATAACATTACAATATTATTACCTACTAATATAATATCACACATATTTAGAAAATGCATACACACAGGCACGATACGTCTGTGTTTATGCTAGTATATATATATATATATATATATATATATATATATAGAGAGAGAGAGAGAGAGAGAGATATATTTTATAT